>Ga0207873_1003808_pt1 | contig 10583 bp, 1 predicted proteins | sample BGWIniCompost_FD_187373 | JGI IMG/M metagenome (GOLD analysis project Ga0207873, IMG submission 187373) | Cellulose adapted compost microbial communities from Newby Island Compost Facility, Milpitas, CA, USA - BGW Initial Compost (SPAdes)... ... | reverse complement strand
AGCGCGTCGCCATCGGCGGCGGCATCCCCGCGACTGGCACGGGCGCTGGCCCTCTGCCCAACAACCCGCCGCTGCCTTTCGGCGCCACCACCTGCCAGCTCACCTACCGGGCGACCATCCAGGACCAGTTCAGCGACGACTACCCCTCCGGCGACCAGAGCGTTGACCAGGGCGACGTCCTCGCCAACACGGCCCTGGTCGATGGCGCCGTGCTGCAGGTGAGCGACCTCACGCCCACCGGCGCCCGTGAGGACGACGATACCGCCGACGCGCTCGAGATCGGGCGCGGCGAGCTCAGCAAGACGATCTACGCGATCAACGGCGACACAAGCTGTCTCCCCGGCGACTGCTCCGGCGGCGCCGCCACCGTCATCAAGCCGGGCGATACCGTCACTTACCGCCTGCGCCTCACCCTGCCCTCGAGCGATATCGAGGAGCTGCGCCTCGTCGATTATCTGCCGCTGCCGATCTTCGATGTGAGCGATAGCGTCGCCCCGGTCGTCAGCGCGATCACCAGCTTCGACCCCACGGTGAGCGCCGCGCCGCCCCCGGCCGGCACGGCCAAGTTTGGCCCCGACGACGACTTCACCGCCGAGTCGGGCCGGGCTCCCACCATCAGCCTCGATCCGGTCGCCAACAGCGTCATCTTCGACTACGGCAGCTACGACGACCCGAACAACACGCCCAACACGATCGACCTGCTCTTCACCGTCACCGCCTCCTTCGATCCCTTCGCCGACAAGCTGCTGCTCACCAACCAGCTCCGCGAGCTTGAGACTTCCACCAACGCTGGCGATCAGGTGATCGACCAGATCGTGCAGCTCACGATCAACGAGCCAGAGCTGCGCATGCGCAAGGGCGTAGTCGCCACCAGCACCGTTGGCGCCACGCCGTCCTCGTTCTCGCTCCCGGCCGGCGTCGCCATCGACCCCGCCGCGGCCTGCGATGCCCGCCTGAGCGGCTCCGTCACCTCGATCAACTTGGGCGCCACTTTCGACAACAACGTCAGTGGGGTGGACGCGGGCGATCAGGTGACCTTCGCGATCGTGATCGAGAACACGGGCTCAGGCCCCAACGGCGCCTTCGACGTGCGCGTGCGCGACGAGCTGCCCACCGGGCTCAGCTTCGTGCCCGGCAGCCTCTGCGTGAACCGTGGCGCCGACGGCGCGGAGATGCCCTTCACCACCATCGGCGGCGGCCTCTTCGACCCGGACGGCGGCATCGAGCTCATCGATCCCGGCCCCACCACCGGCGCCCTCGGCCCCGGCGAAAGCCGCCTCACCACCGATCTGATCGCTGACGGCAACAATATCGCCATCGTCACCTTCAACGCCGTCGTCACAGGCGATGTCGGCCTCAACCAGACCCTCACGAACCAGGGCTTCGTCTACCACTACGCCAACAAGGAGGGCGGCGACGACTTCACCAGAGTCGACCTCAGCGATCCGGCCACCGTCACCTCCAGCCTCCCGCGCCTGACGAAGAGCCTTGTCGCCACCTCCGAGGCCCACACCAGCGGTAGCAACGTGACCATCGGCGAGATCGTCCGCTACCGCCTGGCGGTCCAGCTGCCCGAGGGCAGCATCGGCCCGGTCACGCTCCGCGATCAGCTGCCGACCGGCCTGACTTTCCTAGACGACGGTACGGCCCGCGTCGCCTTCGTGGCAAACGGCGGTGGCATCAGCTCCAGCACCTTGGGCACCGGCCCCGGCGTCACGGGCAACAGCGCCGCGCTCGCGGATCTGCCCTCGGCCGCTGTGAGCTTCCCGCTGCCTGATACCGCGGTCTCCAGCAGCGCGACGGCCGAAAACGATAGCTACAACACAGGCACCGACCCCTACTTCAAGCTCGGTGAGATCGTCAATGCCGACAACGACGACGACAGCGAGTATCTCGTCGTCGAGTTCAACGCGCTGGTCGACAACACTACTTCGGGCAGCAACGACGCCGGCGAGAATCGGAACAACAACTTCCAGTTCCATGTCGGCACCTCTCAAGTCGGCACGAACTCCAATACCATTGTCGTGACGATCGCCGAGCCAAACATCACCACCACCAAGAGCGTCACGCCGGACAGCGGCGACGCGGGCGACACCGTCACCTACACCGTTGTCATCGCCAACACCGGCGGCAATAGCGCGAACCGCACCACCGCCTTCGATGTGGTGATGAGCGACCCGCTGCCGGCGGCGTTGGAGGATGTGACGCTCGTCGGCGCGACGGCGGGCGGCAGCGGCGCTGTGACCGGGCTGACGAGCAGCCTCAGCGGCAGTACGATCACTGTCACTGCCGACTCGATGGATTCGGGCGCGACCATCACGGTCACTTACACGGCCCGCCTGCCCGCCTCTGTCACCCCCGGCCAGCTGATCACCAACGAGGCCACGACCACCTACACAAGCCTGCCGGGCGCGCAGGGCACCACGAGCAATCCCACCGGCTCCAGCGTTCCCGGCAGCCCTGGCAGCGGCACCGGCGAGCGCACCGGCTCCGGCTCGGGTCCCAACGACCTTCACTCCAGCGACGATGCGACCGTGACGGTCTTCGTGCCTGCGCCGGTGAAGTCGATCGTCGCCACCTCCGAGGCCCACACCAGCGGCAGCAACGTGGCCGTCGGCGAGATCGTCCGCTACCGCCTGGTAGTCCGCATCGCCGAGGGCACGTCACCCGCCGTCCAGTTGCGCGATAACCTGCCGGCCGGCATGCGCTTCCTCAACGACGGCACGGCCCGCGTGGCCCTCGTCTCCAGCGATCCCGGCCTCAGCTCCTCGACGCTCAGCGGCCCCGGCCTGCAGGTCGCCCCAGCCGATGAGAGCAACATCAACAGCGTCACGCCGAGCTTTGTTGTGCCTGCGAGCGCGATCCCCGGCGGCACGGGTCCGGGCGGCCAATTCCAGAGCGGCGACGACCCCGTCTTCGCCCTCGGCGATCTCACCAACACCGACAGCGACACCAACGAGGAGTTCGTAGTCCTCGAGTTCAACGCGCTTGTCGAGAATGTGGCGAACAACCAGGCAAGCGACACCCTGAACAATAGCTTCACGGTGCGCTTCGGCGGCAGCGACAGCGCCACCTCGGCTTCGGTCCCGGTCACCATCGTTGAGCCGGCCGTGACGATCGCCAAGCGCGCGCTCACCACCGACGGCTCGGCTGTTGTCTACGAGATCGTCGCCAGCAACACCGGCAACGCCACGGCCTTCGACCTTATCGTGCGCGACGTGCTCCCGGCCGAGCTCGACCTTGATGCCGGCTCGATCACGGCCGTCGCCGCCGGTGGAGCCACGGCCGGCACGGCGAACCACAACGACGCGGCCAACCGCGTCGAGTTCACCGATGTCACCATCCCGCCCGGCGGCAGCCTGACGATCACCTACCAGGCGAGCGTCGTTGCCCCCGGCGTCGCGATCACCAACACCGCGAGCACGACCTACACCAGCCTGCCGGGCCCGCAGGGCACCACGAGCAACCCCACCGGCTCCGTCATTCCCGGCACGTCCGGCCAGAGCACCGGCGAGCGCGACGGCTCCGGCGGCGTGAACGACTACGCCGCCAGCGACAGCGAGACGCTCGGCTCCCTCGGCGACCGGGTCTGGTACGACGTGGACGGCGACGGCGTTCAGGACGCCGGCGAGCTCGGCATCCCCGGCGTCAGCGTCACTGTGCGCTGGTTCGGCCCCGATGGCGTGGAGGGCAACGCCGACGACAGCGTCATCACCACGACCACTGACGCCAACGGCAACTACCTGGTCTCCGCCCTGCCGATCGGCAGCGCAACCAACTACCGCGTCACCGTGGATCCCGCCAGCCTGCCGAGCGGCCTCACGGTGAACACCTACGACCGCGACAGCGGCACCACGAGTCCCGACAACAGCAGTGCGGTCGCGCTCACGGCCGCCAACCTCAACCCGCGCGATCTTGACTTCGGCTACCGCGGCGCCGCCAGCCTCGGCGATCGCGTCTGGCTCGACATAAACGGTGACGGTGTGCAGGATGCGGGCGAGCCCGGCCTGCCCGGCGCGGGCGTGACGCTCACCTGGCTCGGCTTCGACGGCGTGGCCGGCGGTGGCGACGACGTGAGCTACACCACCGTCACCGGCGCGGACGGCAGCTACAGCTTCGCCAACCTGCCCGCGGGCGACTTCACCGTGAGCGTGAACGACGCCACGCTACCTGACAACATCACTCAGACCTACGACCTCGACGGTGGGCTCGACAACACCGCCGCCCGCACACTGGCCAGCGGCGAGGCCGCCGACGACGTAGACTTCGGCTACCGCGGCGACTCCGCCATCGGCGATCTGGTCTGGTACGACGTTGACGGCGACGGCACGCAGAATAACGACGAGCCCGGCATCCCCGGCGCCACCGTCACCCTGATCTGGGCCGGCCCGGACGGCGCCCTTGGCACCGCCGACGACGTCACCTTCACCACCACAACCGATAGCGATGGCAGCTACAGCTTCCCCGGCCTGCCCGTCTTCGGCGCCGCTGATCCCTACCGCGTGGAGGTGACCCCGCCGGCCGGCTACACCGTGCAGACCTACGACAGCGACGGCACGGGCACGGCCAACCAGTCGACCCTCGACCTTGGGCCGGCAGAGACCAACCTCGATCAGGACTTCGGCTACCGCGCGGCGCTCAACCAGGGCCTCGGCGACTTCGTCTGGGAGGACCTGAACGGCAACGGACGCCAGGATACCGGCGAGCCCGCCATCTTCGGTGTGATCGTCGAACTCTACGACAGCACCGGCACCAACCTGCTCGCTACCACAACGACCGACGTGGCCGGCGCCTACAGCTTCCTCGGTCTGCAGGCCGGCGATTACCAGGTGCGCTTCGTAGCGCCGCCCGGCTACACGCACACCATCGCCGACTCCGCCGTCGCCACCGACACGGATGATAGCGATGTGCTTGCCAACAGCGACCGGACTGGCCCGGTGACAGTGGTGGCCGGCGCGATCAACACGACTGTGGACGCCGGCTTCTACCGCGCGCTCAGCGTCGGCGACCGCGTCTGGTACGACGTGGACGGCGACGGCGTGCAGGATGCGGGCGAGCCCGGCATCCCCGGCGCCACCGTGACGCTCACGTGGTACGGGCCGGACGGCGTGGCCGGCGGCGGCGACGACGTAAGCTACACCGCAACCACTGATGCCGGCGGCGTCTGGAATATCTCCAATCTGCCCCCCGGCAACTACGGCGCCGCGGTGAGCGGGCTGCCCGCCGGCCTGACGGACCAGACCGCCGACGTCCCCAACTTCACGCTCATCTCTGGCACCGAGCGCGACGATATCGACTTCGGCTTCAACGGCACCGGCAGCCTCGGCGATCGCATCTGGCTCGACATAAACGGTGACGGTGTGCAGGATGCTGGCGAGCCCGGCCTGGTCGGTATCGGTGTGACTCTCACGTGGTACGGGCCGGACGGCGCGCCCGGCGGTGGCGACGACGTGAGCTACACCACCGTCACCGGCGCGGACGGCAGCTACAGCTTCGATAACCTGCCGGCAGGCGCCTTCGAGCTCGCGGTCGATACGGCGGACCTGCCGGCCGGCCTGACGGCCACCTACGACCTCGACGGCCCCGGCACTCCTTCCGTGACCGCGATCGCCCTCACGCCCGGCCAGAACCGCACCGACGCCGACTTCGGCTACCAGGGCGCGGGCAGCATCGGCGATCGCGTCTGGCTCGACCTCGATGCCGACGGCGTCCAGGAGCTCGGTGAGCCCGGCCTGAGCCTCGTCGTCGTCACCCTCACCTGGGGCGGCCCCGACGGCGACCTCCAGACGACGGCCGACAACGCCAGCTTCACCCTCGCCACCGACGCGGACGGCCTTTACAGCTTCGGTGGCCTGCCCGCCGGGCAGTACAGCGTGGCGGTCGATCCGGCGAGCCTGCCGGCCGGCCTGAGCCAGACCTACGACCTCGACGGCCTCGCCAGCGCCGATCAGGCCACAGCGACCCTGGCGGCTGGCGAGCAGAGGACCGATCTGGACTTCGGATACACCGGCGCAGGCAGCATCGGCGATCGCGTCTGGCTCGACCTCGACGGCGACGGGGTGCAGGACGCCGGTGAGGCCGGCATCGACGGCGCGACCCTCACGATCACCTGGGCTGGCCGTGACGGGACCTTCGGCACCTCCGACGATGTGCTCTACACCACCGTTACCAACACGAGCGGCAGCTACCTGGTGGACAACCTGCCCGCCGGGAGCTTCCAAGTCGCGGTGGACACCAGCACCCTACCCACCGGGCTCAACCCCACCTTCGACGCCGACGGCCTGGCGACGCCATCGATCGCCACGGTGCAGCTCTCATCCGGCCAGAGCCGGCTGGATGTGGACTTCGGCTACAGTGACACTGCCCCCGCCGTCACGGCCGCCCTTGGCGATCGCGTCTGGCTGGACACCAACGGCAATGGCGTGCAGGATGTGGGCGAGCCCGGCATCCCCGGCGTGAGCGTGTCGCTCATCAGCGCCGGCCCTGACGGGATCTTCGGCACTTCCGACGACTTCGCCGGCTTCCCCCCGCAGATCACCGGCGCCGACGGCAACTACCAGTTCACCGCCCTCCCCGCCGGGCTCTACCGCGTGGTGGTGGACGGCACCACGCTGCCCCCCGGCATCGCCGGAACCTACGAGCTCGACGGCACCCTGAACGGCGCCACCGAGGTCGGCCTGGCCCCCGGCCAGACCCGAACCGATGTCGATTTCGGCTACACCAACGTGAACGCCGGCGCGACGAGCGGTAGCATCGGCGACCGCGTCTGGCTCGACCTCGACGGCGACGGCGTGCAGGACCCCGACGAGCCCGGCATCCCCGGCGTCACGGTGGGCCTGTTCTGGTTCGACTCCGGCACCGGCATCCAGCTCGCTGCGGTTGAGACCGATGAGAACGGCAACTACAGCTTCGCTAACCTCGGCGCTGGCCTCTACATCGTGATCTTGGATGACACGACCGTCCCCGACGGCCTTGACCCGAGCTACGAGCTCGACGGGTCCTTCGATGGGCTAACCCTCCTCTTCCTCGGCTACGGCGAGAATCGCACCGATGTTGACTTCGGCTTCAGCGCTACCCCGGTCGCCCCGGGGAGCGGCAGCATCGGCGACCGCGTCTGGCTCGACCTGAACGGCGACGGCGTGCAGGACCCCGACGAGCCCGGCCTACCACTCGTCGGCGTCACCCTCACCTGGTACGGCGCCGACGGTATCCCCGGCGGCGACGACATGGTGTTCTACACCGTAACGCTCGACGACGGCGAGTACAGCTTCGACAACCTGCCGGAGGGCAACTACTCGGTTTCGCTCGACCTCTCCACGCTGCCCCCTGGCCTCGTCCAAACGTACGAGTTGGACGGTACGCGTGACGGCACGACGACCGTAACACTCGGCGCGGGCCAGGATCGCGACGACGTGGACTTCGGCTTCCGGGGCGCCGGCAGCATCGGCGACCGCGTCTGGGAGGATCTGAACGGCAACGGCCTACAGGACCCCGGCGAGCCCGGCATCGGCGGCGTCACGGTGAGCCTGTTCAGCGTCATCACGATCGGCCCCCTTGGCGGCGTCGCCGGGGAGCTCCTCACGACCGTGACGGCGGCCGACGGCAGCTACAGCTTCGACAACCTGCCGGCGGGCGAGTACGTCGTGGAGCTCGATCCGGCGACGCTCCCCGGCGGCCTCAGCGAAACATTCGAGCTGGACGGGAGCATGGACGGCAGCACCGTCGTCACCCTGGCTCCCGGCGAGGCGCGCCGCGACGTGGACTTCGGCTACACCAGCGCCCCGCTCGCCGCCACGGCCGACCTCGGCGACCGCGTCTGGCTCGATATCAACGGCGATGGCGTGCAGGACCCCGACGAGCCTGGCATCGGCGGCGCGCGGGTGATCCTGATCGGTGCAGGGGCCGACGGCGCCTTCGGCACGGCCGACGACGTGACCTACACGCAGCTCACCGCGCCCGATGGCAGCTACGGCTTCAGCGGCCTGCAGCCCGGCGACTACCGCGTGATCGTGGACGCCGGCAGCATGCCGCAGGGCCTGATCCAGACCTACGATCTCGACATGGCCCTCGACCACTCGACCGATGTGACGCTCGCTGCCGGTCAGAGCCGCGACGATGTGGACTTCGGCTACCAGGGCACCGGCAGCATCGGCGACCGCGTCTGGGAAGACCTCGACGGTGACGGCGTGCAGGATACTAGCGAGCCCGGCATCCCCAACGTCATCGTCACGCTCACCTGGGCGGGGCCGGACGGTGTGCTCAACACCATCGACGACGCCACCTTCACAGCCCTGACGGACGGCGACGGCCTTTACAGCTTCGACGGGTTGCCCGCCGGCAGCTATCGCGTGGCGCTTGATCCCTTCAGCCTGGCGCCGGAGCTGCTGCCCACCTACGAGCTCGACGGCGTCCACGACAGCGTGGCCAACGTGGGCCTCAGCCCTGGCCAAGATCGCGACGACGTGGACTTCGGCTATGCGGTGCCGGCGATCGACGTGGCGATCGCGAAGAGCGACGGCGGCGCGGTGGCCACCGCGGGCGGCACCATGGCGTACACGCTGGCCTACACGAACACCGGCAACTACGCGGTGACGGGCGTGACGATCACGGAGACAGTGCCGCTCTACACGAGCTTCAGCAGCGCGGGCAGCAGCCCTGGCTGGAGTTGCGCCGACGGATCGCCTGCCGGCACGACCTGCACCTACACCGTCGGCGACCTGGCCTACGGGGCGAGCGGCACGGTCACCTTCGCGGTGACGCTGGACGCGGCGCTGCCGGCTGGGGCGGACGAGCTGAGCAACACAGCCTCGATCGCCGACGACGGCGCCCTCGGCACCGACGTCACCCCAGCCGATAACAGCGCCACCGAGACGACGCCCATCGACGCTGCACCCGACCTGCAGCTGGAGAAGACCCTGGCCGACGGCCAGATCAGCGTCGACCCCGGCGACCTGGCGGTTTACAGCCTGCGCTACCGCAATAGCGGCACGCAGGACGCCACCGGCGTGACGATCACGGAGACGGTGCCGGCACACACGAGCTTCAGCAGCGCGGGTAGCAGCCCTGGCTGGAGCTGCGCCGACGGGGCACTCGCCGGCACAACCTGCACCTACACCGTCGGCGACCTGGCGGTGGGCGCGGAGGGCGAGGTGCGCTTCGCCGTCAGGATCGACACGCTGCTCCCGACGGGTGTGACGACGATCGTGAACAGCGCGTCGATCGCCGACGACGGGACGAACGGAGCCGACCCGACACCGCCTAACAACAGCGGCGGCGTGACCTCGCCCTTCGGCTTCACGGCGGTGACGCTGCTGAGCTTCACGGCCACTCGCGGCGATGACGGCGTGCTGGTGCGTTGGGTCACCGGTGCGGAACTGGAGACCGCGAGCTTCGAGCTGTACCGCAGCGCCAGCGGCGAGCGCCGCGACGCGGTGCGGGTCACGCCCACGCCCATTCTCGCCCGCGGTAGCGCGAGCGGAGGGGCTGAGTACAGCTGGCGCGACACTACGGCCGCGGCCGGGGTTAGCTACAGCTACTGGCTCGTGGAGCGCGAACTCGACGGGAGCACCCACGAGTACGGACCGGCCCGGGCCGGGGCAACGACGGCGGCGGGGTCGTACAGCCTCCACCTGCCGCTGATCAGGCGGTAGCGAGCTACGGCCAACGAGCGGGAAGAGGGGCGCGGGGCGCTGCGAGGCGCTCGGCGCCCCTCTGGTATGATAGGCCTGTTCAGAGACAGCTAAAGGAGGCAACGATGCTGAAGGGCCCAAGTCAGAACTGGGTGCAGCTCTTCCCCGGCGTACGGCGGCGACGGCTGGTGGCGAGCGATCAGATGTACCAGATGGAGGTGCTGCTGGAGCAGGGCAGCGAGGTGCCGCTGCACCAGCATCCCCAGGAGCAGATAAGTTACGTGGCCCGCGGGCTGCTGCGCTTCCAGGTCGGTGAGGAGATCGTGGAGGCGCCGGCCGGCTCGTCGGTGCTCATCCCGGGCAACACGCCCCACGCCGTGTGGACGCTGGAGGAGGGCCTGGCGATCGATACCTTCAACCCGCCGCGGGACGACTATCTCGCCGCTGATGGGGATTAATGCCCGTACACCGTAGTCGGTAGTCCGTATCAAGGCTTGAGGCGCGGATGGCGGCTTTGCCGCTGTCCAGCCCGGCACATCCATTGCTACGAGGGGCCGCAGCAACGTTCGGTAAGCTCGCACAAGAAAGGGCAGTATGCGCCCGCTGAGTACGCTGATCGGCTTCGCTCGGCCCCACACCGTGATCGCCACGACGGTCCAGGTGATCACGCTGTTTGTGATCGTAGGCGGGCGCGAGGCGCCAATGGGCGCATCGCTCAGCCTGGTGGCCCTTACTCTCGCCGCCTGCCTGGCACTTAACCTCTACGTGGTTGGCCTGAACCAGCTCACCGATGTGGCGATCGACCGGGTGAACAAGCCCTGGCTCCCTGTGGCCGCCGGCACGCTAAGCCCCGGCCAGGCTCGCCTGCTCGTGGCCGGCGCCGGGCTGCTGGCTCTCGGCCTCGCCGCCTTCGCTGGGCGCTGGCTGTTGCTCACGGTAGCGCTGATCATTCTG
>Ga0207873_1003807_pt1 | contig 10585 bp, 16 predicted proteins | sample BGWIniCompost_FD_187373 | JGI IMG/M metagenome (GOLD analysis project Ga0207873, IMG submission 187373) | Cellulose adapted compost microbial communities from Newby Island Compost Facility, Milpitas, CA, USA - BGW Initial Compost (SPAdes)... ... | reverse complement strand
GTCGTGCAGTGGGACTCGGACGGAATCTTCGCGCTCACGCTCGTCCCCGCCTGACCTGCGCTAACACCGCCTGACCGTGCCGCCTCCGGGCGGTTTTCGTGTGTCTGGGGGGTAGGTCGTGGCCACTCCTACGCTGCGCGGCACGGCCACCACCGCGACGTCCGCTTCCGCCTCGTTCACGTGCGCCAAACCCACGGGTGTGGTCGCCGGGGACATCCTGATCAGTCTCCAGTTCAACGACCTCGGGGTGGGCTCGACCCCGTCCGGGTGGACGCAACTGCGGAACTACACCTCCGACATCGAGTCGCGGCTGGCGTGGAAGGTCGCGGGCAGTTCGGAGCCTGCCTCCTACACGTTTTCGCAGTCCACGGGCGGCATCGGCGGCGGCGCGATCGTCATCGCCTTACAGGGGGCGTCCACGTCCACCCCGGTTTCGGCTGTCGGCTCGACCGGATCCGGTTCGACGGTCACCACCCCTTCGGTGACCCCGGCAGGTAGCGACGACCTTGACCTGCGGTTCGCTGTCGCCTTGGACTCGTCGTCGTTCACCCCTCCGTCCGGGTTCACCGAGCGGGCGGACGTGGTCCGTAACGACGCCGGCGACACGATAGCCGCCGCGTGCGCCACCCGCCCGCTGGCGTCGGGCGCGGCGACGGGCACGGCGAACTTCACCGCTTCGCCGTCGCCTTTCCTGCGGCACGGCTACACGGTGACCGTGTCCGGCGTGTCCGGGATGGACGCCACGGCCGAGCCGGAGACGGTGCAGGCTGCCGCCAGCATCCCCAGCCCCACGGTGCAGGCGGACACGGGCGCGACCGCGACCCCCGACGTGGTCGCGGCGACGGTGACCATCCCCGCCCCTGACGTGGACGACGGCTCCGCCCCTCCCGAGCCGCCCGCCCTGGTCGGCTCGGTCACTACCGCCGCCGACCGGCTCGCCACCCTCACCGTCGCCAAGCCGACCGGCGTCCAGGCTGGGGATCTACTGATCGCCCACCAAACCTCTGACGTGTCTGACCTGGCCGATCTGACCACCCCGACCGGCGGCGCGACATGGCAGCTCCTCGACCAGTTCGAAGAGGCTGGCGCGCTCCAGGTCAAAGTCTGGTGGAAGATCGCCGGAGAGTCCGAGCCGTCGAGCTGGGATTTCTCTCAGGAGTCCTTCGCTGACGGCGCGGTCCTGATCGCGGCGTTCCGGAACGCCGCCGACGACACCCCGACCGTAGCCAACACCTCCACCACCTCCACCGCGAGTGTCCCCACGCCGGGCATCACCCCGCCGTCCCCCACGAGCGTGGAGATCCGCATCGCCTCCGGCAACAGCGCCGGCAACACCGTCTCCTGGACGCCTCCCGCCGGGCTGGAGGAGAAGGCCGACGTCCAGTCCACCAACTACGTCGCCGCCACACTGGCGACCCGCGGCCTGGACTCCACCACCCCCACGGGCATCGAGAACTTCACGGCGTCCGCCGCGCTGGAGTTCGCGGCGGGTTTCACGATCGGTATCGCCGGGGCGGGCCCGTCCACTGTGGACGCGACCGCCACGCCTGTTGTGGTGGAGGGCTCGGCCACCATTCCGGCCCCTACGGTGTCGGCCGGCGCAACCGCCACAGCCACGCCGGTGCAGACTGCGGCGTCCGTCCCGGCACCCACCCCGGCGGTCGAGGCCACCGCCACCGGCGGCACGGTCACAGCCGCGGCCACGGTGCCTGCTCCCGGCGTGAGCGCGTCCGCGCTGGCGTCGCCCACCACGGTGCAGGCGACTACTGCGCTCCCCTCGCCGAGCGTCTCCGCGAGTTCCACGGCCGCCACGGAAGCGGTGCAGGCCACCACCACCATCCCGGCACCCACAGTCGCCGCCGGCGCCTCCGCGGCCCCGCCCACGGCGGCAGCGGCGGCGAGCATCCCCGCTCCCGCCGCGTCCGCAAGTTCCACCGCAGTCCCCGGCACGGTCACCGCGACCGCCACCGTTCCGGAGCCTGCCGTCACCGCTGTGACGGCGGCATCCCCGGACACTGTCCAAGCCGCCGCCACCATTCCCACGCCGAGCGCCACAGCGGGCGCCACGGCGTCCACAGTCGTCGTCGAGGCCGCGGCCAGCGTGCCGGCGCCCAGCATCGCCGCAAGCGCGACCGTGACCCCTGGCGTGGTCTCGGCGACCACCACCATCCCGGCACCGTCCACGTCTGCGGGGTCAACAGCGACCCCCGGCGCGGTCGAGGCGCCGGCGTCCATCCCGCAGCCCGCCATCTCGGCGAGCTCCACGGCAGCGCCGGACACGGTCGAGGCCACCACCTCGATCCCGGCCCCGAGCGTCGCCACCGGCCTGGTCGCCCCCGCGGACACGGTCCACGCCACAGCGTCCATCCCGGCGCCCACGGTGGCGTACGGCCAGACCGTCAGCCCTGCGGTGGTCGCGGCTACGGCGTCGATCCCCGCTCCTGCGGTCCAGTCGGGTTCGAGCTCGACCGCCACCACAACGACGGTCGAAGCGGCGGCGTCGATCCCGGAGCCGTCCGTTTCGGCGGGAGCGGTCGCGCCAGCGGCTGTAGTCGCCGCAGAAGCCTCAATCCCGGCCCCGGAGGCTTCCGGGTCGTCTACGGCGTCTCCGGACGTTGTAGAGGCTCAGGCGTCGATTCCCGGCCCGTCTGCGGCTGCGGGTTCGACTACCACACCGGAGACGGTCGCCGCCACCACGGCGATCCCGGCGCCCACCGTGGAAGCGGACGGCAACGCCACCGCCCAACCCGCGACGGTTCACGCCTCGGCGAGCATCCCCACCCCCACGGCGGGGACCAGCTCCACCGCGGTGCCCTCCGTGGTCCTGGCAACGGCAGCCGTCCCGACACCCACCGCCACCGTCCTGGTAGCGGCCACAGCTCAGGTGGTGGAGGCGTACGCGACCATCCCGGCCGCGCTCGTCCACGCCACCGCACGCCCGCCCACCCTGCGGGCCGTCGCCACCATCCCGACGCCGGCGGTCTCCACTGGCGACCTGCCGCAACAGATCGACATCAAGGTGGGCCCGCCCACCCGATGGTGGTCCGCCGGCAACCCCGGCCGGACCTGGCAGGCAGGCGGACCGTCCCGCCGATGGTCGGCCGGAGCGCCCACACGATGAGCAGGGGAGGTTCCCGGGTGAGCATCCCCTGCTATCCGTCCAGCACCGTCGAGTACGTGCCCGTCCCCGTCACCGGCACCTACACGCCATCCACGCCCGTGCACATGGCTGTGGTGCCGTACGGGGTCGAGCCCGGCAGCGGCGACTGGAAACCCGCCGTCTGGGACGGCAGTTACGCCAAAGTCAAGATCGGCGCAGGGTCCGACGTGGGCGAACTGGACGAAGGCACCTACGGCGTGTGGGTCAAGGTCACCGCAGCCGACGAAGAACCCGTCATGAAGGCGGGTCCGATCCGTGTCACCTGAGATATCCGTCCTGCTTCCGTCCCGCGACAGGCCCGGCCCGCTGGTCGAGTCGGTGGCGTCGCTGCGGGAACTGGCCGACGACCCGGCACGCATCGAGGTGCTGGTTGCGGTCGACCCGGACGACCCGGACACCGCCCAAGCCGCCCGCGACTGCGAGGCGGAGGCCTGGCGGGCGCCGGAGCGGTTCGGGTACGCGCGCCTGCACGAGTACGTCAACGCGCTCGCCCACCAGGCCGGCGGCGACTGGATGCTGTTGTGGAACGACGACGCCCGCATGCGCACCCGCGGCTGGGACTCGCGCATCCTTGAAGCCCCGCCCGGCGTGCTGTGGCCCAACGCGAACGGCTACACGGCAGAGAACACCTTCCCGATCGTCCACCGCGCGGTGGTCGAACGGATCGGGCACGTCTCCCTGTCGCCCCACTACGACTCGTGGCTGCACGCCGTCGCCGAACAGGCCGGCATCCACCACCGGATCGCGGTCGAGGTCTTCCACGACCGGGCCGACTTCACCGGCGGACACGACGACCAGACGTGGCGCGAGTCCCGCGCCCATCAGCGCACCGCCGAGTTCCATTCACCGCCCATGGTCGCCGCCCGCAGGCGCGACGCCCACCTGTTGAGGAGTGCCCCCCTTGTCTGAGCGGCTCCTGATCACCGGCGTGTCCGGGTTCATCGGCCAGCACCTCGTCGAGGCGCTCGCCGACCGGTACGAGATCCACGGCGTCTACGAGTCGCCCGCCTCCCGGCTGAAGAACCCGCAACTGCCGTTCGAGCGGCAGCACGTGTGCGACCTGAAGAACGCCGCCGCGGTCGAGCGCGTGGTGGCCGACGTCGACCCGCACTTCGTGCTCCACCTGGCCGCCAAGTCCGAGGTCGCGTTGAGCTTCAGCAACTACCTCGAAGTGACGGACGTCAACTACCGCGGCACCGTGGCGCTCGCCGAGGCGTGCCGCAAGCACGCGCCCAGCCTGAAGCTGTTCGTGATGGCGTCCACGATGGAGACCTACGGCCACCAGGACCCCGCGGACGGGCCGTTCACCGAGGACACCGAGCAGCGGCCGATGGCGCCGTACGCTGTCGCCAAGCTGGCGTGCGAGAAGTACCTCGCCTACATGCGGTACGCGTACGAGTTCCCGTTCACGATTCTGCGGCAGACCAACGCCTACGGCAGACGAGACAACGACTTCTTCGTGGTCGAGCGAATCATCACGCAGATGCTCGCCGGCGACGTGTGCAACCTGGGCGAGCCCGACCCGGTCCGGAACTTCCTGTGGATCGGCGACCTGGTCGTCTTGTACGAGCGGCTCCTGGCAAGTCCCGAGCTCGCGCTGGGGGAGACGTTCGTGACCGGCCCCGACAACGGGCTGACCATCCGCGAACTCGCCGACATGATCCGCGGCAAGCTCGACTGGCAGGGCACGATCAACTGGCACACCATCCCGAAGCGGCCCGGCGAGATCTACTACCTCAACTCGCGCGCCGACAAGGCCGAGCGGGTGCTCGGCTGGACGCCCAAGGTCGGCCTCTCCGAAGGGCTGGACCGGACGATCGCCATCTGGCGCGACCGATGATCAGCATCCTGTGCCCCACCCGCGACCGGGCCGGACAGCGTCGAGGGCGACTGGCCGTGGGCGGTGTACCGCAAGACGTGAGGGAGGCCGTGTGCGCGTCGCCGCTGTGATCCCGTGGCGTGGAGGCCAGCCCGACCGCGAACGCCATCACCAGACCGTACGCGCCCACCTGAGAGACCTGCTTCCGGACGCCTGGCACATCGACGCCGACTCCGGCCATCAGCCGTTCAGCCGAGCAGGATCCCGCAACCACGGGGTGCGTCTCGCCCAGGACGTCGGCGCCGAGGTGGTCGTCCTGTGCGACGCCGACACCCTCCCCGAGCGGGAACCGCTCCTGGCCGCGATCGACGGCGCCCACGACGGGCGCCTGCACCTGCCGTACACCCGCTACCGGTCACTGACCCGGCGGGGTCTCGCCCAATACCGGCGAGGGGACCCGCTCATGGACTGCGAGGTGGATCACGACCACGGGTGGGCGACCGGCGGAGTGCTCGTGATCCAGCCCGAAGCGTGGTGGCGCGCAGGCGGCATGGATGAGGCGATGGTGGGTTGGGGCTTCGAGGATTCAGCGTTCAGGGTGGCGGTCGACGCGCTTCTCGGCCCGACTGTTCGCCACGATGGCGTCATCCATCATCTGTGGCACAAGCCAGACTGGAACATCGGCTCTCCCCGGTACAACGCGAACGCGGCCCGTATGCAGCGCTATGTCGCCGCCGAGGGCGACCCGGCTGCGGTCCGGGCGATCGTCTCCGAGTTCGCGCCCGTCTAGCTCCCCTGGTCGCTGCTGCTCTTGCCCTGGGAGATGGATAGCCCGAGGAACACGAACGCGGCGACGAACACCACGCCCGAGGTTGCTCCCCATCGCCAGTCGCCCAGCCAGATCCACGCGATGAGCATGGCGGCGACGGCGATGAACAGGGTGATGGCGATGTTCTTCATCCAGCCGGTCGGCTGGGGGCTGCTGGCGTTCACGGGTTCTCCTGTTTGTGCTGGTTGAGGGCTTGTTCGGCTATGTGGCGGGGGACGATCGCGGCGACTGCCCGCCCATAGTGGGTGAGGAAAGTGATCCGGCCTTCGTCGCGGGCGTCCATGGCGAGGTCGCCGAGGATTTTTCGGGCGTGTTCGATGCCGACCTCTTGGTCATCCATGAGGCTACCTTAAGGCACCTTAAGGAATTACGTCTAGAGAATCCTCCGGCCAGCCGGAGACAGGCCCGAGGAGGCTCCGCATGCCGCACCCGTACCCGGGCCAGGAGTGGAAGCATGGCTGGATCCCGCTGACGCCCGGCGCGGCACGCGAAAAGAACCACGGACGTCCACTCAAGGGAGGCAAGGGCACCACCTCCAAGCCCGCCTCCAAGACCACCCCCGAGCGCGGAAGCGCCCACCAGAGCACCACCAAACCCGCCAAACGTCCCGCCAAGGCCGGCCCGAGCAAGCCCGCCACCCCTGCGAAGAGCCAACCGGCCCCAGCGGGAAAGGCGCCCACCGGGAGCAAACCGCAGGCGAAGGACAAGGCGTTCCTCGACTCCCACTACGGCGAGTGGAAGGACAACCTGTCCCCGGCGCAGGAGAAGGCGATGCGCTTCTACCAGTCGCCCGGTTTCGCCCTCATGAACGGGCAGCTCAGAGGGCTGGACAAGAAAGACATCAAGGCTGACGTCAGCTTCGATGACGCCGACCTGAAGCGCGCCCAGAAGGCCAGCAAGGACCTGCACTCGGCCATCCGCAAAGCGCCCCCGCTGAAGGAGCCCATCACCGTCTACCGGGGGTTCTCCGCCGACCAGTTCGGCGACCTGAAGCCCGGCATGGAGTTGAAGGACAAGGCGTTCGTGTCCACCAGCCTCACCCCGGACGTGGGATCGGTCGGCAAAGCCTCACGCCCTGCCACGGCTGAGATCGTCCTGCCGGAGGGCACGAAGGCGGCAGCGGGCTCGTCCCGCGAGCTCGTCCTGCCCCCTGGTAGCCGTTTCCGGGTGAGGTCTGTGACGTCTCGCAGGGGTGTTCCGCACGTCGAGATGGAGCTGATTCTCTGATGGCTGATCGTTTCGCGTGGGGTGACGCCGAGCTCGTCCCGGAGAGCAAAGCCGACCGGGACAGGCTGGCGAGCCGCACCATGGACAAGTTCCTCCGCTCCGGCGCCCACCGCAGCACGGCGCGTCGTGACAGCGGAGGCAAGCAGGGCTGAGCGCCCACCACCAGAACCCTCCAGGTCGCTCCTGGAGGTAGAGAGCCCGGCGTCCTCGTGCGCCGGGCTCTCGCCATACACGAGGAGAAACCCCCATGTCACCATCCACGCCTGCACGCCTTCGCGTGGCAGAGCTCGTCCACGTCGAGCGTGTCGGCCGTTCGTTCCGCCTGGAGATCGACGGCGAACTCTTCGAGTTCGTGGACCAGCCCTTCCCGGACGGTGCTGCCGATGCCTGACTACTCCGTCCGCATCTCCGGCGACCCGTGGAACCCTCGCGTAGAGATCGATGGCCACGAGATCAGTGCCGCCGTCCGTTCCGTCACCGTCCGGTACGAGCGCAACCACCGCGCCGAGGTGTCCATCGAACTCCTCGCCGATACGGTCGAGATCGCCGACCTTGCCAGCGAGGAGACGAAGACCGTCCTGTCGCTGCCGTCCGGCGTCGAAGACGCCCTGACCACTCTCGGCTGGACCCCGCCCAACATGTGCGCCGGAGGCTGCCGGTGAAGGTCTCCACTGACTCCCTCATCTCCGCTCTCCTCCACCCGAGCCTCTACCTTCTGGGCGACTCCACAGGCTGCATCAGCCTGTACTGCCGGGACCACGTCACCCCGCACCCGATCGCCCACTACGGCCGAGACGAGGACGACGGCGACTACCGGGACCCGCGCGTCGCGTACGTGCCCGGCGTGCCGTCCCTGTTCGCCGAGGCGGCCAAGCACCTGTCCGCCCACCATCGCGACACCAGCGAGGGAGGGGCCGATGGGCGAGCCTGACGACCCGATCACCCAGCTCGCCGCCGCAGCCGTAGGCATGCACGAGCTGTTCATCAGCTTCGTCGCCGCGGGCTTCAGTGAAAGCCAAGCCCTCTACCTCGTAGGCCAGGCGCTCACAGCCTCCATCGGAGGTACCGCCTCCTAACCGCCCGAGGAGGCTCCGCATGCCGCAGCCCTACCCCGGACAGAAGTGGAAGCACGGCTGGATCCCCCTCACCCCCGGCGCGGCACGCGAAAAGAACCACGGCAAGAAACCGGGCGGCGGCTCGTTGATCGCCCGCATGGTCGCCGAGGCCGCCGAAACCCACCAGCGGATGCTCGCCCGCGACCGGGAACGCGAAGCCAAAGCCTCCGCCACCCGCGCCGCCACCCGCAGCGCCGACGACGCCCTCCGCTCCGCCGCCAAGAACCGCCCCGCCCAGACAGTCGAGGCCATGCCCTCCGCACCGGCGGCGCCCACCAAAGCGGCCGGCATGCGCGACGGCCTCCGCTGGACCTCAGACGAAGACGGCCTCGCATGGGCGCGCAAAAACCTGCCCCTGCCGGACCTGACCGACGACGAGAAGAAGTCCATCCGCCAGTACACGCGCGACGAAGTCAACGAGTACGTCAACGGCGGCCTGCGAGGCGACCCCGTCCCCGCCTACGAACGCGACAACTACAACAAGGTCGTCAAAGACCTGGACTCGGCGCTCAGCAAATCCTCACTCCCCGAATCGATCATCGTCCACCGGGGAGTCGGCGACGGCTACATCGCCCACCTCGGCGCCGACCCCGGCAAGCCGGAAACGATGGAAGCCCTCGTCGGGCGAGACTTCAAAGAGCAGGCCTTCATGTCCACCTCGGTGGGCGCCACCTCCGCGTTCGACGACGAACCCGTCCAACTCATGATTCGGGTCCCCAAAGGGCACAAGGCGATGAACATCATGCCCCTGTCCCGCGAAGGAGAAGACGAGAGGGAAGTCCTCCTCGCCCGAAACTCCCGATACGTCATCCACGCCGCCTACAAGCACGGCGACACCTGGCACATCGAAGCCGAAGTGGTCCCCGCCGACTGGAAGAAGCCGGCCGGATGGGCACCGAACCCGTACGGAGACGCCCACGCGGGCTACAGTTGACCCGACACAGGGGAGGGGTGAGCGATGGCCGACAAGCCCGCCCGCTGGACCGACGCAGGCGTAGCGCCCACCCCCGGAGCAGAGTCCGGCACCTACTCGGGGGACATTCAGGGCCCCGTCCGCCGAGCACCACTCAGGGACGCCCGCGGCGTCCTGCTCGGCCACGTGTGGACGGACGACAAGAAAGCCGCCGGGTTCCGGCAGGAGCAAAGCCCGGCCTCCGTCGCAGCCGCAGCCGCGATCTGGCGCATCCACGCCCGCCTCCACGCTGCGGGCAGGCCGGCGTCCGACGTCCTCGACCCGGCCCTGTACGCGCCCACCTATCGCCTGGACGACGTTCCCGGCCGGTCTGGGCAGCGGGTAGACGACGCGCTCCGCCGCGCCGCCCGCAAAAAGTAGACCCCGCAGCCTTCCCGCCCCGGCGCCCACCAGCGGCCCCGGGGCGTCCCGCATGCCCTACTCCGGCCGTGCGCCGGTCACCGGAGGTGACTTTCGTTGCCCCAGCCTTATCCCGGCCAGCAGTGGAAGCACGGATGGGTGCCGCTCACCGCCGGAGCCGCCCGCTCCAAGAATCACGGCCGTAAGCCCGGAGCTGGTAGCGCCCTGTCGCGCCTGGTTGCGGAGGCCGCCGAGACGCACAAGCGGATGCAGGAACGGGACCGCGCCGGGCAGAAGCCCGCGTCGAAGAGCGCGCCGCCCACCACGAAGCCGGCATCCAAGCCCGCCGCGAAACCCGCGAAACCCGCGAAGACAGCGCCCACCAGCAAGACCTCCAAGCCCGCCCCCGCCAAGAGCGGCACACCCAAAACCGCCCCCGCCGGCGCCCCCGCCGCCAAGCGCAAGCCCGGCAAAAAAGTAGGCGCCGACCTCCGCAACGCCCCCCTGCGGGAAGGCGACGAGGTCCGCATCGTCGAAGGCCCCCGCCGCGGCAAAACCGGCACCGTCACCGGCAAAGGCAAGTACGGCGCCATCCAAGTAGAAGTGGACGGCGAGCGCTCCGACTACAGCCCGACCACCCTGCGCTCCACAGCCGACGCCGAGACATCCCGCCGCGCCGACGCCGCCATCCGGCAGGCGGCCCGCCGCCCCGCAACAGCCCCCGAGCGTGCCGCCCCGCCCCGCGCCTCCACGGCGACGGTCGAGCAGATCCAAAGCGACATCCGGGCCGTCTACGATCAGCTCGCCCCCGACACCGGCAGCTGGGTCTCCCTGAGCCGTATCCGCGCCAAGCTCGCCGAGACGCTGCCCCGCGAACAGGTGGACGAGGCGCTCCGCAGGCTGGAGCGCCGCCCCGACGTCAACCTCGTCCCCGAATCCAACCAGAAGGTGCTCTCCAAGGCGGACCGGGACGCAGCCGTCAACATCGGCGACCAGGACAAACACCTGATCGCGTTCCTCCGGTGAACGCCAGGAACGCCAACCCCCCACCCGCCATGATCGTGCTCCGCCCCGGCGACCGCGTACTCGTCACCCTCGCCGAGGACCCGGGCGAGCATGCCTG
>Ga0207873_1003806_pt1 | contig 10588 bp, 4 predicted proteins | sample BGWIniCompost_FD_187373 | JGI IMG/M metagenome (GOLD analysis project Ga0207873, IMG submission 187373) | Cellulose adapted compost microbial communities from Newby Island Compost Facility, Milpitas, CA, USA - BGW Initial Compost (SPAdes)... ... | reverse complement strand
AAAGAAACAACGGGGCAATTTTCTTTATGTCCGCTCTTAAAGCTACAATGGACTGGTTGATATACGTATCAATCAAACAGAAAGATACTTGGCCTCTCGTGTATCCTTGCCCTGCAGCAGCAACAACAACATCACCCTTTCTTGCCAGCCTAGTACTGGAGTTATCTACACCTGCTTGAGTAATTTTCTTCTCAGTATTTCTGATGAATTTTTGTCTAGTCTCACCAGAAGAGAGCCAAGGAATACTTCCGCCCCAGTATTCTGGCTTCCTTGTATCTGGAGTTCCACCACTAAATATCTGCTCAGTAACTTCGAGTAGTTTTCTAATTTCCCAAACTTCAGATATATTTCCTTTCTCTGCACCTTTGAAACTTGTTTTTCTGTTTTCTTTCATCAAATTCTAAACCCTATGCTCGCAAGATTCTTCCTTATTTCCTCGTCAAGCTTCTTGCCCTCTTCCATCTGCTTTGCCAGCTCGGACGTCAGATTGTTCATCTTTTCTTCAAACTCTTCATCGTCTTCCTCCTCTTCTTCGGTGCCCACGTACCTTCCTGGCGTCAAAATCCATTGCTGTCTTCTTACTTCTTCAAGAGTAGCAGATTTGCAAAAGCCGGGAATGTCTTCATACTTTTTGTCCTTCAGCTCGCCCCTCCAAGCGTGGTAAGTATCTGAAATCTTTTTGGTTTCTTCGTCGGTCATCTCCCTGTGCCTCCTGTCGACCATGACGCCCATCTTTCGAGCATCGATAAAGAGTATCTGTCCGCTTCTGGCTCTGAAGTTATGATTCCATTTGTTACGCGATAAGAACCAAAGGCAAGCAGGAATCATCGTGTTGTAAAACAGTTGAGAAGGCAGAGCGACTATGCAGTCAACCAGATCAGCTTCTATGATGTTCTTGCGAATTTCGCCCTCGCCACCAGTATTTGAAGACATCGAACCATTGGCCATAACAAACCCTGCAGCACCTACCGGCGAAAGGTGGTGTATGAAATGCTGTACCCATGCAAAGTTCGCATTATTTTTCGGAGGTACACCAAACTTCCACCTTGGATCTTCCTGTAGGTGCTCTCCTCCCCAGTCGCTGTCATTGAAAGGAGGGTTTGCCAGGATAAAGTCTGCTCGCAGATCTTTGAACTGGTCGTCACGGAAAGAGTCACCCCATTCTATTCTGGTTGCATCTATCCCCCTGATTGCAAGGTTCATCTTGCACAGCCGCCATGTAGTGGGGTTGCTTTCCTGACCATAGATAGAGATATCCCCTATCTTACCGCCATGAGCTTCGATGAACTTCTCGCTTTGCACAAACATTCCGCCAGAGCCACAACATGGGTCAAATATCCTCCCCTTGTATGGCTCTAGCATCTCTACCAAGAGCTTGACTATGCTTCTTGGTGTGTAGAACTGACCACCCTTCTTGCCTTCTGCATCTGCAAATTGGCCAAGAAAGTATTCATAGACTCTGCCTAGTATATCCTTGCTTCTATTCTCTTTATCTCGAAGACCAATTGTTCCGATAAGGTCAATTAGTTCACCCAACCTTTGCTTGTTCAGACTAGGTCTTGCATAGTTTTTGGGCAGGACGCCTTTGAGCGAGCGATTGTCCCTTTCTATGAGGTCCATTGCTTCGTCAATTAGCTTTCCAATTTCTGGCTTTTTCGCGTTCTTTTGCAGGTAGTCCCACCTTGCTTCCCTTGGCACCCAAAAGGCTCTCCTAGCAAGGTATTCATCGATATCCTCAGGGTCAGCTGTCTTGTCCTTCTTTACTTCTTCATGGACTTCGTTAAAGGCATCTGAAATATACTTTAGAAATATCAATCCAAGGACGACATGCTTGTATTCAGCGGCATCCATGTTGCTCCGAAGCTTATCAGCAGCGAGCCAGAGCTTCTGCTCAAAGCCTAAATCGCCACTGCTCCCGTTTGTTGTTTTCATGCAAATCAGCCAATCAGGCTGCAAAAACAATTAGCCTACAATTATAAAAATTCGTCTCTCAAGCAGGACGGACATAGGGAAAATAACCTCGTTTTACCTTTGGAAATTCGTCTTTTGTAGACTATAAGCATGAAGACGTCAGGAGGCTAGGCCCGAAGTTACAAAGTAAGGCTGACGGGAAGCAGCAGTGGAGCTTCAACTCCACTTCCAAAGCTTCAGTTTGACAGCAAATCGGCAATAGCTCCATCGATTCCTGGCAGAATTCTTACTGACATTGTAGTTGTGCCTGACAAGATTAGAATAGAGATTACAGAAAATAAACAAGTCATTTGTAATGCAAAGGGCGATTCGAGTGAAAATACCATCACTCTGAATGACAATAGCAGTATTGAAATCCTAAACGTAATATCTGTTACCAAACCCAACACGGCCACAGAGTTCTGGATATATTTCAGAGCTGGTAAAAGATGTGGGAGCATTTTCAGAAAAAGTCACTGTAGAATTGCCTCCAAGATGGCGAAGATTGACTCTTGCTCTCCCAAATGCAATCAATATATGATTCTACTTGATTCGCATGAGTCGAGGATTGGAGACGATGTTGGAAAATTTGCCTTTAGTCACAGAGTATCTTCAGAAAAGACATCTAGTGATACGATGTCCATGCGGTAGCCACCGATCTTCAAACAGGCTAGTTTAAAACCAGACTACAAAAATGACATGAGAATTGGCTCAGAGTCGCAAATGCCTTGTCTTCTCGAGTAAACGAATGATCTTCAGAAGAGTAGTTTAATCGGGTTGGATCTTGCTTGGTGGCAATTTGCGAAGTTCCTCTATTCGCTGTTCAATCCTCTTGAGTTCTCTCTGAGGATCATGCCACCAATTTCTGCTCCAGATCCGCTCTACTTTCCACCCCATTTGCTCCAAAAACCTCTGCCTCGCAATGTCTCGTTCTCTAATACTCTTTGCGCTGTGAAATGTTGTCCCATCACACTCTACGGCTAGAATGAATCTATCAGGATCATCCGGATTTCGAATTGCTAGGTCTATCCTGTAATCTGAATAACCTAGCTGAGGCTCTACTTGATACCCCCTTGCTATTAGGGCGTCCAATACCTGATCTTCAAAGATCGATTCTGTATGTATCACCGTGTCATTTGCTTGCATGCCACGATTTTTCCTTTTCAAGAAGCCAGGATTCAAGTCATCGAGGATGGCACTTGCCAGCTTGCTATTATTTTCGGCAATTGCCTTTGCATACATTAGATACCTCTTGAACAATTTCGGTCCTTTGTTTCGCAAAGTGTCAGTATGGAGGTCTCTTTCCGGGTCAATAGAACATACTATTCTAACTTCTAATCGCGCACGTGTTATTGCGACGTTTAGTATATTCTCTCCGCCTTCTGAGTTCAACGTGCCAAAGTGGTGCCGAAATGGTCTTCCTTCAGTATCCTTCGCATATGCTATTGAAAAGACAATGATATCGCGTTCATGCCCCTGAACGTTTTCAATGTTCTTTACAAATAGCTTTTCATTATTATCATCATCCATCGTCTGTTGTGTATGGGGACTGCGCATATCATTTTGTATTGAGACCTTCCTCCTTCTGGTTCTAATCGGTCCAGCTGCTGTTTCATTTACATTGCCAGTTTCCTCTTCATTGTGGGCATTCTCGCCAGAGTAGTTGTAGTAAAGCTGTTCAAATTCAGGGTCGTTTTGCATTCTACTATCAATTTCATCTTCAATTGTTTCCCGCTGCTTATCATTGAACGTGATAACTCCAACAGAATATTTCCTACCCCACTTTTGCCATATTGACTTTATTTCATCCACTACCTTCGAGGCCTCCTCGCGATTAGCTCTCTCGTCCCATACTCCATTGCATGAGACCCACTTGATTGGAGGATCGTCACTTTTTGTCCGCAGGCTTGGCGCAATGTGCAGCGTTCCGTTGTAGAAAGCATGATTTGAAAAGTCTATCAGTTCCTGATACTTAGACCTGTAATGCCAAGTCAGATAATATTCTCCATAGGTGCGATGCGCCAGCGCTAGCAGGCTCTCAGTTTTTAGAGTCTCGTCCTGTTCAAGTTCCGATTCATATTCCGACTCATCTTCTTTTAGTCTGAATAAATCAAAGGGAGGTAGCTGCTTGTCGTCCCCTACAATCACAATCCTACTACCCCGGTACAGCGCAGGAAGAATTCTCTCCACTGCACATTGACTTGCCTCATCTACAATAATAAGATCAAAAAGACCTCTCTCTAGAGGAAGGACTTCAGAAACTACTTCAGGCGAAGCCAGCCAGCATGGCCCGACTTTCATCACCAGTGATCCATACTCCTGCATCAATTTTCTAACAGGTTTGACTCTTCGCTTTTTTGACAGTTCGTCAGCAAAATTGTTCACGATCTTTCCATAACTATAATTAGTATGATCGAAATTCTTTGGCCTCCGGCCCGATTTTACATCAATCTGAGATCTCGTCTTAAGCTCATAGACATTATTGGCTAGTTGCATCGTCAATTTTCTTGCCAGTAAAATTCTCTTCTTATCTACAAGATCCATCAGCTGACTCCGTAGCTGGTTGTAACGCTCAAAAGGAGAGCCTTTCACCTCAGGGTTCCTTTCTTCTATCCATGCAATCCAATTGTAAAATATGTCATTTCTAACAATTTCACTCCAGTTGCTCTTGTCACCAAGCTTTCTTATACAAAGAGAAAGGATCTCGCGCTGAGTGGAAGATAACCAATCTTTCTGCTTGTCTAATTCCTGTATTAGATCAAAATCAGATAGGCCTTCTTTTAGCCTATGCAATTGCTGCTCCAATAATGATGTCTCGTTAGTGTTCCAAGACAAAGGTTCTGACAAGTACCTGTTAATTTTCTCCAATAGTTGAGCTAAGTTTCTCCCAGTTTCAAGCTTGGTCTGAACTTCACGAAGTGAGGGTGGGAGGCTCTCGTGATTTCGCTCAAGATATTCAATGAGTGTCCTAACTGATGCTTTAATTTCTGGTGAATACTGTGTAGATATAACATTCTGCATCTTCTCAAGGATTTTGATCTCCTCTTGAAACATCTGGTCTCTAATGACGACTGACCTTTCAGGGTTGCCCAAAATTGTTTGAATCTTGGCATTACCCGATTGTTCCAATTTTTCAAGTAGTTGATGATCAACAATTGATACTAGTTTTGGTTTCTTCAAAGAGGCACAAAGAATGGAAGCAACAGATGTTATCAGTAATTCATGTTCTTCTGCTGTCCCCTCCGTACTTGTTTTTTCCAGGATGTAAATGGTATCAGCATCAAAAAACTCCTTGTTGATATGGACAAAAATATCGAGGATGTTTGCAAACTCACTTGGTTCTTTATAGTTCTCACCTGCGTCACCTCCACTTGGCAGGTCTTTCCACCCAACTACAACATCTACTATTGGCCTTTGTCTTGCAGCAACGATTTTTGAAAGTGCAGCATCTAGCCCTACAATATCACATTGACCGATATCTTGAGCTGCTTGTATTGCTTTTTCGGAGGTAGATGTTCGCTTGAATTTGGAAAAGAGACCATCCATCTTCAATGCTTTCCTAGCATCCTTATCTCCATTTTCAGCCATCTGAGCTACTCGCTCAAGTATTCGCAATCTTAAAGCTGTTTCATACCGACCCTTGCCAAATCCAGACGCTGCATCAAAGCCAGATATCACTTGCTTGATAGCAAACTGCATGCCACTATATGATGATGGGAGAGGCAGAATGCATACAAGGCAGGCATTAGACGAACCGCCATTCTTGGGATCTCTGGTCAATCGAGGACCATCAGATTGATGGCTAGGAGCGATCTGGACAATTTTGTTGTCATTCAACTCAAGTACTTGATTCTTTATCCCGGCCCTGAATTGTTCATCATCACTGGCAACAAGCACAAAGTCTTTTGTGAGCACAAATTCTTGCATTTGAGAAGCCAGCGACTCTTTTCTCCTGTTCTCAATAGATGCCAGCTCCGAAACTAACTTTGATATCTTTGATAAGAGCAAATCAGGATGGATAGGGGCAGAGTCCCCTGCCTTTGAACGCAACGCGCTACCTACTAAGATGTCGATGCTTTCTAGAGATTTTTCAACATAGACCAAAGCATCATTTATTGATACCTGGCCAATATTCAAGGAACTACTTGTTATTTTGTCCCTTATGTCAAGACAAGAGCGGCGTGTTATGGATTCCAAACTACGCATGCTAGAATCAAGAGTCACCTGAAAATGGAGTATGTCATTTGTCGCTTTGAGATACCTGTCAAAATATGCATCCGTAGCACACATTAGATAGGCTTTATTCTCCAAAATTGCAAGCAAGTCATCTATAGCGCGACTAAGAAGATCCCTGTCCATAAGTCCAAGCGTACCAAAACTCTTCCGCCGAAACCAAGGATGATTAGGATAGTCAAAGCGCTTGCTCAAAGATTCGATTGGTGGAATTAGTCGCAGGAAATTTTGCAATACAGGATAAGAAAGTGATGAGCTAATCTGCGGAGGGATGCCAAGCTCCGGACGATATTGCGGCGGAAGCAATGCATGAAGTGTATGAAGAGTTATCCCACCATAGCGTTTTTCACCATCGACTGAAAAAAAGTACTCCTGATGTAAGGGTCTTGTGAGTCGCAACAATTCTCCTATCAGATAGTCAATATTACGTGAAACTTGGACAATCTCCGACGCTAGAGAATCATGCATGCGATGCGATGAAGAATTATTCTGCAAAAGGGCCGCAAGCTTTGAATACATTTCTGCCCTGTCTGCCTGGGCATGATGCAAAAGTATTGTGTAATCGGAAAGCCCAACATCCTCTAAACGTTTGTAGACCACATCAAGAGCGGCCTTCTTTTGACAAACCAGCATCACATTCTTCCCCCGGTGCAGATTGTCCGCAATCATGTTGACTATTAATTGGGACTTGCCTGTGCCTGGAGGTCCTCTAACCACAGTGCATTCTCTTTGAAGAGCAGCGATCAGAACACAATCCTGGCTAGCATCGCTAGGCTTGACGGTATTTAGCTTTTCATCGGGAACAGAATCAAGCTCAATCTCCTCATTCAAATAGTCAGATGGAGAACCTTCTAGTTCTTGATCTTCTTGGCTTGGTACTTCTAATAGATTGTCAATGATTCCTTGGTTAACCAATCCAATCTTAGCCTTCTCTATAAGCTCTGAAAAGTCGTTATAGATTGCAGCAGAACCCTGTTGAAAGATTCCAATCACTCGATTATCAACAAGATGGAGTTTTTGTTGCCCGAGAGCAGCAAGCTTTTCGTTAGTTAAATCGACCAGAGGAAATCCACTGATAGCTCCTGTACCATGTTCAGTGTAAGCCGATCCTTGTTGCAAATTTTCTTTGCTATCAGATATTACAGGTTGTCCAGGCATTGGGTCGACAGGTAGACCTCTTTTCGCTAGCAATTCAGATAGTTGCTGAACAAATACAGCCATCAGACGAGATCCCGCTCTCTTCTCTATCGCACTTTCCTGAAGGGATAACCATAGCTCTTCGATGTCGGCCCCCAAGGTCTCAGACACCTGAAAATTGGTCAACTTACCAATAGTGGCAATGAGTGCTCGGTTCAGAAGAGGAGGCTCTCCTTTTCGATATTCTAAATGCCACCCAGATCTGGAATGTCCGTCCTTTGAGCGATAAAGGTCAAATGGGAAAAGAAGTATTGGAGCTCGCACATATTCCTCTTGCGAAAGATGTCCTTCAAGGAAAGGCCATCCGAGAAAGAATTCGCGAAGTCCGGTTTCCTCTTCTATATGTTTAACCGAGCGTGCTAATGTTACCAAATGCCGGCGGTTTATTTGGGTCTTTATGTCGTCGTCATAATCCGAAATCAGTAGCACCTTCCCGGACCCACGCAATGCAGTGTGAATTACCTTTTGAGAAATTACAGTCCCACCATTCAACGCCAGAAGGTCGAACGCCGAATTCTTTATTATCTTCCGTAGAAGGACAGAGCGACTCTTGAATCCAACTCTTAATAGCTTGTCTTGGTGAGCTTTTAGCTTAGCTGCCAGTCTTAGCCCTTGGTCTCCATCACGACCAGTTACTACTGAAGGCTGATCGTCAGGAATCTCGACACGAGGTTCCTCGGTCTTTGACTGTTCAGTACGAGAATTGCCACCATAGTCAAGTCGACCAGTAGATGTAACCTCTACGGTCTTTCCACAATGCAGGCAAAATGATACACCTTCAAGTAGGCGAGTATTACATTGACTGCAATATTGTATAACCATCTCTTTATGTCAGCAGCTCCGATTCTATATTCAGTAATGAAATTGTGAGTAGATGTTTATTAGGTTTCTTTGAGCCTTTAGTCACATCCCCATACACCGGATTGCATCGCTCTCGGCTCTGTACCTTCCTCCAAACGGCATCTTGAAATTGGCTTAACTAATCAGCAGGAAAGAGGTACGGATCAATGTACGTCTTTCGGGATTCTCACTTCAAATGTTGATGATACTATCTCCAGTATATTCGTGTTCGAAAGTAAGGTCGAATCCTTTTTCTTCTATATCAGATGACACTTCATAACAGGACGTGTTATTCATGTAGTTAAGCACATCTGTTACCTGTATGTATACGGACAACAATTAAGAATGACAACTGTACTGTATGCACAAAAACATAGACCATGCATAGAATAATCTTTGTACTCTTGCACATACAACTATCTTGCATAAACTGAAAATGAAATCACTCTATGTCTGATGTGTCATGCAATGCATACGTACTTCTTAAAACCAAAAATGTAATCACAATATGCATGCACAAAGCACGTTTTTTCGCCGCAATTGGGTTACTCTCAATCCTAGTTGCATCAATTGGTTTTCTGCAGCCAAGCGCAGTTTATGCCGACTGTGTTAGCTACAACAGTAGCACGAGAACAATAAACATCACCTGTGACACTACTTTTGATCATATCGATGATCATACCAGCGATTCTGTTCTAGATTATCTGGGCAGAGGTCAGTATCTTCTCAAGGCCAATATAGTTGTCAATGACGGAGACAGGTTAACGATCGATTCATCAGATGTCACTTGGATCAAGATCACGGGCGATTATGGAATAAGGGTATATGGATATCTCGATATCGACGGCGTCAAGATAACCTCATGGAATCCAAGCACCAACGCGGTTGTCAAGCAGAATAGCGACGGCACTGTGCCCAGACCATATATCCACTACAGAGGTGCAGAAGGTGGCAAGATAGTGGATTCAGAAATTGCATACCTTGGATACGCAGCTCCATCCGGCTATACCTTCAAGCGCGGCATAACTCTGGACAATACCAGAAACGTCCAAATAATAAATAGCAACTTTCACCACATGTGGTATGCATTCTATTCAAACTCTGCATCCAACATTGTGATTGACCGCAGCGACTACCACCACAATCACAAGTATGCTATAGACCCTCATACTGGAACCCGTGTCATGCGCATAACCAACAATCACGTCTATGACAACGTTGGGACAGGCATAATCTGTTCACTTGATTGCTATAGCATATTGATTGAAAGAAACAGAGTGGAGGACAACAGCAGATCTGGCATATACCTCTCACGGGACATGCAGCGCTCAATAGTCAGAAACAACGACGTCTCTGGCTCTCCAATCGGAATTATCGTCTCCGAGTCTTCAAACAACTGGATTTATAACAACAGAATATCAGCTTCCGACATTGGCATCTATGTGTCACAACCTGAGCAAATTGACGACGGATATTCTAGAGACAATAGCATACACGATAATACAATCCGCGACGCGACATATGGAGTAAAAATTGCAAGGGCTGACCGTAACACTTTTGCAGATAATGACATACGGAATGCAGGCAGGTACGAGTACTATCTGGTGTACGGCGCTACATTTACAATCGAAGATCAATACTTTTCAAATGACAGGTTCTATGGCGCTTCAGGCAGTAACAGGGTTACGATCGAAGATTCGGGAACCATAACTATCAATGGCGGAACATCCTACAATACAGATGCAAGACCATACAGCAAGACGCTTACGAATCAGAGAATCATTGTCGATTCTCGATAAGTAAATTCCAAAACACTTAGCAAAGAAGGGATCGAGATGGAAAATAACAGCAGACTGAAAAAGTGACCTGTCCAATCCTATGAAAGGAAAATGTCGAGGTCTGCACTACCTCTTCTTTTTTCCGTCTAGAATAAAATTAACGCGTTTGATCGTACACGGTTAGATCCAAGTGAGAAAAAATCGTGTCCCACGTGCATCTGATCCATCAGTAGCATTGCACTGCATTCACACTATTTATTTATAGTAAGAAGAATATCAAAAATAAATCAAATGAGTTTCGAAGGCATCTCTCTAAAAAGAATAGCGATCATCATGATTGCTGCTGGAATACTAGTTGTGTTTGCAATTTCAGGGTTTCAAGCAACAAACCTGTTTGCTCCAAGCGTAACTGAAGAGGCTCAGGTTCTCATAAAACAGATAGACAAATGTGTAGTGGAAGGTTCTGACAGGGTGCCAAGAGATATCCTAGATTGCCAATACAATGTAGGTGATATCGTAATGATCACGTACAAGCCCGGGCAGCCATCCATAGAAACACACGAGCTTGTACAGAGTGCAGGATCCTAGCA
>Ga0207873_1003805_pt1 | contig 10589 bp, 11 predicted proteins | sample BGWIniCompost_FD_187373 | JGI IMG/M metagenome (GOLD analysis project Ga0207873, IMG submission 187373) | Cellulose adapted compost microbial communities from Newby Island Compost Facility, Milpitas, CA, USA - BGW Initial Compost (SPAdes)... ... | reverse complement strand
AATGGCGGAGGTGCTAATACCTTTGCTTATATCTCATTAAGTTATGCAATGCCGTAATCAATATTATTCTTAATTAAAAAGGGCATCCTGAAATATGGATGCCTTTTTTATTTTAAACAGTAATCTTTTCATATATGAAAGAAATTATTCTGCATTAAACTTATGATGAAATATTAAACAGGTTGTAACTTTCTTTTATTCTTTTCTGCTTTTGGTATTCTTTATATCTTAACTTTTATTTTAAAAGAAATACCTGGAATCATCATGTTCGAATATGTTGGTGCAATACATATGCACTCAGTTTACTCCGATGGCAGCGGTGAAGTTAAAGATATTGTAAAAGCTGCATCTGAGATTGGATTGGATTTTATTATTCTTACCGACCATAATACACTTAGAGCAAAAAAAGAAGGTTTTGAAGGGTGGTATAAAAATACTTTTCTGCTGGTAGGCTGTGAAATAAATGATAAAAATAATATTAATCATTACCTTGCTTTTGGTATAAATGAAGCATACTCCACACGACTTTCTGCAAAACAGTATGTTAAAAAAGTTAATGAAGATGGAGGTATCGGTTTTATTGCACACCCGCATGAAAAACGAAGACACATGAAAGAACATCCGCCGTATCCCTGGGTTGATTGGGATGTGGAGGATTTTACAGGAATTGAAATCTGGAATCATATGTCGGAGTGGATGGAGAATCTTACCGAGCAGAATAAATACCAGGCATTCCTTCATCCTTTAAAATCAATTGTTGCACCTCCTCAGGAAACTTTGAAACTTTGGGATGAACTAAATCTCAAAAGAAAGGTTGTCGGCATTGGCGGCGTTGATGCACATGCACATAAATATAATTTACTGGGATTTCTTGAAGTAGAAATTTTTCCTTATAAGGTATTATTTAAATCGATAAGAACTCACGTTTTTACTGATGCAGAATTAACCAAAGGAAAAAGTGAAAAAGCAATTGAAACTTCAAAAGAATTAATATACAAAGCTTTGAAAGAGGGAAGATGTTTCTTTGCAAATGATTTTCATCATGATTCAAAAGGCTTCCGCTTTTTTGCCAAAGCTGATGGTACGATTTACCAGATGGGTGATACTGTTCCACATAAAAAAGCAAGTTTGGTTGTACTCCTGCCCGTTCCCAAAGCAGAAATAAGATTAATCTGTAATGGCAAAAAGATAGACACAGTTGAAAGCAACGCCGGAAAATTCAACATAAACAGAAAAGGTGTTTACAGGGTGGAAGTTTATTACAACAACAAAGCATGGATATTTTCCAATCATATAAGAGTGGGTGTGTGAACCAGGATTAAAAGGATTAAAGAATTGATATGATTTTTAAATCTTAAAAATTGTTCTTCTCTATCGTTTTCAAAAGCTTCTTATTCTTAATACTGCAATAATATATATAACTAGAAATGGTAGATGATAATATACAATTTGAATTAAATGTGGATTAAATGAGTTAACGATTTTTCTCTAGTATCTATCCGGAATTTTTTCTGCCTCTTTCAACTTTTCTTGCCAGTGACTATAATTAAGATTATAAAATGTAGTATACATTGTAGAATCGCTTGCTATTTTATTAATTGATTTTACAGTAGAATCTTTACCCCAAACACTTCTTGCCTGCAAATCTTGAAGATGTGTATCTAAAAATAACATGGAAGATATTGCAAATAGTATAATTAGATATAAATAAACCTCCTTATATAACTCAGAAATTTTATCATTTTTTCTTTCTTTCTAAGAAATAAAATACTTACCAGTATGGTTAATATTCCAAAATATAGCGTTCTGGCTTGGTTGATTTCAACTCTCTGTCCGATTATAGCATTATTTTCATTCTCTTCTCTATGTGGGATAATATTTTCTGCATAACTCTCACTCTCTCTTTGATTTAAATAATTATAGTACTGATCTTGTTTTATTCAGCTCCATCTGCTTCCAGAATAATTGATGAATCTTTTTTTACTAAACTGGCTTTACTAGGTTTTTCATTTTTTACTAAGGTTGTATCTGGTTTGCTTGGGCTGCTTTTTATAGCCTTGGCAGGTTTGTTTCCCCTGCTTTCATCTGTATTAGTTTTGGTTACATTATCACAGGAACAAAAAACTAATAAAAGCAGAATTAGAAATGACAATATGTTTTTCATGACGAACCCCTTTTAATTATTAAATAAAGATGCGGACACTCTATTCAATTTTAATTTTGGAGAACCACCGATACCCCCGCCCAAGCATCGTAATCTTTGATAGGAATTCGTAGCCCCAGAAGTAAATGGACAAATCAAAGGTAAATTAAAATATTTTATCTTGCAAGTAATTTTTTACTTTAATAACATAATCCAAATTTTGAAGAATATGCATTCAAGAATTAACATTTCAACAGAGGTATAATTAAAAAGTGAAAAGTTTCTTTAACCTTTACTATCTTTGTTTTGAAAATTATTAAAATTCTAACCGCGCCCGTAGTTCAACTGGATAGAATGTTGGATTCCGGTTCCAAAGGCTGCAGGTTCGAGTCCTGCCGGGCGCACTCTGTAAAAAAAGTCAAAAGTTAAAAATCAAAAGTCAAAAAAATAAAAATTTAATTTGGGTTAGGGTTGGGAGAGGAAATTTTAAATTTTCCTTAAAATTATCTTTGAATTTTACCCTTTAATTCTTATGGATTTCACGCCTAACTTTACTAAATTTGTATTCTTAAAAAATTGCCGGATTATTAATTAAGGATTATTAATGTTAACTAAAAAGAAAAAGCTTTCACGCAGAGAAATAAAAGAAGATAAATTAGTCTCTACATATTATAAGGCTTATGGCTATTTCGAAGAAAACAGGTCACGGCTTGTTACCGCAGTTGTTATTCTTATAGCCATTATTGCTTTAATTTATTTCTACATCAGTAACAGAATTGAAAATAATAATATTGCCGGTATTCAATTATCAAGAGTAATGACTTTGTATGATCAGGGTTCTTACCTTGAAGCAATTGAAGGAAGAGCCGGTACTAACATCGTTGGCTTAAAACAAATTGTTGATGAATACGGCAGTACCGAAAATGGTGAAACTGCAAAAATTTATCTTGCAAATGCTTATAGCTTCCTTGGAAGAAATGATGAAGCACTTGAGTATTATGAAGATTACTCAGGAAGCAATGAAATTTTTAAAGCTACAGCTCTTGCCGGACAGGCAGGTATTTATTCTTTAAGGGAAGATTATAAAAAAGCTGCAGATCTTTATCTTAAAGCTTCAAGAGTATCTAAAGATAATCCTTTAAATCCCGATTACATACTTAATGCAGGCATAAATTATATGAGTGCCGGTGAAACAGATGAAGCAAAAGAACTATTTGAAATTATTAAAAAAGATTATATAACTTCACCTGCCATAAGGGAAGTTGACAGGTATTTATCGCAGCTTCAATAAGTTGTTTTGTTTGACTTTCAAACCTTATATATCTATTTTTTTTAATTAATAATTTGGAATAACAAATAAATCTATGGCAGATACTTCAGATTTCAGGAATGGTTTAATAATTAAATTTAAAAATGATCTCTATTCTATCGTAGAATTTCAACATGTAAAACCAGGCAAAGGGGGAGCTTTTGTCCGTTCCACTTTAAAAAATTTAAGAACCGGTAAAGTGCTCGATAATACTTTCAGAGCCGGTGAATCAATTGATATAGTTAGAGTTGAAAGAAGAAAATATCAGTATCTTTACCGTGAAGGTGATTTCCTTGTTTGTATGGATAATGAAACATATGAACAGATAAATGTTCCTGCCCATCTTTTTGGTGATGGTTTAAAATTTCTTAAAGAGAGCGAGGAAGTTGAAATTCTTTTTAACGGAACTGAGATAGTAAATGTTGAACCACCGATTTTTGCTTATCTTAAAGTTACTTCAACAGAACCGGGGTTTAAAGGCAATACTGCAACCGGTGCTTTAAAGCCGGCAGTTGTTGAAACAGGTTCAACTGTTAATGTTCCCTTATTCATTGAAGTAGGTGATCTGCTTAAAATAGATACACGTACCGGGGAATATGTAGAGAGAGTTAAATCTTAACAAAAGGTAAATTAATGGATTTAAATATTATCAAAAAACTTGTCCGGATTGTCGATACAAGTGAAATAACTGACCTTGAAGTTGAGGAAAACGGATTCAGAGTTAAGATTGCAAAAAAGATAAGGGGAGCACAGAATGTTGTACAGCCGCAGATTATGGCTAATTCAGCACCACCTGTTCCTTTACCGGAAAAGAAAGAGAGTGAACCTTCAGCTCCACCGGCAGAAAACCTTCATGAAATTCGTTCTCCAATAGTTGGAACATTTTACAGGGCACCGGCTCCCGACGCTGATGCTTATGTTAATGTCGGCGATATTGTATCTCCCGGTACAGTTCTCTGCATTGTTGAGGCAATGAAACTTATGAATGAAATTGAATCCGATGTAAGCGGAAAGGTTGTAAAAATTCTTGTTGAGAATGGTAAACCGGTTGAATATAATCAGCCTCTATTTCTCATTCAGGTTAGTTGATACACAGTTCTTAGAGGGAAAAATTGTTTAATAAAATATTAATTGCCAACAGGGGTGAAATAGCTTTAAGAATTATAAGAACCTGTAAAGAACTGGGTATTAAAACTGTTGCTGTTTATTCACAAGCTGACAGAGAATCACTTCATGTTACATTTGCAGATGAAGCTGTTTGTATTGGTCCCGCACAAAGCAAAGACAGTTACTTAAAAATTCCTCTTATAATTTCAGCAGCACAGGTTACAGGCGCCGATGCAATACACCCCGGTTATGGTTTCCTTGCAGAGAATGCCAGCTTCTCTGAAATTTGTAATGAATCGGGTATAAAGTTTATTGGTCCCACTCCCCAAATGATTTCTGCAATGGGTGATAAATCCTTCGCAAAAGAAACAATGAAAAAGCATGGTGTACCTGTTATACCCGGCAGTGATGGTGTAATTAATTCGGTTGAAGAAGGAAAAAGAATATCGCATGAAATTGGATTCCCTGTAATCATAAAAGCTTCTGCAGGCGGCGGCGGAAAAGGAATGAGAATAGTCTGGGAGGAAAAAGATTTTGAAAAAGCTTTTCAGACTGCAAGGACAGAAGCTGAATCTGCTTTCGGAAATCCCGATGTTTATATAGAAAAGTATATTGAAAATCCCCGCCATGTTGAAATACAGGTTCTTGGCGATACTTTCGGTAATGTATATCATTATGGGGAAAGAGACTGCACCGTACAAAGAAGACATCAGAAATTAATTGAAGAAAGTCCTTCTCCCGTAATTGATAATGAAACAAGAAATAAAATGGGTGAAACAGCTATAATAGCTGCAAAAGCTGTTAATTATGAAGGTGCAGGAACAATAGAATTTCTTTTGGATAAGTATAAGAATTTTTATTTCATGGAGATGAATACCCGTATACAGGTAGAACATCCCGTTACTGAAGCAGTGTATGATGTTGATTTAATCCGCCAGCAGATACTTGTTGCAGCAGGACAAAAAGTTGAAACTCTTCCAAGAAAACCTATCGGGCACAGCATTGAATTCAGAATTAATGCTGAAGATCCTGAAAACGGATTCAGGCCTTCACCGGGAAGAATTACTTCTCTGCATTTTCCGGGAGGATTTGGTGTTAGAGTAGATTCACATATATATCAATCATATACTATTCCTCCTTATTATGATTCTCTTGTTGCAAAATTAATTGTGTGGGGAAAGAACAGGCAGCATGCAATTGCAAGAGGTAAAAGAGCACTCGAAGAGTTTACTATAGAAGGAATTAAAACTACAATTCCAATGCATCTTAAAATTCTCGAAGATGAAAGATTCATCAACGGCAATTTCGATACAAGTTTCTTGGATAACTTCAAATTTTACCGAAGTTAATTTTATTAATAAACACTCTTAAGAGGGAGACATGAATATTCCTGAAAATTTAAAATACACAAAAGATCATGAGTGGATTAAAGTAGAAGGTAATATCGGAACCATTGGTATTACTGATTATGCCCAGGGAGAACTTGGTGATGTGGTTTATGTTGATATTGATCCTGATTTAAAAGAAATAACAAAAGGAAATACATTCGGAACAATTGAAGCAGTAAAAACTGTAAGCGATCTTTATGCACCCTGCACAGGTAAAGTAATAGAGGTAAATAAAGAACTCGGCAGTAATCCCGAAAACGTAAACAATGATCCGTACGGAAGCGGCTGGATGATTAAAGTTGAAATAAATGATTTAACTGAATTAAGTGATCTGCTCGATGCCGAAGCTTATAAAAAGCTTGTCGGTTAATTAAAAGTATTTATATTTTTTTAATCTTTTGAAAAACAAAACTCCATTAATTTGGATTTTTGTTTTTCTATTTTAAATGAGAACTATGAACCCGCAAGAAATAATTTTAATAATTGATTTTGGCTCTCAATACACACAATTAATTACAAGAAGAGTAAGAGAAGCAAATGTATATTCAATAATTCATCCGTATAAAATTACTCTTGAAAAAGTAAAAGAGATTTCTCCCAAAGGAATAATTCTTTCGGGAGGACCAATGAGTGTTTACGATGAAGGTTCTCCACAGCTTGATCCTGAAATTCTTAATCTTGGTATTCCCGTCTTAGGTATCTGTTATGGATTGCAATTAATTTGTAAAGTTTTTGGAGGCAAAGTTGAACCTGCAGCAAACAGGGAATACGGAAAAGCAAATCTTATAATAAAAAAAGAGAATGATTTATTTAAAGGTGTTAAAAAAGAATCCATTGGGTGGATGAGTCATGGGGATTATCTAACAGAAATTCCTGAAGGATTTAAAATTACAGCAGAGTCCACACATTCACCTATTTGTGCTGTAGAAGATTCATCGAGAAAGATTTACGGTGTGCAGTTTCACCCCGAAGTTGTACACACCGAGGAAGGTGAAAAGATTATAAGAAATTTTCTTTTCAATATATGTAAGGTGAGTGGAAACTGGACTTCTCAAAACCTTATCGCTTCCAAAATTTCTGAAATAAGAAATCAGGTTGGATCATCAAAGGCTATATGTGCTTTAAGCGGTGGAGTTGATTCTACTGTTGCTGCCGTTCTTGTAAAAGAAGCTATTGGTGATAATCTTTTCTGTATTCATATAGATACAGGATTAATGAGGAAAAATGAGAGTGAAACAATAAGCAAAGTATTTAAAGAAAAACTCAAACTTAATTTTGTTCATTTAAATAAAGGTGATTTATTTCTGTCACGGTTAAAAGGTGTAAAAGATCCTGAACAAAAGAGAAAAATAATCGGAAATACATTTATAGAAATTTTTGAAGAGGAAGCTTCAAAACATAGTGATGCAGATTTTCTTGTACAGGGAACACTTTATCCTGATGTTATTGAATCTGTAAGCGTAACTGGTGCATCAGTAACAATTAAAACTCACCATAATGTCGGTGGACTCCCGGAGAAAATGAATCTTAAACTTATAGAGCCTTTCAGAGAATTATTTAAAGATGAAGTAAGAAGGATAGGAAAGGAATTAAACATTCCACAGGATTTTCTTTTGAGGCATCCGTTTCCCGGGCCCGGACTTGCTGTACGAGTTTTAGGTGAAGTAACAAAAGATAAACTTGACATTCTTAGAGAGGCTGACGATATTTTTATAAATGAAATTAAGAAAGCGAATCTCTATGATAAAATGTGGCAGGGTTTTGCTGTGTTTCTGCCGGTTAATAGTGTAGGTGTTATGGGTGATGCACGTACTTATGAAAATGTCCTGGCTTTAAGAGCAGTTACCTCGATTGATGGAATGACTGCCGACTGGTTCCCCTTTGAACATGATTTTCTTGCAATGGTATCCAACAAAATAATCAGTAAAGTACGCGGTGTTAACAGGGTAGTTTATGATATTAGTTCAAAACCTCCTTCAACTATAGAATGGGAATAGAATTAAAATATAGTATAGAGCAGAAATTAAAATCTGCCAAAGAATATGAAAGCAGCGGTTTAAATCTTCATGCTGTTCAGATCTACTATAAAATTATAAATGAAAATCCATCTTACGCCGAAGCAAATTTTTTATTGGTTGAATTATTTGAAAAACAGGGGAACATTATTTCTGCTAAAAATATTCTTTCGGATTATCTTGAACTGAATCCTGACGATACATTCTTCAGAATAAGTTTTGCAAAATTTTTAATGCGTTATTCTTTCTGGGAGGATGTAATTGAAGTAATTCAACCAATTGATATAAATGAAGAACCTGTTGCAGCTTTCTTTCTGGGATATTCTTATTACAAATTGAAAGATTATAATCTTGCAAAAATTAATTTTCAGCATTTTATAAAATCAGGAATTAAAGAAGAGCTTTTGCAGGAGACATATATCTATCTTGCCAAAACAGAAATTGAACTAAAAAATTTTGAAAGTGCACTTCATTATGCAAAAGAATCGGAGATGGTCTATTCAAACTCCTGGGAACTCAATCTTGTTTTAGCAATAATCCATTATAATCTTTCAATGGATTCTCATGCAGTTGCTTCTGTTGAGAAAGCATTAAAATTAAACCCCGGAGAACCTGTTGTTTACCAATGGTTAGGGAGAATATATCTTAAGATAAATGAATTTTCCAAAGCTGAACATTATTTCTTTAAATATACCGAAATGGTAGAACACCCCGAACCGGAAATTTATTCATTGCTTGGTGAAACATATCTAAAAACAAATCAGACTGAGAAGGCATACCAATATTTTGATCTTGCGTTGAAGCTTGATCCTGAAAATAATTCTGCTGCCGAGGGGATAAAGAAAGCATCGTCACAATTAAAATCAGGTGCAAATGAAAATTAAACTCACTCTGCTGCTGTTCATTTTTCTTTATGTTAATTCATTTCCGCAGAATGATAGTTTAAGTTTTCAGAACGGTGTTACTTTATATGAATTAAAAAACTACCGGAAAGCACTAAAAAATTTTGAGAATGAAATTAATGCATCACCCCGGAGTCCTCATATAACAGCAGCAATTCTTTTTAAAGCAAAAACACTTTACGCTCTCGGTGATTTCAGTAAAGCAAAAACAGAAGTAATAGATTTTCTGAATAATTATCCTTCAAGCAGGTATGTTGATGAAGCACGTTTTCTTCTTTCTAAAATTTATCTTGATGAGAAAGATTATAATAAAGCATTTCATCAACTGCTTGTAATTATTGACAGCTCGGATTCGGTTCTTTATGTAACCGAAGCCATATCATCTGCTGAGAAACTTGCACTAAATTATCTTACAGTTAATGATTTAAGATCACACAGCAGTTCATTTAAAAACGATTATATCAATCAATTTCTTCTATTTTTAACTGCACAGGTTCAGGTTAATGAACAGCAGTTTGATGCAGCAATATCAACATTAAATGAATTGATAAACAAATATCCAAAATCTGATTTTAAAGATGGTGCAATCAACCTGATGGATATGATTACCAAAGGGGATACTTCTTCATTTAATGAAACAAATATTTGTGTGTTGCTTCCCCTCAGCGGTATATCAAACAGTGATATGCTTACTGCATCAAAAGAAATTCTTGAAGGAATTAAATTCGCTATCGATGAATTTAATAAAGAGCGTGAGGATAAAATCGGTCTTATTATAAAAGATACAGAGAACAATGAAGAAAAAATTAAATCACTAAAGAGTGAAATAGTTAATGATCCTTCAATAAAAGTTATACTTGGTCCGGTCTTCAGCAGTGAAGTTGAAATTGCATTGGAAGAATTTAAATCAACCGGAATTCCTGTAATATCACCAACTGCAACTGACAATGATCTTACACTATTAAACAGTGATTTCTTCCAGGCAAATCCTAATTTTATAATTCGTGCAAGGGCAATTGCGCAATACATTTATTACGTTGAAAATAAAAGACGGATGGCAGTACTTAATTCAATTGATGGCTATTCGCCTTTGCTTGCCGCAGAATTTGTAAAAGAATTTGAAAGACTCGGCGGAAAAATTATAGCAAAGTACACATATAAAAGTGAAAATCTTTATTCAGATGTTAAGATTGATTCAACAGAATTGGTAAACGCTGAAGGCTTGTATATTCCTCTTTCAGACAGAGCAGATGCCCCATTAATTTTTTCACAGCTTGTAAAGAATCGTGTTAATCTTCCCTTATATGGAAACCAGGACTGGTTCCAGGCAAAAGGTTTTGAAACATCTCCTGAACTTAGCAACAAAATGATTTTTACTTCCGACTATTTTATAGAATACAACAACAGCAATTACCAGGAGTTCAATAAAAAATTTCTTTCAAAAACAAGAATTGATGCAAACAGAAATGTTCTTTACGGTTATGATTCTGCAAAATATATTCTTACAGTTTTAAGAAATATAAACCGGGACCGCAGAAACATTAAACTAAAAATGGAAAGCGGTATTTCTGTAACTGGTTTTCATAATAATATTTCATTTAACGATGAACATGTAAATCTTTTTATGAACATTGTTCGTTATAACGAGGGTTACTTTGAATTAATTGATAAATTTAAAGTAGGAAAATAAAAATCAGGAGGCACTATGGGGGTAAAAGACTTACC
>Ga0207873_1003803_pt1 | contig 10591 bp, 10 predicted proteins | sample BGWIniCompost_FD_187373 | JGI IMG/M metagenome (GOLD analysis project Ga0207873, IMG submission 187373) | Cellulose adapted compost microbial communities from Newby Island Compost Facility, Milpitas, CA, USA - BGW Initial Compost (SPAdes)... ... | reverse complement strand
CAGGGCCGACAGGTCGGTGATGGGCGTGATGGCCACCACGCCGTCGACCTGGCGGGCGAGGGCGGCCAGGGCCCGGCGTTCCTCGCCGGGGTCGGCGCCGGTGTCGGCGATCAGCACGCTCCACTCGCCGGCCCGGGCGTCGCCCTGGATGGCCCGCACGATGGGCCCTAAAATATCCAGCCGGTCGCGCCGATTGAGGACCCGAAGAAAATTCATCACCAGCGGGGACACGCGGGCTTCAAAAACACGATTGAGAATCTCGAGCTTCTCCTCGTGATTGATGATGCCGGAGCCAAGCAATTCTGCGAACCGTGGAAATGGCTTGAGCACTTCCTCCTCGATCGCCCGCAGTTCCGCCACCAATTCCTCGACCTGACCGGTCTTTTCCGCCGCGTCAAGAAAAGCCTCCGCGTACACGGAGGCGATTTTTTCCACCGTGACATCGCCGGCGAATTCGGCGGCAAATCGGGCATCTCGGGCTTCCAGGTCCTGTGCCATTGCTCTATCCGTTACGCGGCTCGCTCATTTTCCTGGCCATTCCGTCCTAACTCATCACGAGGGTTGCCTGGAAATCCTCAATTCAAACCTGGCGGATGCTGACGGCTGATGGCCTCCATGGCCTGCTCGATCATTCGCGCGTGAGCGGTGGGATCAAGCCGAGCGGCCACCAGTTTTCCCGCCAGATCGACCGCCAATGCCGCTCCGCGCTGGGCCAATTCCTGCAGCGCACGCTCCGTGGCTCGATCAATCTCCGCCAGTTTGCGGCGATACTCTTCTTCCGCCTCCTGCCGGGCCTTATCGATGAGCGACTGCCCCACCTGCTGGGCATCCTGCTTGGCCTTCTCGATCATCGCCCGAATTTCATTTTCTGCCTGCCCCAGCTTGGCCTGATACTCGCTCAGCAGCCGTTTCGCCTCGGCGTTCGCCCGTTCGGCATCTTCGATCTCCCGGCGGATGTGATCTTCGCGCTGATCGAGGGCCCGAGCGATCGGCTTCCAGGCAAATACCCGCAGCACCACCAAGACCCCCACAAAGACGACCGCGGTCCACAATGCCAAATCCTGCCGAAAGTCAAGCGGATTGACGGCGTCCGCGACCGAAGACTCTTCCCCATGCCCACCGCCAGCCTCTGCACCCCAGGCGACGGAGACGCTCTTCGTCCCCAGCCCCAAAACGAGAGCGATCATCGCCAGTGCGGCCCATTTTCTCATCTGTTTGACCATACCAATCTCCCAGCCAATGGAGGGCCTTGCCCATCCTTGGGCTTTCCATTTGCTCCCTCGTGCGTCAAAGGGAAAGATCCAGCAGCCTCCAGCAACCCGGGTGACACCAGCACGGCGTACCCTTGGAAGGCTCCCTGGTGAAACCGGCGGCCTTGTTCCTCACCCAGTGAAGAATAGGGCAATGAGACATACGATCAAACCGAAGAACGTGACACCTTCAATGAGCGCCGCGGAGACAATCATCGCGGTCTGAATGTTGCCCGCCACTTCCGGCTGACGAGACATCGATTCGACTGCCGCCGCTCCGATTTTGCCGATCCCGAAACCCGCTCCCAGGATGATCAATCCCGCACCGAAGGCACCTCCGAAGAAGATCGAAAATCGGTCAGCGCCCTTGGCTTCCTGCACCTGCTGGGCCTGAGCTGTTTGCTCCTGAGCCGGCGCGGCGGACTCTTCCGCCATTGCCAGCATACCACCCGACCACATCATCACACCCAATGCGATTGCAATGAGCCACTTGTTCACGGAGCCTGTCTCCTTTCTCTGCTGAGGACCCAATTGTCTCGCGGTACTCTTTCCTGAACCGCGCTCTCCCAAGTTCTTCCGAATATTTTCCGACTTCTCACACCCGGCTGGAACTCAGTTGCCCCGCTGACGCTCAGTGGGTGTGCACCGCCATCCCGATAAAAATCGCTGCCAGGAAGGTAAAAATATATGCCTGAAGGAACGCCACGAACAGTTCCAGCATCATCAAAGCAATTTGCCCGGCGACGCTGGCGATCGTCACCCCAAACCAAAGAATCAGCCAGAAATTGGCCACCGCCGCAATAAAACTCAGGATCACCGCCAGCACCAGATGGCCGGCAAACATGTTGGCCATAAGACGCACAGCCAACACGGCATGTTTGATGCACAGACCGGCAAACTCAATCACCCAAAGCATGAACTTCAGAATAATCCCCAGGACTCCTTTCAAGTCCATGTGGGGCACAAGGCTCTTCACGTATCCGATCAGGCCGTGCTCCTGGATTCCGGCCCCTATTACCATCGCAAAACTCAGCACCGCCAAAGCACCCGTGACACTGATCGCGCCCGTTGGCGATCCCGCCCAGGGCACCAGCCCCATCAGATTGCAAAACAGAATGAAAAAGAACATGTTCCAGAGAAATGGCAGGTATCGGTCCGCCTCGTGCTTGCCGATGGCAGGCCGGGCCACCTGGTCGCGAATGTAACACAGGATGACATCGAAAAATGTCGCAAGACGGCCTCGCGGAGGCCTCCCCCCACGTAATCGCCAGGCGAGTGGGATAAAGATAAGCATCATGAGGACCGCCACAATCAGCTCCAGCACCATGAACTTCGTAAGCTGGAGCCGAAGCGGAATCTCCACCGCCGGGATGTGACCCACCAGCGGCAGGTCAACCGCTCCTAATCGCAAACTGCCAAAATCCAGCATTGGCAATTCGAGATGATAGCCGAAGGGAAAGTGAAAGGACGTGGCGTCCTTCACGTGTTCCCCGGCCACCGCGATGTCCATGCCCATCGTATCACCACTCGCAATAAAGATTGCGACCGAAATCCCGATAGGGGCGAGTCCGACAACCTAACCCCACCAAACAACAACACTTCCTTTTACGCATCTGGTGAGGTCATCGCTCGGGCTGCCTTGATCCTGAGCCCTTTTTGGCCAGGTGCCACGCCACAGCCCAGGTTTGCAGGCCCACAATTAAGGTATAGATCACTACAGAATACAGCAAAGTGCTCACGCTGACCAGCCATCCCGCGCAAATTGCGCCAAGAGCCAGCAGAACCAGAGGCACAACGATCCGCAAACTCCCTCCCACAAGGACAAGTAGTCCCTGGGTGCCCGACTGACCCTCCACCTCCGCCCAGATCCCCGCCAGGACGGCTCCCGTCAGACAGGCAGTTCCTGCCACCACCAGCCGGATGATCTCTGTGCCGAAATCCCCCACAACGGCTGTCACAGGCAACAGGAGGCCTACCCCGAGAGCCGCAGCCAGAATCCCCCATCCGACGACTGGTGACACTAATCTCCACCGACGGACGGCTGGCGAACCTCGGTCATGTTTTGCACCGTCGCCCATCCGCATTCGTTCTTGCTGAGACAGTCACCGTGCACAAACGCGCTCAACCTACTCTCGATCTGGCCGGCGGGACCGTCGGCGACGACCAGTCGATTTAGACAGATCCTTATAGTAAAACTGAACAAAGCTCGTCGTCCCAACGGCGATTCCCAACGCTGTACCCAGCAGCGTAAAGAGTGGCAATGTCCCCACCCGGCGGTCCAGATAAAACCCCGCGACACTGGGGATCACCAGTTCCAGAGCAATTCCCACGATCTGCATTCCAATGGCGTACCCCCGGGCCCAGGATGCCCGGGTATCCCCCTCGTCCGTCGGGTTTCGGGACGGCTCACCCAAGCCACTTCCTCCAATTTTTCTTGCGATCCACCTGGTCCGTGACTCCACGGGCCGCGTCTACTGAATATTACGGGGATTCCCCCCCCAATTGGTGATAAACGCCGCGATTATACCTGAGATCCATCTTTTACAATCACAGAACGAAACTTCAATGCCCCTTGATACCAAGCCATCTCAGCAAGATTTCCCTGTCCTCCACTGCCACGGTTGACATTCCATCCAAAAAACTGTGCCCACAGGAACCGCCGCGTCATGTGCCACGGTTGCGACTTCGACACACTCAGTGTACAATAGGCGAGTGGGATTGACAGATGGCCAACGGGAGCCGCTCGACTCCTGTGGCTCGTGAGGGGCGCAACCCCATTTGAAAACCGTCCCCCTGGACCACCGTCGCGAGCGAACGAGGGCATGGACGACCTCGCCATAGGTTTGACGCTCCCGCGTCCTCGGAAGGCATCTCGAGCGTCGGCCGAAAGCCTTGCACTGCTGCCCACTGAAGGGCATCCAGCGCGGGACAGCGCGGACCAAGTTTCGTGGCAGTCCCCGCTCCAGCGGGTGTGCTTCGGTTGCCGGAGGTCGAACAGTGATCACCGTCGCGGAACTCAGCCTTCACACGGTCAAAGACCTGGCCGAAATGGCCAAGAAAAAAGGCATCCCTCGTTGGCATGCCATGCGAAAACAGGAGCTCATCCAGGCCCTCGTGGAAGTCGCTCGCAAGGAAGCCCGCCAAAAGAAAAATCGTCTGAAAAAAGCCGCCAGTCAACGTCACTCATCCAGCAAAGCAAGTTCTTCCGCCAAAAGCTCGGGTTCCAACGGAAAGCCTAAAAAAAGCACCAGTCGCAAGACAACTGTCAAAACCGAATCCTCCTCCAAACGGTCCAAAACATCTCAAAAAGCTTCCGCGAAGACCGCTGTCGTCAAAAAAACCGTGGCCACGGCCCCGCCGTCGCCCGAGTTGCAAAAAAACCTCCACGAATGGAAGGAGGAACTCATCGACAGAAAGGACCTGGCCGCCACCTCCAACGGCGAAATATCCCCCGCCAAAGACCGCCTCATTTTAATGGTCCGTGATCCCTACTGGCTCCAGGCCTACTGGGAAATTTCCCGACAAAGCGTGGAACGGGCACGCGTAGCGCTTTCCCAAAACTGGTATCTTGCCAAACCCCTCCTTAGGCTCTGGGAAGTCCGCCGCGATGGTACCAGTCACGCCGAACGGGTGTTCGTGAAGGATATCGAAATTCACGGACGTGTCAATAACTGGTACATCAATGTGGACAATCCCCCGCGGTCCTTCGAGGTGGATATTGGATACGCGACACCCGACCGCAAGTTCTTCTGCCTGGCGCGGAGCAACATCGTGAGCACTCCCCACGCGGCCAGTACCGGCAACGAGTTGGACTGGAGTGCTCTGGCAGACGAATTCGAGCGGATTTACGCCCTCAGCGGTGGGTACGATGATACCACCGACACAACCGAGTTACGCGAGGTCCTCGAAGATCGCCTGCGCCGGCCTCTCGGCGGGTCGGTCATCCAGCGGCTCGGAGCTGGTGTGGAAGGTCAGGCAGAAACCAGGAGCAACTTCCCGTTCTTCGTCGACGCAGAACTCATCGTCTTCGGACAGATCCAGCCAGGTTACCACGTTTCTATCCGTGGGGAACCTGTGACCGTTTGCGCGGACGGCAAGTTCTCCATCCGGTTACCGCTCCCCGACCGGCGACATGTCCTACCCATCGTAGGGCAGAGCCCCGACGGAACGGAGCAGCGAACGGTCGTTTTGGCCGTCGAAAGAAACACGAAGGTCATGGAACCCCTTCACAAAGATCACGAACCGGCTGCGTGATCCGCCGTTGTATTTGGAAACAGCAGCATGGCCCGGGTAAAACCGGGCGCGCCAATCCCTCGCATGGTTCCGACGCAACCGGGACGCGCAGTGAGCGTGGAACCCCGTTCTACTGGAGGGACACCTTCCACCGCGTCCATCGAGCCGACGCGAACCAGAGTGGACGTCCGCGCCCCCCATCGCCAGCGGAAAAGCGGGGATGTGTCAACCGGGAACCGGGTCCCGCGGAATGTTCCCTCGTATGGCCGCCCGGCTTTCCTCACGAATCTTCGTCACGGCCGTGCGTTTACTCCGCGGCCGTATGTCAAGTTTGTCGTCATTGGCCCATAGTTTTTCCTCGTCCCCATGCTGGATTCCCTGAACCTGGAATAGTTCGCCTCCCTATCTCCGCTCGTCTCGGTTTATAATTTGAGATTCTCCGGGTTCACCCCCTCCGGCTGAACCCACTGTGTCCCAGGCCCCACACGCAGTTGGGACCTGTTAATCCCGAAAGGTCCGCACCGGTGATCATCTACCGCGAACTGGATGAGATCCAAGACCTGAAAGGCTCCGTGGTGAGCGTCGGCAACTTCGACGGCGTTCACCGGGGGCACGCCCGCCTGCTTGAAGTGCTTTGCCAGACAGCGCAGAATCTTGGCGTGCCCTCACTGGTGGTGACGTTCCATCCTCACCCGGCGTCGCTCCTCAATCCCGATCGCGTTCCACCGCCCCTGACCTGGCTCGATCGAAAGCTCACCCTGCTTTCTCATGCTGGGGTTGACCGGACGCTGGTCTATCCCACCAATCGGCAGCTTCTCGAAATGTCGCCCGAACATTTTTTCCAGGAGATTCTGGTGACGCGATTGAAGGCCCGAGCCGTCGTGGAAGGGGCGGATTTCCGCTTCGGTAAAGAGCGCGCTGGGGATATCAGCCTTTTACAGTCGATGTGTTCTCAGCAGGGTATCGACTGCCATATCGTGCCGCCTGTCCTGTTCAACAATGAACCGGTGTCCAGCTCGCGGATTCGCCAGTGCCTGCTGGAGGGGAAACTCAGGGAGGCAACGGCCATGCTGGGCCGACCCTTCCGCACAGTCGGGAAGGTGGTTCGGGGCGCCGGCCGTGGAAGTCACTTGGGATTCCCGACGGCCAACCTCAACGACATTCCCACCATCCTGCCCAGGGAGGGTATCTACGCGGGAATCGTTCCGCTGCAAGGCCGCCTCTATCCCGCGGCGATCAGTCTGGGAGGCAATCCCACCTTTGAAGAGTGTCAGCGCAAATTCGAGGTCTACATTCTTGACTTCGCAGGTAATCTTTATGGACATCTCCTGGAAGTTGAGTTCCTCGAGTACCTGAGGGAGATCCGCCGTTATGAATCTGTCGATGCGCTCATTGCGCAGATGAACGACGATGTATCCCAGGTGCGGACGATTTTCGAAAAATATGTGGCGCAAACGAAGGCCGATTTTGGAGGGTAATTTTACGGGCTCCAGCCGACCGAAACGAAACATGCCATTCGCCGCATCCAACACGGGCCTCAGACGACGGCCTTTGCCGATTCTGCCGATGAGCTAGAATTTTTCGAAGCCAAAAACTGACGCGCGCTTGACCGGGCAGAAATAGAGCGTTCGATTTAATTGCTGAAAAGGATCGCCAATGCCGGAGGTAGAAACCTTCCTCGGCCCGGTTGTACGAAAACAGCGACGAGCTGGGTGGATGTCGAAAGAAACTCTGAACACGAATAGGGAGAGACCTCGTGTCGTGTGAACAAGCCCCCAAAATCGCAACCACGCCGCTGGTTGTCGATTGGCCCCGCCTCCTGCAGGTCTTAAACGAACACCAAAGGTTTTTGTTGACCACGCATATTCGCCCCGACTGCGATGCCATCGGAAGCGAGCTTGCTCTGGCAGATGTGCTGCGGCAACTGGGGCGGCAGGTGGCTTGTGTCAACGCTTTCACCGTTCCCCCTGCCCTGCAATTCCTCGATGAAAACCAGGAACTCATCGAACTGTGCGATCCCCGAGCCAAAGAGGAGATTGACCGGGCGGATATCCTGGTCGTTCTCGACACAACGGCCTGGGCCCAACTGGGCGACATGGGCCCTGTCATCAAGGAGTTTTCCCGCAAAAAAATCGTCATCGACCACCATGTCAGCGGCGATGATCTGGGGGCGGAACTTTTCAAGGACACCCAGGCCGAGGCCACCGGCCGAATCATTGCCGAGCTCGTGCGGCGATTGGGGCTTCCCTTCACTCACCGGCTGGGAAAACTGCTGTTTGCGGCTGTCGCCACGGACACCGGGTGGTTCCGGTTTAATTCTGTTCGGGCAGAAACGTTCGAATTGGCGGGAGAGCTTGCCAGGGCCGGCGTGGCCCCGGACAAACTCTATCGGCAACTTTTTGAAAACGAACGTCTGGGGAGATTCCGGCTGATGGGGCGGGCCATGGCCCGGGCAGAGACAGAACTGGATGGGCGCATCATTCACTCATACATTTTGAACACCGATTTCGCCGAGACCGGAGCGCTGTCTTCTGACACCGAAGACATCATCAACACGACGCTGACCGTAGCGGGGACGGAGCTGGCTCTCATGTTCATCGAGCACGTACCAGGACAGTTCAAGGTCAGCTTTCGCAGCCGGTGCCACGTCGATTGCAGCCGTCTGGCAGCCGTGTTTGGGGGCGGAGGGCACAAATCGGCGGCCGGTGCCACGGTTCCCGGACCGCTGGATGCCGCCCGCGCCCGCGTGCTTGACGCTGCCCGTCGGGCCATGCAACAATAGTCATGCCTGCCGTACCCGATATGGAGTATTTACAGGATGGACAGGCCGACGTTCCGGCAAGCCCAAATCCTTGGCAACCCAACGAGAAGATGCTGCACCTGTGGCGCCCGAGGCCACATTCAGGCGAATAAAGCATCTGGATCGACCACCCGGTGAGGGCAAGCACAGAAACGGGCCATGATGGTCGGTCAAACCAATGCCGTCCCTTGATCGTAGAAGGAATCGCTCAACTGGGCTTGCAATATCCTGGTGAATGCTAACCGGAAGCTCAACAAACCGGAAGCTTCGTCGGCACGTTACCGGAGCCAAGCCATGCAACAGAATGAAATGTCGGGACAATCCCGCGAAAGCTCGCCATCGGCTTCTTTGCCGCCGTGTTGTGCCGGAGCGAATGAGCATTCTCCGGCCCCGAACCGCCGCGGTGTCCTGGGCAGCCTTATCGCCTGGATCCTGGGACTGATCGCACTCGGCCCCTCGCTGGTGACCGGCTTGGTTGCTTTTTTGGCGCCGTTGCGGGGTGGCCGCAAAGGCGGGCTTCTCGTTCGGCTGACCACCCTCGACAACCTGCCCAAAGATGGCTCCCCGAGAAAGTTCCCGATCGTGGCGGAGAAGCGCAACGGCTGGACCCTCTCTCGGGAACCAGTGGGGGCTGTCTATTTGCGGCTTCTGCCTGATGGCACGGTCCAGGCCCTCCACGTGGTATGCCCCCACGCCGGCTGCGCTGTCGAGTACCGCCCGGGACAGGGTCAGGGCAACGCCGGCGAGTTTTTCTGTCCCTGTCACCTTGCGCGCTTCGACCTGGATGGCAAACGCCTGGACGCCGTCTCCCCAAGCCCACGGGACATGGATACTCTCTCAGTAGAGGTTCGCAACGGACAGGAAGTTTGGGTAGAATTTCAGAACTTTCAGGTCGGAACAGCCCAGAAAATCCCCATCGCCTGAGATGTGCCATCACTTAACTTGTTGTGCGACTGTGACACAAACGAGTTGCGCCAATAACGGAACGCGTATATCTGTGGCTAGTTGGGTTCCGTCGGAACTAGGGTATTCAAGAGAGACAGCAATCTCAACCCTTTGACCGCTGGTAAAGGTGAATCGATGAGTTTCGCCGATTGGTTGGATGATCGGATTGGCTGGCGTTCAATCTGGCGGGCAAGCTGCGGTGGGGGCTGCGATGCTTTCGGCCGCTGCTGGTGGCCCATTTGCCTATCCGTCATTTTTTTCCTCCTTGTCCAGCAGGCCATCACGGGATTTTTCCTTTGGATGTATTACAGCCCCTCCTCGCAGACGGCCTGGGAAAGCGTGTACTTCATCCAATACCAGATTCCCCTGGGCTGGTTGTTGCGCGGCCTTCATTACTGGAGTGCCCAGGTTCTCGTTGGCTTTCTGGCATTGACTATCCTCATTCGCATTTTCACCAGGTTCTACACAGCACCCCGGGAATGGGTGTTCTGGACTCGCGTGCTCCTTCTGGGGTTTGCTCTCGGCGCCTGTCTGACGGGCGATCTCCTGCGCTGGGACCAGGAGGGCTACGCCGCGACGCAAACACGGGTGAGCTTCCTCATGCTTCTGCCGCAGATCGGCGGCGCTCTTTATCGGCTGGCGGTGGGCGGGGCTGAGTTTGGACATCTCACTCTAACTCGCTTCTTTGCCCTGCACGTGGCGGTCTTCGGGATCGGGATCTGGCTTCTGGCACTGGCTCATGCGGCTCTTTCCCGTCGGGCTGCGCGAGCCGTGGAAGAGCGTCCCCGGGATTACCCTCTGGCCAGGCCCGACCCGCGGTTTTCGGTCCTCATTCAGGGCGTAGCGTGCCTCGTGACGCTGGCCGTGGTCTTCCTCCTCGTTTGTCAGAGGGGGCTCCCCGGCCTTGGTTCGCTGGCAGCCTGGCAATCTCCAGCAGACCATATGGGCGCACCGCTGGGAGCCCCTGCCGACACCGACCCCGCCCATTTCTACGCAGCGGCTCGCCCTGAATGGTCCTTCCGGGGATTGTACGGTTTTTCCAATATTTTCCCCGGCGAATTGAAAATCCTGCCAATCTTCGTCATCCCCGGTTTAATCGCCATCCTAGTCATCCTTATGCCCATTCTTGGACGATGGCAATTGGGTCACGTCTGGAATATCTTCGTCACGCTGGTCATCGTGGGAGGGCTGGCGTATTTCACGTATGCCTCGTATCGACACGACTGGCTGGATGCCGATTTTCAGAAAGCGCGGGCGGCTGGAGAAGAAGAAGCCAAGCGCACGGTGGAACTCATTGCTTTGCGTGGGGGAATTCCACCAGCCGGAGCGCTTAGTTTGCTTCGCGAGGACCCCAAGCTGGAAG
>Ga0207873_1003800_pt1 | contig 10599 bp, 7 predicted proteins | sample BGWIniCompost_FD_187373 | JGI IMG/M metagenome (GOLD analysis project Ga0207873, IMG submission 187373) | Cellulose adapted compost microbial communities from Newby Island Compost Facility, Milpitas, CA, USA - BGW Initial Compost (SPAdes)... ... | reverse complement strand
ATGGGGAGCGAGGACGGTCAATGCCTGGGCGCGGTCGTAGGGGTCGGTGATGGTGGTGGCGGTGTGGAGGGCTTGGTGGAGGGTGGCGCGGCGGTCATCCGGTGGGAGGTGCTCGGCCAAGCTGGCCAACACCCTGACACGGGCGGAGCCGTCATTGACGGTGGTGTGGCAGGCATCGCGGCGGTCACCCGGTGAAAGGCGTGGATCCAGGTCGGTTAATGCTTTGGCGCGGTTGGAGCCATTGGTGGGGGAGGCGGTGATGAGGGTGTACAGCAGCTCCAGCCCTAGGTGGGGCGTGACCTGGCCGGTGGCGAGGTACCGGTCGGTGGCGGCGCGGGCGTACGCCTGGGCGCGGGTGATGTCAGCCAGGTAGTTGTGCAGGGTGCCGGCGTGGTTGTGGGCCCGGTGCCACACGTTGTAGGCCTGCCCGGTGCCGGTGGGGTGTTCGCAGGTCAGTAGGGCGTGCAGGTCGTCGATGCGGCCGGCGTGTGCAAGGTGGGTAGCTAAATGCCGTAGCGGGTAGCCGTCATCCTGCCGGGCTAGGTCGGGATCTGCGGCGAGGGTACTGAGGTGATGGTGGAGTCCGCCGAAGCAGGTCAGGTAATGGTCGGCGATGCGGGAGTGAGCCTCCCTGACGGCGTGGGGGAACCGGTCGGTGAGGTACTCACGCAGGCTGGGGTGGCAGATGGCGTAGCGGCGGGGCTGGGTGTCGGTGACGGCGAGAAGCGGCCGGTGGGTGGAGGCGCACAACCGCTGGACCGTCTGCGGGGCGAGGGTGCCTGACAGGCGGGTGAGCGCATCCAGGGTGAGGGGTTCATGGGCGGCGGCCAGGGTTGCCCATACCGGCAGGCCGACCTGTTCCCACTGATGCTTGTCCCGGTCAGCGCGTAGCGCCTGGGTGTAGTACTCGTCCAGGTTCTGCGGCAGGTCGTCGAGGTCGGTGATGGCACGGTGGCCGAGTCGGATCTCATCCAGCAGGTACCGCAGGTACAGCCACACCCCGCCGCACCGCCGCGCCAGGGTGGCAGCGAACTCCTCAGCCGACACCCCTGCCTCGGCAAGTCGCGTAGCGAGGGTTGGCTCCCGTATGGTGCGGGTGAGGAACCGGTGGATGTCGATGGTGTTCTCGGCCTGGTCGGGGGTGATGGGCAGCCACAGGGTGGGGGATTCCAGCGACACCGTTGTCCCGGGCCGACGGGTGGCGATCACAAACACCCCGTCCGGCAACAGTGTCGGTAGCCCCAACGGCAGCCCGGTTCCTGCCGGCTCAGCCTCATCCAGCCCGTCGACTACCAGCACAATCCGGTCACCAGCAGCGGTGACCTTCTTCGCGGCGTGGGTCAACAACGCTGTAAGTCCATCGGTGGTGTGAGCCCACTCTGGCACCACACCCTCAGGGGCCATCTCTTCTAACCCACATCGGGTGATCAGCTGCGCGGCGAGGTTCCGCAGTGCCGCTGAGACGGATCGGCCTCCCAGGTGGGTGAAGTGCGACAGGTAGCCCCGCTGCTGTACCAGGTGGGCCGCTACCGTCGTCTTGCCCAGACCGGTGTCGGCTTGGAGGATCAGGAAGCCGCAGGGGTGATCGGTCAGGAATCGGTCCACCTGGTCGATCAGCCATTCGCGGCCGCTGAACTCCGACAGCCGCATATCAGCGAACACCGGCCGCGGATCCTGCACCGCCACCGGCAACGGCACTGACCCCACAGAGACGGTGCTGCTCACGCTGATCGAGTCTGTAGCTCCGTTGACCGCCACTGAACCAGCTTCCGAGGGGTGCACGCCACCTACCACACCATGACTGGAGTGCCGTTAGGGTCCCGGCGTTTTTCTATACCTCCAATCCGTATCGATATCTTCACGCCACTTCGACCAGGCTCGGTCCCGGGGCGTCACTCTCGCCCGGAGTCGTCTCGCCACCGACCTTCACAGGGACCAGCGCGTACCAGACCATCTATCGGTTCACGGCGCTGTTTGTACGCTTCAGCAGCCGTGCTTGACGGCCCGTACACGCAGGCGCTGAGTCGGCGGCCGGGAGCGGGCCACGCTTTTTCAGAGCACAAGGCGGGTGGAGAGACGACCCCGCGGCGACTGATCAAGATCTCAATTCGCGCGCTGATGTCATCTCTGGGCGGCGACGAGGAAGAACGGTATCGCGACGAAGATCCGATTCATGCGGGCGCGTTCGGCCTGCTCGGCTAGCCAATCTTAATCGTCGGTGAGTCGACGCACCACACCTAGGGCGGTGTCATCGGTGAACACGAAGGTGTGTACCTCCACGATCGGGTCGGTGAACCCAGCGTCGAGGAGCAGGTTGCGGAACTGGCGAGCAGCGCGTGGTGACGGCAACGAATCGGCTTTGGCCTGGACCAGGCGACGAGTCGTCTTTGGGTCATCGGAGTCGATGATGAGGGTGTCCCAGTCCTGACCGATCAGGACGGCCCGGCCACCCGGTGTGAGTACGCGACGGGCCTCGGCCACAGCCCGTGCCGGGTCGTCGATGAGGTGAAGCACCTTATCCACGCGATAGTGGGATACCGATCCGGTGTCCAACGGCAGCCGGCAGGCATCACCGACGTGGAATTCGCCGACCGGCCACCGTTGGCGGGCTACCGCGATCATCTCGGGATCGATGTCCACGCCGATCGCTCGGGCTCCGCGTTCGGCCATCTCGGCGACCGCACGGCCACCGCCGCAGCCGACATCAACCACGGTGCCACCGGTCAGATCGCCGAGCAGTTCATAGGAGCGTTCGCGCATCTTGACAGCCATGGGCTGGGTGTCGACGGCATCGAGGATGGCAAGCAGATTGGACATGGCCGCCATGCTCAGACTTAATGTCGACATGAAGTCAAGCTCGATGACGATTGGGCAGGTAGCCGATCGCTTCGGTCTACCAACGCACGTGCTGCGGCACTGGGAGTCGATGGGACTGCTCTCACCCGCCCGCGTCAGGGGTGGCCACCGCCGGTACACCCGCGATGACCTGTTCCGGGTGGCGTCGATTCTGCGCGCCAAGCAGGCTGGCTTGTCACTGGCGGATATTCGAGCGTTTCTTACCGCTAGTGATCAGGCCACTCGCAAGGAGGTGTTGCGGCGTCAACAACGCGCCCTCCAAGCCAGGATGGCGGCGCTGCAGTCAGCGCTCGATCTCATCGAGGCGGGGCTGCATTGTCAGCACGAGGACATCGTGACCTGCCCGAAGTACCAGGCCAGCCTTACGGAGATGGTGGAGACGCACAACATGGCGTAGACCCGTCTCGCCGTGCTTCATGAAGCCGTGGATTGACACCTGGTCACTCACCACCAGGGGTGGCTGTGTACCCCTGTACTTCCTCATTGAGCAGCTTCATGGTGCGGGCTGATACGAGTCACTTGGCGGTAGCCGCTAGCCACGCCACTTAGAGGCGGACTGCGGTACGCACTTTCTTGAGCCCGGTTGCGTTTGACGCACTTCGCCCATGGCGCCCTTAACACTAGCTCGCTTTGTATTCCTCACTACCTTCTCGCCCTGGGAACATGATTCACCTTGAAGCATGAATAGCGGGACGCCCGTAGAGAAACAGCGATATCGCGATGGAAGGTCTTACGTAGCGAAGTAGTGAAGGGAGCGAGGTGGAGCGCGCGATGGTCTAAGCGCTTCAGGGGTACGTAGTGCGGTGGGCGTCGGGAGGATTATCCGGTTTGTCATTGTTCACGTGGTAGTCGCTATCCTAGTGGCGCCAAGAAGACAACCTTGCGTGAGGAGTACACCCGGGGCGTCTGTATGCGTATACACCGCTTCCAACAACTACTCAAAGAAACTATCAATAACAACAAGCCGGATGTCCTCGACTCTGTTCGCACCTTCGAGGAAGCCGGATATACCGATAAACCTGCGGGTCTGGTACTCGCCTTCACCACTGGGGCGCAGTTCTATATCCAAGTGGTGCGCTCATCTGTGCCCGGCGGTGACGATCCTAGCAAGGAAGAGAAGATCGTTGAGAAGGAGGCGCCGCCCGCCATACCAATGCCCCCACTGGCTTACCAGGGGTCGAAGGTTCGCACGCGCGACATTGAACAGTTCATAAAAGCTGCGATCATCAACAGCGGCTCAAAGGAGGTAGCCGAGGTAGAGGCTTACTCCGACCGTGATAACTCCGCGTTTTACCGTTATGGCCTTACCGTGAAGTTCCACAGCGGAGCCGCCGTGTACATTCTGTTTGTTCACACGATCCCCGCCGGACGAGAGCTTAAAAAGGAATCCGAGTACCAGCCGCTGGATGAGGTCTGACCCCCTTTCTCGACGAGCCCTCTTCTTTGTGCGTTATCCAGCGGGTGAGCGGCGGGTCGTCACCGCCGCAACCGGTATGGTCAACCTCCATCCGACGGCCGTCGAAGCGCGTGGAGGAATGCCTGGCCCGCTCCACCGGGCCAGGCGGAGACGAGATCAGCTTCCTGAATCGACCCGGTTCATTGTCGGGTGTCTGAGGCGGTGTCTACTGGGCTCTGAGCTGCTTCACGATAGCGGTGATCTCCTCGCGGATTTTCTGGGCGCGTGAGGTGTTTCCGGTGCTCTCGAGGAGGAGGGTCAATTCGGCGAGTGACCGGAAGAAGGAGGGTGTGAAGGTTTCAGGATTGGTGATGGTCAGGTCACGGCTGAGAGAGACGGCTTCTTCGATTGCGGCGAGGGCTTCTTGATGGTGATCTGTCTTAGCTGAACAATGAGCGAGACCAGCCAGTGTTGTCGCGAGGTTGGGCAGGTAGATGGAGGGGGAGTCGGCGGCGAGGCGACGGTAGATAGTGACGGCCTCCTGGCGGGCGGTGAGGGCCTCTTGATGGTGCCCTGTCGTGCTCAATTGGATGGATAGGTTGTTCAGCGCTGTTGCAAGAGTAGGCAGGTAGGCGGTGGGCTTGACCTGTGCCAGGTTCCGGTAGATGGAGACGGCTTCTTGAATGGTGGTTAGAGACTCTTGGTGACGACCCGCTTTATCTAAGCTGTAGGAGAGGTTGATGAGTGTCGCTCCAAGAATAGGGAGAAGGTTAGGGTTGTCAGCGGCGAGGCGGCGGTAATTAGCGACGGCTTCTTCGATGGCGGTCAGGCTTTCCTGAGGGTCTCCTGGCTCACTGAGCTGGATAGAGAAGTAGTCGAGGGCCCATGTAAGAGGAGCGCGATAAACGGGGTTATTAATGGCGAGTTTTTGATAGATTGCTATGGTCTCTCGACCTAGAGTTAAGGATTCGTGTTGGCGCCCCACTTTATTCAGGCTGTCGGAGAGGTTGATGAGTGTCGCCGCAAGGTTTGGAAGGTACGCGGGATTATCGCTGGCGAGGCGGCGGTAAATGGCGGCGGCTTCTTCGATGGCGGTCAGGCTCTTCTCCAAGTTTCCTGCAGCGCTCAGATGAAAGGAAAATCTGTTGAGGGTCGCCGCAAGATCAGAGAGATACATAGGGTCATTGCTGGCGAGGTGGCGGTAGGTAGCGACGGCTTCTTCGACTGCGGTGAGAGCCTCTTGACGGTGTCCGATTTCAGTTAAAGCGTCGGATAAATTGATGAGTGTCGACGCAAGGAAATAAAGGAAGTCGGCAGGGCTATCTTGTGATAAATTCCGATAAACGGAAACAGATTCTTGAAGTGCGGCGGCGGCCTCTTTCCGGCGCTCAGCCCGATCCAGGTGGCTAGAAAGCGTTTTCAGTTCGTTCGCAAGAGCAGGTAGGTAGGTGGTGGGGGCGTCAGCGGCGAGTCGCCGGTAGATGGTGACGACCTCCTGAGCTGCGGCTAAGGCCTGTTGAGGGCGCTCTAAATCACTCAGATAGTCGGTGAGCTCAATCAGTGCTGCCGCAAGGTGGGGGAGGTAGGTGGGGGGAGCGTCAGGAGTGAGACGGCGGTAGATGGTGAGGGCTTCCTCAGCCGCGGTGATGGCCTCTTGAGTGCGATCCAAGTCGCTCAACTGAAGGGCGAGGTTGGCGAGCGCCGCCGCGAGGTTAGGGAGGTGCGGGGTGGGGTTGTCAGTGGCGAGTTGTCGGTAGAGAGCGACGGCTTCCTGGCAGGCGGCGAGGGCCTCCTGAGGGCTGCCTTCTTGGCTCAGACGGATGGAGAGGGCGTGTAGCTCAGCGGCGCGTTGAGCCGGTTGCTCCTCGGCCGCGTCGGGCTTGGGATGGGTAGCTGCTTCGAGCCGGTGAGACACCGCTGCCGTGATACGGCTCCGAACAGCGGCAAACCCTACCCCTCTCAGCAGCCGATCGAACTGGATAAGGGCATCGGTGGCATATCGCTCATCACCAACCGCGGTGATGATGACGTCGTCAAACTCTTGAGGGGCGATCAGGCTCAAAACCGGTGCGTACCCCGCTGGGTAGTTGGTGATAAGCCACGTCAGAGCGGCCCGGATCCGGTCTTTACCCATCTGAGGTCCGGGGGTGGACGACAGGCACCGGTGCAGCACGGTCGCCGCCTGCACCGCGATCTCAGGGCGGTCGGTACCGACCAGCGCGGCGATGTCGGTCAGCCATTCCTGCTGGCTGGCGGCCTGCGAGGCCAGGGTGATCAGGTGGGTGTCGATCAGACGATCCGGCTGTGGGGGAGCCCACCCCTGTTCGCCGGTGTCACCCGGGTACAACTCCACCAGCGTTTGAGCCAGCCGTTCCCGCTGCGGCGGGGGCAACTCCCGTAACGCTCGAACCTCCCCTAAGGCGGCGGTGGCCTCCGACAGGGTGGAGGCGGGGCGTAACGCCACCGCCGCCACCGCCCAATCCACCTGCCCAGGGGACAGGACTACATCAGCCGTTGCCAGGTGAAAGGCGACCTGCCGCATCTCATGCGTCCACACCTGGGCGACCGGATCCCCAGCCACAGACGCTGTCGACCCGGTGCTGTTCAAGACCCGCAGCAACGCATCCGCGTAGAGATCCAACGTCGTCGCCACCGACTCCGGTGAGGTGACGTCCAGCTCCTTGATCGGGTACTGGTGTTGGTGGACTTGAGCGGCAAACGCCGCCTGTGCCTCACCCCATATCTGCTCCACCCGCTGCGGGGGGAGCTCCTCAGCCAGGGAGCGCAACCGGATCGGGGTCGGGTCGATCAGCTCACGCCGAGGATGATCTCCAGACAGCTCCTGCCACCACGCCCCATCGGATCGGGCGAGCAGTACCAGCCGCACCATATCCACCGCGCCGGCATCGACGATGCTGCCCAGCAGATCCTTCACGATCGGGGCGGCGGTTTCCGCGTCATCGACGACCAACAACCACCGCCCACCTACCATGGGGATGGTGGACAAAGCGGCCATAAACCGCGGAACCTGCTCTAAGAGCTGCCGCAGCTGACCCGTTGTCTCCGCCAAAGTCAGAGAGCGCCATGTCAACAGCGGCAGCCGTATAAACCCCGCCGACCAGCCCGCATCCCGCATGGTGCGGCAGACCTGATGAGCGAGGAAGGTTTTACCTTGCCCACTGTCCCCGCACACCAACCGCGCCACCGGTCTTGCCTCTGACCGCAACCACGCCACAATCTCGTCCAGCTCCGGCCGCGGTTGCGGGGCCACCACGCCAGCGTCTGGGCGCAACCACGAGCTCACTAACGCCGATCTCGTATTCAGGACCGGCCTGAATAACAGCTCTTCAACCTGCTGCCGACTGGCAGGGGGCGACGCGCCGAAAACCTCCTGGTCATGAGGTCGCGGCACCATGTAATGGTGTTCCCCGGCGACTGCCCCTTCAGTGCTGACCGGTCGTTCTCCGGGAACATTCGCCGCCCTGTCAGTGCTCATCACTCATCAGTCCTATGACGTCACAATGCCTGAGATGATCCCGACCACCAGCGATACGGTGTCGTCGTCCATTGATACATCCAAGATCGCACTGGATGACACGGTTATAACGCCATCCTGGCCATCCTGACCGTAGGGCCGCGTCATTCAGTAATCCGGCAGCCTGCTGATATAAAACCGGGTTCTTTGGGTAGAAAGCAGAAAGTTCCAAAACTAGACAAGTTGCGTACCGCATCCGCATCGTGCAGGCCGCCTAGAGCGGTGGCCCCAAAGTTAGGTTCGGTCTTCGGATGACGGCCGGAAAGGTGAGCTGGAAGGCGTAGAAGCCGTCGTCAGGTAAGGGGCACGGTGGAGGTGGAATAGAGCCGATGAGACTTGTCCAGGTCAACGTCGTTACGGCGACGTGGTCTCGGAGTCTCCCTTTGGGTGGTCGGGACGGGAGTCGGAGGGAGTGTATGGGGCACCGTTCGGATTCTGTGGATCAAAAATGATAGTTATATCGCCTGGATTCCAGGTGAATCGGTCAATCCGTTCCGGCTTAATTCCTTCCGGTTGCCGTGCGGCCTCCACCGCTTGACCTGGTTGATTGTGTTGACGGTGTGGCGACGTGGTCTCGGAGCTTCCCGTTGGCTGCTCGTGAGGGGCGCTGGGAAGAGCGGGAAGAGCAGGCTGGTTACCGCTTACTCCTCGCAGTAGATCCCAATTCCACTGGTCTTGCTCACTTCGCTCCCGCCACCGTGCGGCCTCTGCCGCTCGGTCCTGCCCATGCCGTACCGCCAACGCCACCACCAGCAGTATGGCTACTGTCAGTAATCCAATCAGTAGCACCAATCCCAGCCAACCGCTCACTTTGCGTCACTCTCCCCATTCCGCCGATGACGTCCGCCGGCGCCATGTCAGCGACCTGACGCGCTGTGCTGGGGCGCCTTTGCCCGCGGTCGGACGGTACACATACCCCATCCTGGGGTATTTCGGTTGACGTGAACCGTCACCGCGTTCGTGCTGCCACCATCCGCAAGTCGACACGTTACTGATGCGTCCAACGCGGATAGTCACATGGTGGCTTCAATCCACTGTAGACAGAATGTGCCGGCCGTATGGGGCAGAGTCGGCTGCGTCCGGTTAGCGATATATCAGGGAAAGCAGTGTCTACCAGCCTGCGTCAGCTCATCCTCTACTTTCAGCGGGGAAGCCGGGCGTCGTCAGCCAGTCTGGGGAGGATCGGGACATGCGTCTACACGTGGGATGCGCAATGTGGAGCCACCCCTCATGGCAGGGGCGGTTTCTCGCACCGCGTCTTCCATCCCACGAACGGCTACGCGCGTACGCCGGCTGGTGTAACGCGGTCGAAGGGAATACGACGTTTTACGCGACGCCGGCCAGGAGCGCCGTGGGGTCGTGGGCAGAGCAGACGAGTCCCGACTTCCGGTTCGTGGTGAAGTTCCCGAGGCTTATCACGCATGAGCGGCGTCTTACCGACGTCGACGACGCGGTGCGGGCCTTCCTGAACGCAATCGAACCACTCGGTCCGCGGGCCCATGCCCTCTGGATCCAGTTACCGGGGTCATTCACCCCATCCGACGTGCCCGTGCTGGCTCGCTTTCTGCGTCGGCTTCCCGGAAGCTACCGGTACGCGGTGGAGGTGCGGCACACCGCGTTCTTCACCGACCCGCGTTCGGCGCGGCTACTTGAGGGAGTCCTCACTGCCGTCGCGGCCGAGTGGATTCCGTTCGACACCACCGCGTTCTTCCAACGCCCACCCACCAGTGATGCAGAACGGGAAGCCTGGGCCAGGAAACCGCGCGTACCGTTGCGAACCCGAGCCTTGACCGACCAGCCGATCGTCCGTTACCTGGGCCGTGACGACACCGCACACACAATCGCGGGCTGGCAGCCGTGGGTCGATATCGTCACCGGCTGGCTGCGGGAGGGGCGTTCGCCGACCATGTTCATCCACACCCCGGATAACACAGACGCACCCATGCTCGCCCGCCGTTTCCACGACGCGGTGCGAGCGAGGCTGCCGGAACTTCGGCCGCTCCCTCAACCCGTAGTGGTTGAGCCACTGACTCTCTTTTGACTACATCGCTGATCAGCGTTGCCGGAACACAAATAGCGCGAGGGTTGACGTATACGAACGGGTGCCGTCCGCCACGGTCCTCCCGATAGCCGGTGGTGCGGAGTTCGCGGGGTCCTGCGACCTGAGTACGCCCTCCACAATCCAGGCCGTGGTGGGAGCGGCGGGCCAGGGACGCCTGCACCGCCCTGTGTCGCGACACCGGCGCCGAGCGTTTGGAGACGGATGAAGGCGGTACGCGCGGAGCGCGGTCTGGACCGTGCCCGCCTCAGGTAGGGCATTCGCAACTGGCCGGGTGAACTGGCGCGGGTCAGAAACAATCGCTGACAAGGTCAGCGGCGACCTCACAGGCACAGCGCGGAACACTGGATGGAGGCGGGGTGCGAAGACCACCAGCGCCGATGGTGGCTCCCACCATGATGATCCAGGCGTGGCGGCACATTACGTTTCTGCACTGGCGCTACCCGGTGGAGGTGGTCCAAAGACTGCTGCCCGCCGGGTTGGAGGTGCAGACCTTCGACGGCGACGCTTGGATCGGACTGTTGCCGTTTCTGATGGACGACATCCGGGTGCCCCGAACCCCGGCGTTGCCTTGGCTGTCGCGGTTTCCTGAGACGAACGTGCGTACCTATGTCCACGGGCCAGACGGCGGGACCGGCATCTTCTTCTTTTCCCTGGACGCGACACGGCTGCCGGCGGTGATCGCAGCCCGGACGAGCCTGGGGCTGCCGTACTGCTGGTCCCAGATGAGCGTCGACATCGACGGCACCCATC
>Ga0207873_1003798_pt1 | contig 10607 bp, 6 predicted proteins | sample BGWIniCompost_FD_187373 | JGI IMG/M metagenome (GOLD analysis project Ga0207873, IMG submission 187373) | Cellulose adapted compost microbial communities from Newby Island Compost Facility, Milpitas, CA, USA - BGW Initial Compost (SPAdes)... ... | reverse complement strand
TTCTTCAAAAAGGCGGCCTTTGGCTTCGACCTGATCGAGTAGTTTTTCTTCGATAATCACTTCGAGCGTCGCCAACGCCGCGGCACACGACACAGGGTTGCCTCCAAATGTTGTAATGTGACCCAACGCCGGGTCGTGCGTTAAGCACTCCATCACTTTTCTGTCGGCAACGAAGGCGCCGAGTGGTAGTCCCCCACCGAAGGCTTTCGCAACCGTGAGGATATCAGGCACAATTCCGAAGCGCTCAAACGCAAACAGCGTCCCCGTCCTACCCATACCGCACTGAATCTCATCCAGGATCAGCATCGCACCGGTTTCATCACATCGCTTGCGCAGCTTTTCCATAAAGGACCGGTCGGGAATCCGGACGCCCGCATCGCCCTGGATAGTCTCCATAATCACACACGCGGTCCGATCAGTGATCTGCGAGAGGTCATCAGGGTTGTTGAATTCAATAAACGTCACGTCAGGAAGCAAAGGTCGGAAGGCGTTCTTCTTCGTTTCATTGCCCGTTACGCTTAGCGAACCGTGTGTACTTCCGTGATAAGATTTCCTGAAAGAAACGATTTCTGTGCGTCCAGTGTACCGTTTCGCGAGTTTCAGTGCGCCTTCATTGGCTTCCGTTCCCGAGTTAGTGAAGTAGCAGCAATTGAGTGCTGGTGGCAACAGGCTGACAAGTTTTTTGGCCAGGAGGTTTGACGGCGACTGAATGAACTCGCCATACACCATGACGTGAAGGTGGCGATCGAGTTGATCCTTGATGGCCTGGATGACTTTCGGATGGCGGTGACCGAGGTGACTGACGCCCACACCCGAGATCAGATCAAGATACCTTCGTCCGTCCGGAGTATACAGGTACGAGCCTTCGGCACGCTCGATGGGAAGCAGAAAAGGCGACGCAGTAGTTTGCGCCAGGTGATTGAGGAAAGTTTCGCGACTAAAATCCAAGGCGTGTTTTTCGCGAAATCTATAAAAAAGCAAACGGCCTCGTATAGAGGCCGTCAAAAAATGAAACTAAATTAAACCCGATTTCAGCAAGCTAAAAAAATGGTCTTAAGGATGAATATCTTCCTGGAATGCCTTGTTACGGGGTTTGATTCATGAAGCCTTGCGGCGTCATTGAGTCCCAGGAAAATATGTCTCAACCAGTCAGACACACTCAACTGAAATCCGGCCGCGATGATTCTTGCTCTTACGCTGTAGTCCATCGCACTAGTTGAAGTACACTACAAACTTGGGCATTGCACGGAAACTAAATAAATCGTTTAGTGAACAGACCCTACATCGGTAGCATCTTGAATGCGTTTCCGAAGCAACGTAAGCGTGTTAAAACACATATGTCGTTTGACGACGACTTTCGACGGTTAGTCGACACTTTTTGAAGGGAGGATTCCGATTTGACCGCAGGAATACCGGGAAATACGATGGGCAGATGCGGAATCCTTACATTCCCACGCCGGTTTTTTGTCTCAAATTTTGTCTTTGTGAAGTTTTAGGAACTCGATTACCTCTTCCCGGACGTCTCTCTCAGCAGCGTTTTGAGCGTCTGAAGTTGCGATTGCGGTAAACAATTCACTCACTACGGAAGGCTGGAAGCCAAGCCGTTGCGCGTAAATGGTCGCTACCTCCAGCTCCACATCCTCGACCACACGGTCGAGATAGATCATGTGCACGAGGTGGTACACAGCCTCGAGCTTGTCCACCTTGTCGAGTGAAAAAGAAAGCGTAGAAATGTCCTTGGAGGACTTCGACAGGTCATCAGGATTAATCCTGAGCTGGACAGCCCACTTTAAGAGACAGCGTATGTAGCGGCTGTCAATCTTTTCCTGTTCGAGAAACAGGGCCAGTATGTTGAAGTAACTTTCGCGAACGGACTCAAGCTGGTCTTTGCTAAGCTCTGTTGCCATCATCTCAGGGTTCAAACAGGGCGGCCTTTTCACTAAAAGTAGCTAATAGCCGCCATAACTCCACGTTTTTTCCGGTTCGGTACCGGTTCCGTCTATATCCCGTGCCTGGCGTCGGTGATTTTACGGGAATTGGTGCCTAATACCTGCAATAGCGCGCACGATCGGCCGAAATGTCTTTGCCCAATGCAGCCGCCTTCGACAAGTCTTCACAACCACTGCGATACCGTGAACTCTTGAATTTCGACATGGCGCGGAGATAGTAAGGTTCGGGATTGTCACCGCGCAAGGTTATTGCCCAGTTGCAGTCCGTTATCGCCTCAGCGTAGTTCTGCAATCCGAGATTTGCCTTCGCACGTGATATGAAGATGTAGTAATAAATGTCCGGCACATCTTTAGGATCCATCACCACCTCGAACGCTGATCCATACACTTCGCTAAGATTCTGCTTGAAGAGTTTCTTACCCATCGTCAGGTAGTGAAGCGCCTCTTCTTTGTTATCAAGATTTTCGAGGTTGATCATCGCGATCTGGTACACCAAATCCAAGTTCCAGGGTTGTTGATTGAGCAACTGTTTTAGGGGATTGAGTGATTCGCCATACTTTCCGAGATAATACTGGCAGCTCGCGATTTTCTGAAGTGTTTCCATCCGCACGGGGCTTTCTTCATTGCCCAGGATGGTATAATAATGAGCCGCCTTCTCGAAATTCTTGTTGTTGAATTCGTGATCTGCTTTCCGCCTCAACTCCGACAGAAGGCTATCTTGTGTAAAGGTGAAGCGGAATTCAAAGGGTTCTTCTTTCTTGAGATCCTTAATTACCGTAAACGCCTCATTGAATTGTCCTTCATTGAACAAAGCATTTACCCGTGCCAGCTGCCTGCTGTTCTCGCGCCACTGTTCTGCCTGTCGCAGGTCGATAATGTAGTTGACGGTGTGGACCATTGCGAAACACAATCCGGACAACAGCAGAAATACCAGGAAAGCGAGGGCTTGTACCCGGTAATAATCGCGGTCGATTCGGTAGCTGGAGGTCTGTGCACGGCGATAGGCGTAATACCTGCGCTTTCGCACTTCGCGCCAGTATTCGTAAGAAAATTCATCCGGCGTATCCGGATCCAGCCAGGAATCGTATTTCGCTTTTTTGATAGGATCTGACAGGACATGATAGGCTTCGTTCACCATCTTGAACTTCTCCTCAGCCTCCTTGTCTCCCGCATTTCTGTCGGGATGGTATATCATGGCCTGCCGCTTGTATGCCGCCCTGATTTCGGTGGAACTGGCATTCCGGTCGATATCCAGTATGGCGTAATAGTTGATCACGGCTTAACGGGTTGTTTGGTTGTTTTAACGTTGTTTAATACAAAAACTTTTCGCCAGGCAACCGCAAAATACGCTGAAAATCCTCAGGAAGGATAAAAAAAGTAGAAGTTGAGAGTCGAGTGGGATTTCGAATCGGGGAATGGGTTTCTGAATTGGAGAGCGTCTCTCTTTGGGACGCTTGACCCATGTGCTTCAAAAAAAACTCCACTCTCTTTGAACCACAAAGGGCACATGGGAGTATTACAAGGTCTCAATCACAAGGTTGTGATTGGTGTAAATGCAAATATCCGCCGCAATGTGAAGACTTTCGGTGACGATTTGCTCGGCGGACAATGATGGCGCGTGTTTTTTCAAAGCGAGCGCAGCGGCCTGGGCGTACATCGCTCCGGAGCCGATGGCGGCAACCTGGTTATCGGGTTCGAGGACGTCGCCCGTGCCGGACAACACCAGCAGCTCATTCTGCGATGCCGTGATGAGCATAGCTTCGAGACGTCGGAGGAAACGATCCATCCGCCAGTCTTTCGCCAACTCGATGGCGGCGCGTTTCATATTGCCGCCGTATGCGTTGAGCTTTTCATCGAAGCGCTCCAGCAACGTGAACGCATCAGCCGTTGAGCCCGCAAATCCTACCAGTATCTTTCCGTCCTGAAGCTTTCGAATTTTCCGGACGTTGCTCTTGGCGACGTAGTTCCCCATGGTGGCCTGACCGTCACCTCCGATGGCGACGTGGCCATTGTGCAGGACTGCAAGAATGGTTGTGGAGTGGATCTTCAATGTGTTGAGGTGTTGAGGTGTTGATGTGTTAATGTGTTGATGTTGGCCACGATCCACGGGTTCTGCATACCGGCAGGAATGTACCCCGGAGTTGTATGAATTCTTAAATAAGAATCCTAACTGGGTCTTCCAGCAGCTGCTTTAAGGTCTGCAGGAAGGCTGCGCCGGTAGCACCGTCGACTGCACGGTGGTCGCACGAAAGCGTTACTTTCATCACGTTGCCGGGTACCACAACTCCATTCTTCACAATAGCTGTTTCCTTGATGCCGCCAACGGCCAGTATACACGCATCGGGAGGATTGATGATTGCCGTGAACTCTTCGATGCCAAACATTCCGAGGTTTGAAATAGTAAAGGTGCTTCCCTCCCAATCGGATGGCTGAAGCTTTTTGTCGTGCGCCTTCTGTGCCAGCTCTTTAACTTCAGCAGCTATATGTGAAAGTGATTTACTGTCTGCAAAACGTACTACGGGAACAACAAGTCCATCTTTTACTGCAACCGCCACACCGATGTGGATGTGTTGATTCTTTCTGATCTTGTCACCGAGCCAGGAGACATTCACGTCGGGATGCTGACGAAGTGCCGCAGCAGTAGCTTTGATCACGATATCATTGAAGGAAAGCTTCACCGGACTCACTTCATTCAGGCTCTTCCTCGCCTGCACCACCTTATCCATGTTGATCTCCATGGTGAGGTAGAAATGCGGCGCGCTGAATTTGCTTTCAGAAAGCCGGCGCGCAATGGTCTTTCGCATTTGCGATACAGGGACTTCCTCGAATCGCTCTTCTCCGACAACCGAAGGCAACACGACAGGAGCGCCTGCTTTTGCTGCAGCGGGCTCAGCTTCCGGCTTATAGTTTTCTACATCGCGCTTCGTTACGCGGCCGTTATCGCCAGTACCTTTGATTCGCGAAATGTCATACCCCTTTTCCCGCGCCATCATACGCGCAAGAGGTGACGCCTTGACGCGTCCTCCTGAAGGTTCAGCAGCAGTTTCAACCGCGGCCGCCTTCTTTTCAGGCTCCTGGGCTTTGGCTTCCGCCTTCGCAGGTTCCGCTTTGGCTTCAGATTTACCACCATCCTTCTGTTGATGTGCCTTCAGCAGCGTTTGCCAGTCGGCATCCTTGTCGCCAATGATCGCAAGAACGCCATTCACAGGTACAGCCTTGCCAGCCTCTGCACCCTGGTAGAGCAGCGTACCATCGTGATACGATTCATACTCCATGGTGGCCTTGTCCGTTTCCACTTCGGCCAGCAGCTCGCCCTTCTTAACCTTATCTCCTACCTTCTTGGCCCACGATGCGATCACGCCTTCTTCCATCGTGTCGCTCATCTTCGGCATGAGGACGATCTCTGCTTTAATATTAGAAGTATCGATTGCCGCTTCTGATTTCTTTTCCGGGGATGCGCTCGCAACCTCTTCCCGAGGTTTTTCGGCTGCCTTCCCACCGTCGCCGCCCGACTTCCCTGCGCTTTCCAGCAGCGCTTTATAGTCTTCACCCTTTTTTCCCACCACGGCCAGGACATCATTAACCTTCACAGGTTCGCCTTCCTTGGCGCCGAGGTATAGGATGGTGCCCTCGCTGTACGACTCGTAGTCCATAGTGGCTTTGTCCGTTTCAATCTCGGCCATAAGCTCACCCGCTTTCACCTGGTCACCTACCTTTTTGTGCCACTTCGCGATAACACCTTCCTCCATGGTGTCGCTCATCTTGGGCATCCTAACGATTTCTGCCATTGATATTTGAGCTGTGTGTAACGACTAATTTTGATGAATACGGCCAAAAATAGGGCGAAATAGGTCCATATTCAAGCGGGCCGAAATTACAGGGGAATATTTCCAATCACAAACTCATATACCCACCCTCCCGTCGTAAAGCGGTTTTCTTCCAGTTTTGTGGCCCTGACACCAACCTCGAACTGCGGGCGCGTACGGAAAAAGTTCACGTCAAAGGTGAGTTCAGCGCCGGTACTCTGATAACGGGTGCCGGTATCGACGACGTACACCAGGCCGTTACCGAAATTGTAATAGTACTCCTTCCCTTCACCTTCACCATAGTCGTAGAACAAATTCAGTTTCACGCGCTGGATATTGAGCAGCGGGCCAATGGCGATGTCAGGGTACCACACAGGAAATGTATAGTTGCCTGAAATGGTAAAGAACTGCGTATTATGCGGATAACTGTACCCACGGGGTTTGACCAGCCGGTTGCGAAACACGTAGGCATCCAGTTCGACGCGCTCCGGTGATTCCTGGTATCCTCCCGACAGATAAAGCGAATGGTGGCGGAATAAACCCGGAAAGAACAACGATCCGGAGGCTGTCCATTGCCAGCCCTCATAGTCGCCACCGAACGGCGTGCTGTAACTTTCGAAGTCGAGATACTGCGCAAACTTAGGATAGATGTCACGGTGGCTTTGCTTGAGCGCGTGCGTATAGCTCACAGCGAAGTGATTTGATATCAGCTTCCCGAAGTCCGTTATGTCTCGATAAAGAAACGACAGCGTATCATTGGCCGGAACATACCTGTCAGATCCTTCTATGACTGTACCCGAGCCCGTAGTTATCGTGCTGCGGAAGTCCTTCGTCATGGTCAGGCCAACGTTGTTTGAAATGGTGAGTGTAGTCAGGTACTTGGAACGCGTGAGCAAAAGTGGAATGGAAATGCCACCGCTCACGCCCGTTTCCTCCCAGGTAAACGCCACACGTCTGCGGTCGTCTGCGCTTAGGGCTAGAGTGGATTCGTCCTCACGCCGTCCATACCTGATACCAGCATTGATGATTGGATACCATCCCTGGAAGCTCACATCTGCATGTACCTCGCCAGTGCGCTCGCTGATGTCGTATCGGTATCCGGCCGATAACAGTGTAGTACTCAACACGTCCTGCGAGGTAACACCGATATCTACGCCGCTAAGGCTGTTATCAACGTAAGGGCCCCACGTAAAAGGGTTTATGAGACCTGAGAATTTTGAATAAGGGCGCGATGGATACACAGCGGGTTGCGCGTCGGTATCGGCAATGGCAGGGAGTATTGACTCCTGGGCAACCAGCGCTGAAGACAGCGGATCGAGCTTGCTATCGGCGGGATCGATTCGAATTCCACCCTCAGGATTGAAGGGAATCGTCACGATGTCCATACCGTCTCTTCCCTGCCGATTGAAATAAAGCTGCGTTCCATCGGAAGACAGTTCGGGATTATAACTACCATAGCGGCTTTGCGTGAGCTGTCGGATAACACCTGTCCGCAGATCGTATACTTCAATGTTGTCAATGCCATTGTAGGGAGCGTTGTAAACAAGATAACGATCCGTCAGTAAGGGATAACCGATGTTGCGCTTGCCCGCCGACAGAATTTCCTTCTCTTCTCCTGTGTTCGGATCGATGGTCACGACAGACTTTCCCTCGGAGGTTGTCTTCAGCGAAACGATCAACGCACCGTTCTCCGACCACCGAAACATAGAGTACATTGCATTGTCCGGATTGTCGAACACGCGCAGTTCACGTCCGGTCTCCACATCCAGCAGCACAAGGTTGTGGCGAAAGCTCATGTCGGATTGAAGTGTCAAGACTTTTGTGCCATCGGGAGAAATAGCCGCGCCGACATAACGCGATCGCGGTCCGGTGACATCCCACATTCGTTTGGTGCTCTTGTCGTATGCGACGATAACGGTCGAGGTATGCCTTCTCCAGCGCGGATTGAAGCGATACTCATTCCAGACAACGCGTGATCCTCCTGCGGATAGCGACCCGGTTTCGTACAACAGCCCGATCACAGCAAGCTTTCGGTCGCCGTCAGGCGACACCAGTGAAATCTGATCGATGTCGGCAATACCACTTTTCATCGCAAGGACAGAGCCATCACGAAGGACTTGCGGATACAGGTAATCGGTGTACGCCCTGGTGTTGCGCGGGTTCACGCGTCGCGCCGGCGTCTCCTTGATGGTATCCGCCGCATCCCACATGTCCTGAAGATCCTTTGCCATCTCCTTATACAACTTTGTGATGGGCATGCCGGTCTCTTTCCGGATCGCATTGGAAAAGGTAAAGGGGACAAGGGACAGCCTCCAGGCATTGGCAGTGATGCGATCCCACACCAGCGGATCGCCGGTCTTCCACCTCAGGTAACTTACGAGGTGATATCCCAACACGTAATGATCTGGGATAAAATGTTTATAGGATCCGAGGGATTGCTTGTGATAATTGAAGACCCGCCCCTCGAGAAAGTTCGTTCGGAGTACAAGACCGAAGTGTGGAATCTTGCCTCTCCCCGTTGTCGTGATTGCTGTTTCAGTTGCGACCGCATCGCCTTCCCAGAACCACTGAGGAACTGCCAGGGTGGAAACAAATGACAGTCCGTAGTTTCCTGTCAGGTAGTACACGATTCGCGACATGCCGCGGTTTGCGTGAGCAAATTGGAGGATGTGACGCAGTTCGTGGGTAGCGATCATGTCGAGCCACTCGTTGTTGCCAATGAAATTGTAGTTCTGCGCCGGCATGGTGAAGAACTCTGCGCGGCGTGGAAGAATGGAGACGAAGGCATTGGACTGTGCCGCTCGGCTCTGCAGAATTATGGAAGTCTTGAACGGTCGACCGGAAAGGGTGCGCACTTCTGATCGATAGAGACGTTCCATATTGCTTGCAATACGTTGCGCCTCAAGTTCAAAACCTTCAGGATATAGAATCCGGAAATTGGGGGTGTTGACCTGATACCACGAAACCGAAGGTGGAAGGTTCTCCAAAACATTTTGAGCAAAACCTGCAGTGAAAAAAAGGAAAAGCAGGAGCAGGCAAAGGGCTTTCTTCATCCGCCAACGGATTAATCAGAAGTGAAATATTCACTTCCCCGTCTGGAAAAACAAGCGGTTGCTGAAAAAAAGGCTATGCAACCGTCACTCCAGGACGATATCCATCGAGGTGACCGCGCTCGTCCGGAAGAAACCCAACGCCCCGTTTGAGAGATTATTGCGGCAGTTAGCAGGTGGCGGACTGTACATGCCCCCGTCGTTGTTGATCAGGTTAAACAAGTCATTGAAGAACACGTATGCCTCACGGGAAATGCTGAACGCTTCCACCGTGGCTTTGTCTCCCTTCGAAAAGAAGATGGGCATGGTGATGCCGTTGATCGCTTCGGCCAGCGCGATGTCGTCAGTGAAATAGATGTCCTCCGGATCGTTCAACGTGAGCGAGTCATTGCGATAGAAGTTGAACAGGTAGTAGTCGCGAGTCTCCTGCGGTTCCTTCGTATAAATGAGTACTTCATAGAAGCGACCCGGGAATTCCGGATCGGCTTGTTCTTCTTCGTTGATCTGATACTTCAGCGAATCGATGGTTGTTACCGGGTAAAGTGTGTCTTCACCCTCGTACTCCTCGCCGTCGGCCAGCACATTCAGCTTATAACTCTTGCCGATAACGCCGATAAACGGAATGACAGGTTTGTAGTATCCTACTGAATCTTCATGACCACTCGGATTGTGTACGAATTCCGTAACGACGCCATCGCTGTCGGTCACGGTCACCGTGGCGTCTGTAATTCGGGGTGTCTTTCCACTCGCGTAGAAATCGGTGCTGAGGCTGAGCTTGATGTAATGATACCCGGGTTTGTCTGTTACAAGGCCTTCGATCACGATTTTCGTGTCGGCGGGGTTGGTTCGGAGAATATATTCCTTTTCGCACGCCCCCAGTGCGACCAGGACGAAGAATGAGATTATCAGAATCAGTGTTCGTTTCATGGCATTAGAAGGTGAAGTTGTACGTTACCGATGGCAGGATTGGGAACAGGTATACCAGGCGCGCTTCCTTTTCCGTGCCGTCTCCGATGATGTTGCCATCATCATCCTGTTTGGTACGCGTATAGATGGTGAACGGGTTCTGCTGGTTGTACACATTAAATATTGAGAACACCCATTCGCCTCTCCATTTCCGATTCGGACGGACCTTTTGACGCAGCGTTGCCGACAGATCGAGACGGTGGTAGTCGCTCAACCTGTAGCCGTTGCGTTCCGTGATGACGTCCGGATTGTAGTTTCCAAATTCGTATTTGCCCTCGGCGAGCGTGATCGGCCTTCCCGTTGCGTACGTGAAAGTCGCGCCGAAGGTCCATCGCTCGCTGTGCTCATACGCAGCCGTTATGTTAATGACATTGCGCCGGTCGTAGTTGGCGAAAAATTCGCGACCCAGGTTCACCCCTCCAATGTGTCGTGTAGTCCGCGACCACGTATAGCCCGCCATCCCCGTAAGCCGTCCTTTCTTCTTGTTCAGGAGGAATTCTACGCCGTACGATTCAGAGTTGCCCTGCCGGAATTCCGTGCTCAGATCGTGGTTGAAGAAAAGTTGAGCGTTGTCGGCGAAGTCTGTGACGTTGCGCATCTTTTTGTAGTACGCTTCAACCGAAAACTCCACCGTGTTGTCGCGGAAGTTGCGGAAGTACCCGGCAGCATATTGATCCGCGATCTGAGGTTTGAGATAGTAGCCGCTGGGATTCCAGGTATTGAACGGCACCGGTACTGTTCCCGATGCAATGAGGTGCGTGTTTTGCACCATACGGTTGTACGAAAACTTCAGCGACTGACCCTCTTTCAGGGAATAGCGAACACCTACGCGGGGT
>Ga0207873_1003797_pt1 | contig 10607 bp, 6 predicted proteins | sample BGWIniCompost_FD_187373 | JGI IMG/M metagenome (GOLD analysis project Ga0207873, IMG submission 187373) | Cellulose adapted compost microbial communities from Newby Island Compost Facility, Milpitas, CA, USA - BGW Initial Compost (SPAdes)... ... | reverse complement strand
GAGCAGTGCGATCGGTGTGTTCGGCAGCGGCCGGCCGCCGCCCACGGGCTCCAAGTCGCTGGCCGGCAAGTGGCGCACCGCCATCGCGAGCGCCGTGAAATCGTTCATGAAGATCAGGCGGTCGAACTTCAAACGCTGGCGCGTCTGCGATGCCGAGAACTGCCATACGTGATTCGTCATGCGAATCACATCGCCCGTGACCGGACCGGCGATCGCGAACGCGCCCTCGCGGGGTCGACGCGCGCCGCTCGAAGCGCCCGCGCCCTGCAAATAATGCTCGACCGCACTGACGATGTCGGGATAGTCGGCACACGCCAGCACGACCTCGTCGTGACGCTCTCCGTCATCCAGCAGAGCGAAACGGGCGTTCGTGCCGCCGATGTCGGCAATCAATCGTGGTGTGGTCATGCGCGCGTGAGCCTTGATCTCTGTGGTCTGGTCGGCAACAGGGGGCGAAGCATACACGGGCGCCCGATCCGACGGGACGCCTCGCACTTCTTAACAGGTGTGAGCCGCTACGGCGCCCAGAACACGTCCACCGGCACCTCTTTTTGTTGAAGGATCGCCCGCACCGGCAGCTCCGCGGCCGGTCCTGGCGCACGAGCACGCTGATAGACCTGCCATTTGGCCGCGCCTTCGATGTGAAGCACGATCCGACGCGCATCCAGCAGCGCACGCAAGTTGAGGCTGATCCTGGCATGCGGCGCCGTCAGCGCATTCACGGCGATGCAGCCCGCAGGCGCGCTCATATCGAGCCCGCGAGCGAGCGCGAGCGAGCCCGGGAAAAGCGAGGCGGTGTGCCCGTCCTCGCCCATGCCGAGCACCACCAGGTCGTAGGGTCGAGGCACGCGCTTGATCGCTCGCGTCGCCCAATCCGCGCCGGCTTCCGGAGTGGGCGCGGGATTCTTCAACCCGACGAAGTGAGCCGCGGACGCGGCGTCGACGAGCAGGTGCTCGCGGACCAGGCGCTCGTTGCTCGCTTCCGAGGTCGTGTCGACCCAACGCTCGTCGGCCAGCGTCACCCAAACCTTCGACCAGTCGAGTCGCTCGGCTCGCAGCTGCTCGAACAACTGAAGGGGCGTGCGGCCGCCGGAGACGACGAGACTGGCGACTCCTCGTGCCGCGATCGCTTCCTCGAGATCCACCTTGACCTCGCCCGAGAGCGCGTGTGCGAGCGCGAGCGAATCCGGAAAGCGATGTTCGTGGATCCAGGAGGAAGGCATTGCCGCACGGCGAAGCGACCAGGGTGGCGGAAGCTTATGCCATGCGATGAAGCGGCGTCTCGTTCAGGATGCGTTATGTAAGGCCCGCCGTCCGAGGCGCTCGACAGCGCCTCAAAGCTCGTTCCTCCAGGCGAATCCGTCGCGCCCGATCAGCGAGCTCGCGGCGGCAGGACCCCAGCTTCCGGCCGTGTAAGACTTGGGGCGCTCATCGTACTGTTGCCAGGCCTCGCGGATCGGATCGATCCATTGCCACGCGGCATCGAGCTCGTCGCGTCGCATGAACAGCGTCAGATTCCCTTTGATCACATCGGTCAACAGGCGCTCGTACGCGTCCAAGCTCCGCGTCTTGAATGTCTCGGAGAAGTCGAGGCTCAGGTTCACGGGCTTGAGCCGCATGCCCTCGCCCGGGCTCTTCGCGAGCACCGTGAGCGTGATGCTCTCGTCGGGCTGAAGCTGAATGACCAGCCGGTTCAGCGCATGCGGCGCGTCGGGGCGCTCGTACATGGGTAGCGGCACGTCTTCGAACGTCACGACGATTTCGGACAGGCGCTCCTGAAGGCGCTTGCCCGTGCGCAAGTAAAACGGCACGCCGGCCCAGCGCCACGAGTCGATCTCGACCTTGAGCGCGACGAAGGTTTCGGTCGTGCTGTCCGGCGGCACGTCCTTCTCTTCCAAATAGCCGACGACGGGCTGCCCCTTCGAGGCGCCCGCCTTGTATTGACCGCGAACGCATTTCGCGAGCACGTCGCGCCCGACGAGCGGTCGCAGCGCGCGCAAGACCTTCAACTTTTCGTCGCGCATCGCGTCCGGATCGCTGACTGCCGGCGGCTCCATCGCGATGATGCACAGGAGCTGCAGCAGATGGTTCTGCACCATGTCGCGCAACGCGCCGGTGCGATCGTAGAAGTCGGCGCGGCGTTCCACGCCGATGTCTTCCGCGACCGTGATCTGCACGTGCTGCACGAGCCCGCGGCGCCACAGCGGCTCGAACAAGGTGTTGCCGAACCGCAGGGCGAGCAGGTTCTGCACCGTCTCCTTGCCGAGATAGTGGTCGATGCGGAAGATCTGCCGCTCTTCGAAGATCGCACCGACACGCTCGTTGATCGACGCCGACGAAGCGCGATCGTGTCCGAGCGGCTTCTCCAGAACGACTCGGGACTGCGGCGTCACGAGCGAATGACGCGCAAGACCTTCGCAGATCGGCGCGAACAGATCGGGCGCGGTGGACAAGAAGAACACGCGAATGTGGTTCTCGCGACCGGCCAGCGTGCGCGCGAGCCCGGCGAAATCGTCGTCCTGCTTCGCATCGACTTTCGCGTAGCTCAGACGTTGTGCGAAGCCGTCCCAGACCTTCGCGTCGAACTCCTCGCCAAGGTGCGTCTCGCAACTGGCTCGCACCTGCGCCAAATAGTCCTCGCGTGAGAGCTCGCCGCGCGCCGCGCCGATGATGCGAGAGTCGGCAGTCACTTGGCCGCATGCCGTGCGCCAGAACAATGCGGGCAACAACTTGCGCATCGCAAGATCGCCGGTGCCGCCGAACAGGACGAGATCGAAAGTCGGAAGTAACTGCATAGAAAGCCTTGTCGAACCGCCGGTCGGAGTCAGCGAGGAAAACGAATCAGCTCGAGGCCGCTGGGCAGCGAGCCCGTGAATGTTCCGACGGCAAACGTTAACTTAACGTTCCCAGGCGCGGGTCGCAAACGAGTGTTTCACGCCACCCGGGACGGACAGGCACCGAATCGGCGCAGGATCCTCACGAAGGTCTCGCGGGTGGCCTGTTAGAATTCGGCGCGCACAGCGCGGGCTTCGAGGACACCCCGGTTTCCCCACCGGAAAGTCCAAGTGTCCGAAGCCATCCGACGACGATTCCACCTGAGCAGAGGCCAAATATTTTGAACGTGGCGGCACCCTTACACGAACGCATTCGCAGCGTCACCGAGCGCATCCGCGAGCGCAGCGCCCCTACGCGCCGCGCCTATCTGGATCGGATGCAGGAGGCGCGCAGCACCGATGCCGTGCGCGCACGCCTGTCTTGCACGAACTTGGCGCATGGCTTCGCGGCGATGGATCCGTCGGATAAGGAGAAATTGCGTGCCGCACGCTGGCCGAACCTCGCAATCGTCTCCTCCTACAACGACATGTTGTCGGCGCACCGACCGCTCGAGCGCTACCCGGAACTGTTGAAGCTCGGCGCGCGCGAGGTCGGTGCGGTTGCGCAGTTCGCGGGCGGCGTACCTGCGATGTGCGACGGCGTCACGCAAGGTCAAGCAGGCATGGAGCTGTCGCTGTTCAGCCGCGACACGATTGCGATGGCGACCGGCATCGCGCTGTCGCACGACATGTTCGACGGTGTCCTGTGCCTCGGCGTGTGCGACAAGATCGTGCCCGGCCTGCTCATGGGGGCGCTCGCGTTCGGTCACTTGCCGAGCGTGTTCGTGCCGGCGGGGCCGATGCCCTCGGGCATTCCGAACAAGGAGAAGGCGCGCATTCGCCAACTCTATGCGGAAGGCAAGGTCGGGCGCGATGCGCTGCTCGAATCCGAAGCGAAGAGCTATCACTCGCAAGGCACGTGCACGTTCTACGGCACCGCGAACAGCAATCAGGTGCTCATGGAAGTGATGGGCCTGCACCTGCCGGGCGCAGCGTTCGTACCGCCGAACACGTCTCTGCGCGATGCACTGACGAGCGCGGCTGCCAAACGCGCTGCTCGCATCACTTCGCTCGGCGACAACTACCTGCCGCTTGCGCGCATCGTCGACGAGCGTGCGATCGTTAATGCGATCGTCGCGCTGCTTGCGACCGGCGGCTCGACGAATCACACGATTCACCTCATCGCCGTCGCGCGCGCCGCGGGTCTCATCGTCAACTGGGACGACTTCAACGATCTCTCCGAGATCGTGCCGCTGCTTGCGCGCATCTATCCGAATGGCACCGCCGACGTGAACCACTTTCACGCGGCGGGCGGCACGGGATTCCTGATCCGCGAGCTGCTCTCCTCCGGCCTGTTGCATGCCGACACGACCACGATCATGGGAGACGGGCTGGAGCGCTACACGCACGAGCCGTATCTCGGCAACGACGGTCTCGCGTGGCGACCGGCGCCGGAGCAAAGCGGCGACGAAAACGTGCTGCGCCCGATGACGAATCCCTTCGGTGCAGACGGCGGCTTGAAGCTGCTCAAGGGAAATCTCGGCCGCGCGGTCATCAAGACCTCGGCCGTGCAACCTCAGCATCGCGTCGTGGAAGCGCCCGCGATCGTGTTCGACGATCAGGAATCGGTGATTCGCGCATTCAAGGCTGGCGAGCTGCACCGCGACTGTGTCGTCGTCGTGCGCTATCAGGGGCCGCGCGCGAATGGCATGCCCGAGCTGCACCAGCTGACGCCGACGTTGTCTTCAGTGCAAAGCAAAGGATTCAACGTCGCGCTCGTGACGGACGGACGTATGTCAGGCGCTTCGGGCGCGGTGCCCGCAGCGATTCACGTGACGCCTGAGTGTCTCGTCGGCGGAATGCTGGAGCGTGTGCGCAACGGCGACATCATCCGTCTGGACAGCTACGCCGGCGTCCTGGAAGCGCGCGTCTCGAGCGAAGAATTGAACGCGCGCAGCACCACGAGACCGGATCTGAGCCGTAATGAGCACGGCGTCGGACGCGAGCTGTTCGCGGCGTTTCGCCGCTGCGCCGGCGATGCGGAATCGGGTGCGATCGTCGCGGGAATGAGCTGAGCCTCCTCGCCGTCTCAGCCGCTCATCAGTTTCTTTTCGGGCGCGGGCGCCGGCTCGGCATCGAACAACGAAACCTGTACCGGCTCGTTCGGTTCGGTCTCGCCGAAGTCCAACTGCGCTTGCAGTGAATCGGACGCCTCGTTTTCGAGCAACTTGATCTCGCCTGTTGCCGTGATGTGCTCGCCCGTGTCCGACGCCTTCGCCGCCTGATCGGCTTGCGGCTCGGCGCTCTGATTTGTCTGGGAAATGCTCTTCTCCTCGGCCGGCTGCTCGAACGCAATGCTCGGCGAGGGCTGTACGCTCGGTTGCGAAGCAGCCTGAGCGACGTCCGACTGCGATGGGATGCTCGGTTCGATAGGCATCGAAACGGCAGCAGGTTGCGCTGCCACGGTCGCTTCAGAAGGTGCCGCAGCAACGTCAGGTTGCGGTGAAGGTACTGCGCTCGCGACAGACGGTGCCGTAGCGGGAGCAGGTTGGTCCCGAGTCGCGGCGCTGGCTGCAGCCGGAACCGGAACGGCAACGGGTTGAGGCGGCGAAACCGTTGCAGAAGGCGTTGCAACCGCTGCGGGTTGATCTTGAAGCGCAGCGCCGGCTGCCGGAACCGATACGGCAGCGGGTTGCGGCGTCGAAACCGTTGCAGAAGGTGCTGCAACCGTTGTGGGCGGATCTTGAAGCGCAGCGCTGGCCGCAGCCGGAACCGATGCAACAACGGGTTGAGCCGTCGAAACCGTTGCAGAAGGCGCTGCAATCGTTGTGGGCGGATCTTGAGGCGCGGCACCGGCTGCAGCCGGAACCGATACGGCAACCGGTTGAGGCGTCGAAACCGTTTCAGAAGGCGCCGCAACCGTAGCGGGTTGAGCCTGAGGCGCTGCGCTCGTAGCAGACGGGGCCGGAGCAACGGCAGGCTGAGGCGTCGCGCTCGTCGCAGGCATCGAAGTAGCAGCAGGCTGAGTCGCTACAGTCGGCTGTGCAGGCGGTTGAGCGGCAGCGGGCGCAGGCGCCGAGGACGTGCTCGGTGCCGATGCATCGCTCTTCGGCGCGACCGCGGTTTCCTTCGGCGGCTGCTTGACGACCGGTGCGGCGCTCGCCGGAGCCGGGGCAGGCGCGGTGAGCGCTTCGACCGGCAGCAGCTCCTCGAAATCCTCCACCACGCCGCGCGCGCGCTCCTGCATCGGCGTTATCTTCGTCACCGGCTTCGCGAGCTCCTGCTCGAACAGCTGCAGCACATCCCCGTCGCTGTCGGAACGCGACGCCGAGGATTGCTCTTCCATCTTTGCGCGTGCCGCTTCCTGCTCGAGGCGCCATTTCGGCAGCGGCTCGGGCTGTGCCGGCGCGACCTTCGCCTCGAGCGAGTCCGGATCGCTCATGTCGGCTGCGATTGCGGCGGCATCCTTGCGCGGCTCGGGCTCCGCCTTCGGAGGCGGCGCCACCGGAATGCTCGCATCGACTTCCGGCGCAGCGATCGCGTTGACCGCGAGCGCTTCGCGCCCCACGAGCCCCGCGTACAGCTGGAGGTAACGTTGCAACGAGCGCACGTAGGCCAGATTCTGCAACGCATGCTTGCGCGCTCCTTGCGCCAGATACATGCGCCTTTCCGGCGGCAGCTGCATGACTTTCGTGATGCCGCGGACGAAGGCTTGAGGGCTGCCCGGCTCCACCGCGACGCCGTGCTGGCCGATGAGCTCGCCTTGCGCGCCCATGCCGGTCGCTACGCACGGTATGCCGCACAGCATCGCCATCGCGAGCGTCATGCGCGCGGCATCGGTCAACGCGCTCAAGCACACCAGGTCGCACGCATTGAACAAGGAGGACAGATCCGACACTTCGCCGAGCAGCAGCGTCCGTGTGCCGAGCGTTCCGCCGCCGACCATTGCCATGAGCGCGGCGTTACCCCGTTGCACGCCGTGACCGGCGAGCACCACATGCAGCTTGGGATTCGTCTTGATCAGCTCGCCGGCCGCCTTCAGAAACGTCGCGTGGTCGTACTCGGGCTGGAAAGGCGCGACCATGCCGACGACGAACGCGTCCGACGGCAACTTCAGTTGTTGGCGCACCTTATTGCGCGCAGCGAGGTCCGGTTTGAATCGAACCGGATCCACGCCCGGCGAGATGCTCTCGTAACCGCCGTCCGGGTATCCCGCTCTGCGGTGATGTGCTGCGGCGGCCTCGGACGTATAGACGATGCGATCCGCACGCGCGGCCGCCTTCGCGACCAACTTGAGCTTCTGGCGATCGATGAGGCCGGCGTTCTTGGGCAGCGGTGCGGTTTCGACGACGCTCCAGACGACGCGCGGTTTCCAATCGCAACCGGCGCGCACGCGGATGGAGGTGAGCTGCGCCGTGTGTCCCCACGCCTGGACGATGTCGGGACGGAACGTGTGCACGATGCTCATCAGCTCTTTGAACGCGCCGAGCGAGAAGCGCTGGCGCGACAACGCGACCTCGTGCACCGGCACGCCGTTCTGGCGCAGCACGGGCGCACGCACGCAGCCGGGCGCGAGCGCGATGACCTGCGCCTTGACTCGTTGCTTCGGCAAGCGAGTGAGCAGCGGCATGAAAAGCGTAGCCTGCATCGCCTCAGCGATGCCGCCGGAGCTCACGATGTGCAGTACGCGCAGCTGGCGAGTAGTTCCTTCGGCCACGATGAAAAGCCAAGACCGTCGTTGATCAATGCACGCATGCTAACAGTAGTTGGAACGCCTACGCGCCCTGCAGCCCGCGAATTTGTTAAACCGCACACAATTCGCAGGTGACACAAATTGGCAGGTGGAGATGTAGATCACATCCGTGATCGGCCAACTGGCCATCTGGCCAACTGGCCAACTGGCCAACTGGCAAGAAGTTGCTTGAGCGTCGGAGCTTTGCGCGTGCGTGTCTCGCTGATAGTCAATTCGCACGACAAGAGCGAAGCGCGTGAGCAGCCCTTGTGCTACCAACTCGCCGGTTGGCCAATTAGCGAGTTGGTCGCGCTACCGCCCAAAGATACGTCGCAGCGTAAGCGCGATACGGTCGCCATCGTTCGGCGAGCTTCAGCAGCTCAGCAGGCGATGCGACGTTCGCGGCACGGATCAGGCCGAGATCCGTGGCGGGGAATGCATCGGGTTGACGGCCGAGGCGGATTGCGAGGTATTCGCGCGTCCAGGGACCGAAGCCGGGGAGCTGCGCGAGCATCGCGTTTACTTCGCTCCATGGCCGATCGAAGCGGACGCGGCGTTCTTGCACGGCAAGCGCGAAGGCGCGGATCGCTTCCACGCGCTTGTTCGGCATGCCGATCTGCGACAGCTCCGCAGCGAGCACGGCCCGCGGCGTAATCGTCCTGCACCGCTGCACCCAACGTCGCATCAGCGTGCCCGCCGCGGCGACGGTCACTTGTTGACCGAGGATCGTGCGGACGCACAACTCGAACGCACTCCAGGCACCGAGCGGCCGCATCCCAGGCACCTTGCGCATGCGCGCAGCGAGCAGACGCGAGCGTCCAAGGCGCTCGGCGACATCCGAAGAATCGAATCCGACGTCGAACAGCGCGCTCACGTTGCGACGCACCGTCTCGACATCGATCCATCCTTCCGCGCTCAGCACCAGTTGCGAGCGCCTGGGGTCGAATGACACGACGACGCTGCCACGCTCGAGCCTGCGCTGATAGGTACCATCGTGAATGCGCTCGACTTCCGGGATCGCGCGCAACGACAGGTAGGCGAGCAGGCTCTCCCACGGGAAGGGCTGCACGACGGGAATCGGAGGCAGTTGAGGCATGCAGGCTCTGGCTCACGCGACTAAACGCCCTTCTGCTCGGCTGCATCGTCGTGGCTCGAGATGCCGCCGATCAGGACGAGCCGCATCGCTTCTTCGACGCTCAACGGCGTCTCTTGAAGCTCGGCCTTGGGCAAGTACAGCGTGTAACCGCCGATCTGGTAGCTCATCGGGAAATACACGGCGACCAGATCTTGCGCGGCGGAGCCGAACAACTTCGGATTCACGTCTTCTTCGGTGACGAAGCCGACGAGATGCGCGCCCTGGACGCGCCACAGCACCACCCGCTTCAAATCGCGCGTTCTGCCGCCCGCCGGCAGGAACTGCGCGAAGTCCTTGAGCGTGCCGAAGATGGTCTTGACGATCGGAATCCTCGCCAACAGCGACTCGCCGTAGCGCCACAGGCGCCGCACGACGTACGCATCGACGAGCACACCCACGATCAGTATGAGCACGCACGCCACGAGCAAGCCCAGTCCGGGCCAATAACGATCGGCGGGCAGCAGCGCGCGCAGCGGGCCGCTCGCGGCCGATTCGGCCGTCGTCGCGAGCCAATAAACGACGAAGATCGTCAAAGCGACGGGTAGCAGCGCCGCCAACCCTTTCAGAAACGTGTTTCGCAGCCAACGCATTCGAGCTCCGGGCAGAAGTCTCTTCCGCACGCAGTATGGCGTTTCCGCAAATAGAAGAAAAACGGGCGCCGGATACGCTCGCTGCGAAGCTTGGTACACTCTCGAAGCGTTTCCGCTCACTTCCCCTTGCGATGCTATTTCCGCCGTTACGACGACGAGTCGCATTCCTTTTGGTTTTCGCCTGCCTGGCCCTCGATGCCCACGCGCGCGAGGAGCCGCTTCCGCCTGCGCTCGCACGAGCGCTGCAGAGTGCGGGCATCCCGGCGCGCAACGTGAGCATCTACGTTCGCGACGCCAACTCCGATCAAGTCGTGATCAGCCACGCCGCCGACGTGCCGCGCAGTCCCGCCTCGACGATCAAGGTGCTCACGACGTACGCGGCGTTGGATCTGCTCGGGCCGGGCTACACGTGGAAAACCCGCGCCTACGCCGATGGCGAGCTGTCGAACGGCGTGCTGCGTGGCGACTTGGTGCTCGTCGGCGGCGGCGATCCCTACATGACGAGCGAGCGCTGGTGGGGCTTCGTTCAGCAATTGCGCGAACGCGGGGTCGCGAAGATCACCGGCGACGTCGTCATCGACAACTCGTACTTCGCGGCGAATCAGGGCACGCGTGCGGATTTCGACGCGCAACCCTTTCGCACGTACAACGTGCTTCCCGATGCGCTGATGGTGAACTTCCAGACCTCGCGCTTCACGCTGAACGTTCTCGACCAACGCGCCAAGCCGCTCATCACGGTCAATCCGCTGCCCGCCAACCTCGTCATCGACAACCGCGTGCGCGTCATTCAGGGCACATGCAAGCGCGACGTCCTGTTCGACATGCCCGATCCCGCGGATCCGAACAAGCTTTCGATCAGCGGTGCGGTCGCGCGTTCCTGCGGCAGTTATTCGATCGCGCGGGCGATCATGAGCGCGCCCGACTACGCCTACGGCACATTTCGCACGTTCTGGACGCAGTCGGGCGGCGTCATCGACGGCGCCGGTCGCATCGGCACCTTGCCGGAGAATGCGCGTCTGATCTACGAACACGATTCGCTGCCGCTGCCCGAGATCATTCGCCTGATCAACAAGCACTCCAACAATGTGATGGCGCGGCACCTGTTGCTCACGCTCGGCGCCGAGCAATTCGGCGCCCCTGCGACGCAGGAAGGCGGACGTCAGGCGATCCATCGATGGCTTGCGAGTCGCGGAATCGAGATCCCCGGATTCGTGTTGGACAACGGCAGCGGCTTATCCCGCGCCGAGCGCGTCACGGCGCGCGGGCTCGGCGAGATG
>Ga0207873_1003796_pt1 | contig 10609 bp, 22 predicted proteins | sample BGWIniCompost_FD_187373 | JGI IMG/M metagenome (GOLD analysis project Ga0207873, IMG submission 187373) | Cellulose adapted compost microbial communities from Newby Island Compost Facility, Milpitas, CA, USA - BGW Initial Compost (SPAdes)... ... | reverse complement strand
GGGATCACGCCCGACATGTTGATCTTGAACGGCAGATGGCTCGTCTGGCCGCCGTACAGCCGCCGACCCTGCTGCCGCTTCGCGTAGTTCACCGTGATCCGGCGCTGCGCCCGCTCCATGAACACGACGAACGCCGTCACCGCGAGCATCACGATCGCGAGCACGAACGGCATCGCCTGATTCATGCTTCCCGAGCTCACGAGCTCGAGCGTGCCGCCGATCGCCGACGGGATGCCGGAGACGATGCTCGCAAGGATCAGCATCGAGATGCCGTTTCCGACTCCGCGTTCCGTGATCTGCTCGCCGAGCCACATCAGGAACATCGTGCCGGTGACGAGCGTGACGGCCGACGTGACGATGAAGCTCGTGCCCGGATTGATCACGACCTGGTTGTTCTGCAGCGCCGACGCCGCGGCAACCGCCTGGAACGTCGACAGCACGACCGTCCCGTAGCGCGTGTACTGCGTGATCTTGCGCCGTCCCGCCTCGCCTTCCTTGCGCAGCTGCTGCAGCGTCGGGATGACGTGCGTCGCCATCTGCATGATGATCGACGCCGAGATGTACGGCATGATGTTCAACGCGAAGATCGACATCCTCTCGAGCGCACCGCCCGAGAACATGTTGAACATCTGCAGGATCGTGCCCGACTGATCCTGGAACAGCTGCTGCATCGCGACCGGGTCGACGCCCGGCAGCGGGATGAACGTGCCGATGCGGTAGACGATCAGCGCCCCGATCAGGAACAGCAGGCGCTGGCGCAGATCCGCGAAGCGGGTCGCGTCGGCAAGAAGGCTCGGAGAAGCCACTGCGCCTGGTTTTGCCATGATCCTACGTTCCTGTCTCGGCGGGCCCTGCGGCTACTCGTCTACTCGACGCTGCCCCCGGCCGCCTCGATGATCGCCTTTGCGCCCGGCGTCACGGGCACGCCGACGACCTTGACCGGGCGCTCGAGCGTCCCGGACGCGATGATCTTCACGCGCTCGACGCGCCGACCGACCAGCCCCGCCGCCTTCAGCGACTCGAGCGTGACGTCGCCTTCGACCTTCGCGAGCTCGTGCACGCGCACCTCGTCCCGCGTCGCCGCCTTCTGCGACCGGAAGCCGACCTTCGGCAGCCGACGCTGCAACGGCATCTGGCCGCCCTCGAAGCCGACCTTGTGATATCCGCCGGCGCGGGCGTGCTGACCCTTCGTGCCGCGGCCCGCGGTCTTGCCCTGCCCGGCGCTGCCGCCGCGGCCGACGCGCGTCCGCTCCTTGCGGCTGCCCTTGGCGGGTTTCAACGTGTTCAAGCGCACGTCAAGCTTCCTCCACGCGCACGAGGTATTGGACCTTGCGGATCATCCCGCGGTTCTCGGGCGTGTCCGCGACGACTACGGTCTGGTGGCGGCGCCGCAAGCCGAGGCCCGCGAGGCATTCCGCGTGCCCCGGCGTCCTGCCGAACCGGCTCTTCAGCAGCGTCACCTTGATCCTCTTCTGCTCGGCCACGACTCACCTCAAGCCACGATCTCGTCGAGCGATTTGCCGCGTTTTGCCGCGATCACCTGCGGCGAGCGCATCTTCGTCAACGCGTTCATCGTCGCGCGAACGACGTTGATCGGATTGCGCGAACCGTAGCTCTTCGCGAGCACGTTACGGATGCCCGCGCACTCGAAGACCGCGCGCATCGCACCGCCGGCGATGATGCCCGTGCCGTCCCGCGCGGGCTGCATGAACACGCGCGTCGCGCCGTGCTTGCCGTGCAGCTCGTAGTGCAGCGTGTCCTTCTTCAGGTGGACGGTCTTCAGATTCTTGCGCGCCGCCTGCATCGCCTTCTGGATCGCGAGCGGCAGCTCGCGGGCCTTGCCGTAGCCGTAGCCGACGCGCCCATTGCCGTCGCCGACGACCGTCAACGCCGTGAAGCCGAACTGCCGGCCGCCTTTCACGACCTTCGCGACGCGGTTGACCGCGACGAGCTTCTCTTGGAACTCTTCAACGTTTGCCATCGATCTCGTCCGAAAGGCCGCTTCGGCCTAGAACTTCAATCCCGCTTCGCGAGCGGCATCGGCGAGCGCCTTGACCCGCCCGTGATACTTGAACCCGGATCGGTCGAAAGCGACCTCTTCGATCCCCTTCGCCTTCGCGCGCTCGGCGAGCAGCCGGCCGACGGCGGCGGCCGCCTCCTGGTTGCCCGTCGACTTGAGCTGCGCCTTCAGCTCCTTCACGAGCGTCGAGGCGCTGACGAGCACTTTGCCGCCCTCGGGAGCGATGATCTGCGCGTAGATGTGCCGCGGCGTGCGGTGGACGCAGAGCCGGTTCTTCCCCGAGAGCGCGATCCTCGCCCGGGTGCGAGCGGCCCGCCGCTGGCGCCTTACCTTCTTGTCCATCGGTGCCTACTTCTTCTTCGCTTCCTTCAGAACGACCCGCTCGTCCGAGTAGCGCACACCCTTGCCCTTGTAGGGCTCGGGCGGCCGGTACCGTCGGAGCTCGGCCGCGACCTGACCCACGCGCTGACGATCGATTCCCTTGACGATGATTTCCGTCTGGCTCGGCGTCTCGATCGTGATGCCCTCGGGCACGGGGTACTCGACCGGGTGCGAGAAGCCGAGGGTCAGGTTCAGCTGCTTGCCCTGCGCCTGCGCGCGATAGCCGACGCCGACGAGCTCGAGCTTGCGCTCGAAGCCGGTCGTGACGCCGGTGACCATGTTCTGGATCAGCGCCCGAGTCGTCCCGGCCAAGGCCCTCGCGAACCGGCTGTCGGAGCGAGGCGAGACCTTGACGGTGCCGTCGGCCTGCGTGACCTCGATCTCCGGCCGAATCCGCATCGACAGCGAGCCCTTCGGCCCCTTGATCGTCACCATCCCCGGCGTCAGCTCGGCGGTGACGTTGCTTCCGAGAGAGACCGGACGTTTCGCTACTCTAGACATCGTACTCAACCGTTGGGTTCTCGGCGCGACACGAGCGCGCCGTTTGCCTGTGCCGCCGTCCGCCCGTTACGAAACGATGCACAGCACCTCGCCGCCGTGCCCTTCGGCACGCGCCTGGCGATCGCTCATCACGCCGCGCGAAGTCGACACGATCGCGATTCCGAACCCGCCCTGCACTTTCGGCAGCTCGTCCTTCCTCCTGTACACGCGCAGGCCCGGCCGGCTCACGCGGCGAATCGTCTCGATCACCGGGCGATCCTGGTAATACTTCAGACGAACGGTCAGCACGGGCTTGCCGTCGTTGTCTTCCACCGAGTATCCGGCGATATAGCCCTCGGCCTCGAGAACCCTGCAGATCTCGACCTTCTGCTTCGACGACGGCAGCGACACGGACTCCTTGCGCGCCGCCTGGCCGTTGCGGATGCGCGTCAAGAGATCGGCGATCGGATCAGTCATGCTCATAGGCGTTCTCCGACCTCACCAGCTCGCCTTCGAAAGCCCGGGGATCTCGCCGCGCATCGTCGCCTCGCGCAGCTTGTTGCGCGCGAGACCGAAGCGCCGGAAGTACCCGTGCGCCCTGCCGCTGATCGCACAGCGGTTGCGCAGCCGAACGGGGCTCGCGTCGCGCGGCAGCGACTGCAGCTTCGCCTGCGCCGCCCTCTTCTCCTCGTCCGACGAGCGCGGATCCTTGATGATGCGCTTGAGCTCCGCCCGCTTAGCGGCGTAGCGCTCCACCGTCTTCCGGCGCCTCTCGTTGCGAATCAGTACCGATTTCTTCGCCATGACAAAAAGCTCCTACGACCGCAGCGGAAAATTGAACGCCTCGAGGAGCGCGCGGCCGGCCTCGTCGTTCCTGGCGGTGGTCGTGATTGCGATATCCATGCCCCTGATGGCGTCGATCTGGTCGTAGTTGATCTCCGGGAAGATGATCTGCTCGCGGATACCGATGTTGAAGTTCCCGCGGCCGTCGAACGCGCGCGCCGAGAAACCGCGAAAGTCGCGGATTCGCGGGATCGCGATGTTGATCAGCCGATCGAGGAACTCGTACATCCGCTCCCGGCGCAGCGTCACCTTGCAGCCGATCGGAAACCCTTCGCGGACCTTGAAGCTCGCGACCGAGATGCGCGCCTTCGTGGGCACGGGCTTCTGACCCGTGATCCGCGCGAGGTCGTTCATCGCGTGCTCGAGCACCTTGCGGTCCGCGATCGCTTCGCCGACGCCCATGTTGACCGTGACCTTCACGAACCGAGGCACGGCCATCGGATTCTTGACGCCGAGCCGTTCCATCAGCTGCGGAACGACCGTCGTCTTGTAGTATTCCTGCAACCTGGCCATATCAGGCGTCCACGACCTCGTTGTTCGACTTGAAGTAGCGCACCTTGCGCCCGTCGGCGAGCACCCGGAACCCGACACGGTCGCCCTTCTGCGTCGCGGGGTTCCACAGCATCACGTTCGAGACGTGAATCGGCGCTTCCATGTCGACGATGCCGCCGGGGACGCCGCGTGCCGGATTCGGCCGCTGATGCCGCTTCACGACGTTCACGTTCTCGACGACGACGCGGTCGTCCGGGAGCACGCGCAGCACGACGCCTCGCCGGCCCTTGTCGCGGCCCGCGATCACGACGACCTCGTCACCCTTCCTGATACGCTTCATGTTCGCCTCTACAGCACTTCCGGCGCGAGCGAGATGATCTTCATGAACCGGCTCGTGCGAAGCTCGCGCGTCACCGGTCCGAAGATGCGCGTGCCGATCGGCTCGAGCCGGTTGTTGAGCAACACGGCCGCGTTGCTGTCGAACCGGATCGCCGAGCCGTCCGGGCGGCGCAGCCCTTGCTTCGTGCGCACGACCACGGCGTTGTAGATCTCGCCCTTCTTCACGCGTCCGCGCGGGATCGCGTCCTTGATCGTGACCTTGATGATGTCGCCGATCCGCGCATAGCGCCGCTTCGAGCCGCCGAGCACCTTGATGCACATCAGGCGCCGAGCGCCGGAGTTGTCCGCGGCATCCAAAACCGTTTGCGTCTGAATCATCGTTAGGTCCCCTGGCCCGCCGCCTCGTCGGCCTGCGGCTGCTCGACTGCCTCGGCTCGCGCGACGATCTCCACGACCCGCCACGACTTGCGCTTCGAGATCGGGCGGCACTCGCTGATCGCGACGGTGTCGCCGATGCGCGCCGAGTTCTCCTCGTCGTGAGCCATGATCTTCGTCGTGCGGCGAATGTACTTCCCGTAGATCGGGTGCCGGACCAGCCGCTCGACCGCGACCGTGACGCTCTTGTTCATCTTGTCACTGACGACCCGACCGATGACTTTTCGGCGCGTCTTGCCGCCGTTCGCCGTCGGCTGCTCGGTGCTTTCCGCCGCGCTCATCACTTCGTACCTTTCTCTCTCTTCCGCTCGCCGAGCACGGTCTTGATCCTGGCGATGTCCCTGCGGACCTTGCCGTGCTGATCCGGCTTCGCGCCCTGACCGGTGGCGGCCTGCAAGCGCAGGTTGAACTGCTCGCGCCGAAGCTTCAGCAGCTCCTCGGCGAGCGCCTCGTCGGTCATCTCACGCAACTCTTTGGCCTTCATCGCTACACCTGGCGCTGGACGATCACGGTCTGGATCGGCAGCTTCGCCGCGGCGAGCCGAAACGCCTCGCGCGCGACCTCCTCGCTGACGCCGGCCATCTCGTAGAGCATCTTGCCCGGCTGGATCTGCGCGACCCAGTACTCGACGTTGCCCTTACCCTTGCCCTGGCGCACCTCGAGCGGCTTCTTCGTGATCGGCTTGTCCGGGAAGACGCGGATCCAGATCTTGCCGCCGCGCTTCACGTAGCGCGTCATCGCGCGCCGCGCGGCCTCGATCTGCCGCGCGGTCAGCTGGCCGCGGCCGACCGCCTTCAACCCGAACTCGCCGAAGCTCACCGTATTGCCCCGCGTCGCGAGCCCGGTGTTGCGGCCCTTGAACTGCTTTCTGAATTTGGTCCGTTTAGGTTGCAGCATGGCTGCCTCTCATTCCTGCTCGCCGGGCCTTCAGGCCTGCGCGCGCGGCGCCTCGGCGGCTTCCTGCTTCGCTTCGCCGAAGTCGAAAACCTCGCCGCGGAAGATCCAAACCTTCACGCCGATCACCCCGTACGTGGTGCGCGCCTCGGCAAACCCGTAGTCGATGTCGGCACGGAGGGTATGCAGGGGCACGCGCCCCTCGCGGTACCACTCCGACCGCGCGATCTCGGCGCCGTTCAAGCGCCCGGAGACCTGCACCTTCACGCCCTCGGCGCCGAGACGCATCGTGTTCGTGACGGCGCGGCGCATCGCCCGCCGGAACTGAACGCGCCGCTCGAGCTGCTGCGCGATGCCGTCCGCGACGAGCTGAGCGTCGAGCTCGGGCTTGCGGATCTCGGAGATGTTCAGGCGCACGTCCTGAATCGGCATGCCGAGCAGATTCGCGACGTCCGCGCGAAGCTTCTCGATGTCCTCGCCCTTCTTGCCGATCACGATACCCGGACGCGCCGTATGAATCGTGATGTTCGCGCGCTTCGCCGGCCGCTCGATGTAGATGCGGCTGACCGAAGCCTCCTTCAGCTTCTCCTTCAGGAACTCGCGAACGCGATGATCCTGCTCGATATACGCCGGAAACGTCTTCGGATCGGCATACCACTTCGACAGCCACTCTTTGGTGATGCCGAGACGAATGCCGGTCGGATGTACTTTTTGACCCATGACTTACTCGTCCGCCACCCGAATCGTGATGTGGCTGTTCCGCTTCAAGATCCTGGCGCCCCGTCCCTTCGCTCTCGCACGATAGCGAGTGAAGAAGGGCGCCCCGTTCACCTCGACGACGGCGACCTTCAGCTCGTCGATATCCGCGCCGTGGTTGTGCTCCGCGTTCGCGATCGCGGACTCGAGCACCTTGTGCACGATCCGCGCGGCCTTCTTGCGGCTGAACCGCAGAATGTCGATGGCCTGCGCCACCGGCTTGCCCCTGATCTGATCCGCGACCAGGCGACATTTCTGAGGAGAAATGCGCGCGTATCGCAGAGTCGCCGCAACCTGCATCGATCCGTACTCCAAACTTCGCCCGATGTTCCGGAGCCGTCTTCACATATCGATTTCGGGGACCGCCGTGAATCCGTCCCTGGAGGCTCGCGCGCGCGCATCCCTGCGCGCGAGCGTCCCCGAAATCAACATGTGAAGCCGCCTCCGGAACATCCCACCACCGTTACTTGGACTTCCGATCGCCGGAGTGGCCCTTGAACGTCCGCGTCGGCGCGAACTCGCCGAGCTTGTGACCGACCATGTTCTCCGAGATCAGCACCGGCACGTGCTGCCGGCCGTTATGCACGGCGATCGTCAGCCCGACCATGTCGGGGATGATCATCGAACGGCGCGACCACGTCTTGATCGGCCGCCGATCGTTGTTCGCGACGGCCTTCTCGACCTTCTTCAACAGATGCAGGTCGACGAACGGCCCTTTCTTGATCGATCGTGGCATGACTCGTCTCGGTTCTCGTTTCGGCCCCGTCGCTCCGCGGCCTCTCCTCTATGCCCCTTACTTCGCGCGGCGGTCGCGGACGATCATCGACTGGGTCCGCTTGTTGTGCCGCGTCTTGTGACCCTTCGTCGGCACGCCCCACGGCGACACCGGATGACGACCGCCCGACGTGCGGCCCTCGCCGCCGCCGTGCGGATGATCCACCGGGTTCATCGCGACGCCGCGCACCGTCGGACGGATGCCCCGCCAGCGCTTCGCGCCCGCCTTACCGAGCTTGCGCAGGCTGTGCTCGTCGTTACCGACCTCGCCGATCGTGGCGCGGCAATTCACGTGCACCTTGCGCATCTCGCCGGATCGCAGGCGAAGCGTCACGTAGGAACCTTCCCGCGCGACGATCTGCACCGAAGCGCCCGCGCTGCGCGCGAGCTGACCGCCCTTACCGGGCTTGAGCTCGACGCAATGGACCTGCGTACCGACCGGGATATTCCTGAGCGGCATCGCGTTGCCCGGCTTGATCGGCGCGTCGCTGCCGGACTGGATCGGGTCGCCGACCCCGACGTTCTTCGGCGCGAGGATGTAGCGCCGCTCGCCGTCCGCGTAGAGGACCAGCGCGAGGTGCGCGCTGCGGTTCGGGTCGTATTCCAGCCGCTCGACGCGCCCCGGAACGCCGTCCTTGTCGCGCTTGAAATCGACGATCCGATAGTGGTGCTTGTGGCCGCCGCCGCGGTGGCGAACGGTCATACGCCCCTGATTGTTGCGGCCGCCGGTCTTCGGCAACGGCACGACGAGGGGCTCGTACGGCGCCCCCTTGTGCAGCGCGTCGTTCACGACGCGCACCGCGAACCGCTGCCCGGCGGACGTCGGCTTGAGCTTACGTAGCGCCACTTCGTTCCCTCCGCGCCCTTATTCCGCGCTGATGAAATCGAGGTCGTGGCCGGGCGCGAGGCGCACGTAGGCCTTCTTCCAGTCCGACCGCTTGCCGCGGCTCAGACCGAAGCGCTTGGTCTTGCCCGGAACGCGGGTGACGGTGACGCGATCCACCTTGACCTCGAAAAGATACTCCACGGCCCGCTTCACCTCGTCCTTCGTGGCGTCGCGGCGCACCTTGAAGACGACCTGGCGGTTGCGGTCCGCCGTCGCCGTCGACTTCTCGGAAACGTGCGGACCGACGATGACCTGCGTCAGCCGCTCCTTGTGACTCAGCGCGCTCATGCCGTTCGTCCTTCGAGAATTCTCGCGGCGGGCACGGTCATGACGACCCGTTCCGCGGCCACGAGGCTGACGGGATCCACCGAGCTCGCGTCGACGACCTCGACGTTCGGCACGTTGCGAGCCGCGAGCCAGAGGTTCATGTCGAAGCCCTCGACGACGACCAGCCCCTTCGTGACGCCGAAATCCGCGAGCTTCGCGACGAACTCCTTCGTCTTCGGCGCGCTGACGGCGAAGGTATCGGTCAGCACGAGCCGATCCTGGCGCACGAGCTCGGAAAGGATCGAGCGGAGCGCGCCGCGGTACATCTTGCGGTTGACCTTCTGCGAGAAATTGCGCGGCCGCGCCGCGAACGCCCGGCCGCCGCCGACCCAGATCGGGCTCCGCGTCGAGCCGTGACGGGCTCGCCCGGTGCCTTTCTGGCGCCACGGCTTCGAGTTACCGCCGCTGACCTCGGCCCGGTTCTTCTGGGCCTTGGTGCCGGCGCGCGCGCCGGCCAGATAGGCCACGACGACCTGGTGGACGAGCGGCTCGTTGAACGGTGCCGCGAACGAGGCGTCGGCGAGCTCTACCGATTCCCCGCTACCGTGTAGCTTGACCTTCATTTCCCGTCTCGCGGTTTCCCGGCCTTGACCGCCGGCCTGATCAGCACGCGGCCAGAAGCCGCGCCCGGCACCGCGCCCTTGACGAGCAGCAGATTGCGCTCGGCATCGACCCGAACGACCTCGAGATTCGAGACCGTCGTGCGGACGTTGCCGAGATGGCCGGACATCCTCTTACCCTTGAACACGCGCCCCGGCGACTGGTTCTGACCGATCGAGCCCGGTGCACGATGCGAGATCGAGTTACCGTGGGACGCGTCCTGCGAATTGAAGTTGTGCCGCTTGATCGTGCCCGCGAAGCCCTTGCCCTTGGACGTGCCGGTGACGTCGACGAGCTGCCCCGGGGCGAAGAGATCCACCTTGATCTCGGCGCCGGGCGCCAAATCCTCGCCTTCACCGTCGGCGAGCCGGAACTCCCAAAGGCCCTCGCCCGGCTCGACCTTCGCGGCCGCGAAATGCCCTGCTTCGGGCTTCGTCAGCCGGCTCGGACGGGCACGCCCCACCGTGACCTGCACGGCCCGATAGCCGTCGCGGCCCGGCGTCTTCAGCTGCGTGACCCTGTTCGGAAGGGCTTCGATCACGGTGACCGGCACGGATTCGCCGGATTCCGTGAAAATGCGGGTCATACCGCATTTGCGGCCCACGAGACCGATTGGCATTTTGCTGTTCCTCTTATCCGCACCGACTGCGTCGGCCGGCGCTTCAGCCAGCACGTCCTTCGCGCGCTGGCAACCTGAAAAAGTACGCCTACCGCACTCTTCGGCCGGAGACGTGGGTGATTGCATGTGCCGCCCGCGCTTCGGGCGGCGGTGCGCCGGCACCCCTCGGGGCTGCCGGCAGCGGCTGGCGGGAGAAGCTCGCGAGGCCGCGCCTCGAGCGCCTCCCCCTGCGACCGACAAGTAGCCCGCAATTATAGCACTGGACTAACGCGAAGAAAGAGGCCGCGCTCCTTTTTCGCGCCGGACGGCTCGGCAGTCGCTGGAGCTTGCCGATTCCCCGTCCGTCAGTTCAGCTTGATCTGCACATCGACGCCCGCCGGCAGCTCGAGCTTCATCAACGCGTCGACGGTCTTGTCCGTCGGGTCGATGATGTCCATCAACCGCTTGTGCGTCAGCAGCTCGTACTGGTCCCGCGCGTCCTTGTCGACGTGCGGCGAAATCAGCACCGTGTAGCGCTCGATCTTCGTCGGCAGCGGGATCGGCCCGCGGACCGTAGCGCCGGTCCGCTTGGCCGTATCGACGATCTCCCGGGCCGACTTGTCGATCAGGCGGTGATCGAAAGCCTTCAGCCGGATACGGATGTTCTGATTCGTCGCCATGTCCCTTACTCGATGATCTTGGACACGACGCCGGCGCCGACGGTTCGGCCGCCCTCGCGAATCGCAAAGCGCAGCCCTTCCTCCATCGCAATCGGCGCAATCAG
>Ga0207873_1003794_pt1 | contig 10612 bp, 10 predicted proteins | sample BGWIniCompost_FD_187373 | JGI IMG/M metagenome (GOLD analysis project Ga0207873, IMG submission 187373) | Cellulose adapted compost microbial communities from Newby Island Compost Facility, Milpitas, CA, USA - BGW Initial Compost (SPAdes)... ... | reverse complement strand
ATTTACTCACTGTTTTGTTTAATTTTATTAGGTGTTCGTGAACCTCCTTCGTCGGTTTCAAAGAATGAAAGCAAATCACAACAACTGTACGCAAATTATACAGCACCGCAACGCTGTTGCTAATATCAGTATTTCAAAGAATGAAAGCAAATCACAACAAGAAGAGGCTGCAAAGCTAAAGAAAGACAGCTGTTGCTAATATCAGTATTTCAAAGAATGAAAGCAAATCACAACAACAGGCTCTTAGCGGAATATAGCTAATAAGCTGTTGCTAATATCAGTATTTACTCACTGTTTTGTTTAATTTTATTAGGTGTTCGTGAACCTCCTTCGTCGGTTTCAAAGAATGAAAGCAAATCACAACAATTTGCCGCCTAATTCCCTTAGCTTATCCGCTGTTGCTAATATCAGTAATTTTATAATTTTGTGGCATGAAGTGGATAATTTACATTATGGCGCTGACAACCCTCACGGCCAACGCCCAATACGACACACAGTCAATGTATGAGGAGGTCAATAGAGCAAGAAGCAACCCGCAGGGTTATATGGAATGGCTGGGTTCAATTCTTAATTTATCTTCATTTCCGTCCATTGGACCCCTGGAGAGAGACGAACATCTTGAATGGATTGCCACGATTCGATGTAAAGACATTGCCGCACAGTACGATAGCGCACAAAGATACACTCACTATCACAGATACATTGGAAAGGACCCAAGGCTTACAGTAAGAGGCAAGACTTGCTGTGAGCTAATATACGGCGCCGAAAAATACATCAGGCATATCATCAGGCAATATGTGTATAGCACAAGAGGGCACAGGGAGGCCATCTTGAGTCCAAAATTTAAAAAAATAGGTATAGCCACATTGAAACACAATGGGCTATACTTCAACGTTGTTATTATGACGCCATAGGAATCCAGCGCTTATCTGGGACAGCGTGGCTTTCCTTTGCTATTTTGCATTCCCGCTCTCTTCTGTTTGGGCCGCCAATGTACTGTGTAATAGTATCTCCTTCTATCCGAATCTTCCTTCTCTACGATCTTACGGATTCTTGCTGTCGGCTTATAGCTGCTTTCAATTTTTACGCTTGGCGTAATTGTTCTAAGGATTGCTTTTTATATCATATTTACATGATATGCATAGTCGCCACATCGCCAAATCAACATCCCTATAGCTTTAGCCTTTTACCCCACGCTCTTTACTCCATGCTCCCTGCTTAAATCAACTCATCGCTGATCAGCGTCGCTTTGCTTTTTTACAAAATCACAATATCTTCTACAAGGCCGGGGCCGAATTCTTTGGCGATCAGCTCGATCATCTTGCTTTTCGATTGGGATAATTCGTGCTTTAAAGCGGCGGAAGTGATTTCAATAAATAATGTCTTTTCTTTAAAAAATATCTTGTTGGTGCGGTTGGCGATGGTTTTGCCCATAGTCTTTTCCCAAAAGGCGATGACTTTCGTCTGGTTGAATTTCCCCTCGATGCGATACGCTTTCAGCAGGTCCTCGATGGCTTCTTTTAAGGGAGCGGCCTGCGCTTTCCGGGGATCGTCTTTTTTCTGATATTTCATGGCCGGGTTTAATCCATTATTGGCAATTCTAAATAAACAAATTTACCGGATTAATCATTCAAAATTAGCCCGGCCTTTTGATATTTTTATTATTTTCCTGTCTCCGGGTATATTCTCAAAGATCTGATATGTCCGCTCCGGGCGCGCGTCGGTGATGAAAAGCTGTCCGAAAGCCTTTCCGGCCGCCATCTCCATAAGCGTTCCAATCCGGGCGTCGTCGAGCTTATCAAAAATATCGTCCATCAACAGGATGGGTTTGAAGCCTTTTGCGGTCTTCAGCGCCTCAAATTGCGCCAATTTTAAGGCGATCACAAACGATTTTTGTTGTCCCTGCGAGCCGAATTTCTTCAGGGGAAAGCCGTCGATGAGAAATTCAAAGTCGTCGCGGTGAACGCCGGACGCTGTGCGCTGCAAGGCAAGGTCCTTTTGCAGTTCGTCTTTGAAGCGGTCGTTGAAACCTCCGCGATCGAGGTCGGAGATGTAGGTCATGCCCGTTTCTTCACGCCCGCCCGATATCTCGGCGTAAATCCGGTTAAGAATAGGGATAAAGATCGAGGAGAACGCCTTCCTGGCTTCGTATATATCCGCGCCGGTCAATGCGAGCTCCCGGTCGTAAGGCTCCAGCAAATCGCGGTCGAGATAATTTTTTTCGGAAAAAATCTTCAACAAAGCGTTGCGTTGGCGAAGCGCGCGGTGGTAACGGATGAGGTTCTCGAGATACTGTCTGTCTATCTGCGAAAGCAGGCCGTCGAAAAACCTGCGGCGGGTCTCGCCGCCTTCGCGGATGATCGCCTGGTCGTCGGGAGCGATGATGACGGCGGGAAAAGACCCGATGTGTTCGCTGAGCTTTTCATACGGTTTGCCGTTGCGTTTCACAGTCTTTTTCTGACCTTGTTGGTAATTGCACAGGATGGTTTCTTTTTTCCCGTTCAAGGTGAAATCGCCTTTTATCATAAAAAAATCGCATCCATGCCTGACGCTTTGCGCGTCGATGGGATTGAAAGCGCTTTTGGTCAGAGACAAATAATGGATGGCGTCGAGAAGGTTTGTTTTGCCCGATCCGTTATCGCCGACAAAGCAATTGATCTGCTCTGAAAATTCAAGCTCCACATCTTCATAATTCTTAAAATTCGAGGCTTTGATATTTTCCAGATGCATTAATTTCTTAGTTTCCGTTTTTTCTGTAATTTCGCAACACTATTTTAACGAGTCTGTTTAGTTACCAAAATTACTTAAAGGCGACGGCCTTTGGGTTTTATTTTTTAAAAATTTATCTATGGCGAATTCAAAGGAAAAGACAACGACCGCTCAGGCGAAGCCTGCGGAGAACATTCCTCGTGAGACATTTCTTTATTGGTTTGAGTCGATGTTGTTAATGCGCCGGTTTGAAGAAAAGGCGGGACAACTTTACGGCCAGCAGAAGATCAGGGGATTTTGTCATCTTTATATCGGTCAGGAGGCCTGCGTTGCCGGGGCGGTGACGGCGTTGAACAAGGACGACTGCCACATCACGGCATACCGCGACCATGCCCATCCTATCGGGCTCGGAACCGACCCAAAATTGATTATGGCGGAATTGTTCGGTAAAAAGACCGGCATCTCGAGGGGCAAGGGCGGATCGATGCATATATTTGACAAGGAGAAAAAGTTCTTCGGCGGACACGGCATCGTGGGCGGGCAAATCCCGCTGGGTGTGGGCATTGCGTTTGCCGAAAAGTACAAGGGCACAAAGAACGTTTGCGTCACCTATATGGGCGACGGAGCGGTAAGGCAGGGCGCGTTTCACGAATCGCTGAACCTGGCGATGTTTTACAAGCTGCCTGTAATTTTTGCCATTGAGAACAACGGGTACGCCATGGGCACTTCGGTGGCGAGGTCGTCGAATGTGACGGATTTATATCAATTGGGCAACGCTTACCTGATGCCGGCCAAGTCGGTTGACGCCATGCTGGTTTGGGAGGTGCACAACGCCATGAAGGAAGCCGCCGATAGAGCGCGCGCCGGCGAGGGGCCGACTTTGTTGGAACTACGCACCTATCGTTATAAGGGACACTCGATGTCCGACCCGGCCAAATACCGCACCAAGGAGGAAGTGGAGCAATATAAATTGCGCGATCCGATTGAGCAGGTGAGGAAAAGGATTCTGGATGAAAAAATGGCTACCGAAAAAGATCTGGAAGAAATTGAAGCCAAGGTGAAAGAGCAGGTAAATGAGTGCGTCAAATTTGCAGAAGAGTCGGAGTGGCCCGATCCCGAAGAAGCGATGCAGGACATTTACGCGCAGAAAGATTATCCATTCACTACGGATTAAATTAAAATGCAGGTATAATTATTAAAATAATCCTGCGTTAAATGAACCAGCCTAGCGCTGCAAATGAAAAATCGTTTACCTTTGCAGACGCTTATTGTGCAGGTAAATGAAATTAAAATGAGTAAAACATCTAAAACGAAAAAAAAGAAGGCCGAAAGCGCGGAATGGATTGAAGATCCAAATGCATTAAGGGAGAAACTCTCAAAGACCGAGGAATTCCTGGAGCAGAACAGGCGGTTGGTTTTTATAATCGGCGGCGCGCTGGTGGCGGTGGTTCTGGCTTTCATAGCGCTCAATTACTTTGTCGACCGGAGAGACCAATCGGCGCAAGCCAACATGTTTCAAGCCCAGTATTATTTTGAAGCCGACAGCCTGAACCTCGCGCTGGAAGGCGACGGCAATAATTATGGATTCCTGGAAATTATTGACGAGTACCCCATGACTGACGCCGCCAACCTGGCGCATTACTATGCAGGGGTGTGCTATCTAAAACTCGGAGAATATGAAGACGCGATCAAACATTTAAAGAAATTCAGCTCGAAGGATTTATTGATCCGTCCCCGAGCCTATTCATTGATAGGCGACGCCTATATGGAGCTGGAGGATTACCAGTCGGCGGCGAAGTACTATAAGAAAGCCGTAAAATATAAGCCCAACGAGTATTTTACGCCAACCTACATGATGAAGCTGGCGTTGGCCAACGAAAAGCTCGGCAAGATCGCTTCGGCTGTAGAAGCGTATGAAAAGCTGGTGGGCGAGTATCCCAATTCGGACAGAACGGCGGATGCAAAGAAGGAGCTGGCGCGGTTGAATGCGCTGGCGTCGAACTGATGGCAATGATTGCGAAGAAAGATAATTGCAAAAAAGGATAAAACATGAAAGGTGTTTTATCCTTTTTTAATAAAAAACACTATGGCAACTTCTAATCTGAGCGCGTATTCAGGCAAGGGTTTGGCGGACGTATCGGGAAAGAAAATAGGGATTGCGGTTTCCGAGTGGAACAGAGAAATCACGGAATCGTTGTTTACAGGGGCGTTTGAGACCTTGATTAAACTCGGAGTCAAAAAGGAAAATATTGTACGGATAAATGTGCCGGGCAGTTATGAACTTTCATTTGGAGCGCAGAAGCTGGCGCAAAAAGACGATATTGACGCTGTGATTTGCCTGGGTTGCGTGATCCAAGGCGAAACGCGGCATTTTGAATTTATCTGTCAATCCGTGTCGCAGGGCATCAAAGACGTCTCCCTCAAATACGACAAACCAGTCATATTTGGCGTGTTGACCACCGACACTCAAAAACAGGCGCTCGACAGAGCCGGAGGCAAATATGGCAACAAGGGCGACGAAGCGGCGGCGGCGGCAGTGAAACTCCTTAGCATCATATCGTAATCTCACATTTAAATACAGAGCTAAATCATTTACCGTCTAATGAAAATTCTAAAGTTTGGAGGCACCTCCGTAGGGAAACCGGAGAGAATGCAAAGCGTAGCGCGGATCATTACCGCCGATCCGGGACAAAAGATTGTCGTATTATCCGCTTTATCAGGAACCACCAACGCATTGGTGGCGATTGGCGAAAAACTATTTGCGAAAGATAAGCAGGGCGCTAAATCGGCCATTGAAGAGCTTTACGATCATTATCTGGATTTTCATAAACAATTGTTAAAAAAAGGAGAGAGCATAAAGTCAGCCAGGGAGGTCATTGACTTTCATTTTGATTGGTTGAGAGGCCTCCTGGAAAAGAATTTTACAGAAACGTTGAATAAGGAGACGCTGGCGCAGGGCGAGCTGCTTTCGACAAAGCTTTTCGATATTTATCTGAAAGAAACGGGCGTCAACGCCACGCTTCTGCCTGCGCTGGAGTTTATGAGAATCGATGAAAACTCGGAGCCGGATATCGATTTCCTGCGAAAAAATCTCAAGACGATGCTTGATTCGAATCCGGGATATGATATTTATGTGACTCAAGGATATATATGCAGAAACCATAAGGGCGAAGCCGACAATCTGAAACGTGGAGGCAGCGATTATACCGCCACATTGATTGGCGCGGCTATCAAAGCGGATGAGGTGCAGATCTGGACCGACATCGACGGCATGCACAACAACGATCCAAGGATTGTCGAAAAAACCTATCCCATCAGAGAGTTGTCGTTCAACGAGGCTGCCGAGTTGGCGTATTTCGGCGCGAAAATTTTGCATCCGTTGTCTATCTGGCCTGTTCAGCAATACGACGTGCCTGTCCGGCTGTTGAATACCCTCGATCCGTCGGCGCCGGGCACTTACATCAGTCATGATGAAAAAGAGGCGAATGTAAAAGCCATAGCGGCCAAGGATGGCATTACCGCCATCCGGATCAAGTCGAGCCGTATGCTGCTTGCTTATGGCTTTCTGAGAAAAGTATTTGAGATCTTCGAAAAATACCGCACGCCGATCGATATGATCACGACCTCGGAAGTGGCGGTTTCCCTGACGATCGACGACGATTCGCACCTGGCGGAAATCACCAGGGAAATGGAGAAATACGGCGCGGTGACGGTGGACAGGGATCAGACGATTGTGTGTATCGCAGGCAACCTGATCGCGTATAGCCGCGGAATCGTAAGGAAAATATTTGAAGCGCTTGAACCTTTCCCAATCAGGATGATATCATATGGCGGAAGCCGGTATAATATCTCCATCCTGATCGAGTCGAAATACAAGAAAGACGTGCTTATTATGTTGAACAAGGTTTTATTCAATCTATGAATAAAACTTAACAATTGAAACTAAAAAAGGGGAGCGTCAAGACGTTCCCCTTTTTTAGTTCCCTTATCAAGTCAAGTTCTTTATCAAACGCTTTGGAAAGCAAAGAACGTCGCCCAAACGATGATCAATAATGGGAGCAGGATCGGAATGGAATACTTTGCCATGTATCCAAAGAAGGAGGGCATGGCGATGCCCCGTTCCTCCGATATCGCCTTTACCATAAAATTCGGTCCGTTGCCGATATAGGTCATCGCTCCAAAGAAGACGGATGCGATGGAGATAGACGTAAGCATTAAAACAGAATCCGGAAATCCCCCAGCGGCAAACTGACGGACGTCTGCAAGTTGATTGATGCTTGCGCCTTTTGACGCCATGCCGGCGGCAAGGAAATTGAGGTAAGTGGGCGCGTTATCGAGAAAAGACGACAATGCGCCAGTTCCCCAATACAGGGTGTTGTGATTGATCAGCGCGGTTCCTGTCGGCGATTGGGCAAATATACCCACCAATTCAAGAGCGGGCATCATTGTGCCAAAAATACCAATAAAGATGTAGGCGACCTCCTTGATCGGTCCAAAACTAAATTCATTTTCCTCGAGGGCTTTTTTACTGGCAAACCGGTGCGAGAAATAAGCTACGGAGAGCATGATCAATTCCCTGATAAAGGAAAATTTCTGTCCATGATATTCAATGCCGGGAACCCATTCGAACACATTGGGATCGAGGAACACAGCGACTATCACCACTCCCAGCCAGATAAAATTGCGCTTACCCATCAGCGCAACCTTGCCTGTGTACTCCAGATTTTCGGGGCTGTGTAGATCGCCGAAACCGTTTCGTTTGTCAATGAAGTAAAAGATCGAGCAAAGAATGGTTATTGCGAAAATCCACGGCAAAAAGTTATGTTGAACAGTCCAGAAGAAAGGAACCCCTTTTAGAAATCCAAGAAACAAGGGTGGGTCTCCAATGGGCGTAAGCGATCCCCCGAGATTGCTTACAATAAAGATGAAGAATACAACATGATATGGTTTAATTCTCCCTGCGTTGATTCGCATAAAAGGCCTGATCAACAGCATAGAAGCTCCAGTGGTTCCGATAAGATTGGAAACAATCGCCCCAATAGCAAGGAAAGCCACATTGATTCCCGGGGTGGCTTTTTTATCCACGTTGATCCAGATGCCGCCCGAAGCGATATAAAGGGAGGCAAGCAGGCAGATAAACTGGAAGTATTCAAAACCCGCATGGATCGGGTTGGAGACGTTCTTAAGAAAAATTATGTAGAATAAAACTACAATCGCCGCCAGCGAAATTGCAATAAGCGGATAAAATCTGTGCCAGAAGTGTTCGAAAAACAATGGCCCGGTGGCGATCAAAAGCAACAGGAGTATAAATGGAATCACCGACCAAACGGGAGGCCCCTGTTCTTCTAAGCCGGCATGCGCTTCGTCATGAATTTGATGGTCTTGCGGCGATTCCTGGATGGTCTCAATTGTTTGACTCGATGCGACGCTTTTTGGTTCAGCGGAAATGCTCTGAGAGCAGGCGGTAAATACTGCCAATGCGAAAATCAATGTTTTTATCTTCATTGGGCCGATAGTTTCAAGTAAATACTATTTTATATTATTTAAAATTAAGCTCCGCAAAGATAGAGTTTCCCTCGAACTTGCAAATGAAATTACTCCGCGACGGATATTAGTTTTTATGAATGCCTATAGAATTAGATGATCGTATATGATTCCAGAACAGCTGTCGCTTACTGCGCCTGTAACCGAACTGTAGACATTCGTCTCATTTCTAATTCTCAACACGCCCAAAAAAGCAAAGATCAGGGCTTCCTTGAAGTTGATCAGATTGGCGTCGGGCGTTTCAACAGTATAATTCCCGCCAGACATGTCTTTTAGCAATTCCAGCAAGCGAAGATTATGCGCGCCGCCTCCTGTGACTAACAATCTGGCAGAGCGTTCCGAAGGTAAATAAGATTTGACAGTTAGGTCGATTTGTAAAGCAAGGTGGTGCGCGTAGGTGGCAAGTTTATCCCTTCCAGGAATTTTAAAACCGTCGATGATGGGAAATATCTTTTCTCTGATATATTCAATTCCAAGCGATTTGGGGAAAGGCATTTTATAATAATTCAGGTCATTGAGATACTCGAGCATTCTTTCGTCAATTTTCCCTTCGCGCGAGAATTGTCCTGCTGGATCATATTCTGCGCCCAGCTCTTGCGCAAGCTTATTCAAAACAATATTGCAGGCTGCAATGTCAAAAGCGACGCGTTTTCCGTTTAAATCAAAGGAGACGTTGCAAATGCCGCCCAGGTTTAAACAAAAATCATATTCATGAAACAGTTTCTCATCGCCTACGGGGACCAGGGGCGCCCCCTGGCCTCCAAGCGACACGTCGAGGCTGCGGAAATCATTCACCACAATCGTTTTGCAGGCTTTCATAATCTCGTACCCGCTGCCAATCTGCATAGTGAATCCCCTCGCGGGCTGATGAAAGACGGTATGGCCATGCGATGCGATCAGGTCGGGTTTCAGGTTATGTTTGTCGATAAAACTCCTGGCATAGCTCCCGAAAAGTTTCCCTAATTCGATATCGATCCAGGCGAGCTCATCGGCCGGCGTTTCTGTGATGCGGGTAAGCCGTTCTTTCCAAATAGAGTCGTAAGGAAAGGTTTCGGCAAATTTCAAAGTGAAGGACCAGGCCTTCTCAAAAGAAAATTCGCAATAAGCGATGTCCAGTCCATCGACGGAAGTGCCCGACATCAATCCGAGCGCCTTATAAATTTTCCTCATAGAAATTCGTTTTTTTAAAATTATCTATAATTTTATAACTTGTTTTTCAAAAGAAGCGACTATTTTAAAGAAGAAAATGAATCTTGCGGTTGATCAGGGCAACACAAAAACCAAGGCGGCGCTTTTCAAAGGCAGGGAGCTGGTTAAACTTTTTGCTGATATCGAGGATGAGCGGTTGACCGGATTGATCAATGAGATATCGCCTGATAACTGCGTAATCGCGACCGTACGGAGCAAGGAACCTGTCCGGCGCGAAGTCATCAAACCGTCCGTTAACCTGATCCATCTTACTACGGAAACCCCCGTTCCCATAAAGAACAAATATCAAAGCCCCTCGACGCTGGGTATGGATCGTTTGGCGTCTGTAATAGGATCGAAGTATTTTAAGCCCGGCACGCCGAACCTGGTGATCGACTGTGGAACATGCATCACCTACGACGTTGTGGACGCCGAAAACCAGTATCTTGGAGGAGGCATATCGCCTGGATTATCGATGAGATTCAAGGCTTTGAATACTTTTACGGCCGCTTTGCCGTTGATAGAAATCGAGGAAAATGTAGCGTTGATTGGGGATACGACAAAGGGATCTATCTTAAGCGGAGTGGCAAATGGAACTGTGGCGGAAGTGGCGGGAATAATTGCTCAATACCGGAGTTTATTCCCAAATTTAGAAGTTTTTTTATGCGGGGGCGACGCCCATTATTTTGATCGTAAATTAAGAGGCGCCATATTTGTAGCCCCTGAACTTGTTTTATACGGACTAAACGAGATATTGCTTTATAATGTCAAGAATATATAGGCTTATTTGCTTCACATTCACGCTTTTAATTGGCGCTGGAGTTCAGCTTCATGCGCAAATAAGCCAGTCTCCCTATACGCTCCAGGGCCTGGGCGATATCCAGGGAATGGGGCTGATGTCGAATGAATCGATGGGAGGAGTGGGAATCGCCCTCGGAAGACCTTTTTACATCAACAATATCAACCCGGCGCTTTTGCCCTACAACACGGCGACCTCATTTGACATCTCATTAACCGCGGAAAAGCGCGACCTGAGTCGCGATACAATCGCCAACAGCAATTCATCCGCCGATTTCAATTATCTTGCTTTTGCTTTTCCCTTGATGAGGGGGCGGTGGACGTTTAGCGTGGGCCTAAAACCCTACAGCGTAGTCGATTATTCCATCAGGAC
>Ga0207873_1003791_pt1 | contig 10619 bp, 14 predicted proteins | sample BGWIniCompost_FD_187373 | JGI IMG/M metagenome (GOLD analysis project Ga0207873, IMG submission 187373) | Cellulose adapted compost microbial communities from Newby Island Compost Facility, Milpitas, CA, USA - BGW Initial Compost (SPAdes)... ... | reverse complement strand
GAAGGCGCTGTCCGACGGCCCCAACGCCTGGCCGCTGGGCCGCATGCAGGAGCTGCTGGAAACCCTGCTCGAGCTCGACGCGGTCACCAAGCGCCGCGGCTTCGCCGAGCAGGCGCTGCAGGGGTGACCCGGGGCGGCCGTGCCGGCCGCCCGCCGCCCGCCGGCGTTTCGACATCCGCGCGGCCGCGGAGCGCCGCGGCCCGGCGGCCCACGCCACCGCCGCCGTCCGGCGACGCTTTCCCCGGAAACGGATCCGGCGGCCGGACGACCCCGGCCGGCAGGATGCGCCGCGCTCCGCTAAACTCGCGGCCGACTCCATCCTCCTGATGTTTGCGCCTACATGACCAGCATCGCCAAGATCCACGCCCGCGAAATCCTCGACTCCCGCGGCAATCCGACCCTGGAGGCCGAGGTGACCCTGGCCGACGGCTCCTTCGGCCGCGCCGCCGTCCCCTCCGGCGCCTCGACCGGCGCCCGGGAGGCGGTGGAACTGCGCGACGGCGACAAGACGCGCTACCTGGGCAAGGGCGTGCGCAAGGCGGTGGCCAACGTCAACGGCCCGATCGCCGAGGCGCTCGCCGGCTTCGACGCCGCCGACCAGGCCGGCCTGGACCGGCGCCTGATCGACCTCGACGGCACCGAGAACAAGGGCCGCCTGGGCGCCAACGCGCTGCTGGCGGTGTCGCTGGCCAACGCGCACGCCGTGGCCGCCTCGCGCAGGCTGCCGCTGTGGAAGCACCTCGGCGGCGACCGCGCGCCGGTGCTGCCGGTGCCGATGATGAACATCATCAACGGCGGCGCCCATGCCGACAACAACGTCGACTTCCAGGAGTTCATGGTCCTGCCGGTGGGCGCGTCCTCGTTTTCCGAGGCGCTGCGCTGCGGCACCGAGATCTTCCACGCGCTCAAGTCGGTGCTCAAGGGCCACGGCCTGTCCACCGCGGTGGGCGACGAGGGCGGCTTCGCGCCCGACTTCCGCAGCAACGTCGAGGCCCTCGACACCATCCTCGAGGCGATCGGGAAGGCCGGCTACAAGGCCGGCGACGACGTGCTGCTGGGCCTGGACGTGGCCTCGAGCGAGTTCCACGACAGCGGCAAGTACAACCTGGTCGGCGAGAACAAGCGCCTGACCAGCGAGCAGTTCGTCGACTTCCTCGCCGACTGGGTGGCGCAGTACCCGATCGTCACCATCGAGGACGGCATGGCCGAGGACGACTGGGGCGGCTGGAAGCAGCTCACCACGCGCCTGGGCGACAAGGTCCAGCTGGTCGGCGACGACCTGTTCGTGACCAACCCGAAGATCTTCAAGGAAGGCATCGACAGCGGCACCGCCAACGCGATCCTGATCAAGGTCAACCAGATCGGCACCCTGACCGAGACCCTGGAGGCCATCGCGATGGCCGACGCGGCGAGGTACGCGGCCATCGTCTCGCACCGCTCGGGCGAGACCGAGGACACCACGATCTCGGACATCGCCGTCGCCACGACCGCCACCCAGATCAAGACCGGATCGCTGTGCCGCAGCGACCGCGTGGCCAAGTACAACCAGCTGTTGCGGATCGAGGAGCAACTCGGCGCCGGCGCCGCCTACGCCGGTCGCGACGCCTTCGTCTCTCTGCGGCGCTGATCCGCCTGCCATGCGCTGGTTGCGCGTCCTGCTGCTGGCGCTCCTGGTCCTGCTGGGCTGGCTGCAGTACCGGCTGTGGTTCGGCGAGGGCGGGACACGCGCGGTCCAGGCGCTCGAGGAGCGCGTCGTCCAGCAGCGGCGGCAGAACGAGGGCCTGCAGCAGCGCAACGCGGCGCTGGCCGCGGAGGTGGCCGACCTCAAGTCGGGCGAGGCCGCGATCGAGGAACGCGCGCGCAACGAGCTGGGCATGATCCGCCCGGGCGAGACGTTCTACCGGGTGGTGGACGACCAGCGCAGCCGCACCGGCGAGGAACCGGAAGAGGAGGCCCGGCCGTGAGCGCGGACCTGGTCGCGGGCGTCTGGGGCATCGTGGTCGCCGCCGGCCGCGGCACCCGGTTCGGCGGCGAGCTGCCCAAGCAGTACGTGCAGGTGGCCGGCCGGCCGCTGCTGCTGCACACCCTCGACGCGCTGCTCTCGCATCCGGGCGTGCGCGGCGTCGCCGTGGTGCTGGCCGAGGGCGATCCGCACTGGCCCGGGCTGGACACGCTCCACGGCAAGCCGCTGCTGGCCTGCACCGGCGGCGACACCCGCGCCGACTCCGTGCTCGCCGGCCTGCAGGCGCTGCCCGTGGAGGTGCGGGCGGACGAGTTCGTGCTCGTGCACGACGCAGCGCGCCCGAACCTGCGCCATGCCGACCTCACCGGACTGCTCGAGCGCGGGCGCGCCGATCCGGTGGGGGCGATCCTGGCCGCGCCGGTGCGCGACACGCTCAAGCGCGCCGGCGACGACGGCGGCATCGACGCCACCGAGCCGCGCGAGCGGCTGTGGCGCGCGCTCACGCCGCAGCTGTTCCGGCGCCTGCAGCTCACCCGCGCGCTCGAGGCGGCGCGCGACGCGGGCGTGGCGGTCACCGACGAGGCGATGGCGATGGAGCGCCAGGGCATGCGGCCGTTGCTGGTCGAGGGCGACGAGGACAACTTCAAGATCACCACCGCCAGCGACCTGGCGCGGTTCGAATTCATCCTGGCGCGGCGCCGGGCGAGGGGAGAGGGGCAATGAGGCACGTCGTGGCGGGACTGCTGGCCGTGGCCGGCGCGGTGGCACCCTGGGGCGCGACCCGGGCGCAGGAGGCCGGCGACCTGCAGTCGTGCGTGGTCTCGGCCGCCGGCGCGGACGACCAGCGCACCCTGGTGCAGTGGATGTTCTCGGCGATCGCGCTGCATCCGGACCTGTCGGACATGGCCCAGGTCAGCGACGAGCGGCGCGCCGAGGCCAACCGCGCGATGGGCGAGCTGATGGTCCGGCTGCTCACCGTGGACTGCGCCGACCAGGCCCGGCGGGCGTTCCGGGATGGCTCGGCGGAAGGCGCCTTCGGCGAGGCCTTCGGCCGCGTCGGCGAGCTCGCCGGCGAGGGCCTGTTCAACGATCCAAGGGTCGCCGCCGAGGCCGCCGGCCTGATCCGGCACGTGGACATGAACCGGATCGTGGAGCTGTTCCTGCCGTGAGCGTCCGCATCGGCCAGGGTTACGACGTCCACGCCTTCGGCGAAGGCGACCACGTCATGCTCGGCGGCGTGCGCGTGCCCCACGAGCGCGGCGTCACCGCGCACAGCGACGGCGACGTGGTCCTGCACGCGCTTTGCGATGCGATGCTCGGCGCGCTCGCGCTGGGCGACATCGGCATCCATTTCCCGCCCGCCGACCCGCGCTGGAAGGGGGCCGACAGCCGCGTGTTCCTGCGCCACTGCAACGCGCTGCTGCGCGAGCGCGGCTGGCGGGTGGGCAACGCGGACGTGACCGTGGTCTGCGAACGGCCGAAGGTCGGCCCGCACGCGCAAGCCATGCGCGAGCTGATCGCCGGCGACCTCGGCATCGCCGTCGACGCGATCAGCGTCAAGGCCACCACCAGCGAACGGATGGGCTTCACCGGCCGCGGCGAGGGCATCGCCGCGCTGGCGGTGTGCCTGCTCGTGGCGGCGTGAGCGACGACGCCGGCCGGCTTCCGCGTGCCCACGGCGCGCCGGTGCTGCGGGCGCGCCTGCGCGAGGCGCCCGAGGACTTCAGGGTCGCCGAGATCGATGCGTTCGAGCCCAGCGGCAGCGGCGAACACCTGCTGCTGGCGGTCGAGAAGCGCGCGCTCAATACCGTGTTCGTCGCCCGCAGGATCGCGCGCTGGGCGGGCGTGCCCGAATCGGCCGTCGGCTATGCGGGGACCAAGGACCGCCACGCCCTGGCGCGCCAGCGCTTCACCGTGCAGCTGCCCGGTCGCGAGCCGCCGCCGCTGGAGCAGCTTTCGTTCGAGGACCCTGCCACCGGCGAGGCACTGCGCGTGCTGGAGGCGGTGCGCCACGCGCGCAAGCTGCCGCGCGGTGCGCTGGCCGGGAACCGCTTCGCGCTGACGCTGCGCGGCGTGGAGGGCGATTCGGCCGGGATCGAGGCGCGGCTGCACTCGATCGCGGCCCGCGGCGTGCCCAACGCGTTCGGCGTGCAGCGCTTCGGCCACGGCCGAAGCAACGTGGCGAAGGCGCTGGCGATGTTCTCGGGCCGGCGCGTGCGGCGCGAGGAGCGCTCGATGCTGCTCTCGGCCGCGCGGTCGGAACTGTTCAACAGGGTGCTGGCGGCACGGGTGGAGGCGGGGCACTGGGACCGCGGACTGGACGGCGAGGTGTGGATGCTCGACGGCAGCCGCAGCGTGTTCGGCCCGGTCGCCGCCGACCCGGATCTTGAGGCGCGCCTGGCGGCGTTCGACATCCATCCCACCGCGCCGCTCTGGGGACGGGGCGAACTGCGCAGCGCGGGTGAGGCGCGCGCGTTCGAACTGGCCGCGCTCGACGATCCGGCGTCGCGGCGCCTGCGCGAGGGACTGGAAGCCGCCGGCCTGCGCCAGGAGCGGCGCGCCACGCGGTTGAAGGTGGCGGAGCTGGCGTGGTCGTGGCCGGGGGAAGGCGTCCTGCGCCTGGAGTTCGCGCTGCCGCCCGGCACCTACGCGACCAGCGTGCTCGCAGAGCTGGGCGACGTGGTGGACGTGGCGCGCGACGGCGCCGCGCACCAGGACTAGCCCGTCCGGCGCGGCCGCAACAGGACCAGCACCGCCCCGGTCCCGCCTTGCGCGGGGGGTGCGGAGTGGAACGCGAGCACGTCGCCGCGCTGGCGCAGCAGCCGGTCGCACAGGTTCTTGAGCACGGGCACCCCTTCCGAGTTCAGGCCCTTGCCGTGGATCACGCGCACGCAGCGCATGCCCGCCTGGCCTGCGTCGTGCAGGAAGCGGCGCAGCAGGTCGGCGGCCGCGGCCGCGCTGGCATGGTGCAGGTCGATCTCGTCCTGCACCGCGTATTCGCCCTGGGCCAGGCGCTTGAGCACGCGCGAGGGGACGTCGTCGCGGCGGTGGCGCAGGGTGTCGCCGGCCTCGACCGGCGCTTCGTCGAGCAGGCGCAGGAACTCGTCGCGGGCGTCGGCGTCGTCGAGCTCGGCCATGCGCGTGCCCGGGCGTGGCCTGGGACGCGCCGGGCGCGGATCGGCCGGCGGCAGCTCGCGCACGGGGCCGATCGCGGCCCGGAACAGCGAGGCATCGTCGTCGTCCCAGTCGGGCGTGCCGTTGGGCGGTGGAGGCTTTTTCGCCATCGGGCCGCAGTATGCCGCGTTCCACGCGGGCGGCGCGACCGCGTCGTCGCATCCGGTATCATGGGGCCACGGCATCGGCAGCGAGGGTGGTCCCGGAAGGTTCATGCGCGTACTGGTCAGCAACGATGACGGCGTCGATGCCCCCGGCATCCGCATCCTCGCGCAGGGCCTGCGCGATGCCGGCCACGAGGTCCTGATCGTCGCCCCGGACCGCGACCGCTCCGGCGCCAGCAACTCGCTGACCCTGGACATGCCGCTGCGGGTGGAACAGATCGAGTCGAAGGTCTGGCGCGTGTTCGGCACGCCCACCGACTGCGTCCACGTCGCCATCACCGGCATGTTCGACGTGGAGCCGGACATCGTCGTCTCCGGCATCAACAACACCGCCAACCTCGGCGACGACGTCATCTATTCGGGCACCGTCGCCGCGGCGATGGAGGGGCGTTTCCTCGGCCTGCCGGCGATCGCGATGTCGCTGGCGACGGTCAACCACGACGGCCGCTACTACGAGACGGCCGCGCGCGCCGCGGTGGAGATCGTGGAGCGGCTCAAGGCCGATCCGCTGCCGGCCGACACGATCCTCAACGTCAACGTGCCCGACCGCGCCTGGAGCGACATCGCCGGGTTCGAGGTCACGCGCCTGGGCAACCGCCACCGCGCCGAGCCCTGCACCCGCCAGGACGACCCGCGCGGCCGCACCTGGTGGTGGATCGGCGCGGCCGGCCCGGAGATGGACGCAGGTCCCGGCACCGACTTCCACGCCGTGCGCTTCGGCCACATCTCGATCACCCCGATCCACGTCGACCTCACCCGCTACCAGGCGCTCGAGCAGGTGTCGAGCTGGGTCGGCGGGCTGGCCGCGGAGCTGAGGGAGGCCGCGCCGTGATGACGCCGCGCCTGCGCCTGCAGCCCGAGGCGATCGGCGTCGGGATGACCTCCCAACGCGTGCGCGACCGCCTGATCGAGCGCCTGCGCGCCAACGGCATCCGCGACGAACGCGTGCTCAACGCGATCCGCACCGTGCCGCGCCACCTGTTCGTGGACGAGGCCCTGGCCACGCGCGCCTACGAGGACACCGCGCTGCCGATCGGCCACGGCCAGACCATCTCGCAGCCGTGGGTGGTGGCGCGCATGACCGAGGCGCTGTTCACCGACGGCCACGCCCCGCGCAAGGTGCTCGAGGTGGGGACCGGGTCGGGCTACCAGGCCACGGTGCTGGCCGCGCTGGGGCTGGAGGTCCACACCGTCGAGCGCATCGGCGACCTGCTGCGCGTGGCGCGCAAGCGCTTCCGTTCGCTCGGGCTCAACGTGCGCAGCCGCCACGACGACGGCCGCATCGGCTGGCCGGAGAACGGCCCGTACGACGGCATCCTGGTCACCGCGGGCGCGCCGGCGCTGGTCGACGCCCTCACCGCGCAGCTGGCGCCGGGCGGCATCCTGGTCGCCCCGGTCGGCGCGTCGGGCGCGCAGCAGCTGCTGATGCTGCGCAGGGAACAGGACGGTTCGATTTCGCAGCGCGACCTCGGCCCGGTGGTGTTCGTACCGCTGCTCTCGGGCACCATCGACTGATGGCGGCGCGTGCGGCGTCCCCGGTCGGGGAAGGACAGAGCCTCGGCACGCAGATCGAGGGGATGATCGAACGCATGCCCCCCGACTACGTGAGCGTCGGCGAGCTGCTCGACCTGTTCGGCGACGAAGGCCTGCTGCTGGTGACCATCCTGCTGACCCTGGTGTTCCTGATCCCGGTCTCGATCCCGGGCGTGAGCACGGTGTTCGGCGCGGCGATCCTGCTGGTCGGCGTGAGCCGCCTGCTGCGGCGCCAGCTGTGGCTGCCCGGCAAGGTGCGCAACCGGCGGCTGCCCTCGGGGCGCCTGCGCCCGGCGCTCGCCGGTGGACTGCGCTGGGTACACCGGTTCGAGAAGCTGAGCCGGCCGCACCGGCTCTCCGTCCTGGTCGACGGCCGGGCCCAGGACACCGTCAACAGCCTCGCTTTCATCCTCGCCGCGCTGCTGCTGATGGCGCCGTTCGGCTTCGTGCCCTTCAGCAACACGATCCCGGCGCTGGCCTTGCTGGCCTATGCGATCGGCTTCATCCAGCGCGACGGCGGGGCGGTGCTGCTCGGTCACCTGGCCAACATCGGCACCGTGGTCTACTTCAGCGTACTGATCGGCGGTGGCGGCTTTGTGGCGCAGGAACTGTTCAAGCGCGTTGCGGGATGATGCCCGCGCCCCCGGAGCCGGACCGGAAGGACGACACCCACAGATGAGCAAGCGACCGCGCCCGTACACGATCGCCCTGCTGGCAGGCCTGGCCATGCTCGCGCTGGCGCTGGCCGCCTGCAGCAGCAAGGTGGTGCGGACCACGCCCGCCGGCGGTGGTCCGCCGAAGGTCTCGACACCGAAGCCGGGCGCGAGCGTGGTGGTCAAGCGTGGCGACACGCTCTACCGGATCGCGGTGAACAACGGCATCAGTCCGATGGACCTTGCGCTGTGGAACGGGATCGCGCCGCCGTACACGATCTATCCGGGCCAGCGGCTGCTGCTTTACCCCCGCCAGGGCGGGGCGCGTGGCGGCGGCACCGCCACCGCGAGCCGGCCCGCGGCGTCCGGGACCCAGCGGCCGCCGGTGCGTCCGACGCAGGCGCCGCCGCAGCCCACGCAGCCGCCGCCGGCCACCAGCAGCGTGGCCTGGCGCTGGCCCACCGACGGCCAGGTGGCCACGCGTTTCGCGGCGGGAGATCCCACCCGCCAGGGCATCGACATCGTCGGCCGCAGCGGCCAGCCGGTGCGCGCCGCCGCGGACGGGGTGGTGGTGTATTCGGGTTCGGGCCTGGTGGGCTACGGCGAACTTGTGATCGTCAAGCACGACGAGCAGTGGCTCTCGGCCTACGGCCACAACCGCACCCGGCTGGTGAGCGAGGGTGCGCGGGTCAAGGCCGGGCAGCAGATCGCGGAAATGGGCAGCACGGGCGCGGCACGCGACATGCTCCATTTCGAGATTCGCTACAACGGCAAGCCGGTCGACCCGCTGCAGTACCTGCCGCGCCGCTGAGCGGGGAGCGCAGGCCTCAGCCGGCGAGGATGAAGCCGGCGACGACCCGCCGGCCTTCACTGGCGAGCACGTTGTAGGTGCGGGCGGCGGCGGCGTTGGTCATCGATTCCAGGCCGACGCCGCGCGCGAGGCTGGCGGCCATGGTCGCGGCCGGCGGAAAGGCCTGGGTGGCGCCGCAGCCGAGCAGGATCAGTTCCGGGCCCAGCGCGAACAGCGCCTCCAGCTCGGCCACCGCCAGGGTGCGCACGTCGCGCACGGGCCAGTCCTCGACCAGGCGGTCCGGGGCGATGATGAAGCTGCGCTCCAGCCGGCGTTCGTTCACCAGCGCGCTGACGCCGTCCGCGCCGCGCATGAAGAAATCGAAGTCGGGCCGTTCCTGGATCAGCTGCATGGTCGGTGCCCCGGCCCTCAGGCGCGCGGCAGGACGATCTGGCGCTTGTCCTTCGACGGCCGGTACAGGACCGCGACGTGGCCGATGCGCTGCACCAGGGCCGCGCCGGTGCGTCCGGCGATCTCCTCGACCAGGCGGTCGCGGGCGTCGCGGTCCTCGGCGGCGACCTTGACCTTGACCAGTTCGTGGTGCTCCAGGGCGCCGTCGAGCTCGGCCAGCAGCGCGTCGGTCACGCCCTTGCCGCCCACCTGCAGCATCGCCCGGAGGTCGTGCGCCTGGCCTCTCAGGAATCGGGTCTGGGCGGGCGTGAGGGCGATCGGCATCGGCGGGCGGCGGCACGGGGGACGGGCCGGGCAGGGTATCATGGCGACCGCAGTCCCTTCCCGGGGCCGCGCCTGGCGACCCGCCCAGCCCGGACCCCCGTCCCGGCCGCACCCTCGCCGGCGACGAGACGGAGCAGGCCGTGGCCCGCAGCAAGAGCAGCCATCGCTGGCTGAAGGAACATTTCTCCGACCCCTACGTGAAGAAGGCCCAGGCCGAGGGCATGCGCTCGCGCGCGGCCTACAAGCTCGAGGAGCTGGTGGCGCGCGACCGGCTGCTCAAGCCCGGGATGGTGGTCGTGGACCTGGGGGCGGCGCCCGGAGGCTGGTCGCAGTGGGTGCGGCAGGAGCTCGACCGGCTCGACCCGGCGCGGCCGGGCCGGGTGCTGGCGCTGGACATTTTGGACATGCCGCCGCTGGCCGGGGTCGAGTTCCTTCATGGCGATTTCAGGGAGGATGCGGTCTTATCCAGCCTTGAGACGATGCTGGGGGGCCAGTCCGTGGACCTTGTGTTGTCCGACATGGCCCCCAACAAGAGCGGTGTGGAAGCGGTCGACCAGCCGCGCGCCATGCACCTGGCAGAGCTTGCGATGGACTTCGCCGACCGCCATCTGCGGCCCGGCGGGGCGTTCCTGATCAAGCTGTTCCAGGGCGTGGGGTTCGACGGGTACGTGCGCGACCTGCGCCGGCGCTACGCCAGGGTCGCGATCCGCAAGCCCGCGGCCTCGCGCCGGCGCTCGCCGGAAGTCTATGCCCTCGCCCAGGGCAAGCTGGCGGCAATCAAGTAGCATGGCCCCATTGGAAGACCGGAAGAACCGATGAACGACCTGGTGAAAAACCTCCTGCTGTGGGCCATGGTGGCCGTCGTGCTGATGCTGGTCTTCAACAGCTTCAGCCCCGGCACCGGCGCGACCAGCGAAGTGCGCTACTCGCAGTTCATCGAGCAGGTCCGGCGCGACCAGATCCGGTCGGTGAAGATCGCCGAGGACGAGAAGACCATCGAGTTCGTCACCAAGGGTGGCGAGACCGGCACCGTGATCGCCCCGCGGCGCGACGAAGGCATGATGAACGACCTGATCAACCACAAGGTCGACATCCAGGCCGCGCCGCCGTCGAGCGGGCCGTCGCTGGTGTACATCCTGATCAACCTGTTGCCGGTGGCGCTGATCATCGGCTTCTGGTTCTTCATGATGCGGCAGATGCAGCAGGGCGGCGGCAAGGGCGCGATGTCGTTCGGCAAGTCGCGCGCCAAGATGCTGAGCGAGGACCAGACCAAGGTCACCTTCGCCGACGTCGCCGGCTGCGACGAGGCCAAGGAGGAGGTCGCCGAGCTGGTCGAGTTCCTGCGCGACCCGTCCAAGTTCCAGCGCCTGGGCGGCAAGATCCCGCGCGGCGTGCTGATGGTCGGTCCGCCGGGCACCGGCAAGACCCTGCTCGCCAAGGCCATCGCCGGCGAGGCCAAGGTGCCGTTCTTCTCGATCTCCGGCTCGGACTTCGTGGAGATGTTCGTGGGCGTCGGCGCCAGCCGCGTGCGCGACATGTTCGAGCAGGCCAAGAAGCACGCGCCCTGCATCATCTTCATCGACGAGATCGACGCGGTCGGCCGCCAT
>Ga0207873_1003789_pt1 | contig 10621 bp, 11 predicted proteins | sample BGWIniCompost_FD_187373 | JGI IMG/M metagenome (GOLD analysis project Ga0207873, IMG submission 187373) | Cellulose adapted compost microbial communities from Newby Island Compost Facility, Milpitas, CA, USA - BGW Initial Compost (SPAdes)... ... | reverse complement strand
CGGAGCAGGCGCTCGATGCGATCGATTCGATTCTCTCAGGGGATTACCTCGCGGAAGAGCGACGGATGCTCGAGGCGGAGCTCGTCGGCGACGGCGAGCGCCCGGGCCCGATGATCGCGCTGAACGACGTGGTGCTGCAAAAGCGCGGTAGCAGCAGGATTCTCGACTTCGCGACGTGGGTCGACGGCAGCTACGTTAATACGCACGGCGGCGACGGGCTCGTCGTCGCGACGCCGACGGGGTCGACCGCGTACGCGCTGTCGTGCGGCGGTCCGATCCTCTACCCCGAGTTGGACGCGCTCGTGCTGGCGCCGATCTGTCCGCATACCCTGTCGGACCGACCGATCGTCGTACGGAGCACGTCAACGATCGAGATCCGCCTGCTCGAGCGGCCGGACACGCAAGCCCAAGTGACGTGCGACGGCATCTCGATGGGCGAGCTCGCACCCGGCGAGCGGTTGATCGTGACGCCCGCCGACACGCACGTCACGCTGCTGCACCCGAGTGACCACGACTACTTCCGCATCCTGCGCTCGAAGCTCCGATGGGGCCGAGGCGATCGCGTGATGGACTCTCAATCGACGGATTGACGGCGTGCTTACACATATTCAGATCCGCGACTTCGCGATCATCGACGCCGTCGAGCTGGAGCTCGACACCGGGCTGACCGTCCTGACCGGAGAAACCGGCGCGGGAAAGTCCATTCTCGTGGACGCTCTACTGCTGGCCGCCGGGGGACGCGCGGGCGTCGAGGTCGTCCGACACGGTGCCGAGCGCGCCGAGGTTTCCGCCACCTTCCGCGTGGATCGAAATCCGACGGCCCTCGCCTGGCTTGCCGAGCAATCGATCGAGCACGACGGCGAGTGCGTGCTCAGGCGCGTCATCGGCAGCGATGGCCGCAGTCGCGCCTACGTCAACGGTCAGGCCATGCCCGTTCAAGCACTGCGCCAGCTCGGCGAGCTGCTCGTGGAAGTGCATGGGCAGATGGAATACCAATCGCTGGTGCGTGCGGCGGCGCAACGCGATCTGCTGGATCGCAGCGGCGATCACGAGAGCCTGCTCGAGGCGGTTCGGAACGAGTGGCGGTCGGTCTGCAAGCTGCGCGAAGAGTTCGAAGACGCCGCCGCGACGACGAAGGATCGCGAAGCACGACTCGATCTACTGCGTTATCACCTCCAGGAGCTCGAAGCACTCGATCTGAAGACGGGCGAGGTCGAGGAATTATCCGAGGAGCGCCAACGCCTTTCGCAACGCGGGCGCCTGAGCGCGGGCGCGCGCGAGATCGCCCAGCTCCTGCGCGAAGCGGACGAAGCGAGCGCGGAACACGCCTTGGCGCGCGCGCTGTCGATCGCGCGCTCGCTCGTCGAGCTCGACAACCGATACGATCCCATCGCCCGCTTGATCGACGAGAGCCTCATCGCATTGCGAGAAGGCGTCGAGGCGCTCGAGCGATACGAATCGAGCTTGGATGCGGACCCGGCGCGTCAAGAATGGGTTGAACAACGCCTGGCGGCCGTCGAAACCGTTGCTCGCAAGCACCGAGTCGAGCCCAGCGGACTGCTGCCTCTGCAAGGGCAGCTTCAGGCCGAGCTCGAGCGTCTGGAAGGGATCGAGGCGTCGCTGCAAAACATCGCGCAACGACTGGAAGAAGCGGAACGTCATTTTCGCGAGCGCTGCGCGGCGCTGTCCAAGAAGCGCACGGCGGCGGCCGAGAAGCTGTCCGAACGTATCACGGCACTGATGCAGACGCTTGGAATGCCGGGAGGCGTGTTTCAGATCGCCGTGCGGCCGCTCGTGCCGGAAGCCGCGGGTGCGCACGGTGCCGATGAGATCGAGTTCCTCGTCAGCGCCAACCCCGGGCAGCCGCCGAAGGCGCTCGCCAAGGTAGCCTCGGGCGGCGAGCTCTCACGCATCAGTCTCGCGATTCAAGTCGCGGCCGCGCAGGAAGACTCCCTGCCCTGCCTCGTGTTCGACGAAGTGGATGCCGGAGTGGGCGGCGGCGTGGCCGAAATCGTGGGACGTCAGCTGCGCGCGCTCGGCGAGCGCACGCAAGTCCTGTGCGTAACGCATCTGCCCCAAGTCGCAAGCCAAGCCCATGCGCACGTGCGGGTCACGAAGCTGACTGATCGCAAGACGACCCGCACGACGCTGCATCAGCTCACGCCCGACGAACGCATCGAGGAAATCGCACGCATGCTCGGCGGCGTGGACGTCACCGAGAAAGCCCGCGAGCACGCGGCAGAAATGCTTCGCCCGCCTGTGCCGCCGCGCAAGAAAGCAGGTCGGAAATAGGCCGGAGATATCTCGACAGCGGCTGCGCCGTGGACTCCTGGCGCCCGCCCCTCAGGTACGGCGTCGAACCTGCTGGTCGCGCGAGGGGCAATTCGTCCGCTTGCAGCGTCCGTACAGGATCATCGAGTGGTCCTTGATCTCGAACTGCAGCTTGTTCGCGACGGCACGCTGGCGCTCTTCGATGCCCGCATCCATGAACTCCTCGACCTTGCCGCAATCGAGGCACACGATGTGATCGTGGTGCTCGCCCTCGTTCAGCTCGAACACCGCGGTCGTGCCCTCGAAATGATGGCGGCTGACGAGCCCCGCGGCCTCGAATTGGGTGAGAACTCGGTACACGGTCGCGAGTCCAATGTCCTCATGCGACTCGAGCAAGTGCTTATAGATGTCTTCCGCGCTCATATGGCGCGGCGTCGCGGTGCCCAGGATTTCGAGGATTTTCAGGCGAGGCAGCGTGACCTTCAGGCCCGCCTTGCGAAGATCGTCTGTTTCAACCTGTTTCATGATCGGGCCGCTCCGACGCTGCGCGCTGCGAGGATGACAGCTTTTCAGTATGATGCGCGGCCATTATCACGCACGTCGGCGGGACTTGGCCACCCATACGGCCCGCTGCGGACATCGACACAACCCTGCTGAGCGTTACGGCCCCAAGATGATGTTTCGTGAGTTGCTGCGGCAAACCTACCGCGCGTTCCTCCTCGCCTGCCTGCTCGTGTCAGGCGCCGCCGTCACGGGCTGCGTGCACCGAATCCCGATTCAGCAGGGGAATTTTCTCGACGCGGAGGACGTGGCGCGCGTGAGCGTCGGCATGACGCGGGTTCAGGTGAGGGCTCTGCTCGGCACGCCGATGATCGCCGATCCGTTTCACCCGGAACGCTGGGACTATGTCTACTATCTGAACACGAAGCGTTTCCGCGAGCCTCGGCGCGCCCATTTTGTCGTCTACTTCGACGAGCAGGACAAGGTCGCGCGCGTCGAGCGCCTGGGCGATTCCACGCCGGTCCCTCAGGACGAGAATCCGGAAATTCCCGAGATGCCGGAACCGGAAGAGGAATGAGGCGGTCAGCGCCCGCTCGTACGCGAGGCGGCACGCCTGCGGCTTTCCTTTGGGTCGATCAGCAACGGACGCAGAATCTCGATTCGGTCGCCTTCGCGCACGGCGTGCACCGGCTGCACGCTCCTACCGTAGATGGCACAGGGTGGCGTTGTCGGAATCTGCGGATATCTGCGGCGTAGCCCCGATAGCTCGATCGCTTCCGCGACGCTGGTCCCGACAGGCACCTCCAGCTCCACCAATGCCTGTTCGTCGGGCAGCGCGTAGACGACGCAGATGCGAATGCGTTCAGTCTCTTCCATATACGGCGCGAGCCCGCGCAACGAATGCGTCGATCAGCTCGTTGCAATTCTTCTCGAAGCTGCGTGTCAGCAGCAGTGCCAGCACCGCATTGGCAAATTCGAAGCGCATATTCAGGCCCACCTTCGTCCCGCGACCGGCGACATCCTCGAAGGTCCAGGCCCCGGACAACGACTTGAACGGCCCCTGCACGAGTTGCATGTCGATACGATGCGGAGCATCCCACGTGTTGCGCGTCGTGAAGGTTTCCCGGACGCCGCCGCGCTGCATGGTGAGCTCGCCGACAACGTAATCGTTGCCCGCTTCGAGCACGCGCGCGCGCGTCACCCACGGTACGAACTCGGGATAACGCTCCAGATCTTGCACGAGCGCAAACATCTGCGCCGGTGAATACGGGACGAGCGCGCTTCGCGTTATCTCGCGCATGTGCGAGGGGTCGTGCTGAGCATCGCGCAAGTGTAAGGAACCTACGCCGCTCCTCGCCAGCGGCTACAATGCGCGCGCCATGGCAAAGAAGAGCGCATCGGAGCAGCACGCGAGCATTGCGGAGAATCGCAAGGCCCGCCACGACTACTTCATCGAAGAAACGTACGAGGCGGGCATTGCGCTGCAGGGATGGGAGGTAAAGAGCCTGCGTGCCGGACGAGCGCAGCTGAAGGAGGCGTATGTGTTCATCAAGGACGGCGAAGCGTACTTGTTTGGCGCCCACATCTCCGCGCTACCAACCGCCTCGACGCACGTGATTCCCGATCCGATCCGCACGCGCAAGTTGCTGCTCAACCGCTCGGAGCTCAATGGCTTGATCGGCGCCGTGGAACGCCGCGGTTACACGCTCGTCCCATTGGAGCTCTACTGGAAGAACGGTCGAGCGAAACTTCGCATCGGGTTGGCGAAGGGCAAGAAGGAGCACGACAAGCGCGCGTCGATCAAAGATCGCGACTGGCAGCGCGAGAAGTCGCGCCTGCTCAAGCACAGCGCGAGATAGGCAGACACCTCGCCGCCGCGAGCCGAACGCTCCGCATTCGCACCCTCCCCTTGTTATTCCTCGTTTCGGCCCTACACTAGCTGCGCTCTGGGGGCGACCGGCTTCGACGTGGGTTGCGAAACTTCAGGTGCATGCCGAGGTGTAAGTGCCTCGTAAAACTGCTTACAAACTTATAGTTGCCAACGACGACAACTACGCTCTGGCGGCTTAATCCCGCCTAACCTCCGCCTGGCGTGTGCTTGTGCACCCAGATTCGGGGGACGCGCTCACAAGCTCGCAAGTCCGGTGTGCTCCAGGCCGGCTTGCTAAAACGTGCTGAAGCTGGCTGACCGTCTTCCCTGCCCTTCGGGTAGCGGGCAGCGAGAATCAAAGAACGGGCTAAGCATGTAGTGTCCTGCAGCGTAGTGCCTGCGGACGCGGGTTCGATTCCCGCCGCCTCCACCAATTCCAGTAAGGGGGACAGATCTGTCGATCTGTCCCCGGATCACTGCAGGAATGTCTTCGACTTCCCCTGCCTCAAGACGCCCACGACGACACCCTCGATGACGAGGGACTGTTCCTTCATGTCGACGCGAATGGGCTCGAACTCTTCGTTCTCGGGCAACAGCCACACGAATCGACCGTCCTGCTTGTAGCGCTTGACGGTCACTTCGTTGTCGAGCCGCGCCACGACGATCTGCCGGTTACGCACTTCCGGCGTGCGATGCACGGCGACCAGATCGCCGTCCAGAATGCCGATGTCCTTCATGCTCATGCCCTTCACCTTGAGCAGGTAGTGGGCCTTCGGCTGGAAGATCTTCGGGTCGATCTGGTACCGCGCCTCGATGTGCTCCTCCGCGAGCATGGGCCTGCCGGCTGCAACTCGACCAATCAGCGGCAGACCCAATTGCTCGCGCAGTGAGTCCTTCAATTGAATGCCCCGCGATGCACCGGGAATCAGGTCAATCACACCCTTGCGCTGTAACGCGCGTAGGTGCTCCTCGGCCGCGTTGGCGGACTTGAAGCCGAATTCCTCGGCGATTTCGGCGCGCGTAGGCGGCATGCCGTTCTCGGCGATGCACTCCTGGATGAGCTTGAGGATCTGGCGCTGGCGCGGCGTGAGCTCCGACACGGAATCTCCCATAGATGGCTTGAGGCGGAAGAGGACTATATTTATATACAGTTCTCGCCTGCAACTCAACACGAACGATGAAGATGAGTCGAGGCATGGCCAGCGCGGCTTGGGATTCGTTTGTTTGACAGAAGCCCGCTCCCCTTGCCGTCTATCCCGAGTCACATGCCGCTGGTCGGGGCCGCCTTGGATGGCCTGTTGCCGTCTTTATAGTGCACGCCCATGCAAAAGCCGCTAACTCCGCTCGCAAGGACCAGCAGGGGCTTCACCCTGATGGAAATGATGCTCGTCATCGCGATCGCCGCGCTGATCCTCGGCTTCGGCGTGCCGAATCTGCGCTCGTTCATCCTCAACGCACGGATGACCGCGAGCGCGAACGACATCTTGATGGCGGTGCACACCGCGCGCAGTGAAGCCATCAAGCGGCAACGGCGCACGGTCGTGTGTCTGACGAAGACACCCGAAGCCGATGACCCGGATTGCGACGGCGACGGCTCGGAGGGCTGGGCCGTTTTCGTCGACGAGGATGACGATGGCGTCGCCGATTCGGGCGAACCCATCGTGCTACGTCACAGCGCATTGCACCCGTCGTTGTCGATCGAGGTGCTTCCCGCCGACCACAACAGTTACATCGCTTTCGAGCCGAACGGATTCGCAATTCCGATTTCGGGCCAAACTCCCTTCAACTTGGCTCTGCTCTGCGACAACCGCGGCAACCGCGCGATTGCGGGCGATGACTACTCGGCGGCGCGAGCGCTGGTCGTATCGGCCACCGGCCGTCCTCAGGTGACCCGATCCGTCACCGAAATCGAGGATCTCGGCGGCTGCTAGGAGACGATGTGATGCTCAATGCGTTCCGCTTTCGCATGCGCGGCTTCTCGCTCGTCGAGGCACTGGTCGCGCTCATCGTTCTATCGATCGGCATGCTCGGCATCGCCGGGTTACACGTGGAGAGCCTGCGTGCGAGCCGCACCGCGCTCAAACGTACGGAAGCAGTCGCGCTTGCGTCCGACATGGCGGATCGCATCCGCGCCAACCGGCTCGGACGCAACGCATATAACAAAGAGCTGACGCAAACGATTACCGCGGAAGTTGCGTGCACCGATACGGCGAACTGCTCGCCGCCCGAGATGGCCGAGCACGACCTGGCGGAGTGGCAAGCGGCAGTCGCCGCCGCGCTGCCGAACGGTGCCTGCGCCGTGGAAGTCGATCCCTCGACGAGCCCGATCACCTACAGGATCACGATTACTTGGGCCGAGCCGGGTGAGGAAGAGGACAGCTCGTACGAGCTCGTCATGAGCGCGGGCATCTGACACGAGTAACAGCCGATGATCAAACCCCCACTGTATTTCCCCGCGATGCGGCGGCGCGCCGGCGGCGTGAGCTTGGTCGAGCTCATGGTTGCGCTGGTGATCGGCTTGTTGCTGGTCTTCGGCGCGGTCACCGTCTACACGCAAAGCCGCAACACGTACCGCACGAACGAAACGGCGGCTCGATTGCAGGAAGTCGCACGCTATGCGCTCAGCGTGATTGAAACCGATGTGCGGCTCGCCGGCTATTGGGGCTTGGTGAACGTGCCGTTCGACATCAACAACAAAGCCCGCCCGACCGAAGCGGCCGCCACCGTCGATCAAGCGGTCAGCGACAACTGCGGTACGAACTTCACCGTGGACGCCGATCACTTCGTCGACGGTCGCAACGGCGAATACGACCTCGAATGCGATATCGGAGATGCGGATTTCGCCGCTGTAGACGGGGCGGACGTCCTCATCGTGCGACGCGCCAATACCGACGCTTTCACCGGCGTAACCCCGGCAGCCGATCGGATCTACGTCGTCACTAGCCGTACGGACGGCGATTTTTATCTCGGCAGCGATGTTCCGGCGGACCTGGTTCCGGAGAAAACGGAAGTTCGCGAGCTGTTCGTCCACGCCTATTACGTCGCGGAGCGGATCGGCCCGGATGGCCTGACTCAGTTTTCGCTCCGGCGACAGCGCCTCGGTGCCGGGCCCACGTTCGTCGACGAAGAAGTGATTCCCGGCGTGCAGGATCTGCAAGTGCAGTTCGGCGTCGATACCGACGGCGACGCTCAGGCGGATGTCTACGTCAATCCGGACGAGGTCGGCAACGACGACCTGGTCACGTCCGCACGCATTTGGCTGCTCATTATTTCCGAGACGATCGAAGTGGGCTTCGAGAACGATGCCGAGTTCGCTTACGCGGACGTGGATCACGGGTCGTTCAACGACAACCGCCGACGCCTGCTCGTCTCCAAGACGATCCAAATTCGCAACTCCAGACTACCTCCTGCAACGACATGAGCACATTCAAGCGCAATCTTTCGGCTCACGGCGGATCGCGGCGACAGCGCGGCGCGGCGCTCGTCGTCGGCTTGATTCTTCTGATGGTCCTCACTGTGCTCGCGATCTCCGGCATGAACACTTCGACGCTGGAGCTGCAGATGGCCGGCAACACGCAGTTCAGCGAGAACGCGTTTCAGGCTGCGGAAACCGGTATCGAGGTCGCGCTCGCCGCCGGCGTCACCGACACGAGCAAGACCGTTTCGACGCCCGCGCCGGTCACGATCGAAAGCGACCAAGAGTTGACCTACGAGTATGCGATTCGCCCGATTCCCGAAGACGAGGGCGGAGTGGTCGAAGACATCATCGAAGGCTTCAGCGCCAAGAAGTATGCGCAGTACCACTTCGAGATCACGAGCACGGGCAGATCCTCGCGCGGAGCGACGTCGACGCACACACAGAATTTTTACGTAGTCGCGAACGCCCCCTGATCGCGCCCGATGAGCTTGCTGTTACGTAGCGATGAATCCGGATCACGGCCGAGGCATTCATTTATGAGCTTGCGAAAGAACGCGGTCCACGCTCTGAGCATGTTGGTTCCCGCTTGCTTGATCGCGATGTCGGGCGTCGTACACGCAGACGACACCGAAATCTACTTGGGCGAACCGAACGTCTCCGAAAGCGCCAAGCCGAACATCCTGTTCATCATCGACACCTCGCTTAGTATGGACGAGCTCGTGACGACGTATGTGCCCAGCCACACCTACAACGGGCCGTACAGGACCGATCGAATCTACTGGCGCGAAGGGGCGGGCACGCCTCCGCGAAGCTATACCAATCAGTACATCGGCGCGTCGTACATGAAGTGTAAGAGCGCACTCGACGAGATCGCCGAAAGGGGCATCTCTACGCTTCACAAGGTCAAACAATGGAACTCCAACTCGCGCTATCGTCGTTGGGTAGCCTTGGCCGCCGGCAAGTCGAACGAAGACGTGGAGTGCCAGACCGACGCGGGCAAGTGGGGCGACGGAACCGACACCACCAAACCCTACGCGTACGACAGCGGCAACAACACCACGAAGTGGACCAGCAACTCCAAGAATCAAACGTCCTGGAGCGGCATAAAGAACTATACGTTCTACAGCGGCAACTACCTGAACTATCTGGATCCCGCCGACGATGCTGGCGCACCGGGCAACGAAGGCAGGCGCCTCGATATCGTGCGCAATGCCGCCATCAACCTTGCCAACACGCTGAACGACGTACGCCTCGGCCTGATGCGCTTCAGCTCGAACAAGCCCATCAGTGGCGGTGGCGGCGGAGTTTTTTGTAACAACGATGTCGCCGAGGGCGGCATGGTGACCTTCCCCGTGACGGACATCGACGAAGCCCGCGACGACATCATCGCGGCTCTTCAAAGCTACAATGCTTCCGGCTGTACGCCCCTCGCCGAGACGCTGTACGAAGCGACTCAGTACTTCCGTGGAGGGGACGTCGTCTTCGGCGTGAACTCGCGCACCACACCCAACGCCGGCGGCGAGTTTCCGAGCGTTCCGGGATCAAGAAATCCCAACGACTCAAGCAAATACCTCTCGCCGATCGTCTCGGCGTGCCAGAAGAACTTCATCATCTATCTGACGGACGGCGATCCGACCGCGGATACGAGCGCTGTCAATGCGATCGAATCCTTGCCGGATTTCAAAACGCTCGTCGGCAACCAGTGCGACGGCTCGGGAGACGGCAAGTGCCTCGATGACTTGGCCGAATACTTGAGGAAGGCGGATTTGGCGCCCGGCATCCCGGGCGTACAGACCGCCACCGTCTACCCCATCGGTTTCGGCTCGGGCGTGACTTCGACCGGCGCGGCGCTGCTGCAAGCGACCGCGGATCGCAGCGGCGGCGAATTCTTCACGGCCGCGGATGCCGGCAGCTTGGAAAGCGTGCTCGAGACCATCGTCACGCGCATCGTCGAGGAGAACACGAACTTCACCTCGCCGACGATCGCGATCAACTCGTTCAACCGCACGCAGAACCTCGATCAGCTCTACATCGGCGTATTCCGCCCGTCCGACACATACCACTGGCCCGGTAATCTGAAGAAGTATCGGATCGAGCGCGACGGCACGATCGTCGGGCCGAACGGCAGCGGCGGGACCCAGCCGGTCGTGAACCCCAGTACGGGCTTCTTCACCGATCAGGCGCGCGACTACTGGTCGAACGTCGTCGACGGGCAAGACGTCGCAAGAGGCGGCGCCGCCAGTCGCTTGCCGCCACCGGCCGAGCGCAACCTCTATTCCAACTTGAGCGGCTCGTCCCTGACGAGCGAAGCCAACCGCATCAGCGTCGACAACGACAACATCACGCCGCAGATGCTGGGACTGGATGAGGGCGATACGGTCGGCCGGGAGACCGTCATCAACTGGGCGCTCGGCGACGAAGATGGCGATCTGACGACGAGCGAGGATACGCGCTACGCAATGGGCGATCCGCTGCACTCGCGCCCGGTTACCATCATCTACGGCGGCACGCCCGAGAACAGGGACGTGAATGACGCGATCGTGCTGGTGGCGACGAACGAC
>Ga0207873_1003788_pt1 | contig 10624 bp, 11 predicted proteins | sample BGWIniCompost_FD_187373 | JGI IMG/M metagenome (GOLD analysis project Ga0207873, IMG submission 187373) | Cellulose adapted compost microbial communities from Newby Island Compost Facility, Milpitas, CA, USA - BGW Initial Compost (SPAdes)... ... | reverse complement strand
CGCCGCTTGCAACTGCTGTCCCATCCCAGCAAGGCCGAGTTGGCCGAGAAGGCCCGCTGCGCTCGCTCGCTGCCCGGCGCCCGCAAGGCCGAGTTGGCCCAAGGCTTGCGCCGCCTGAAGCTGATTCGCTCGTTCCTGCGCAAACTGACTGGCAAATGCATCGGCAGCCGCGCGACCAATCGCCGCTTGCGCAAGACCTCCAGTTCCAGCCCCCGCACCGCCACGACCGAACGTTGAGAGAATAGCCGGCTGTGCGGCCCTAACCGCTGCTTGAACTGCGGCATCGAACCCGGGACTACCGAAAAGAAAGTCACCCTGCGCCGTGCGAGTTAATGCCTCAGTCGTCGCGCCAGGAATCAGTTCGCCTTGAATGATGTTTCCGAGCGCGTCGGTCACCTGAGTAGGGATAGCACCGCCCCGGGCGCCGCGAGACAACGTCTCCAACGTCAACGAGGGAAGGAAGCTCTCTATGCCTTGCCCGGCCGCAGTGCCGGTAAGAGCGGATAGCGCAGTCGGGTCTACAAAGGACGCGAGAGGGACACCCTGCGCAGCGCCCATCAATGTGCTCTGCGCGACCGGCAAAAACCCGTCCGCCCCGGTGGCAAAAGCCCTCGCAAGGTCGAACGCTTGAAGCTGGTCCGGCGTGAACCCTGCCGTCAGATCGCCGCCAAGCAAAGATCGCAGCGATGTAAGCGCCTCTCCGCTCAACCGCGCTTGCTGCCTCGCCAGCGGTTGCAGGAAATCGGGTATGTCTACCCGCTGCGTTACCGTCTGACTCCTCGATCCCTTGCCACCGCTCATCGCAACTCCACCACCGTTGCCTTGCGCCGCCAACCGCGACGCAATAACCGTCGTGTCATCCCGTCTCTACACGTCGCCTCGATCGTGTCCGCGCCCACCAAGTCTCGGTAGTCGCGTAGTAGTTCCTCGATCCTCTCGACCCACACACCCAGATCCCGCCCCGCCGCGAGCTCGATAAACACCGTCGTCTTCGCTGGATACCGATAGACCGAAAGGACCACGCACGCGACGATCTCCGCGCCTCGATGCACGGCCCACATCGCCATGTTTCCGGTTCTCACCTCGGCTCTGAGGTGCGCTTCGGTCGTGCTGTCCCCCGCCCCGTGCCTCAACGCACGAGCGACCATCGGAGCAAGCTGATCGAATACGTGATCCGCTAACTCGGGAGGGACCCGGCTAACCTCGAAATCCTGCGCGTCTCGCTTCGTTGGGCTCGATTTGGACGCCAATGGCGTCCTTCCAATCTCCTGAGATCTCGAGCCGGAATCTGTGGTATCGCGCATTCGCTCTCGTCGTGAATCGACCGCTCGCGGTCTGCGTCAGGAAATCGCCGAACACCGGAGGATCCGTCTGCCTGTTGCGCGTCGCTACACGAGCTCGCACCGTTCCTCCATCCACTACAGGACGAAACGCATTGAGCTGAGTCATCCGGCCCGCGTGGATCTCGGTTTCTTTGGTGTCGATCACGGCCGTCATGATCTGGCCTTCAAAAAAGCCATGCTCGTAATCGGCGTTGAACGCGGCGAGGTTCGGCGTGCCGCCAACAAAGATCGGCGAGTCAAGGGAGATGTCACCAAGCTCTTCCAGTGTCTCGGTGATCTCGTCCAAGTTTCGTCCCGGCGTGCTCGCACGCCATAGCAGCTCGATCTCGGTCTCTATGAGAGACCATCGGTTCAAGCTCACGTCATAAACGATGATCCTGTTCGGGCGGCCACCCGTGTTGCCTGATCCCGGATACGCCCACATCACTCGATTGCTTCGAGCGTCGGCCACTCCGGTAATCCGGTGCCGGTAAGCTTCGTCTAGATCGTTCTTGATGAAATGGTCCACCTTCCCCGCTCCAGGGAAGGCCACACCCGTTCCATTGGTCAGAGCAATGATTCCTTGCTCCGACCAGAAAAACACCGTGCCTGAAAGATTGACGACCGTACCGGGAGAGATCGCGCCAACCCCAGGAAGCACCTCGTCGATCTGAAACCAGACCGGCGCACCGACCCACGTCATTCGGAACGTGGATCTCTCGGACACGATGACGCCGAACTCGCCGCCGACGATCCGCTGAATCCAACCGCCTGTTTTGAGATCGCGGAAATCAGACCCCGTCGCAGGGTCTACCGTGTAATCCGTCTCATCGTTGAACGCCGACCACCTGACACGGTCCGGCACCTCGCCGTCCACAGGGTCCCACGTGTTTCCAAAGACCACGTGGTCGCGGACTACCGCAATATGACGACCTCGCAAATCACTCGTGAGATCGTCAAATTCCGTCCCGCCGAGATCTATGAACTGCGGCCAATCGTTGAAGTTCGTCGCTAGAACTCTGTTCTTCCATTGGACGAACTCCCACGCTTCACCGTCCAAGGTGGTGTACCCGCCATACCGCGATACGTCCGTCCAGGACGCCCCGACTTGGACATACAACGCCTCTTGAGACCCAACGTAGTTGAAGACGTTGTTAGCCTTGTCGCGAACCGAAATCCCGCCAAGCGGACGAGAATCAAGCGCAACCGTTACCGGAGTGTGCGCGCGAAACGGCTGATAGCTATTCGGCCCCGGAACCGCGTTGCGAATGACAATGGAGCCAGGATTCCCCAATGCCGATGCATCCGGAATCCACTCTCCAACAGGTATGATCGGCATCTATGGTGTTGCGCCGTGAACTCTCGAGACCAACGGACCGCCCCTGCGGCTCTCGCGAGACGAACGGTTGAGCCCGTCCCTCGCGGCGGCATACAACGCCTCCCACATCTGTACGCGCTCGTCGTTCAGCAGAAACGGCGCAGACGCGGCGAGAGCGGCGTACAAGTACACATCTCCCGCTTTCGTCAGCAAAGCGTTCGTCTGCTGGTCCTTGGACAACGCGGGAAGCTGGGCGTAGTAGAGCAACTCCACTTCGTAGTCCCGATCCGCCGGATTGGTGAACTCAATGACTTCGTGGACCGCAAAGCCGCGCGGCCATGAACGATCAAGGAATGACAGCTCCGCAACCTGCGTAACCGTCAACTCCTCGATGCCAGGAATGTACTTCCGCCCCGTCGTCGCGCTCGGAACCCGGACTCTGAGCGCGTAGAAGTCGAGGAAGTTCTCGGGCAACTCGATTTCCGTCTCGCCCTCTTTCAAGGTGAGCGTGACTGTATCGAGCATTTCCCGAATACGGACTTCACGCGCATGACGCGCCTCAGCAATGTCGATGAACGTATCCACCCGATCGCTGAGATCACTCCTGTCGAGCCAGTCTGCGATCGCCGTCACAAGGTTGTCGTAGGAATCCACGAATCACCCCGAAAAAAGAGAGGGCCGAAGCCCTCTCAATCGCCCTCGGTCTTCTTGCGCCGGCCTCTACGCTTCGGCGCCTCCGCCACGGAACTCTCTGGCTCCGATTGTTCAGGCGGAGCGGCAAGCTCGTCGAGCCGCCGCATCCAGTTCGCCGAAAAGCGGTCGTCGGGGACCTCGAAACGATCCCCGACGCGCCGCAACTTCACGTAGAAACCGGGCTTGGTGGCTTCGACCCTCACGGCCTAGGTCCCACCGAGCCCTTAGGCGCCAGCGACGACGTTCGTCTGAACGCCCATCACAATACCCGCCGTCACCTTGCCCGCCGTGGCATTGCTGCCGTCAACGGTGTAGTTCAGGCGCAGGTATCGCTTGTTGACGCCGATCGGCACCCAGATGATCGGGAACTTGTAGCCCTCGACGAGATCCGCCACCGGCACCGCCGGAGACGAAACCACCGTCGTCGCCGTTCCGAAGTTCTCGTCATCGTCCGTCTGAACAGACACCGTAAGGCTCGTCAGCGTGGCGAAGTCCTCCGTGACCTGAATCAGAATCGGAATGGGGGTCCCCTTACCCAAATCCCGCTTCAGGTCGCTCGGAGCGTTGAGGACCGTCCCCGTCGCACCAAGGTCGATGACGTTCGTCGAAACGGCCGTGGCCGTGATGGCCTGATCGTCCGAGAACAACTGCTGTGCTGAGAAAATCATGTCGGCCCCTCCTTACGAACCCGTCTCGTTGACCACGCGCGCCTCGGTGTTCACGATCGCGTCAACCTGACGCACCGGAATCCCCCGATAGCTCATGACCTCGAAACCATCGACCTCCATCGGCCGCAGACGAACGGGCGAGGTCGCCCCCGTCGACATCGTCGGCGTCGAATCGGCATCGAGCGCTTCGAGCACGTCGTGGTTGCAGTAGATGGCCATGCGGCCGCCCGTGACGCGGTGAGACTTCAACCGCCAGAACGCCTGCCGCATGAACTTGTAGATGTCCACCTTGCCTTCCTGGAGATCGTTCACGTCGATGTTCGCGATGCGGACGACGTACCGCCAATCACGCACCGTCAAACCAACGTGCCAGCGGAACAACTCCTCCATGACGTAGTAGGCGTTGCCGTTACTGTCCGTCACACGCTGCTCACCCTTGTCCTCGCGCACGATACCCGCCCGAGTCCCCTCCGGGTAGAGGAGGTGGCACTGCCGATCACCCCACGTCACGAACCAGACGGACGTGTTGTCGTTGCCCTGCCCTCCGGCATCGACAATCTGGCCGCCGTTCGGCGCGCCAAGATCCGAAAACCTCGGAGCCAGGCCCAAGAACTCCTCCGGGTCCGTCGCCGTGTTCCCGTAGAAAATCTTGGTGGCAATCTCCTGGTTCAGTGCCTCGAGAAACCCTTGCGCCTCCGTCAGACGGAGAGCGTTCGGATTCTTCGAGAGATCCAAGAGCCGCTTATCGACCGTGGACAGGCCCTCGGCAAAACCGGTCGTGTCCTTGACCTGAACGGTCGTAGACTTCGACTGCGGAATGCCCTGATAGAGCTTGCCCCAGGCTACCGCGGGAAGGCCCGTGCGGACCGTGGTCAGATGCTGAGTGCCTTGGTTGCACTCCATCGCGATGGCGTCGTCGAGAACGCTGTTCGTTTCCTTGAGCAGTTCGATGATCGTCGCAACATCGCGCGTTTCGGTCTCTCGACTGTACTTGTCGATCAAGTCGAGATACGTGGATCCAATCGTCGCCATTGGTTGACTCCTTCAAAGTCGTGAGGCAAACGAATCCGTTCGCGCCTGCATGGGCTCGCAGGCACGACAAGACTTGTCGCCGTGAATTAGTGAGAGAGTCGGCCCCTATGGGCGGGGGCGGATCTCAACCGTAGAGAATCGAGACCGCGTCCTTCTTCTCGACACCGTTGGGCTTCGGTGTCGGCTTGGACTTCGATCCCGGCTTCATGACCTTCGGGATCTTCACCACCTTCTTCTTGGCGGCTTCCGATCTCGTCTTCGCCTTGTCGTAGCGCATGGCTTTCACGGCCAAGGCGAGCAGCCGCCCGTTGAAGGCGGCCACTTGAATGTCTTGCTCGCTAAACCCTTCTTCGGAGAGGTACTTCACGAGCTCGTCGCGCTCCTGGGCCTTCTTCTCGGAATCGAGCCACTCCGGAACACGCTCCAAGAAAATCTGCTGCTCCTGCGGCAAACGCTCCTGAAGCAGTTTCTGCTGCGCTTCGGCAGCGTTGCGCAACATCTCCTGATACGACGCCACAGCCTCCTGCTTCATCTTGTCGAGACGTTCGCGGCGTTCCTTGATGTCGGCCTTCTTCGCCGCGTACTCGGCCGGATCGTCCTCACGCAGACGATTCCAGTCGATGTTCTTGATGTCCTTATCTAGCTCGGCTTCGACGCTCTCAACGAGCTTGGAGAACGTCGCCAGCGTCGAAACGACAGCCTGCTCTTTCTGCCGCGCTTCCTCCTCGATAGCCTTGGCCTTCTGTTTGGCCTCGGCGAGATAGGAATCCGCCGCAGCAACTTTCCTGTGAGTCGCCAACGCCTCCGCAATTGAGAACTCAACAGGTTGTCCGTTGACCTTCTGCGTGATCTTGAGGTTCTGAATCCACTCCGGGTCGATCTGGAAGTGCTCGGCCAGCTCCTCGACCGTCGTGATCTCTACCTCCTCAACCTGCTCCTCCGAACCTTCTTCCGGAGCCGCTTCTTGCGGAGCCTCGGACGATTCGGGTTCATTCGCAGCCTCCTCGCTCGGCCCATACAGGCTGTCCAAAAGAGAAACCCCGCTCTCGGCGGGGCTCTCAGGAGTCTCGGGAGTTTCAGTGGTCAGCGGTTCATCAGCCATTGACTATCTTTCTCCATCGTGAGGGGTCTTTCATCCGGACCAATTCCTTTTGCGCGTTCTTCCCGGTCAATACGAAATGCTCGAACCGGGATCGAACGTCGTCCATGACGCGCAAGTAATACCGCGCCGCGCGCCGGCCAAGGTCGTCGTGCATATCGCTATGACGAAACGCGTCGAAGCACTGTTGTTCGAGCGCCTTGAACGCTTCCTCCAGTTGCTTCAGGACGAACTCAGCACGTTCACCACGATCCATCTGATCGCGGAGTTTCGCTTCATTCGTCACTAGACAGCACTCCCCGGCACATTAGCGCCGTACTTGAGTTCCAGATCAGTCAGCTTCGTCATGATCTGGTCCATCGCAACCTGGAAGTCAGCCTGATCCTTCTGCATCTTGCGGAAGATCTCTGCCATACCCCGCTCGTGCTCCAGCATCATTCTTTGACGCTCAATCTCACGCTCCATGACATCGAGCTCCTGCCGACGCGCATCCAGCTGTTGCCGACGTTGCTCGAGCAGCATCGCCTGCTGCTGGAGCTGTATCTGCTCGTCAGGCGGCGGCGGTGCTCTCTGGTCTCCGGGGTCGGTAAAGAACATCGCCGGGTTCTTCAGGTTCGCGTTCTTCACGATCTCGGCGGCGGTGTTGTAGATGTTCCTCGGCGTCACCGTAAGATTCATTCCGCCGGCTTGAACCATCTGAGCCTGCTTCTCCCAGATCGCATTGAGATGGACCAGATTCTGCTCCCTCGTGCCAATTCCAAGACCGATGTTCACCGTCATGTCTCGACGCGTGCGCCACTCCTGCGGATTCACCTGCACCCACACCCCGCGCAACTTCACCAGTTCGGCCTTCTTCTGGTGCTTCAACAGCAGCTCGTGGATGTGCAGAAACAGCGACTTGATGCCAGTCTCAGCGAAGATACGAGCGATAGCCTCGATCTTCATCTTCGATAAATCGGTCGCCTGCGCGAGAACGGTCGTTTGAATGTTCTTCAGGGCCTCAGGCGAAAGCCCCTGCGAATCGCTCGAGATGCCCGTCCTATCTCGCTTGAGCTTGTCGAAATACTCAAGCATCGGGAACGATGCGCCCGCCGTGAACGGCACTGTCATAGGCGCATAGGATTCGTTGACCGGGCGAGCAAACCTAGCGACTCGACCAACACGAGTCGTCAATAGATCGTCCATCGTGTTTTCGGTCATGCCGTGCTCCCATACGGCATGCCCAGGACGATTCGTGTGATAGAGGTTGTCGAGCGTCTGTCTCAGCAGCGCCGAATTGACGCGCTGAATATCCATGACCTTCTCTGCCGTCGATAGGCCAAAATGCTTGTGCGGCAGAGGGTGTGGACAAATGACGTGGAACGGCTGCCGGTCTACGGGCTCCTTGCTGAGTAGCCTATCCCCCGCCGTGAAGACCTGAAGTAGCTCCGACCTCCCATCCCCATCGGCATCAACCCTGATGTACGCCTCCCGGAGCCGAATGCGGTCCTGAGACTTGTCCCGCGCCTTGGTCGAAACCCGGATATCGTCGGACTTGTCTCGCCGCGCCTCCTTCTCCGGCGTGTCGATCACATCGTCCTCGGCCGGCAAAGACTCGACGAGCTCTTTATCGAAGCCCATCGCTATGAGTTCGTCGCGCGTGACCTCCCGCTCGTGGCCCACCATGCGAGCCTTCGACGGGTCGAGAGACCGCGCGTCCGCCGAGATCCGGTACTCCTCCGGCGGCACACATTCGATTCGAACGCGCCCACCCTTGGAGACTCGTCGGAAACGAACGTCGTGGACGATGGCCCGAACAATCTCTCCTGTCTGCGGATCTACCGTCTCCGCTTCCCGCTCCTCCCGCTCGATCGGCTCAAGCTCGTCGTCGTTCAGCAGCTCGATCAGGTCGTCGTCGGAAAGACCTTCGTAGCTCTCCTCCGTGACCTCCACGGACTCGTCCCACCATGCTTTGACGATGCCGTTCTTTTGAACAAGCGCATCGAACATCCAAAAGAACAGGATCTCGAACGCCGGGTTGCGCTTGAAGAAGACGTAGTTGACGTAGTCGGATTCTTGCTGCGCTCTCTCCTCGTCCTCCGGGCCGACCGCGTCGAAGCTGACGAGATTGTCCGCCGTGGTGAATAGACGCAGGAGAGACGGCATGATGCCGTCCACCACGTCCGCTACATCAGACGTGACAACCTGACTGCTACCCTCTTCCTCGTCGCCGAACGGCTTGCGGAGGTAGTAGTCCCATGCCTTCGCACGCTCGAGCGAGATTTCCCCATCGGACGCGCCAAGCGCCTCGTCAAACTCCGCGTTGACGAGAGAAACGATTTGTTCGTCGGTCAGCTTCTCGGCCATCAGACTACGGAGACCTGCGGGTAATTGCGCTTTTGGCTACGCGGATGCTCTAGAGGCTTCGCGTACCGCGCCATCTCGACGGCGTAACGCGTGGCGGCCATCAAAGGGAAACCCTCCATCGGTACCTTCGACTCGTTACGATAGAAGTTCCTGAACTCGTCCAACCACTCACCTACCCTCTGATCGACGCGGAACCGGCTCGTCCTCATGCGCTGCCAGATCTCCCGAGAGATAACCTCGGCAACCGACTGCTTCTCCGCACACGGCTCAGGAAGACAATTGATGCCTCGGTTCAACAGTTGCTTTTGGAACTCCTCGGCGCTCTTCGGCCACGCGAGAGGAATCCACCTCCCCCTAGCCGAGATCCCTTCGGCTACCACCGCCATGACTTCCCGCTTGAATACCGCAGCGTCGTATAAATGCGCGACATCGGAATACGGGTCGATCGCAAGCCATACCACTCCGATGTGGCCGTCGTCCTGAGCGTGAAAACCGGCAATCCGGCGCCAGGAAGGATCAATCACGCCGCCGCCTCTCTCGGCTCATCCGCCATCCGTAGCAGCATATCGGCGAGAAGATCAAAGTCCTCGGTGTACTTCAGCCGCTCGCCGCTCACCAGATGCATTTCCTCTGCGCAAGACACGATGCCGGGAACCCCATGACGCTTCAGTTCCCCGACAATCCCGCGACTCTTGGAGTCAATGCGAACGAACACAACACCATCGAACATCGGAGGATGCTCGATCGCCGCCAAACGTCGCTTGAGCGCGGCGTTCGAAGGCATGGCCTTGAGGCCCCGGAGAATCGCGCCTTTCTTCCTAAGATCCGGCCGGAGCGCGGAGAAACGGTTGAACCGAACCGACCGCTGTATCGCGGCCTCTTCCAGCTTCGCTCCCCACCCTTCGCGGTCGTCGTAAACGTATATCGGCCGCCCTTCGGTCCGAACATCCAGTCCGTCCCACGCATCCCGCATCCACTGATAGCCCACGTTATTCCAAGGCTTCACCGCACCTGGGAAGAACAGCATGCGAAGGTTCTCGGGCGGTCTATGGAATCCGTTGTTCAACCGCGCCACGCGAGGACTGTAGTAGTAAACTCCGTCCGCCTCGGTGAAGGTTCTCTCCCCCCTCCCGAGCAACATCCCAATGACGGCTTGGTCACTCCCGACCATGACCTCTCGAGCCTTCTTCGCGATACCTGTCGGATCTTTGGCGAACTCCTCGTAGACGTGGGGCCTCGCCCCAGCCTTCAACATGACAAGACCGCCGTTGTACGGCCGGTTCTTCCCCGTACCGTTGAACAGCCTCACGTCCGCAGACCGATCGGAGAACAGCGAGTCAAGGTTGCGGATCGCGATCATGTCGCAATCCATTGAGACCAACCATTCCGCGCCGAATATCTCCCTAGCGTTCGGATGCCAGAGGTTCAACCGCACGTAGCACTGCGGCGCCCCGCTAGACTCCGACCATTTCTCAACGCGGACCGACCGAAATTCCTTCGGCAGAGGAATGACCTCGATGTCCGAATCCAGCCCCTCCGGAATGTCCGTGACGCACGCGAGACGATGCGGAATCGTCAGATGCTTTCGCATCTGAGCGGCCCATTTGTTGACCTTCTCTGCGTTGAAGTCGTGGCGCGGCGGGTTCTGTTGCCATAACCACGTCAGGACCTTCAAATCGGGATCTCGTGCCATTTGAACCGCAGCTGGATTTCTCGGGAGCTTCGAGCATTTGCGCATTGCGGTGAGATGATCCGCTGAATGTTGTTCAGCGGTCGTTCGGCCAATCAGACCACCAACGGCTTGCGCTTGTACGACAGGTCAATCTCGAGCATCTCGCCGAACGTCGGCTCGTCTTTGGTCTTGTACGATCCAGAGAGCGGCCAGAACGTCAGCTCACCGAAGCGAACACCAACATCTGGCACGTAATAGAGGTCGACTCTCACGTAGCGCCACCGCTTCGCGAGCGCCTCCGCAACGCGAGTCAGCTCGGACCACGCCACGTCGCCGGGATACATCCGCTGTAGTGGCGCGTGAGCCATCTTGTGGTCCATGTGCAGGCCGGTCAGCTCTCCGCTCGGGAGAAAGATCGCCTCCTTCGGCTGTCCACTGTCACGGTCCCAGATCACCTGAACCCACCGCACCTTC
>Ga0207873_1003785_pt1 | contig 10627 bp, 6 predicted proteins | sample BGWIniCompost_FD_187373 | JGI IMG/M metagenome (GOLD analysis project Ga0207873, IMG submission 187373) | Cellulose adapted compost microbial communities from Newby Island Compost Facility, Milpitas, CA, USA - BGW Initial Compost (SPAdes)... ... | reverse complement strand
CGTCGCCGGGGCGTACTTCCAGGAGATCGACGTCGAGCTGATCGATCCCAACCCGCGGCAGCCTCGCGAGAACTTCGACCCGGACGCGCTGGCGGAGCTGGCGATGTCCATCGAGGAGGTCGGCCTGCTCCAGCCCATCGTGGTACGGGCGAAGGAGGCCGGCCGTTTCGAGCTCATCATGGGCGAGCGCCGCCTCCGCGCGTCCAAGATGGCGGGCCTGAAGCAGATCCCCGCGATCGTCCGCAACACCCAGGACGACGAGATGCTCCGGGAGGCGCTGATCGAGAACCTCCAGCGGGAGCAGCTCAACCCGCTAGAGGAGGCGGCCGCCTACCGGCAGCTCCTCGACGACTTCGGCGCCACGCACGAGCAGATCGCCCGCAAGGTCGGCCGCTCCCGCCCGCACATCACCAACATGCTGCGCCTGCTGACCCTGCCGCCGTCCATCCACAACCGCCTCGCCTCCGGCGTGCTGAGCGCCGGCCACGCCCGCGCCCTGCTGGCCCTCGACGACCCCGCCGCCCAGGAGCACCTCGCCAAGCGCATCGTCGCCGAAGGTCTCTCGGTACGTGCGGTCGAGGAGATCGTCCAACTCGGCGAGGCCACCGCCGCCCGCGCCCCGCGCCAGCGCACCAAGCAACCCCCGCCGCCCGAGCTCAAGGACCTCTCCGACCGCCTCTCCGACCTCTTCGAAACCCGGGTGAAGGTCGACCTGGGCAAGCGCAAGGGCCGCATCGTCGTCGAGTTCGCCTCGGTAGAGGACCTTGAGCGCATCCTCTCCTCGATGGCCCCCGACGCCCTCACCACCATGCGCACCCACTCCGAGGCAACGGCGCAGTAGCCCCTGCCCCGGAGAGCGAGCACGCCGCAAGGGCGTGCGTCTAGAGCGCAGGGGAGCCGTGCGTCCAGAGGGCAGGGGAGTGGTGGCCGGAGGAGCATGGGCACACGCCGTCTCTTGCGCGACACACCCCTCTCGTGTCCGGGCATGTGCCGTCTGTTTCACGTGAAACCCACGAGGCTGCGCGAGCAGTCGGCCGTCCCACGCTCTCGTCGATGACCTACAGGCCCGATGCACGGTCAGCCGCGACGAAGCCGCCCGTCCGCCTACAGGCATATGGCCGACCGTTTCACGTGAAGCTGTCTGAGAAGCCGATGGCCGAGGCCCGCGTCAACGCCCCCACAGTTCGCCCTCACCACCGGCCGCGACGAAGCCTTCGGCTCGCGACGAACTCGTCTGTACGCCGCCCCAGCGCGCCGGCCCGGCTCGCCGATACGTCGTGGATCGAGGGGAGCTCGCCGCCGGGTACCCGGTACCACACGCTGTGGAGGCTGCGGGCGTTCGGTGCCGACCGGCTCGCTGCGGGGGGTGAAGACGAGGCCACCGCCGGCACCTGACCGGGTGGGCGGTCGAGCTCGCCGCGCGGATCGGCGCCGGTCTCGCGACCGAGCGCGAGCCCGAGGCGGACGCCCTGCTCCGCCGCGAGCTGCCGAACCTGCGCGCCGTCTGGCGGCTCGCCCGCGAGCGGTGCGCGCTCGCCGCCGCCATGGTCGTCCCGCTGCACGACGCGGTCGCCTATCGAGAACTGAGGCAGCCTGGTCACGGCCGACTGTTTCACGTGAAACCCCTGACGCTCGCTGAGAAGCTGTGAATCACAAGTCCCTCGACGACGACTACGGGTCCGGCTCGCGACCGGCGGTCATGACCGCCAAAGCACCGCGGCACCGTCACGTCCTAATAGCGCGTCGGTCGTCACCATGACGGCCGTGGTGCGCGCGGGGTGTCGCTCCCGGTCCTCGTATGTACGACCCGCCTGCGCCAATGCCCTCCTACTCCTCGTAGACCAGCGCCTCCCACACGTCAGATACAGCGCCCACCACCCCGCCCGCAGGGCACGAGTCCCGCCGCAACGGCCAGGTCACGAGGACGTGACGACTACCGCGAACCCGGCGGCGGCCACAAGCGGACCCCTACCTCCTGAGCGACGCGAGGACGTTCCGTCTGGGTAGACGTGGCCGCAAGCGTGCCACGTCATGCCAGACGTGAGCGTCGAGGTGTGTGCGACGTGACCAGCGGGGCGACACGTGTACCAGAGCGGCTCGGCGGGTGGGCAGCCGTACGACAGCTCCACCGCTATGCAGCAGTTCTACTTCGACCGGGACGCCGCAGGACCCGGCGTGCAGCGCGCAGGCCACGAGCCGCGTGCACAACTCGGGGGCGAGTGACGCGCTCGCCCTGGCGATGCTTGCCGTCGGCCACGCCTATACGAACGATGGCGGTCTACTCCCGAAGCGAGGACGTGTACTTGCTCGACCTCGTCGCTCCACCACAGGCATTCTCGTCGGCCGAATCAATCAATGGCTTTGACTGACCCTGCTGTCGACCACAGGCTCGGCTGTCCGGCTCGCGTCTCCAGCGACTCTGACGAGTCGAGAGATCTCGGCGTCACGGCGATGAATTGAAGGTGCCGACTTGGCCAGCCCCGGGTTCGGTCGACGCTACAGGTGAGCGGCGACGGCACTCCGGATCTTCACCCTTTGCCGGCCTCGATCCGTTCGGCATGGGCGGGCGGAGACGCACGCGGTTTCACGTGAAACAGGGGCCGAGGGCGAGCGCCGGTGCGTGACTTCACCAGCCGCAATCAGTGACGGGATGCCCGAGCCGTGGCAAAGGGAGCCGGTGATAGCTCCGCGACGGCGAGGCCGCCCCGCCGTACCCCGAAGCCGGCCTAGCCGACCCAGCCGCCCTGGTCCTGCAGCGTCTGCGGCAGGTCCCAGTGGTAGAGGGTGGTCCCGGGGTGATCCCGGCGGCGAGCAGGGCGCGACACGGCGAGCGGGACGGCTGGGCGGCGGCGCGGAGCGGCTTTGGCCCCTGCATCGGAGGCAGGCCCGTATGGGTGAAGTCGACCGCCAGTACGCGTGGTGACGGTGGAATGTAGGGGAGAGGCGGCCGTCTTGCTCTCACTGGTTCTTGACGCACTGCCTCGAGGAAATGCCGCCGGGCGAGCAGGAGAGGCTGCCGGACCTATAGCCCGCATCAAACGCCCACCCACCGGTGGTGCCTCGACCGACCATGTGGCATCTGTGCAGCGGTGCCTCCGAGCCGGGCGTTCGACGGGGCGCGAGGAGCGGGATCGCTGGGCGGATGAGGAAGGGGGCATGTGGAACCTGCTCGGCGGAAGGCGCTCAGGTGACCTCAAGGGCGGTGGCGATGTCGGCGGCGAAGGCCATCGGCCTTTGAGCCGCCTAGCGGTGATGCGTTGGCTGCGTGAGTGCATACCGCCATGCCCGATCTCGTCAGGCGTAACGCCGCTCGCACCTTCCTGGTGGCGCCACGATCGGGCATTCGATGGCGGCGTCATCCGAAACCGCTGGGCGGGGGAGAGAAGGGGGCCACGTGAAGCCTGAGCGGAGGGACAACGCTCACGTGGACTTCAGAACGGTAGCCATGCGTGCGACGAAGCGGCTGTAGGTGTGGACGGCTCTCTCCGCCCAGCGGTGGTGCTTCGGCCGACCATGTGGGCTCCAGCAGTGGCGCCGTCGGCCAGCGGCGACCCGGTCGCGGGGTGCCGCACTGCTGCTGGTCGGCGAGCCGCGTGGGGAAGAGCGCCCTGCTCGACCACCTGGCCCGTCACTGCGGCACCACCCCGCTGCGGGCGAGAGGCCTGGAGGCCGAGTCGATGCTGCCGTTCGCGGCCCTCGCCGACCTTGTGCTCCCGCTGCGCGCCCACCTCGCCGCCCTCCCCGCGACGCAACGCACCGCGCTCGAGGTCGCGCTCGCCCTCGCGGACGGGCCCGCCCCGAACCCGTACGCGGTGTGCGCCGCGACGCTCACCCTGTTCGGCGTCGCCGCGGAGAAGGAGCCCGTCGTCATCCTCGTCGACGACCTGCACTGGGTCGACCCGTCCTCGCGGCGCGTCATGCTGTTCGGTGAGGTCGAGTCAGCGAGAACCGCTGGGCGGGGGAGAGGAGGTGTTTCACGTGAAACCCGGGTGGCGGGGGTCAGGTGGCTTTGAGGACGGTGGCGATGTCGGCTACGAAGGCGTCGACGCTTTCGGGGGTGGTGTCGAAGGCGGTCATCCAGCGGACGACTCCCTCGGTGTGGTCCCAGACGTGGAAGGTGTAGCGGGCCTGGAGTTCGCGGATCGCCTCGTTGGGGAGGGCGGCGAAGACGGCGTTGGACTGGACCGGCCAGCGGAGGGTGATGTTGGGAAGCCCGGTGATGCCGTCGGCCAGGCGGCGGGCCATGGCGTTCGCGTGTTCGGCGTTTTTGCGCCACAGGCTGTCGGTGAGCAGAGCCGTGAGCTGGGCTGAGATGAATCGGGCCTTGGACGCCAGTTGCAGGGACTGGCGGAGGAGGAAGGGGACCTTGGTGGCGAGTTCCGGGCGGAGCACGACGAGCGCCTCGGCGAGCAGGGCGCCGTTCTTGGTGCCGCCGAAGCCGACGACGTCCACACCGGCGTCGGTGGTGATCGCGCGCAGGGAGCAGCCGAGGTGCGCGGCCGCGTTGGCGAGGCGGGCGCCGTCCATGTGAAGCAGGAGGCCACGCGAGTGCGCCGTCTCCGCGATCGCCGCCACCTCGTCCGGGGTGTAGCAGGTGCCCACCTCGGTCGCCTGCGAGATGGAGACGACCTTGGGCTGGACCTCGTTCGGCACGCCCAGGCCGTGCAGGCGCGCGGTCACGTCATCGGGGGTGAGCTTGCCGTCGGGCGTCGGGGCCAGGATCAGCTTCGCGCCGAGCTGCCGCTCGGTGGCACCGCCCTCATGAGTGGCGATGTGCGCAGACTCCGGACAGATCACCGCCTCGTAGCGATTGCCGAGCAGCACTGAGAGGCCGAGCACATTGGCGCCCGTGCCGTTCAACACGGGGAACGCGGTCGCCTGGTCGCCGAACTCCTCCCGGATTCGCTCCCGGAGATCCGCCGTCCAGGGGTCTTCTCCGTACGGGAGCGTGTAGCCGGTGTTCGCCGCGGCGATCGCCGCCATCACCTCCGGGTGCGCCCCGGCATGGTTGTCACTCGCGAAGTCGGTGCCAAGCACGACGTCCTTCCCATCCCCCGTAACAGGCGACTCGTCCAACGGTTCGATCACACCGCCAGGCTACGCCGTGCGTCTCCCCGCGCATCCATCCGGTGCGGGCACAACCTCTGGTGATGCGCACGGCGGTGTCCGAACCGGCTGCCGATCGCACATGGCCAGGAGGGACGGTGACAGTCCTCGCCGAGCGGACGATCAGCGGGTGGACCGAAAGGTCGCCCGACGCCGTGGCGTGATGTCATCCGAGGTCGGTTCGGCCAGGGGCGGCCGGCTGGAACGTGTCCAGCGCGACGACCCGTTCGGACTGTGCCGTCACCGCCACCTCGAAGAGCACCCTGACGCTCCGGCCGCAGGAATACCCGAGGCGGCCGCCGGCGGGCCGAGTGCGGTCCCGGCCTCTTCGGCCAGGGGAGTCGCGCTGTGTGGGGGCGGCCGCCCGGTAGGCGGGGGAGAGTCTTGGCGCTCTGCTGCGGCTCGTTCGTCTGGATGTTCATGGGCATCATGCCGTGGAGCATCGTGGTGGACGCTCTGACCTACGGGCCGCCGGTCAAGCCCGGTCGTGCCTCCGGGGCCGCGTTCGCCGTCGCCTGGTTGGTCGCCGTCATTTGCGCCCCCATGCTTCAAGGGCCGACTCGACTTCAGGTGAGCCATGGACGAGCCGAATGCCGTCGGAGCCCTGCCGGGGACCGTGCCTGACCGCTCGAAGAGCGCCCGAGCGGGGGCGGGACGCCGCCTGAATGGCGACTCCTTACGTTGTCCCCTTCCCTCGGATGGGACACATCATGGAAGTGACAGGGGGTAGGACCGGCGATGCGTTCTGGGGTGGGAGCGTGAGGTTCCGTCGTGGGTGGCGCGAGTTATCGTCCCGTATGTCGTTACCCGGGTCTTCTCGGGCGCGGTGGGTGGTGATCGCGGTCGGGGTGGGGGTGCTCTTCACCGCGCTGGTGGCCGCCATAGGCCCCTACCATCAGACGCGCGAGTTCCGTGATGCGGTGGTGTGCCATCGGGACACCGGCCACTGCCTGCACGGCGAGCCGGGCTCCATCGTCGGTCGGCGCACATACGTCACGACCCACACGCATACCGACGCCGACGGCCACACCCACACGACCACCACCACCCACTACAAGATCACCTGGCAACGGGCCGACGGCTCCCGGCAGACCCGTGACGTGCCGTCGGACTTCTACGACAAGACCCGGGAAGGGCAGCCGGTCACGCTGCGGCTCTGGCGTGGCGAGATCGTGGCGGTCGAGGTCACGGACGCGGCGCAGTGGTTCCTGCCCAAGTCCGGCGGCACCCTCGGCACCTGGCTGTTCGTCGCCTTCCTCGGCCTGGGCGTAGCGCTGTGGGGGCTGCTGTTCGGCTGGTGGGACGGGCTCTTCATGCTTGTCTACCGCTCGTTCTGCTGGATGTTCATCGCCATCATGCCGGTGAACATCACGGTGGACGTCCTGGCGTTCGACCTCAATGCCGGGGGCGGGTTCATCGCCGCCGCCGTGTTCGGCTTGTTCGCCGCCCTCGTCGCCGGCCGGATGCTCTACCACTCGATCGTCGATTGGTGAGCGGCGATCGTTGCCGACCGTCGATGTGGCGACTCCATGCATGACGAACCAGACACGAACAGGACGACTTCCGCGGAGTTCCTCCGGCATGGAGTTCCGCCGCTCGATCGCGTCATGAGCCGCGCCTGAGACCAGGACCTGTGTGCATCCGAACGACGGGTGATCGCCACCGCGAAGCGTATCTCCGTCTCGCAGTGCCAGGACTCCCGTCGGCGGCACGGGCAGGTGGTGGTGCCGGTGGGTCAGGTGCGGGTGGCGGCGATCTCCAGGAGGCGGGTGCAGAGGGTGCCCAGGTCGCGGTCGGCGGCTTCGGCGGCCATGGGGAGGAGGGAGGTCTCGGTCATGCCGGGGGCGACGTTGACCTCGAGGAAGTAGGGGTTGCCGTCGGCGTCGACGATTATGTCGGTGCGGGAGACGTCGCGGAGGCCGAGGGCCTCGTGGGCGGTGACGGCCATGGCGAGGCAGGACTCGGCGACCTCGGGGCGGAGGCGGGCCGGGGCGAAGAACTCGGTGTGACCGGCGGTGTAGCGGGCGGCGTAGTCGTAGACGCCCTCGTCGGGGACGATCTCCACCGGCGGCAGGGCGACGGGGCCGTCGCCGAGGTCCACCACGGAGACGGCCACCTCGACGCCCTCGATGTACTTCTCGATCAGCGCCGTGTCGCCGTAGGCGAAGCAGCCGACCATCGCGGCGGGCAGCTCCTCGGCCTTGCGCACGATCGAGGCGCCGAGCGCCGAGCCGCCCCGGGACGGCTTCACGAACAGCGGCAGGCCGAGGCGGTCGACGATGCGGGCGAGCACCGCCGACGCGCCCAGGTCGTGGAAGGTCTCCTTCGGCAGCGTCACCGAGTCGGGGGTGCGCAGGCCCCAGTCGCGCACCACGGCCTTCGCGGTCGGCTTGTCGAACGCGACCCGGCAGGCGTCCGGACCGGCCCCGACGTACGGCACCGAGAGCAGCTCGAGCACCGACCGGATCGCGCCGTCCTCGCCGCTGCCGCCGTGCAGGGTGACGAACACCGCGTCCGGCGGGTCGGCGAGGATGGACGGCACGAGGCTCGCGTCGGTGTCCCGCGTCTCGACCTCGACCCCCTTCGAACGCAGCACCTCGGCGACGCGGCGGCCGGAGCGGAGGCTGACCTCACGCTCGTACGAAAGCCCGCCGGCCAGCACCAGCACGTGGCCGAGACTACTCATCGGGGGAGCCTTTCTACTGTCGCTGACATGAGTGTACGGCTGACGCCCTACCCTAAGGCGTCAGCCGTACCGGTCGTCAGGCCAGGTCCGGGCCGGGCGTGTCGACGCCGGGGCGGTGCCGCCCGTGGCCGGTGCCGAACAGGTCGCGCACCTCCAGCTCCTGCTCGATCACGCCGGCGAGCCGGCGCACGCCCTCCCTGATGCGGTCGGGCTCGGGGTAGCAGAACGACAGCCGCATCTGCTGGGACCCCTGCCCGTCGGCGTAGAAGCCGGTGCCGGGCACGAACGCGACCCGGGCCGCCACCGCGCGGGGCAGGATCGCCTTGGAGTCGAGGCCCTCCGGGAGCGTCATCCAGACGAAAAAGCCCCCGGCAGGCCTGGTCCAGGTGCAGCCGGCGGGCATGAGGTTCTGCAGCGCGTCGAGCATCGCGTCACGCCGCTCGCGATACAGCTCGCGGAACGCCTTGATCTGCTCCCGCCAGGGCTGCGTCTCCAGGTACCGCCCGACCGCGAGCTGGGTGAACGTGGAGTGCGACAGCACCGCCGACTCCATCGCCAGGATGAGTTTGTCCCGCACCGCGTGCGGGGCGAGCGCCCAGCCGACCCGGAACCCGGGGGCGAGGGTCTTGGAGAACGAGCCGAGGTAGACCACCCCGTCGGGGTCCTCGGCGCGCAGCGCGCGCAGCGGCTCGGCGTCGAAGCCGAGCAGGCCGTACGGGTTGTCCTCGACGACGAGCACCCCGGCCCGCCGGCAGATCTCCAGCACCCGCCGCCGCCGCTCGGCGCTGAGCGTGACCCCGGCCGGGTTCTGGAAGTTCGGGATCGTGTAGAGGAACTTGACCCGCTGCCCGGCGCGCGCGCAGGCGTCGATCGCCTCGGCGAGCGCCTCGGGCACCAGCCCGTCGTGGTCCATGTCCACGTGGACCACGTTCGCCTGGTAGGCGGCGAAGGTGCCGAGCGCCCCGACGTACGAGGGCCCCTCGGCGAGGATCACGTCGCCCGGGTCGATGAAGATGCGGGTGATCAGGTCGAGGGCCTGCTGGGAGCCGACGGTGACGACGACGTCGTCCGGCCCGGCCTCGATGCCCTCCAGCCGCATGACCTCGCAGATCTGCTCGCGCAGCTGCGGATCGCCCTGGCCGGAGCCGTACTGCAGCGCGACCGGACCGCGGCGCGCCACCAGGTCGGCGACGAGCTCGCCGACCACGTCGAGGGGAAGGGCCGTGACGTACGGCATGCCGCCGGCGAGCGAGACCACCTCGGGCCTCGACGCGACGGCGAAGAGAGCTCGGACCTCGGAGGCGACCATCCCGGTAGCTCGCGCGGCGTACCGGTCGACGTAGGCGTCAATGCGCGACCCATGGGTCGCGGTCGTCCGACCGTGATCCTGCTCTCCTGTCACGGTCCCACCTCCTCGGTGATCGCTCTACGCGTACAGCGCTGGAGACACCAGCGTACGCCAGGGGTTGTGATCCGATTTCAACCGGTGCAATATCCGGGGTGCCGGACGAGATCGCGACGCCGGCGCGTCGCGGCGGGCGGTGCCGGCCGGGTGTCCTCCCTCCTCGGCACATCGCGCCCAGGGCACTGGCGCGGCCGTCGGTTCGGACACCGGCCCACCCTCGCGCGTATCCCGCTTCCCGCGGTGTGTACTCGGTTACGATGCCACGGGGAGACGCCTTTTTCTCGCGATTTTCGGTAACGGAGTCGCGTTGGACCCGCGAACGTCTCCACCAGAATGGGGGACCAGAGGTGTCGCGTCGGCTTGTCAACGTCACTTTGGACAACCTGGACGACCTCCCTCGCCGCTGCCGGCGGTGTGTGTTCTGGGAGCTCGACCCGGTGAGCGGCGAGCGGGCGCAGCAGAGTGGTGACCCAGCGCTGGAGAAGGAGGCGTGGATTTCCGCCGCGCTGCTGGAATGGGGCAGCTGCGGAAAAATCGCCTATGTGGACGGCGTGCCGGCGGGGTTCGTGCTCTACGCGCCCCCGCTGTACGTGCCCCGGTCGGTGGCGTTCCCGACCTCCCCGGTGAGCGCCGACGCGGTGCTGCTGATGACCGCGTTCATCACCTCGGAGTTCTCCGGCGCCGGCCTCGGCCGGATGCTCGTGCAGGGGATGGCGAAGGACCTCACCCGGCGCGGCGTGCGGGCGATCGAGGCGTTCGGCGACCTGAAGTGGGAGGAGCCGAGCTGCGTGCTCCCCGCCGAGTACCTGCTCGCCGTTGGATTCAAGACGGTCCGTCCGCATCTGCGCTACCCGCGCCTGCGCCTGGAGCTGAAGACCGCGCTCTCCTGGCGTGAGGACGTCGAGGTGGCCCTGGAGCGCCTCCTCGGATCCATGACCCCGGAAAGGGCACTCCGCCCCGTTTGAGGGGCATAAACCGGCCTTTACCGCGCTACCTCCGCGGCGCCGATATCCCCGCAGCCGTACGGGCCACCGCAGCAGCCGGCCGGTCAACAAGGCAAAGTTTGCCCCATTTTCCAGTTGACCCGTTTATGACCATCAACTGAGAAAGCCCCCCGCCCGGCTGGGCGAGGGGCTTCCCCCAGGTACGGCGAGGCGTCCAGGAAATCAGAGGACGTCCTCGAGCTCGCGAAGCAGCGCGGCCTTCGGCTTGGCCCCGATGATCTGCTTCACCACCTCGCCGTTCTTGTACACGTTCAGCGTCGGGATCTTGAGCACGCCGGCGTCCCGCGTGGTCGCCGGGTTCTCGTCCGTGTTCAGCTTCACGACCTTGAGCTTGTCGGCCTGCTCGGCCGCGATCTCCTCCAGGATCGGCGCGACCTGGCGGCACGGCCCGCACCACTCGGCCCAGAAGTCGACCAGCACCGGCTT
>Ga0207873_1003784_pt1 | contig 10640 bp, 7 predicted proteins | sample BGWIniCompost_FD_187373 | JGI IMG/M metagenome (GOLD analysis project Ga0207873, IMG submission 187373) | Cellulose adapted compost microbial communities from Newby Island Compost Facility, Milpitas, CA, USA - BGW Initial Compost (SPAdes)... ... | reverse complement strand
GTTCAGCCCGTCGATCACCGAGTGCCGGCAACCGTAGATGTTGTCGAACTTCGACTTGGTCACCGAGTCGTTCACGTTGATCGCCGGGAAGAGGAGCGTCCCGTTCTTCTGCATCTCGTAGAGGCGCATCACGCCCGTCGTCGTCTCCTCCGAGACGCCGCGGATCCCGGCGGCGATGCGCTCCCAGCGGCCGAAGTCCTCTCTCTGGACGCGACGCAGCAGCTCGAGGACCACGCCCCACTCCTCGGAGTCGTGCTCGGGATCGAAGTCCGGCACGCGCCCGGCGCGCTCGAACTCGAGTCCCTTGTGGACCAACAGCGTCGCATCGCCGCCGTCGTCCACGATCAGCGTCGGGCCGCTGCCGTCCGGCCAGAGGAGCGCCTGCTCCGTGCACCACCAGTAATCCTCCAGCGTCTCGCCCTTCCACGCGAAGACCGGCACCCCGCGCGGCTCATCGGGCGTCCCGGTACGGCCCACCACCACCGCCGCCGCCGCGTGGTCCTGCGTCGAGAAGATGTTGCAGCTCGCCCACCGGACGTCTGCGCCCAGCTCGACCAGCGTCTCGATCAGGACCGCCGTCTGCACCGTCATGTGCAGCGAGCCCGCGATCTTCGCGCCCGCCAGCGGCTTCTGCCCGCGGTACTCCTCCCGCAACGCCATCAGCCCCGGCATCTCCTGCTCCGCGAGCTCGATCTCCTTCCGGCCCCACTCCGCGAGCGACAGATCCGCCACCTTGAACGGCACGCGACCCGCTTCCTCCGCCGCCGCGAACGGATGCACCAGCTCGGCTACGCTCTGCACTTCGCTCCCCCTTCTCTCTCTGTCCACACTCGAACTCCAATAACCTGAGACCTGAGACCTAAAGACCTGAGACCTAAGACCTGATCGCGGTAGCCACGAACAACGCCGGCCCCCGCGCGCCCGGCTCGACCGGCAGAGGCGTCCAATGCACCCGGCTCAACCCCGCCGACTCCGCCCAACGCCCGATCTCCTCCTCCGAGAACCCCAGCCACACGTGCCCCATCTCCTGGCGGTACTCCTCGCGGTCGTGCGGCGTCATGTCCACCACGATCAGCCTCCCGCCCGGCCGCAGCACCCGCGCCACCTCCCGAAACGCCTCGCCCGGATCGCGCAGATGATGCAGGACCAGCAGGATCAGGGCGGCATCCAGTTGACCATCGTCGATGGGGAGCGCCTCCAGGCGCCCGGCCCGCACCTCCGCGTTCCGGATCCCGGCCAGGCGCGTGCGCGCCGCCGCCCGCATCTCCGCCGAGTCGTCGACGGCGATCACGCGCTCCACGAACGGCGCGATCATCGCCGACACCTGCCCGGTGCCGCACCCCAGGTCCCCGACCGTCCAGCCCGCGTCGAGCAGCCCGAGGAGCGCCAGCAGGTCCGACCGCGCACCGAACAGCTCCCCGCGCAGGCGGTCCCAGTCCGCAGCCGCCGCCGAGAAGAACTCCTGCGACCTCGTGCGACGCCGCTCCAGGACCTCCTGCAACCGCCGCGCATCCTCCTCCGCCGCCGCGAGGCCCGCCGCCTGCTCGCGCACCAGCCGCCACAGCCGCCGCGACGAGGGCTCCAGCCGGTCCACGAGGCGATAATACCGGCTCGTCCCTTCCGGCCGCGCCTCCACCCACCCCTCGTCCGCGAGCACCTTCAGGTGCCGGCTCACCGTCGATTGGGGAAGCCGCAACACCGTGCACAGCTCCCCCACCGCCAGCTCGTGGCGCTCCAGCACCAGGAGCAGCCGGCAGCGCGTCGTGTCCGCCAGCGCCGCCAGCCGGTCGAAGATCGTCCGCGATTTCCGCACCACAATCCATCCGTCTAGCCGGATGAAAGGTTGCGATAAGCACGGCCGCCGTCAAGGACCACCATAAGGACCTGCGCCCGACCACGACACCGGCGCAGGCAACCACCACGTCCGTGACGGTGACCACCTCGCTCGTAGCCGTGACCCCGACGCCCGTGCCGCCGTCATGGTGGTCCGTGGAGCATTCCCGAGGATCGCGCTGTATATTTGGCTCGACACCCTTCGAGTCGGGCCCGATGATCCCCGGTCCTCGACCCGGAACACCCAACAATTAAGGAGCGATGCCAATGCGATCGAACGGAACGATTCGCGTGAGCGCGCTGGCGTTGATCGGATCTGTGATCGTAGGCGCCGGCTGTTCCCAGATGAGCAACATGCAGCGTGGCGCGGTGATCGGCGCCGCAGGCGGCGCGGCGGTCGGCGCGGCCGTCGGCAAGGCGACGGGGTCGACCGCGCGTGGCGCGATCATCGGCGCTGCGGTCGGCGGCGCCGCCGGCGCGATCATCGGACGGCAGATGGACAAGCAGGCCGAGCAGCTGGCGATGTCGATCCCGGGTGCGACGGTCCAGCGCGTGGGCGAGGGGATCGTCGTGACGTTCGACAGCGGGATCCTGTTCGACTTCGACAAGGCGGAGCTCAAGCCCGCGGCCCGCGAGAACCTCGCGAACCTCGCCAGGAGCCTGATGGAGTACGACGGCACGGAGGTGCTCCTCGTCGGGCACACGGATTCGGTCGGCTCCGACGAGTACAACCAGGCGCTCTCCGAGCGGCGCGCGCAGGCGGCGCGGAGTTACCTGATCTCCCTCGGCGTATCGCCTCTCCGCATCCGTGCGGTGGGCCGCGGCGAGTCCGAGCCGATCGCGTCGAACGACACGGAGGAAGGCCGGGCCCAGAACCGCCGGGTCGAGGTCGCGATCTTCGCGGGCGAGGAGATGCGGCGTCGGGCGCAGGCCGAAGTCAGCGAGTGATCGTCGGGCACTGGCACGCAATGAACCCGCAATGAACCGGGCCCCGAGCGCTCAGCGCTCGGGGCCCGGTCGCATCTTCGGAGCTCCGGGGCGCGCCCTCGGTCGTCACGAATCCGGACGCGCACCACGGCCGGCCGTCACGACGACGCGGTGGCGGCGGCCCGGCGGTCCACTCCGTGGTAGATGTCCAGCGGGATCCGGTGATCGGGATAGACGCGCGAGAGGATGGTGAACAACGCCGGGTCATGGGCCTTCAGATCCTCGGGGGACCAGATGCGCCGGCCATTCAGCACCGCCGGGTAGTTCGACCAGAACCACCACTGGGTCCCCTCCGCCCAGTACTCGTGCAGGGTGTTGGACGCGTAATGGCCCTCGTACAACCCCGCCGCCATCGCGGCCTCGTACGCCGCCTCCAGCTCGGCGTAGAGCTCCGGGTCGACCCGCCGAATCGACATCAGGATGTTGTGGGCGAACTCGTGAACCAGAATGTTCTCGCCGTAGTAGCGCGTCCCGGGGTAGCCCAGGATGTTCTCCTCCGCGCACGTGGTGTACGTGCCGCCCATGCCGCGCGCCCGGCGGTTCCAGTACTCCCTGTCGGTCATGGACGCGATCCCGCCCGGCTGGTAGTACCGCGCACGTTCGCCCGGCGTGAGCCGCGGATCGTCGTAGGCCGGCTTCTTCCAATCCCGCTGCTCGGGGATGTCCGTCGTCATCTCTGTTTCCGCCATGACCCCGACGCGTCCGCCCCTGGCGATCAGGTCTGCCCGCACGTCCGGCCGGGCGGCCAGCATGTGCATCACGATGTCCCGGGCGACCACGATGGCCTCGTCCGGCACCCGTTCCGAACCGAGAATCGGAACACCGGCGGCGTTCGCGTACTTCTTGTAGAACGTCGTGTCCAGATCGAACCGCTGCACGATCTCCGGCGGCGGCGGCACGACCACGTAAGCCAGGTAGTCGGAGATCACGGCGCCGGCTCGGGGCCGGGCGCGGTCGGCCGCCGCCGACGTCGCCTGGGGCTGCGTCCCGGCGGGTGCGCCGGCGCTCGCGGCGAGCGTGGTCACGTCGCCCCGCTCCGCGTGCGACACTCCCGACCCGGTCAGGACACAGGCCTGGAGACCCAGGGCGATTCCCGCGATCAAGGTGTTCCGAACGAGAACCACTTCATTCCTCCTGTTGCACATCCGACGAGGTGACGGTCTTCGGCCCGGCACGGAACCGGTGCTCGTCCTCCCGATTGCCGTCTCCACCAGGCGTTGTATTTTTTATACGATCACACAACGAGGGTCGTGGCAAGCCCACTTCCCTTTGCGGCCTCCCGCGTGCCGGCGTATCACCGAATCGACCGGAGCCGAACGATGTCCCACCGATTCCACGATACGGTTCGCCTTCACATGCGGGGACGGCGTCTTCGGCGCGGACCGGCGCGGCCCCTGCTCCTTCTCCCTATCGCGACGCTCCTGTCCGGATGCTACAGCTACCGGGTCATCGAGCCCCACGTGGTCGCACCGGGCGAAGAGATCCGCGTCGTCGTGCGCGACGTCAGCCGCTATGCGCGAACCAGGACGGACGCCCTGCTCAAACGCTCCACGGATCCCACGTTCGAGCTCGAGGGGAAGCTGGTGCGGCTCACCCCGGATTCGCTGGCGCTCTCCGTGTGGATCGGGCGTGACTACGTGGGCACGCCCTTCGAGACGGTCCGGGAGGAAGTCGCCTTCCCCCGGAGCGACATCCTGCGGGTCGAACGACGAGCCTTGTCCCGAGGGCGAACCGCGCTTCTCGCCCTGGGCGTGACGGCGACGATCCTGTTCCTGATCGACCGGATCGGCGTGGTGGAGATCGTCGGTGGCTCGGGCGACGACGGTCCGCCGCTCCCGCCCATACAGGAGGTCGTCGTTCCGCGCTGACCGCGCCGCCGGCGCCGCGCCACGCCCGTCAGGGGTGAGCCCCCTTCATCACGACGTCGATGACTCCCCGCGGGTGGCCCATCCCGAAACGCGCGCTCGCCTCGCCCGGCTCGAAATACCGGACGAGCGAGACGTCATCGACGCGGAGTCTCCGCAAGTACTCGACATCGCCGAGGTGGCTCCCCCCGACGAAAACGGACGGGACGGTCGGGCTCGAATCCGTGAGCGACGTCGGCCCCCGGCTCAGGAGCCATTCCGGGCGAAGACGTTCGATCGCCTGGTACACCGTCTCGGCACCTGTCGCGATCATCTGATCGGCGGTGAGCAGGTTGCGAGAGCCGGCCGCGGTGCCCCCCGCGTGGGCGCTGCACCCCGCAAGGACCACCGCCGTAGCGGCGACGAGGAGGTTGGTTCTCATCGGGGCGGCTCCTTGTGGAGAACGAGTATGGTCGGGCGGCGCAGTAAGCGCCGCCCGACCCGGCGAACTGACCCGAGGGACGAGGCCTTGCCGAAAACGCTGCGCGTCTACGGCGTCGGCCCCGTTCCCGAGGCCCACCATACCTTGACGAGCATCCCCTCCAGCCCGGTGGGGATGCCGGTCGCGGCCACGTTGTCCGAGTTGTAGTTCATCTCGCCCGCCGGCGTCCGCAGCCGCTGCGGAATGCCAGCGATCACAGCGCCCTCCACCGGCTCGAGGACCGGGTAGCCGGTTCGCCTCCAGTCGTTCCAGACCTCTGCCTTGAGGAAGTTGGCGATGTACTTCTGCGTGATGATCGCCTCGAGCGGGTTCGCCACGCTCGCCAGGTTCGGCAGCGAGGCGAGGTAGGAATCGATCTCGGCAGGGGCCACGCCCAGCTTCTCCATGTTGGCGCGGATCCCGGCCCGGTACGGCGCGTCCGCCGCGGCCGGACCCGCGAGGATCAGCCGAGCTTCCGCCTCGATGAACTTCGCCTCGGCGTAGCTCATCCAGTTGATGGACGAGCTGTCCGCGGTGAAATACGAACCGATCTTGGACACCGTCGAATCCGGAACGCCCGGCGACCCGTTCACGTGCCCCCGATACGCACCGTCGGACAGGGCCGGCCGGATCATGATCGGCAGCCGCGGGTCGTTCAATCCGCGGAGGAGCTCGACGAAATAGTGGCTCGCAACGTTCCGCTCCTCCCACCCTTCGTTCTCGAACTCGTACAGCGACGAGCGGGCACCCTCGCCGCCGGGGAACTCGAAGTCCGCATCGTCGGCGTTGCTCTGGAAGCCCTCCGCCAGGGCCTCCAGCGCTCTCTGCGCACGGTCCGCAGCGCTCTCGCCCGGCGCGTACGTGAGCCGGAGGTGCAACCGCGCCTGGACGGTACGGGCCAAACGGATCCAGGCATCCATGTCGCCGCCGTAGAGGAGGTCGTTGGAGGTCGGGGTCCGCCCCTCGCGGCGCATCTCCTCGATCGCCTCTTCGATCAACTGGTGCACTCCCTCGTAGACTTCCTGCTGGCTGTCGTAAGCCGGCCCGTACACTCTGGTGTCGAAGGCCTGCTTGTACGGAACCGGCCCCCACGCGTCAGTGACGATCGAGAGAGTCCAGGCGAAGATGAACTTGGCGATGCCGTGGTACGGCCAGTCACCCGATTCGGACGCCTTCTGCATGATGATGAGGGAGTTCTTCATCACGTTCGCGTAGGCGGCGTTCCACGGCTGGTCGGCATCGCCTTCGCTGACCTCGTAGTGATGGAACTGCGAGTACGGACGCTCGTCCCGGTTCCACGACCACTGCTGCGTCCACTCGGTCGCCCACGACGTGAGCCCCGTCGTCGAGCCGTACCGCTCGGTCGGGAAACCGAGGATGTTCTGCGTGAAGTTCACCAGCACGCCCGGAAGGATCAGGTCCATCCGCACGTCCGTGGCGGTGTTCGGGTTGTCGTTCACGTCCAGGAAGTCGGCGCAGCCGACGATCGACCCGACCACCACCGAGACGAGCAGGAGCCTCGTCGTTGCTTTCCTGAGCCGAAACATGGGAAGCATCCTTTTCATCGAGGTTCGCATGTCGTCGTCGACCCGGTCAGAAGCTCGCCCGTAGAGCGACGTTGAACGTCCGGACGGGTGGCGGCAGGAAGAACCGGTACGCCGTGCCGCCGGCGTTCGCTGCGCCGTAGTTGCTCCCGGCGGGGTCGATGTACGAGAAGTTGCTCCAGATCTTTAGGTTGTGACCGCTCAACACCAGGCTCGCGTTGTCCACGCCGATGCGACGCGTGACCGAGGTCGGGATCTGGTACTGGAGCGACACCTCCTGGAGCCGGACGTGACTGCCGTCCTCGATCTGGTACTCGTTCTTGTTGTATCCACCGTACTCGTTCATCCAGTAGTCCTGGTCCCGGATGATCTTGACGGTGTTCGGCTCGCCCGTGTTGACGTTGACGCCCTCGTAGACGTACTCCGTCCCGCGCAGCTCGGTGATCTTGGCGATCCCGAGCGCCACCGTGTAGTTCAGGTCGAAGTTCAGGATGTCGCCGCCCTGGACGGTGTTCAGCAGCGCCGACAAGGTGAACGGCCCGGTCTGGATCGACGTGCTGAGGCTTCCCATCCAGTCGGGCTGGGTGTTCCCGATGACCTTCTGCTTGTCATCCCAGAGCGGCAGACCATCGTCGCCGATGAGGACCTGTCCCTTCTCGTTGCGCAGGAACCCGGTCCCCCAGATCACCCCGTACGGCACGCCCTCCATGATCCGGATCTGGGGGAAGGCGTAACCGGCAAGGGGGATCGAGGTCACGCCCGGCGCGAGCGATTCGACCATGGAGCGGTTGCGGCTCCAGTTCGCGCGCACGTCCCACCGCAACCACGGCGCATTGATCGGAACGATGTGCGCCGACACCTCGACGCCCTCGTTCCTGAGGTCGCCCGCGTTGCGGGTGATCGAGGTGTAGCCGGTCGCCGCCGAGGAGGGAACGCTGAAGATCTGGTCGTAGCTGCGCTTGTCGTAGTAGGACACGTCCAGGCGGGCGCGCCCGTTGAGCATCCGGAGCTCGATGCCGGCCTCGTACTCCGTGGTGCTCTCGGGCTTCAACTCGGGATTGCCCAGGGCGTTGCTCTGAAGGAACCCGAGCGTGCCGCGGAACGGCCACTGGACGCCGCCGGCGGCGTAGTAGTTCGTCGAGAGCCGGTAAGGCGGCGCGTCGCTGCCGACCTGCGCGACCGAGAGTCGAACCTTACCGTAATCCAGCCACTTGCTTTGCCAGCCGAGGGCGTCCGTGAAGATTATGCTGAGGCTGGCTGAAGGATAGAAGTAGCTGTTGTTGTGCTTGGGGAGCGTCGAGCTCCAGTCGTTGCGCCCCGTGAGATTCAGGAACGCCCAGTTCCTGAAGTCGATCGTTGCCTGCGCGTAAACGCCGACCTGCCGACGATACCGCGTGAGCTCGCCTCGCAGGTCGCGGTTGTAATAGTTCTCCAGGTTGTAGTACCCGGGGATGATCAGCTCCCTACCCCACGCGGCGAGCGATGCATCCTCATGGCTCGTGATGTTGAAGCCCGCCAGGCCGCTCAGGGTGATGTCGGACGTGAGCTGCGTCCCCGACAGGTTGAGGACCAGGTCGTTGGAGATGCTGGTCCTGGTGATCCGGTCCTGACGCGTGTACCCCGAGCGGATCGGCGGATCCTGCGCGGTCAACCACGGCCGTTCGGCCTGCGTTGCCAGCCGCGAATCGAGGTAGGTGTCGAGACCGAGACGATTGGAGAGGTCGAGGTTGTCGAGGATTCGGAAGCGGAAGTACTGAGATGCGATCCAGCGGTCGGTGGTGCTCCCCCGGTATTCGTTCTGGGCGACCCATTCGGGGTGCGGGAAGTTGCTCCCCCACATCACCGGCGTGCCATCGGCGTTCCATGCACGGCGAACGTCGAGGTTGGGCGGGCGGTGCATCAGGACCTGCTCGATCCCCTGCCACCCTTCGTTCTGCCAGATGTTCTCCGTCTTCGAGAACATGACGGTCGTGGACGACTGCAGCCGATCCGTGAGCTGGAGCGTTACGCTGGTGTTCACGTTGAGGCGCTCCATCAACGTGTTCGGCTGGATCCCGCCGTGGTACGTGTAGGTGGTCCCGAGGTTGTAGGAGCCCCTCTCGCCGATCCCGCCCGCCGCGCCGATGGACGTCTCGCTTATCCGACCGAGCCGATAGAAGTCCTCGCGCGGATCTACCATCCGCACCGTTCCCTCGTGGGCGAGCACCTCCTCGGAGAGGCTGTCCTTGTGCGGGCCCCAGTTGCGGGTCGTCGTGGGAGTCGAGAGCGGGTAGCCGGACTCGCACCAACCGCCGTAGGCCTCGGGGAGTCCGTTGCAGTAGTAACCGTCCGACCCCGCCGTGTAGGTGGTTTGTTTCCCGGCGAGGATCGGCGACTGCAGACCCAGACGCGTGGAGAACGTGAAACGGGTGGGCGCGCCTCTCGTGCCCGACTTGGTGGTGATGATGATGGCGCCGTGCGCCGCCCTCGAGCCGTACAGCGCCGTCGCCGCTGCACCACGCAGGACCGAGATGTCCGCGATGTTGTTCAGGTCGATGTCCATCGCGCGGCTGCCTGCCGACCCGACCTCCAGCGCGAAGCCGTCCTGCGGGTCCGTATCCATGTTGATCGGCACGCCGTCGATGACCCACAACGGCTGGCCGCCGCCGGTGAACGACGTCTCACCGCGCAGCACGATCCGGGAAGAGGCACCCGGCCGGCTGCTCGTCGACGTCACCTGGACCCCCGCGACCTTCCCCTGGAGCACGCTCACCACATCGAGCTGCGGCGCCACATCCAGTTGTTGCGAGTTGACGCTCTGCACCGCGTACCCCAGCCCCCGCTCGGTCCGGGGAATCCCCAGGGCCGTGACCACGACCTCGTCCATCGCGATCACTTCCTGCGTCATGGCGAGGTCCAGGGTCGCCACCTCCCCGGCCCTCACGGTCACCTCCCGTTCGACCGCGGCATAGCCGAGGAACTGCACCCGGACCCTGACCGTGCCCACCGGCACGTTCAGGAGCAGGAACCGCCCGGCGTCGTTGGTGATCTGCCCGATCTGAGTACCGGGTATGTGCACCTGTGCCCCGGCGATCGGCCGTCCGGTGACCTGATCGACCACGGTCCCCGTGATCGTGCCGACGCCCTGCGCGCGCGACGGGCTCGCTGCGAAGAACACGAGGACCGCAGCGGCCGCCAAGCGAATCCACCTGGTCAACATCGCCGACCTCCTCTGCTCGAGAAGGGAATCCTGCCACGAAGGGCCAACGAACGCTGACTTCAGCGCACCCGCCTCACGTCGTGCCCGTCGAGGGGGCCGCACGCCGCGCGGCCGCGCCCGGGGTGTCGATTCACTCGCACCCCGACGAGATGGGTACGACGGTGGCTTCGATGTCACCCAGTTCGCCTCGGATGGACCCATGTGGCCCATGCCGACCGGGGCTTTTCGATTGTTCGTCTGACGCAATGAAGGCCTGACCTGCGATTCGCAGGTCGCACGTTTCGTCGGGAATCGAGACGAGTCGGTCGGTCCGGCGCGGCGCATGGCGGCGGGGACCGGCCGCGTATATTGGATCAGAGTTGCGCGGGCGGCAGGCGGTGCACGATCAATGCCATCTACATCATTCGGCCATGCCGCCCGTCTCCGTATGCGGGAATTGGCGATGTATTCCAGCGGGCGACGGGTGCTGCGCTGCCGAACGCGGCGGTATCGTCCTCCCCCGCCCGCCGGTTATTGGATACAATATGCAGAGGAGCGGGGGTTCGCAAGAGGGACGTCGGCACGGCTGTCGGGCCGCCGGATCCATTGCCCTGCGCCCGCGTCGCACGCGAGTCGATCCACCCGGACCGCGCGGAACCGGGGCTCGGTCGGCCGCCTCCCCTACACCTTCCCGCCCCATTCCGCTAAGTTACTCCCGGTTTTCGACCTGCAACCGATTGCGCGAGCGATCCATGACCACGGACACCTCGAAG
>Ga0207873_1003782_pt1 | contig 10644 bp, 7 predicted proteins | sample BGWIniCompost_FD_187373 | JGI IMG/M metagenome (GOLD analysis project Ga0207873, IMG submission 187373) | Cellulose adapted compost microbial communities from Newby Island Compost Facility, Milpitas, CA, USA - BGW Initial Compost (SPAdes)... ... | reverse complement strand
AATGGAAGCGCTGCGATGAATAATGCCGGAGCTATGATGGATAATGCAAGCGCCAGGATGAATAATGCAAGCGCCAGGATGAATAATGAGAGCGCCAGGATAAATATCGTAAGCGCCGTCATAAATAATGGAAGCGCTGCGATGAAATTTACAAGCGCCGTCATGAATGACTCAGGCGCCGCGATGAATAATGTAGGCGCCGTCATGAAATACGCGAGCGCAGGGATAAATAATGCAAGCGCTGTGATGAATAATGAGAGCGCCAGGATAAATATCGTAAGCGCCGTCATGAATAATGCAGGCGCCGCGAGAGGAAACGCTCCTGCAACGTAGAAAAATGCAAGAGCCATGAAGCGAAACGCTGGTTCCACCCGGAGGAGCGGGGAAGAATCCCCGCCCTTTGCGCCCGGAGTCAGGCGCATGAGGCAAACCGTCCGTTGACGCGATGGCGCTCCAGACTTTAAGCGTTGGGAAAGATAGATTTTTCGGAGCGGCTCAGACATGCAGATTACTTTTACCAAGCGGAGAAGCGAAGCGGCGAGGCGGCAAAACGAGAAAAAATGGCGATTCGGCGATGGGTTGATTTGCCGACTCTAATGGCGTCGCATGCGAATTGCAACCAATAATTATATATCTGCAACTTATTTTTCATATGGACTCCTGGCATTCTTAACTTTTTTTATATTTGGCAAATAGTTGAATACAATATGGAGTCCTTTGAAAGCCAGAATTTCATTCATGCCGGACCGTCGCATGCCGGCATGCGGATTGGCAAAGGTCACGATACGGCAAAGGTTGATGAGGCCCAAATTTGGAAAAGCTTTAAAGAGGGGAACGAATCGGCTTTTGCGTATATTTATACCACCTATTTTTACAAACTTTTAAATATTGGCTATCAACTTTCAAGGGACAAGTCGCTTATCAAAGATTGCATCCAAGATCTCTTTATTGATATCCGAATTAAGAGAAAAAAGCTCGCCGACGTAAAATCGATAAAACTGTACCTTTATAAATCGTTCAGAAGAAGGATGGCCGATTACCTTCAGTATGAGATGAAAAAGGTTGATAAAGAACGCCAGGCCGCGAACGAGCATTATTTAATCGACATCCCTTATGAAGATAGACTGATCAATTCCCAACTGTTGGAAATCCAGAAAATCAAGCTGAATAAGGGCATTATGGCTTTGACGGAACGGGAGCGGGAAGCCATTTATTTTTTCTATTATAAAAACCTCTCCTATAAAGAGATTTGCGACTTGTTTAACTATAAGCAAGTAAAGACAGTTCGAAATCTTGTTTACCAGGCCCTCAAAAAACTAAAACCGTACATAGAAATCGTCCTAATATTCTCTTGCATCATCAATAATTGAAGTCAATCAAATAAAATTTTCCGGTTTTTCAAGGTTGTTTTATACTGTTTTCCCTCTTTCTAATATAAGACAATGAAAATGGAGTACAAAGATTTCCGTCTAATCGATTTTTTATTGGACGAAGATTTTAAGGAATGGGTATTAAATCCCGATTCTAATCGGACCTTGTTCTGGGATGAATGGCTTAGAGCTTACCCGGAAAAGCGTCAGGAATTCATGAAGGCAAAGGAAATAATCCTGAAAATGAGGTTTAGCGAAGTTCAGGAAGAGGAAGATTTTCATGAAGTATTCGGCAAGATTTTACAAGGAGAAAAATCGGCCGCTGGCAAATTCATTGAAAGTCAAAAAATGCAAAGAAGCGGCATGCCTGCATGGCTTAAAATCGCAGCCTCTTTATCGTTAATTATTGTCGCCATTTATTTTTTCAGGGTTAGCCGCATTGGACAGGAAGAAAACAATATAACCGTTAGCGAAATTGTAAAGAATAATCCCAAGGGAAGGAAGTTGACTTTCGCCCTGCCCGACGGTTCAATTGTAAACCTGAATTCTGAGAGCAGTTTGTTTTTCCCCGAAACCTTTCATCCTGACCGCCGCGAGGTTCGTCTGGTGGGCGAAGCATATTTTGATATTAAGGGAGATTCAGCATGGCCATTTGTGGTAATCGCCGGCAACATATCCACAACTGCATTAGGCACTTCCTTTAATGTCAGAGCCTGGCCAGATAAAACCACTACCGACATTGCGCTTGTTTCAGGAATTGTCGAAGTGAAAAAAATAAACGACGCAAATCCGGGAATGCTTCTTTCGCCGGGCGAAAAAATCACCCATGATGAAATTACGGATGAATTCACCAAATCAAAATTTGATTTAGCCCTTGAAACGGGATGGAAAGACAAAATTCTTGTATTTAAAAACGCATCGCTCGGCGAGTTTGTCCAGACCGTAGAAAGGTGGTACGATGTAGAAATTGAATTGCAGGGAGCCTCGCCATCATCCACCGCCTGGAGTATCGACGGCGAGTTTCGGGACACCAGCCTGGAGCAGGTTCTGGAAAGCTTGAGTTTTGTGTATAAAATCAACTATGCGATTAATGGCAGGAAAGTTATACTTAAATTCTAAGCGGATGTATATTCTTTCAAATAACGGCCCTTAGAAAAGATGTTCAATCAGGGACGTTAAACTTTATGTATTTGGAAACAATAAGGTAAATCAAGTCAAACAATCATAATATGAAAAGACAACTACGAAAAACGTTGATGCAAGGCTCAAGATGGGTCTTGTGCGCATGCTTGTTGCAAACATTTGTTGTAACAGGGCTGTTTGCTGGAGCGGGTCCTGCGCAAAACGTGAAAAGCGTCAAAGAGGTGACGGTAACGCTTGATAATGCGAGAGAGACCATCGGGAATGTGTTCAATCAGATAGAAGCGAAGACAAACTTTAGATTCATTTTTGAAACAAAGCATATTGACAACAATTTGCTGTTAAACTTCAAGCAAAAGACGGCTTCTATCAATTCTATTCTCCTTGAAATTTCAAAACAATCCAATCTGAAGTTTAAACAGATCAATCACACGATCAATGTTTCTACCAAGGAAGCGGGAGAAAGAAAGACTCCCGAAGTCATTATCATCCTTCAAGGTCAAACGGTGACAGGAAGGGTAACTTCAATGGAAGACGGCGAACCATTGCCCGGAGTTAACATAATCGAAAGGGGCACAACCAATGGAACCGTTACCGATATCCAGGGCCGTTATTCTATTGATGTAACGCCAGGCTCGAAGCTTGTTTTCAGCTATATTGGTTTTGTAACCGAAGAAGTTGAGGTGAATGGTCAATCGGTGATCGATGTTGTCATGGTCGCCGATATCAAGTCGTTGGAAGAGATTGTAGTAATTGGATACGGCACCATGCAAAAAAAGGATCTGACGGGCTCTATCATACAGGTTCTCCCCGATGCCATTGAAAATGAAAATCCACGGACGGTCCAGGATATCCTTCGCGGCACGCCGGGGTTAAACGTGGGATTCGACGCGTCTGCAAAGGGCGGAGGTTCTATGCAAATCAGAGGGCAGCGTTCAGTCTACACCGGAGGCGGGCATAACGATCCCCTTATTGTCCTGGACGGTATGATATTTTACGGCGAGTTATCGGAAATCAACCCGGACGATATTGCCCAAATTGACGTATTGAAAGATGCGTCTGCCGCGGCTGTTTATGGAGCCCGCGCGGCAAACGGGGTGATCATTATCTCAACAAAGAAAGGAGAAATAGGCAAACCGACGGTGAAATTTACGTCAAACGTTGGTTTTACCACTATGGGCGCCAACCGGAATGTTTTTAGCCCGGAAGGCTATTTAAAATACCGGGAGGACTGGTACACCACGCCGACATACGGCATTAACGATCAGACTGGCAAGTATGAAGAATATGTTGCTTCGCTTTCAGACAAGCCGGGATATTATGCAAAACCTACTCCTGAAAATTTAGCCAAGTATGGCATTACCCTTGAAGAATGGAGATCCTATACAAACAACGGCGATATTTCGGACGATGAAATATGGGCCGAACGTATTTTGTTGCAAGGCAATCCAAAAGCCAACTATCTACTGGGCAAAACTTTCGACTGGTATGACCAGAGTTTCCGGACAGGGTTCAACCAGGATTATAATATCAGCGTTTCAGGCGCCAACGACCGGATGAACTACTATATGTCTATGGGATACCTTTCGAATGAAGGCGTGGCCGTGGGCAATGAATACAGGTCAATTCGTTCCAATCTGAAAGTGGGCGGCAAGGTAAACAATTGGCTTGAATTGGGCGCCAATGTCAATTTTCAGGATCGCAGCGACGGCGATTTGGCCGTGGATTGGGGAACGCAGATAATGAACAGTCCATACGCCACTTACGCCGACGAGAACGGAAAACCCGTTGTGGATCCAATGGGCTGGGAGACGGCATTCATTGGCTACAACTACGACTTTGAGCGTCAATTTAGAGAGCTGGAAAAGGGATTTACCGTATTGAATTCCATCTTGACGGCCAAAGTAAAACTTCCATTCAATATCGTCTATACATTTAACGCCTCGCCGCGTTATCAATTCTTTTATGACCGGTATTTTGAGTCTTCGGCGCATCCGAATTGGTCGCCAACTAACAGAGGCGCAAACCGCGAACAGGCGAAACGATTTGATTGGTCGCTCAACAATACCATCCACTGGAATCATACTTTTGCCGACAAACACCGTGTGGACCTGACTCTGGTGCAGGAAGCGGAAGAACGGCAATACTGGATGGACAGGATAGAAGCGCGCAATATTTTACCGACAGATGCGCTGGGATTTCATGAAACCAAAACCGGCGATAAGGAAAGAAGCTCTTTTGATACGCACGATTCGCGCGAAACCGCAGATGCGATGCTTGCCCGGTTGTTTTATTCCTACGACGACCGCTACATGTTCACCGGTTCGGTTCGCCGGGATGGCTATTCAGCTTTTGGCACGGCAAACCCCCGGGCGACATTTTATTCGATGGCGTTTGCTTGGACTTTCACAAACGAAAGCTTTTTCAATTGGGATCCCTTGAGCATGGGTAAGCTGAGATTATCCTGGGGGCAGAATGGCAACCGGGGTTTAGAAAACCCCTATCTCGCGCTTGCCGACCTGGGCGCTGGAACGGGCGCTACGCAAGGCTATCTCACAAACACAGGCGATTACGTGCAATACAGATATATGTCTATGGGCAGGATGGCTAACCCTCATCTTCAATGGGAAAAGACCACGGCGTGGAACATTGGACTGGACTATGGATTCCTCAACAATCGTATAAGGGGTACGGTCGATTATTATATAATGCCTACCACAGATATGGTCATGAACCAGACGTTGCCCGGTTTCTCAGGTTTCGGCAGCATAACTTGCAATCTTGGAGAAGTAGAAAACAGAGGTATAGAAATTTCATTGAATAGCCAGAACATTAGCAACAATGTACTGGAATGGAGCGCCTCCCTCGGATTTTTCAAGTATAAGAATACCATCAAACATCTGTATTATGAATATGAAGATGTATTGGATGAAAATGGGAACGTAATAGGAACTAAAGAAAAGGATGATGTGGGCAACAGGTGGTTCATTGGGCAGCCAATTAGCGCTATCTGGGATTACCGTGTAACCGGAATTTGGCAGGCTGACGAGGCTGAAGAAGCGGCAAAATATGGTCAACGGCCCGGCGACCCCAAAGTAGCCAATAATTATACCGCCGATGATAAGGATAACGGCGACGGCACCTTTACCCCGGTATATAATGATAAAGACAAAGAATTCCTTGGTCAAACGGCCCCGCCAATTCATTGGTCTCTCAGGAATGACTTCACATTCTTCAAGAATTTAAACCTGTCATTCAATATTTACTCCTATTGGGGCCATAAAAGCACGAGCGCCAATTATTTAAATCAGGATAATAGCACTTCTTCTATTACCAACGGCTTTAACGTCTATGCAAAAGAATATTGGACTTTAAACAACCCGACCAATGATTATGCGCGTCTGGACGCAAAAGGGCCTGCTGGCATAACATCTCCGGCTAAGCTTTATGATCGCTCTTTTATCCGGTTCGAAAACTTATCGCTCGGATATACCTTCCCGAAACGAATGATTTCGAGGCTGGATGTGCAACAGCTAAAAGTTTATGGCTCAATACGGAATGTGGCCGTCTGGGCCAAAGATTGGGAATACTGGGATCCGGAAACGGGAAGCATCGCTCCCCGCATTTTCACCCTTGGATTAAGTGTAACCTTATAAAGAAATAGATCGATGAAAAGCATTATAAATAAATTAAGCAAGCTGTCTGGAAAGATCCTGGCAGTAATGATATTGATGGTTTTCGCTGGCTGTACAGAAGAGTTTCTCAAACCCGACCCTCTTTCGTTTTACGAGCCAGGCAAGACGTTTGGCACAAAGTCCGGGCTTGAATCGGCCTTGGCCATGGCCGACCGGCATTTGCGGACATACTGGAGCTTTTATAGCACCCAGGATTTATCCCTGCCAATCAGCACCGAGTATATGTTTTCGGATGTGGCCGTAGCGGGGAAAACCGACGATGGCGCCATTTTCATTGATATCGCTACGCGTCTGACTCCCACCGATTTACGGGAACGCATGACCTATTTTTGGGATGAAACCTACAACGGCATCAAATATGCCAATACCGTGATCAGTTTCATTGACAATGTAGAAAATCTGGACGAAGCCACAAAAAATGAATTCCGGGGGAGGGCTTATTTTCACCGGGCTTTCCGGTATCTCGCCCTCTGTTTCCAGTTTAAAGACGTGCCTTTGGTGACAAAGATCATCGAAGTGCCAAAGTTGAATTACCGCAGCACAAAGAGAGAGGCGATCCTGCAAATGATCACTGAAGATATGGAAAAAGCCGTTCAATGGGTGCCGGAACAAAAGGACATGGATCTGATTGGCATGATCAACAAAGGCGCTTGCCGGCAATTGTTAATCAAATGTTATCTGGCCACAGGTCAATGGGACAAAGCGATTGCTCAGGCGGATACATTGATTAACCATTCCGGTTATCAACTCATGACCGACCCGTTCGGGACTTTTATTAATCCATTTCCTGAAACCTGGCCGGTAACGCGCAACGTAATTTGGGACCTGCATCGTCCTGAAAACAAATGCATACCTGCAAATAAGGAAGTTATCCTGGGTATGCCAAACAGGCCGGGGACGACTTCCGAGATCAAGTTGCGCTCCATGCGAAATTGGCTTCCATTCTGGGATTCGGATTTTATCAAAGCGCCGAACGGCCAAAGAGCAATGCGAATTTACCCGGCGCCCGATGCCAATTATGATCCGAAATTAGACTATAACAGAGCGATAGGACGCGGCATCGCCCATATACGCCCAACTCACTATGCTACCCACAGCGTGTGGTATGTGAACGGCGTCGACGACGCGGGCGACTTGCGCCACAATAGCGCTGTAGGCAACTGGGGGCGGATGGATTCTCTTAAATACAGCAATAAGAGTAATCTTACATGGTATGGACAGAACCTCCGTCTTTACGATGAAGATGGCAATCTCTTGTGCACAGACACCATCCGTTGCTGGTTTGATTGGCCTCATTATAAATATTATATTGAAGATCCTACGGAATTGGAAGGTATGCAAAACAACCATCGCGGCGGAGCCGGAGATTGGTATTGCTATCGCCTGGCTGAAACTTATTTGTTGAGGGCGGAAGCAAAATTCTATAAAGGAGATATTGCCGGAGCGACTGAGGACGTCAACAAAGTCAGGGAAAGGGCGAAATGCACGCAATTGTATTCCACCGTGACGATTGGCGATATCATGGATGAGCGCGCCCGCGAATTGAATATGGAAGAATGGCGATTCACAGAGTTAAGCCGCGTTTCCTACTGCCTTGCAATAAGCGGGAAACCGGACGAATGGGGCAATACCTATTCGGTGGACAATCTGGCGGAAAACAGCTATTGGTTCCAGAGGATAGAACATTATCACAACTACTACAACAAAGGGACCGCGACTGTTAAAAACCGCCAGTTTACAATGGCTCCGCATAACATCAACTGGCCCATACCATACAGGGCTATTGAAGCTAACCGGAAAGGCAAACTCAGCCAAAATCCTGGCTATGATGGGCACGATCCCAATATTCCGGTTTGGGATAAATGGCAAGACGCGGTTGCCGATGAGGATAGATTCTAAAATTATATATTGAAACAATGAAATCCGGAGAGACTGGGAGAGCGGAAGCTCCTCAGTCTCTTTGGTTTTATGTTTTGTTAAAAGCGGTTGCCGGTTGTTCGTTCCCATCAAAGAAAATGTTGATTTGTTGGTTTGTAAAACCTCCATAACGGCATAACCTGCGCCTTGGCAATCAGCTCCCGACGCCGGCAACTCACAACAGGCAACCGGCGCCGCTATTCGGGAAGGTAGAAGTCAAACTTTTGGTCGTTCATGCACTTGAAATGGCCTTTGGGGCATTTGTCATAGCCAAGCTTTGAGCACGGACGGCAGCTCAGGTTGTTGTTTTCAAAGATGGTAAACTTGGTGCGGTAGGGATACATCCCGAAAGCGGGAACGGTGTTGCCCCAGATGGAGAAAATTTCTTTTTTGAAAGCGGCGGCAATGTGCATCAGGCCGGTGTCGTGGGTGAAAACATATTTTGCCTGTTTCACCAAAGAGGCCGACTGGTTGAGGTTGAACTTCCCGCAAGCGTTGAAAATGGGAGGCGCTTTCATCTCCTCGTCTTTGTCGTAACCTTCAAAAAACCTGCAAATTTCCTCTCCGAGTTCAAATTCTCCCTTCCCCCCCAACAGGACGATGGGCCTGTTTATTTGATGACAAAGCTGGATCATCCGTTTTAAAGGCAGCCTTTTGGTGGCGTATGTGGCGCCGATCACAAAGGCCACATACCCGTTGCGATGCGCTTCCGGAAGCCATTCCATATCCACTTCGTCTTTGGAGGGGATAAAATAATCCAGCCCCATCGAATCGGTTTTCACGCCGAGCTCTTTTACGGCGTCCATATACCGGTCCACTACATGCACGTTAGGCATCCTGTTGATCTTGAAATTCACCAGGAGCCACTTTCTGAAATTCAACTTGTTAAAACTCCGGGATTTTACCCCGAGCCTGCTTTTGATCAGCAGCGTCCTTAAAGAATTGTGGAGGTCGACGACATAGTCGTAACGTTCTTTTTTCAGCTCCGCGATTAAATCATTCAACGATCCGTTGAGGCAATGCACCTTGTCGATATAAGGATTTCCGACAAGTATTTCCGAAAATTTCGCTTTGGTGGCGTAGTGCACTTCGCAATGGAGCTGCGTTTTCAAAGCCCTGATCACAGGCGTAGTCAACACAATATCTCCTATGGAAGAAAACCTCAGGATCAGCGCTTTCATATTTGTTTTTTTCTCATTCAAAAATGATTGGACCTGCAAAGGAAACGATTTTTTGTTTCTCTTTAAAATATACAGGATAAATGCTTGCCAAAAGAACGCTGGTTTATCGGAAGAAATTAGTAATTTTAATCGCCTTTTAACTTTTGGTTACATAAATCTATTTTTTTATGAATTACTGGCTGGTGAAAACAGAACCCGAGACATACTCGTGGGATGTGTTTGTTGCGAAAGGACGCGATCATTGGGATGGCGTTAGGAATTTCCAGGCGCGCAACAATCTGAATAATATGAGGCCGGGCGACCTGGCGCTTTTTTATCATAGCGGGAAACAAAAGGCGGTGGTCGGAATAGCCAAGGTGGTAAGCGAACCTTATCCCGATCCCACAACCAACGATCCCCGCTGGGTGGTGGTGGACCTTGAGCCCGAGCGTCCGTTTAAAAAGACCGTCACGCTGCAACAAATTAAAAGCGACTCCCGGCTCGGCAATATCGGCCTGGTTCGTCAAAGCAGGCTTTCCGTGATTTCGCTTAAGGAGGAGGAATTTGATATGATCGTTGCAATGGAAGGTTGAGGCCATGAGAAATATTATAGCAATCCTGATTTCCTTTTTCTTTATTCCACATCTTGCCGCGCAAATCCATCAACCGGAAAGATTTGAAGTGGAATTAAATTATTACGACAATTACTTTAACACCATCTCCGCCGGGAAAGACGGAATCGCCCTGGTGCGCGAGTCGTCGGAACGCGGCAAAGGGAATGAAGGATTCTATGAAGTGATCATGCTCGATTCTTCGCTCAACGAACTATGGCGGAACAGCTATGGCGTCCCGTACGACCGCTTTTTCAGGGGGTATGATTACCACAAAGGCTCCATTATCCTGTTGTTCACCAATAAATACTCTGCATCAAGAGACAACATGCTGCTGATGAAGATAGACGCGGCGACGGGCGAAATGGAGAAATTTGAAATCGACCTGGAATTCATGGTCGATCTGTCGCACTTTGAAATGGTGGGAGAATCGGCCATTTTCGCCGGGTATGTCAATTACAGGCCGACGGTTTTTCTCTACAACCTGAAAGACAAAAGAATTATCGTATTAAGGGGATTTTATATCGAAAGGAGCGAAATTATACAGGTGGATGTGGACGACGACCGGGATATTTTCCATGTGCTTGCCACAATGCGGACCATCGACCGCCGCAATACCGTCATGATGAAGAGTTTCGACAAAAATGGCGACCTCCTGATCAACACTATCCTCGAACCCGACGAAGGCTATAACCTCCTTTATGGCCGCGCGACCACCACCAACTACGGACAGCAATTTATTGCCGGAGTG
>Ga0207873_1003780_pt1 | contig 10656 bp, 4 predicted proteins | sample BGWIniCompost_FD_187373 | JGI IMG/M metagenome (GOLD analysis project Ga0207873, IMG submission 187373) | Cellulose adapted compost microbial communities from Newby Island Compost Facility, Milpitas, CA, USA - BGW Initial Compost (SPAdes)... ... | reverse complement strand
AAACTAACCCCTTCACCCTATGCATTAGACCTCGAACTTTCTTCTATTCCCCGGGGTTGCCAGGCATCCTTTTGGGGACTGTCCGTCCGGCGACGGGCGATCTAAATTCAATTAACCCAACAAACAGATTATATGAAACAACGATACCACGTTTTCATACTGGGATTGTTGCTCGTATTTGCCAGTGTATCGGCATATGCGCAGCGGACGATTTCAGGGACAGTCTCTGATACGCAGGGCACGCCGATGCCCGGCGTTAATGTTATCGTGAAAGGCACGTCTTCCGGTACAACCACCGATTCTAACGGTAGGTATACGCTTGATGTAGGTGACGGAACGGTGCTTGTGTTCTCTTTTATCGGCTACATGACACAAGAAGTGGAAGTGGGCGCGCGGACCACTGTTGATGTGACACTTTCCGAAGACATTCGTCAGTTGAGTGAAGTGATTGTAACGGCTCTCGGTATTGAAAGAGAGGTTAAGGCACTCAACTATTCGGTTAGCGAAGTGAAGGGAGACGAGTTCGTTCAGGCCCGCGAAAACAACCTGGCTGCTCAACTTTCGGGTCGGGTTGCTGGCGTGAACGTAAGTAAAGCCTCTTCCGGCCCTGCGGGGTCAACCCGCGTGGTAATTCGCGGTAACAAAACACTCTCTGGCGGTAATCCCCTGTATGTTATCGACGGTATTCCGATGGATAACACCAACTTTGGACAAGCTGGACTTTGGGGTGGACGCGACGAAGGTGATGGTCTCACCAGTATAAACCCTGACGACATCGAGTCAATCACTGTGTTGAAAGGTGCCAGCGCAGCGGCTCTTTATGGTGGCCGCGCGGGGTTCGGTGTTATCAACATCACCACTAAGAAAGGTGCAGCCCGGAGGGGACTGGGCATCGAATTCAACTCCAACTACGTTTTCGAGACGGTCAATGATTTAAGAGACCTGCAGCACGAGTTTGGCGCTGGCAATTTCGTGGGCGAAACGCCTTCAAAGCCGACGACCCTTCAACAAGCTTTCAGTTGGGGTTCCTCTCACTGGGGACCCAGGCTTGACGGTTCCAATGTACTGCAGTTTGATGGCGTTGCCAGGCCGTACAGCTACGTGGGCGACAATTGGGATAAATTCTTCGAAACCGGTCACGCATGGACGAATAGCCTCGCACTCACCGGCGGTGGAGAAAATCAGACCTTCCGTTTTTCGGTGTCTGACCTGAGGAGCACATCGGTGCTTCCCAACAGTGGCTTCGATAGAACTAATGCTACATTGTCTACCAACGCGAGGTTTGCAGACAAGCTTACCCTCGATGCCAAGATCATGTACTCTCACGAGTTCGCACACAACCGCCCGGTATTGTCCGACTCCCCGGGTAACGCCGTTCAGTCTATGTGGATAATACCCAATAACGTGGACGTCGACATTTATCGCGGTGATCCGAACAAGCTCGGAGCAATTCCGGAAGGTATTTCGGATGAACTTCTCACCATATATGGACAAGGTGGCGATGCCCGTTTGCCTGGTCAGGAATGGCTGCCGGCGGCAAACAACTGGGGCCAGAATCCGTGGTGGGCAACCTACCAGTTCATTGATGACGATACCCGTGACCGGATAATTTCTTCAGGTTCGTTGCGTTACGACATCACAGACTTCCTCTGGATTTCGGGTCGGATCGGTCTCGACTGGTACACACGCCGTTCCACATCACTCACTCCTGAAGGTACCGGTTATCAACTCGGCGGGGCGCGTTCAGAAGCCGAAGACCGCACGCGCGAAACAAACATGGAGTGGATGTTGGGCTTCGACAAAGAATTTGGAAAGATCAGCGTGAACGCGTTTGTCGGAGGCAACAGGATGAGAAGGACATGGGAAAGAATTTCGGCTGATGGTAGCGGATTCAACGTACAGTTTTTCCCTGCAATCAATAACACCAGTTCCCGTAACTTCGGCTACGGCTTCGACGAAATGGGTATCAACTCGCTGTTTGGGTCTGCTGAAATCGGTTACAACGGCGTGTTGTTCATCACGGCAACGGGACGGGAAGACTGGTTCTCAGTGTTGAATCCTGAGTACAACCATTACTTCTATCCTTCGGTGGGTGCTTCGTTCGTATTTAGTGATGCGTTTAGCACACTGCCTACCTGGCTCAGCTTTGGAAAGGTCAGAGTTTCATGGGCGCAAGTTGCTACTGCGAACCTTGGTCCCTACAACGCCAACCTGACTTACTCGCTTAGCGGAGCTCCGCACCTGGGTCGCTCTATGGCCACCTTCTCGCAGGCGCAGGGCAACAACGGTACCATTCCTAACCCGCTGTTGCAACCCGCAGTGTCCACCGAAACTGAAATCGGATTGGATCTGCGATTCCTCAACAACCGGATAGGAGTTGACTTCACCTATTACTTCCAGAAGACCACGAAAGACATTCTTGCTGTTACCATCTCTCGGGCTTCCGGATTTGGAGCAACGTACGTGAACGTGGGTGAAATGGAAAACAAGGGTATCGAACTCCTCCTGACTGGAACTCCGGTCCAAGGCCCGCTCACCTGGGATGTTTCACTGAACCTGGCTAAGAACAACAACAAGGTTACCTACCTTGCTGACGGTATCGATGAGGTCGTTGGTGAAGAGCCTCGCACGAGGAATGTGTTTATCAAGCATATCGTTGGCTATCCGTATGGTATGATCACAGGTCGGGTTCAACAACGCGATCCTAACGGTAATCCTATCTTCTTTGAGGATGGCCGGCCAGTTGCTACCTCTGAATATGTTCCAATCGGTAATGGTATTGCTGACTGGACGGGAGGCTTTAACAACTCGTTCACCTGGAAAGGGTTTAATTTGAGCTTCCTGATCGACTTCAAGATTGGCGGTGACATCTTCTCTGGAACGAACAACAGGCTCATCCAGAACGGTTTGCACAAGAAGTCGCTCCTGGGTCGTGAAGGCGAAGCACCCCTGCACGTTACGGGTGTTGTCAATACCGGAACAGCGGAATCACCCGTCTATACCCCGATCGATCGCGACCTCACGCCGCGTGAGGCGAGAGACTACTGGGGCTCAGTGGGCGGTGAGGCAACTGCCATTTCCGACATGTTCATTTATGACGCGTCATTCAGCAAACTCCGCCAGGTGGTGCTCGGGTATACACTGCCAAGGACGCTGCTGAGCAAGACGCCGTTCCAGAAAGTTACGGTGTCTTTCGTAGCCCGGAACCTGGCGATCATTTCGAAGAACATCGAGAACGTAGATCCTGAGTCGATGTATTCGACTAACGCTGGTGCGCAGGGTCTTGAGTACTTCGCGATGCCGTCTACCCGGAGCTATGGGTTTAACCTCAACTTAGGGTTGTAAAATCTAAACGAAAGACAGATGAAACTGACGAAATATATCAGAACAACAGCGTTGTGTGCCCTGGCGGCAGCTATTCCGCTCGCAAGCTGTGACACCGACGAGCTACATGATCTAAATATCAACCCGCAGGCGCTCAACGAGATTGACATGAACTTCCTGTTCACGGCAGCTGAGCTTGGGGCAGCCTCGGCGGGTTCGTCTGGGGACAACCGCTACATCGACTGGCGTACGAACATTGGGTTCGCTGCCTATGCTATTCAGCAGCTTGCTACGGCAGGCGGTGGCATTTCCCCTGGTGACAAATACACGGACAACGTGGAAAGCTACAATGCTCCATGGGAATTCATCTACGGGGATCAGTTGAAGAACCTCGCAGAAATACTGAGGCAGACCGGACCTGGCGGCTACGCGGAAGGGAAGAAAAAAAATACGCGCGAAGCAGCTCGCATTTTGCGCGCATTCCTCTTCCACAGGCTGACCGATTACTACGGCAACATTCCTTATTCGCAAGCGTTGCAGGGTATTCAAGGCATCCACAAGCCCGCGTATGATCACCAACAGGCGATCTATACTGATCTACTGAAGGAACTCGACGAAGCTTCTGCAGCAATCAGCCCATCAAATCCCGACGAAGGTTTCGCCGCGGCGGACATCATCTATGAGGGTGATATCGCCAAGTGGAAGAAGTTCGGATATTCGTTGATGCTGCGTCTTGCTATGCGCGTGTCGAACGTGGATGCCACTATGGCCCAAACGTACGTAACGAAGGCTATCCAGGGTGGCGTGTTCACGAGCAACGACGACAACGCGTGGGTTCCGATGGCACTCGAGCCCAGTGAGTGGACTAACCAGAATGGTATCTCCCGTGCGTTTGCGCCGGGCGATGGCGGCCAGCCCACAACGCTTAGCAAGCGGCTCATCGATATGCTGAAGGGCCCCGACCCTGCCAGCGCCGCTGACGACGACCCTCGTCTGATGATCATCAGCGGCGGTGTGAATGGCAATACGGATCCACTGGCGCAAGAAGGTATGCCGAATGGATTGGATCAGGCATTGCTCGATGATTACCTTGGTACAACGGGCGCTAACCAGAATGAGTACTTCTCCCACATCAACACCAAGATGCTGGATGATGACGATCCGTACATGCTCATGAACTATGCTGAAGTAGAATTCCTCCAGGCTGAAGCCATTGAACGTGGTATCGGTACCGTTCCTGGTACTGCGAAGGAACATTTCGAAGCAGGTGTTGCAGCTGCAATCCAGATGTACACGCCGTTCGATCCGTCCCTCGCGGTGGACGGTACGGTTGCTGTCAACTACGCTCAGTCGCTGGGCTACACCGATGGGGCGGCTAATGCGCTAGAAATGATTGGCGATCAGATGTGGCTCAGCAAGTTCTTCAACTGGTGGGATGCATGGGCTGACTGGAGAAGAACCGGGTTCCCGGTACTTGTACCGATCAACTATCCGGGCAATGTTACCGGAGGTACCATCCCGCGAAAGCTGCGTCTGCCTAGCCACGAAGTAGCTGTCAACGCAGAAAACATCGCACAAGGCGCGACCTTGCCAGATGAACCTACGACAAGAGTATGGTGGGACGGCGGTAACTAGTGCCGACGGCCTTACCGAATATTTCTGGAAAGTACCTGCGATTCGCGGGTACTTTCTTTTTTTTGGTAATCAGCAATCGCTAGGGAAGCCCCGATCACCGCTTTCCCAAAAACACCCCATCACGCCCCTGTACGCTCCCCATATCACCGGCTGCCGCGCCTTGATATGAGTTGAAATGCGCCGAACACGCATGCCTAAAAAGACCAGTAAACCTCCGCGACTGTAATATTGACAATAAACGATGTCCAGGTATCCGTCGTCGTCAATGTCGCCGATCCACGGTGTGGTAAATATGTTCTTTACGCCCTGTGATTCGTCGATGGGTTGTATTGATCCTCTGCGGAAATCAACGGCAAGGAGACGGTTTTGGATCTGAGGTATCGTCGCCTCCACGAATCCCAATGAACAATCAAACTCATTGATACTGATAATAGCCTCGTCAACGCCGTCCTTGTTGAGATCATAAACAACAGGTGAGGAAAAACCTGTACATCCCATCTCCGCCCTGTAGGCGATTTCGCCGTTCTTTCCATTGAGCATCACCTCAATGGTGCCCGTGTTGTTAGGCCATTCACCTTTGCTGACAAATGTGAACAGGTCGGGCGTGTCGTCATTACCGGCAAAATAGCCAATCGCAAAACTGTTGCTGCATTCCGTGCCTTCAATCTTCTGCTGCCACACGTGTTGCAGCGTCTTACCGTCGATGGCAGTGACGGTACTTGCATGCGAGATCGCGATAATATCCAGAAATCCATCACCGGTTATATCAACAGCTACGGGAGGCGCAATAAAACCATGTCCTGTTTCCATGACAACTGCTTTGGCCGATGAGACGTTGCTCTTCATCAGATCGGAAAGTGTTGTGACGTAAAGTCGACCGTCGATCGTTTCACCTCCTGTTCCAAACACGATGGTATAATCCGTCGCACCAGGCTGGCGGAAACACAGGGGAGCCATGTACGACTCCTTCCCATCGGGAACTGTGTCGGCTGCGAGTATCGTTCCGGTACGCGCATCGAATACCATCAAAACTCCGGGATAGCGATCACTTTCATCATAGGGTGGCGCTTTCGGATTACCCCCGTTGACAATAAAGAGGTCATCAATTCCATCGCCATTCTGATCGGGAACAAGCACACTGTTCTGAAAGCTGAATCGCGCGTACCTCAAAACAGGATGGTCCGCGTATTGTTCATGGTTATACGCCCAGATCACTTTGCCCGTCTTGCCGTCAAGGGCTCTCAAGTATGGAGACCGGCCGCCAATGAAGACATCGGGAGTGCCATCTGAATTTATGTCGTAAAAGGTTGGCGAACCGTAGACCTGATCGTCAGCCTCCTGTTCCCACAGCACCGCGCCGGTCGCACCGTCAAGAGCGAGAACACCCTGCGTTGAATGCTGGTACTCATTGCGTCCTGCGCCCAAGACAATATCCAGGACGCCATCGCCATTCAGGTCGGCCGCCCTGGGCGATGACAATGACCCAATGACGGGGAAGTTCACTTCCCAGGCGAGTTCAGTCTTCTTACGGGCACATGAGAACACCAGGAGAACAAGTAGAGGGAGCCATCCGGAGGTACGCATAAGCGAGGTAGGGGAATCACACAAATAACGCGATTTATATCAATTTACAAACGGTCTTTTCGGACGGACATATCGACATGTGTGTAATACCAATTACACACACAGGATGTGGTGTCAGCGACGCTGCAATTGTTGCTAAAGGGCTTGTTAGAACGTTTGATTATGGCGAAATTTCTACGAGCAACCCCTTTTGCAACATGCAGATCACAACCCTCCGATCGGGCGTGTGGATCCTGATCCTGACCGTCACCGGCCTACATGCGCAGGAGGCTGCGCTATTTACGAAGCTACCGGCGACCGAAACAGGTATTACTTTCAAGAATATACTGGATGAATCACCCACCGCCAACGTGCTCACCTATGAATACTTCTACAATGGCGGTGGAGTAGCCGTAGGCGATATTAACAATGATGGCCTTGACGACATTTACTTCACGGCCAACATGCGGCCCAATGTTCTCTACCTCAATGAAGGCAACTTCAAGTTCAGGGACATTACCGCACAGGCTGGCGTAAGCTGCGATACGGGGTGGAAGACGGGCGTTACCATGGCTGACGTTAACGGCGATGGTTATGTAGATATCTACGTTTGTCACTCGGGTAAAGGGGATCCGGAAAAACGACGAAACAAACTTTTCATCAATAACGGGGATCTCACGTTCACTGAACGCGCGGCCGAATTCGGCCTCGATGATCCTGGGCATTCTACGCATGCGTCGTTTTTTGATTTCGATGGCGATGGCGATCTCGATATGTATCTCCTGAATCACAACGTGACGGTGATCAACGAATTCGAGTTCGCCAGTGCCAAGAAGAAACGTGATCCCTATGCGGGTGATAAGCTGTTCCGCAATGACAATGGGCGTTTTGTGGATGTGTCGGAAGCTGCAGGCATCAAGGGCAACCCGTTGGGATTCGGGCTCGGTGTAACGGTCGCCGACGTCAACCAGGATGGATGGCTCGATATCTATGTGTCCAACGACTATGTCGAACCTGACTATCTCTACATAAACAATCGTAACGGCACCTTTACCGATAGAATGACGCAATACATGCAGCACATCTCTTATTTCTCCATGGGCTGCGATGTGAGCGACATAAACAACGATGGCTGGGTGGACATCTACACCCTGGACATGCTGCCCGAGGATAACGAACGTCAGAAGTTACTGTACGGTCCGGAAAACTATGAGCACTATGCGCTCATGGTGCTCAATGGTTTTTATTTCCAGAACATGCGGAACATGCTGCACCTGAACAACCGCAACGGGACGTACAGTGAAATCGGTCAGTATGCCGGCATTTCAAATACCGACTGGAGTTGGGCTCCCCTGTTTGTTGATTTCGACAACGACGGATGGAAGGATTTGTTTGTCGCGAATGGATATTACCGCGATTACACAAATCGCGACTTCCTCAAGTTTAAAGGTGACTACTATTTCGAAATGGCGAAGTCACAGCAGAAGGCCGATACCTTCAAGCTTGTAACTACAATGACGTCGACGCCACTTCAAAACTACATCTTCAAGAACAACGGCGACCTGACGTTCTCTAATAAAAGCGATGATTGGGGTTTTACAGAAAAGAATTTTTCCAGCGGAAGCGCGTATGCTGACTTCGATAATGATGGTGATATTGACCTGGTGATCAACAATCAAAACGAGTACGCGTCAGTTTACCGCAATGAATCGAATCAGCGATACCATGATCGAAACTACCTCGCGATTCTTCTGAAAGGAAAGGGCGGCAACACCCAGGCGATCGGGAGTAAGATCATGGTATACACTGGCGGCCAGGTTCAATACTTCGAGAAAATGCATACCCGCGGGTTCCAGTCGTGCGTAACTGAGCGAATCCACGTTGGACTCGGATCCCATAGGAGTGCCGACTCAGTGGTGGTCATCTGGCCCAACGGTGCACGTACCGTCGAGCGCTTGGTACAATCCGGACAACTCATTACCCTCGTTCAACCGGATGTGCCGTCTGGTACGCGGGCAATAAACCATCTCCCCAAGTCTGATCCACTGCTGACCAGGGTGGATACCAAGATACCCTACACGCATACCGAATATGGGTTCAATGATTTCAAGCGCCAACCTTTGTTGCTTACGATGCTTACGAACTGCGGCCCTGTGATGGCTACCGGCGACGTCAACGGTGATGGCCTGGAGGATGTATACGTAGGGGGTGCGCAGGATAATCCCGGAAGGCTTTATTTCCAGACACCGAACGGTTCATTTACCGAATCCAAGCAATTCTTTCAGGCATATGACGGCAGGAAATTCACGGATGCGGATGCGAAGTTTGTTGACGTTGACAACGACAACGACCTTGATCTGTATGTTGTGAGCGGAGGCTACAACAATTACAAGGAGAATGACCCTGCGCTGCAAGACCGCCTGTTTATTAATGATGGAAAAGGAAACTTCACCTACAAGCCGGATGGTTTGCCTGCCGCAACGGTGAGCAAGTCGTGCGTGGCCGTTGCTGATTTCGACAAAGATGGTGATCAGGATATTTTTCTTGGCGGACGCGTGATTCCGGGCAGCTATCCTGTTACGCCGGAAAGTTTTCTGTTTGTGAATAACGGCGACGGATCGTTTACGCGCGCCACAGCGACCATCGCGCCAAAGCTGGAAAAGATCGGGATGGTAACGGATGCCAAGTGGATAGACGTCAACAATGACGGATGGCCAGACCTCGTGCTTGCCGGCGAATTCATGGCCATTGAAGTGTTTATCAATCGCAACGGAAAGACACTGGAACAGGCGACCAGCCGTTACTTTGACCGGCCTCTGAAAGGGTTTTGGTCCAGGATCGTGCATGGTGACTTTGACAACGATGGCGACCAGGACCTGATCATCGGTAACCTCGGATTGAACACTCAGCTTCGCGCAAGCGATAAGGAACCGGTTGAGTTGGTCTACAAGGACTTTGACAAGAATGGCTCAATAGATCCAATCCTCACATACTACATCCACGGAACGCCCTATCCCTTTGCGAGCCGTGATGAGTTGCTCGATCAGATACGAAGCCTCAGGTCCAAGTTCACCGATTATGCATCGTATGCAAACGCGCGCCTGGAAGACATTTTCTCCAAAAGCGATTTGAAGAATGCGCAGCGTCTTCAGGTGAACAGGCTGGAGACTACATACCTTGAGAACCGCGATGGGAAGTTTGTTATTCGCGACCTTCCTCGCGAGATACAATTCTCGCCTGTTAATGCATTCGCCCTTGTGGACGTCGACGGAGATGGACATCAGGATCTTGTGGCGGGAGGAAATCAGAGTGCCATCCGGATAAGGATGGGTGTGATCGATGCAAACTTTGGTCAGCTCTTCAAAAATGACGGCAAAGGGAATTTCACTTATGTCGGTCAGGCCGATTCGGGCCTGGTAACGACCGGCGATGTGAAGTCAATGGCAACAATCAAAGTAGGAAATGACCCCCACCTGCTGATCGGAATAAACAACGTAGGCATCGAAACATACAAATTGCATGAGAACTAGCGCAATGACTCTATGCCTGATCCTGGCGATCACGGTTGGGAGTACTTTCGGACAGGCACAGCGGGATGCGACTGCAAAGCTCCGGGAAAACGTATTTCATCTTTCGGAGGTAATGCTGCACGACGGAACTAATCCGCCCGCAGCGGCACGCTTCTACGCATATTCCCTGATGGGTGCCTACACCGCATTGCTTATGGCGGAGGATCGTTTACCCGACATTCTTCCCAGGTTGCATGAGAATCCTCAATTCACGTTGGTGAAAAAGCCAAAGTCCTTCGCGCAAGCCTTCGCCGCGCAGTATGCCATGCTGGAAGTGGGCAGAAGGATTATGCCATCAGGGCGAATGCTGAGCGAGCATCAGGCCAACCTCATAAAGGAACACCGGGAGGCATATGGCCTAACGGACCGCCAGATCGCGCAGAATGTAAAGTTTGCTGTCGAGGTTGCTGACCAGGTGCTCGCCTATGCCAGCAAAGATGGCTACGGCAAGCTCAGTACGTACACCCGTTACACACCGCTGAAAGGGGAGCAGTACTGGTACCCCACGCCGCCTGTCTTCATGGAAGCGGTAGAACCGCAGTGGGCAACGGTTAGGCCGTTCTTT
>Ga0207873_1003779_pt1 | contig 10658 bp, 10 predicted proteins | sample BGWIniCompost_FD_187373 | JGI IMG/M metagenome (GOLD analysis project Ga0207873, IMG submission 187373) | Cellulose adapted compost microbial communities from Newby Island Compost Facility, Milpitas, CA, USA - BGW Initial Compost (SPAdes)... ... | reverse complement strand
CAGCGGAAGTTGAAGACGAGTACTATGCAACCCTTGGCGAGTCCGCCATGGCGGCGTGACTCAAACGAAACAGCCTCCGATAAAGTCGGGGCGGTTCACTGCGTCTCGTTCCAGGTTCTGAGACAAGCCCCTGCTATAACGACCGAAAGCAGCCGGTTCACTTTGCCCGCGGCCGCAAGGCGGAGCGTCGAGCGCCGCGAACTTGAAGAGGTCATCGTGACATGAGCATCCCGAGCAACATGAAGCACGGCCCGCTGGTCCTCAGCATCCCAGGCGGCGGGCATCGGTTGATTGACCAGGTATTCGCGGCACCAGGCGGTATCGTCGTCGTCGAAGCCGGATGGAGCGATCCGCTGCGGTCGCACCACGCCGACCATTACATCGAGGGCGAGGTCGTCGAAAGAACGGGCGGCTGGAGCATCGGCGACTTCTACCTGTGGCCGCTCGAGGACGACGACGAGGAACATCTGCGCGCCGCCTGGATCGAGTGGGAGCAGATCACGAAGGGCAAGCCGAAGGCGGCTAGGCGGAAGGCGGCTGCTGATTACGTGCGACGAGATCTCGAGATAGACGTCGAGGTCTGACCACGCGCCCATTCGTGAGCATACAGATAAGGACATGCGCTCAAGGCATGCCGCCGTGCTCGGGATCGTTCGACATGGAAGCGATGCTGTTGCGGACCTTGTTCCAGGTGTTGAGACGAGCGCCTGCTATAACGACGGAAAATAGCCGCTTCACTCTCCCCCGGTGGGGCGAAATGCAGTATTCCTCATGGAAGAGGCCCCGCCGGGGGAGAGGGTCAAACGGTGAAGCTCGCGAATGGGGTGTTCCATGACTGAAGGGATCCGGGGAGAGGCCGCGGGGCAGCGGGACTTTTTCGATCTCTCGCCTGCGCGCGCCATCATCGGCAAGCGGATCTGCGGTGTGCTGTTCAAGACCCGCAAGGCCGACACGAAGCATCCGGGGAATCGCATGTTCCTGATGTTCGACGACGGCAGCGGGTATGAGTTCTTTTCGGATGGCGACGTGTTTCCCTGGGAATTTCACCGTGATTGCGACTACAAGCACGACGTCCGGCGGCGGACGGAGAGCGGTAAATACGCGACAAGGTTCTTTGCCGGAGAGCCTGAAGGCAACGAAAAGAAGATCGATGTGGATACCCTGTTGAAACAGAGAAACGTGACGAAGCACCCCGAAAATGGCTACGACAAAAGCAAGGTTGCCGTGGCGCTTGGCAGGTGCATTCGCGGGTTGAGGTTGCAGGAGTGCACGCATACCGGGCCCAGAATCCTCGATTTCATATTCACTGATGGAACCGTCTTCGAATTTCGGGTTGTCGGAAGGTTTTTCTCCTGCTGGAAACCGGAATCCTTCGATCTCTACCGCCTGCTTCGCCGCGGCCAGAACGCCTACGAGAACGAAGTACTGGTGCTGAAGGACCCTGACAGCGACGACCGTGCGGTCGTCATCAACAAGCTGTACAAGTGGCCGGATGTGGGCGAGGAAACCGACAGCAAATGAATGAGAAGTCGCAAACCGGCGTGAGCAGAAGTGCAACCGCTCATGAATATTCAGGCAAGTTGTTCAGCGGCGACTTTTTGCAAAGGCGGATTTCATGAGTGATTCCGAGAAGAAGGACAAGCCGGTCAGCAATCCGACGTCTCCACTGGCTCGCGAGCTGATGCTGAAGACGCTGGCGAAGCTGGCTGTGGAGGACAAGGACGAGGAGCTGGCGGAGCAGGTGAACCGGGCGCGCCAGCAGCAGAAGAGGAAATAGGCGGACGCCGCAGGCCTCGACGTCGATCTCATGATCGCGCCGGGCCTGTCGATGGCCGCGTTCGTTTCCCTGTTGATCCGTTCCCAGGTGCTCCGGCAACGGCATCCTTGAGCTCAATCAGGGCAGCAGGTCAGCGAAGGCGTCCTGCTTCAGCACGGCGCTTATGGCCTGCATGTCGCGGTCCAGGCGGCGGTCGCCTTCGTGCGGTGGTACGGCCTTGCGGATGCGGGCGTGCAGTTCTTCCAGCTTCGCAGTGGTCCTGAGCGGCCGCATCTGGTCGATGGCGATGGCCGCGGACAGCATCTCGATGCCGAGTATGGTGTTGACGTTGTCGCACAGGCGCAGCAGCTTGTGCCCCGCCCAGGGCGCCATGGAAACGTGATCTTCCTGGCCCGCGGAGGTCGGCACGGAATCGACCGAGGCAGGATGTGCCAGCGTCTTGTTCTCGGAGGCCAGCGCGGCGGCGGTGACGTGCGCGATCATGTAACCCGATTCCAGTCCGGGTGTCGCGGTGAGGAACATCTCGAGGCGCGGGTTCACCTTGCGCAGCAGAAGATCGATGCGCCGCTCGGACATGCTGCCTAGCTCGGCGAGCGCGATCGCCATGAAATCGGAAAGGAATGCCAGCGGTTCGGCGTGGAAGTTGCCACCGGAGATCACGGCGTCATCAAATACCAGCGGGTTGTCGGAAACGCTGTTGAGTTCCAGTTCCAGCTTTTCGCGTGCGTGGCGCAGGGTGTCGTCCACGCCGCCGAAGACCTGCGGCATGCAGCGCACGGCGTAGGGGTCCTGCACGCGGTCGCAGCCGGCGTGCGAGTCGTTGATCTCGCTTTTCGTGAGCAGCGAGCGGAAGCGCTCGGCGACGCGGATCTGCCCCGGCATGCGGCGCAGTTCATGAATGCGCGCATCGAAGGGGCTGAAGCTTCCCGCAAGGCCCTCGACGGTGAGCGCGCCGGCGAGAATCGCGTTGCGCAGCAGGGCCTCGCCCTGGAACAGGCCCTCGATGGCGAGCACCGCGGACAGCTGCGTGCCGTTCAGCAGCGCGAGTCCTTCCTTGGCGGCAAGCTGCACGGGTTCGCGGCCGGCGGCCTTGAGCACTTCCGCGCCTTCCAGCAGGTTTTCGCCGTGCTTGGCTTCGCCTTCGCCGATCAGCGCCAGCGAAAGATGCGCGAGCGGCGCAAGATCGCCTGAGGCGCCGACGGAACCGCGCTCCGGGATCACCGGCAGGACATCGGCGTTCAGCAGCGCGAGCATGGTGTCGACGACTTCGGGACGGATGCCGGAATGACCGACGGCGAGGCTGTTGGCCTTGAGCAGCATGAGGCGGCGAGTGAGCTTGGCCGACAGCGGCGTACCCACGCCGCAGCAATGCGAGCGAACCAGGTTGTATTGCAGTTCCACCACCTTGTCCGCGGAGATGGTCTGCTTCGCGAACGCGCCGAAGCCGGTGTTGATGCCGTAGCTCACGCGGCCTGCATCGATCACCTGCTGCACCAGCGCCTGGTTGGCACGCATGCGTTCGCGCGCCTCATCCGTCAGCGCGACAGGGCGCGGGTTGCGCTCCCATTCGGCAAGCAGTTCCAGGGTGAGTGAATGGCCGTCGATGAAAAGCGTGTCGGTCATGCTTCGATTCCTTCAATGAACGTCTTTTCGGCGCGCAGTCCGCCGAGCTGGTAGAGGAGAAATTCCGGCGCCGGCACATCCCACAGCGCGAAGTCGGCGCGCATGCCGGGCGCCAGCACGCCGCGATCGTCGAAGCCGAGCGCGCGCGCCGCGTTGCACGTCACGCCGAGCACGGCTTCTTCCGCGGTGAGTCCGAAGAAGATGCAGCTCATGTGCATCACGGCGAGCAGGCTGGCGATGGGCGAGGTGCCGGGGTTGATGTCGGTGGCGATGGCGATGGGAACGCCGTGTTCGCGGAACAGGTCCACGGGCGGCTTCTTCGTTTCGCGAATGAAATAGAACGCGCCCGGCAGCAGCACGGCGACCGTGCCGCTTGCCGCCATGGCGCGCACGTCGGCTTCTTGCGTGTATTCGAGGTGATCGCAGGACAGCACCCCGTATTCCTGCGCGGCGATGCGCGTGGCCTGCATGTTGGAAAGCTGGTCGGTATGCGCCTTGAGGCGGAAGCCCAGTGCCTTCGCGGCATCGAACAGCGCGCGCATGTCGTCGGCGTCAAAGGCGATGCGCTCGACGAAAATGTCGACGGCGTCGGCAAGACCTTCTTCGCGGATGCGCGGCAGGGTGTCGATCACTTCGCGCAGGTATTCATTCTTGTCGCGACCCTTCGGTACGGTGTGCGCGCCGAGATAGGTCGTGGTGACGGACAGCGGCAGGCGTTCGCCGAGCACGCGCGCGGCGCGCAGCATGTTCATTTCCGACTCCGCGGAAAGCCCGTAGCCGCTTTTTATTTCCAGGGTGGTGACGCCTTCCGCGGCCAGCGCCTGCACCCGCGGCAGCGATTCGGCCACCAGTTCCTCGACCGTGGCTTTCCGCACCGCCTCCACGGTGGCTACAATGCCGCCGCCGGCCCGGGCGATTTCCTCGTAGCTCGCGCCGGCAAGTTTCATGGCGTGCTCGTTCATGCGGTTGCCGGCAAACACGGCATGCGTGTGGCAATCGATGAAGCCGGGCAGCAGCATCCGGCCCGCGGCATCGACGACCCGCCGCGCCGGGGCATCGGCCGGCGGATCGATGGCGGCGATGCGGCCGTCGCGTACCGCGAGCGCCGCGGCATCCTGCGCGATCCCGTCACGAAAGCTGTGAACGCGCGCATTGCGAATCACGAGGTCGTACACGGAGTTCTCCCCTGGAAAACGACATGGCCCAGCAAGGCATTCTTCGCTTCCGGCACCTGCTGACGCCGGACGGCATGGTACACGACCGGCAGGTCATTGTCGGCGCGGACGGGCGGATCAAGCGCGTCGAACCCGCGGACGGCGGGCCCTGGGACGGCTGGCTGTCGCTGCCGGGCATGCCGAACGCGCACAGCCACGTCTTCCAGCGCGCGCTCGCCGGTTACGGCGAGGCGAGGGTGTCCGGCGAGGATTCCTTCTGGTCCTGGCGCGAGGCCATGTACCGCGTGGCGGCGCGCATCACGCCCGAGCAGCTGCACGACATTGCACTGCATGGCTTCATCGACATGCTGCGCGCCGGCTTTACTTCGGTCGCGGAATTCCATTATCTGCATCACCTGCCCGATGGCAGCCGCAGCACGGCCATGGCCGAGGCCGTCATCGAGGCCGCGAAGGCGGCGGGCATCCGCCTGCGGCTGCTGCCGGTGGCGTACTTCCATTCCGGCTTCGGCATGCAGCCGCCGCTGGAAGGGCAGAAGCGCTTCGTGCATCGCGATATCGACGAATTCCTGCGCCTGCTTGAGCAGCTTGCAGATGCATGTCCCGGCATCGCGCCGCATTCGCTGCGCGCCGTGCCTGCCCAATGGCTGAACGATCTCGTGCGCGGCGCAGGCGAGATCCTGGGTGACGCCTTTCCCGTGCACATCCACATTGCCGAACAGCAGCGCGAGGTGGAGGACTGTCTTGCCGCGCATGGCAGGACGCCCATGCGCCTGCTTGCCGATGCGGTGGATCTCGATGCGCGCTGGCAGCTGGTGCATGCGACCCATGCATCCGACGAGGAAATCGACACCATCGCCGCGCACGGCGCGGGCGTGGTGATCTGCCCGATCACGGAAGCCTATCTCGGCGATGGCCTGTTCAATGCGGTGCGCTTCCGGGAGCGGGGCGGCAGCCTGGCCATAGGCTCGGACAGCAATTGCCGCATCGACGCCTTCGAGGAACTGCGCCTGCTGGAGTACGGCCAGCGCCTGCGCGAGCAGCGCCGCGCGCGGCTGGCCACCGGCAAGGGGCTCGGCGCGCCGTTGTGGCTGCACTCGGTCGCGGCGGGCGCGAACGCGCTGGCGATGCCTTGCCACGGCATCGCGCCCGGTGAATACGCCGACTTCGTCGTCATCGACGAAACCGCCGATGCGCTGGCGGGACATGCCGCCGATTCGGCGCTGGATGCGCTCGTCATCAACGGCAGCCGCAATGACGTTTCCGCCGTGTATGTCGCCGGCCGGCGCGTCATCGACAATGGACAGCATTCACTTCAAGGCCGCGCGCGCGACAGCTTTCATGAGGTCGTGCGTGCATTGATCACCGCCTGATCTGAGCGAGGAAGCCATGGTTCCCTATGTCGTCAAACCCGCCACCAGCGATCGCATTCCGCTGATCGTCAGCATTCCGCACACCGGCACTTACCTGCCGGACGAACTGCGGGCGCGGCTGGCCTCGGACGTGATGCGCGCGCTGCCGATGACGGACTGGCACCTGCATCGCCTCTACGAGTTCCTGCCGGAGCTTGGCGTCACTTTCATCCACGCCACCTGGAGCCGCTTTGCCGCGGACCTCAACCGTCCGCCCGATGGCGCGCCGCTGTATCCCGGCCGCTACGAGACCGGCATCGTGGCGAGGCAGACCTTCGACGGCGACGACATCTGGGCGGAGCCGCCGACCGATGAGGAAATCGAAGCCTGGAAGCGCGACATCCACGCGCCGTATCACGCGAAGCTGCTCGAGCTGCTGGAGGAGACGCGCGAGCGCTTCGGCCACGCGGTGCTGATAGACGCGCACAGCGTCGCCTCGCGCGCCAGTCTCGTGCATGGCGAGCTGGAGGATGACGTCTACCTCGGCAATCGCGACGAGGTCACCTGCGGTCCGTGGCTGATCGACCGCGTGCAGTCGGCAATGGAAGAGGCCGGACTGCGCGTGGTGCGCAACCATCCGTACAAGGGCGGCTACATCACCGATCACTACGGCCGCCTGCCCGGCATCGAGTCGCTGCAGATCGAAATGGCGCAGCGCGTCTACATGGACGAGGATGACCCGGGCGCGGCGCTCGCCTCGGAGCGTTTCGAGAAGGCGCAGCAGAGCCTGTGCGCGGTGTTCGAGAAAATCTGCGACACCGTGCGGGAGAGGACGGCCTAGCGCTTGGAAAACCGGCAGGGCGACGCATATCGAAAGTCGGTCCTCACGTCGCCCTGCCCATGGAACCGTTTGTCGAACAATCGCACATCAGCGAGACCATTCCGCTCGTCGTGAGCATTCCGCATGCCGGCACGCACCTGCCGCAGGCGGTGCTTGATCGCCTGGCCTCGGACGCCATGCGTGCGCTGCCGCTGACCGACTGGCATGTGCACGAACTGCTCGATTTCCTGCCGCACTTCGGCGTCACCGTGCTGCACGCCACCTGGAGCCGTTTCTATTCTGATCTCAACCGCCCGCCCGAACTCGGCGTCGTCCACGAAGGCATATTCTCCAGTGGCATCATCGCGCTCGAGACAGAGCACGGCGAAGTCGTCTGGGCCGAGCCGCCGACGACTGACCAGGTGCTGGAATGGCGCCGCCACGTCTACGAGCCTTACCACGCGCGGCTGCGCGAGCTGCTCAGGGAGCAGCTCAACCAGCACGGCAAGGTGGTGCTGATCGACGCGCACAGCGTGCCGTCCTACGAGGAAACCGAGCTCACCACGCTGGAGCACGACATCTACCTCGGCAATCGCAACGGCGAGACCTGCGGCGAGTGGCTGATGAACGGCGTGACCGCATCGTTCGCCGCGCAGGGATTCGATGTCGCGCACAACGGTCCCTTTGCCGGCGGCTACATCACCGAGCATTACGGCAGGATGCCGGGCGTCGAAGCCCTGCAGGTGGAGATCGTGCAGCGGGTCTACATGGACGAGAACGATCCCTGCGACGCACTGGAATCGCCGCGTTTCGCGACGGCAAAGGCGAAGCTCGCCAACGCCTTCCGGCGCATCACCGCGGCGGTGCGGGAGGGGATTGCTGCGTAAGAGGAGGAAGGAAGAAGGAAGAAGATCGGCAACTTCCGGGCTTACCTCTCTTCTCCCTTCTACCCGATCATCAGAACTGGTAGGTGAGACCGATCGAGATCACGGGATAGGTTTCGAAGTCGCTCAGCTCCGACTGCAGGTCTTCTTCTTCCGCCCGCAGGTTGGCCTCGAACTCAGCCGCCGTCGCCGGGTTCTCGGTGATCGGGCCGTCGGCGAAGAGGCGCACGGTCGGCGAACCCTGCAGCACCACGCCGAGGTCGAAGCCGACGCCGAAGCCGGAGCGGCCCAGCGCCTTGGACCAGCCAAGACCGACGTAGACCGGGTTGCTCTCGCCCAGGCCGACGTTCGAATACAGCGTGCCCACTTCGGCGCCGGTGTAGGTCTGGTCGCCGATCTCGTACTCGCCCATCGGCACGGCCTGGCCTTCGAGGCGGTTCTTGTTGTCGAGGATGCCGCCGGTGATGCGGAAGGCGCCCGCGAACGGGTGGATGTCGAGGAACAGCGCCTTCGACTCCAGCTCGAGGTCGAAGTCGTACTCGATGCCGTCTTCGGTGGTGTCGTAGCTGTAGCTGTAGTTGTTCAGCGCCAGGCGCACGTTGACGTAGTCGTTGAAGGCATAACCGAGCTCGGCGCCGAGACCGAGCGTGCCGATGCGGCCGGAAACGTTGAAGCCATCCGCGAGCGCGGCGGCCGGCAGCAGGGCGGCGGACACAAGCACGAAACGAACGATGGATTTCATTGCAACTCCCCCCACGGAAAAAGTGCGCGCAGTATAAGGGAGATTCCCGGAAATCTCGCCACGCCTGACGTGAAACGGGGGGCTGTGGCACAATTCCGGCCCCCGAAGCCGCAAAGACTCCCCGATGGCCGTCCAGAAATTCGAAGTGGTGCTCGATTCCGCCCGCATGATCACGCCGCGCGTGCGTGAACTCGCCTTCCGCCGCAAGGATGGCGCGGTGCTCGACTTCGAGCCCGGCCAGTTCATCTCGGTCATGATCCAGTCGCCGGAAAAGCTGTTGCGGCGCAGTTACTCGATCGCCACGGTGCCGGAAAGCGGCGACGAGCTGCTGCGCATCGCCGTGGCTCACGTCGAGGGGGGACGGGCGACCTCGCACCTGTTCGCCATGCAGCCGGGCGACGAACTGCCGGCCATCGGCCCGGCGGGGCGCTTCGTGCTGCGCGACGACGGCCATTGCCGCTACGTGCTGCTCGCCACCGGCACGGGCGTTACGCCGTATCGCGCCTTCCTGCCGGAACTGCGCCGTCGGTTGAAGGATCCGAAGAATTCCGTCGATCTCGTGCTCGGGGTGCGCAATCCGGAAGAGCTGCTCTACGGCGAGGACTTCCTGGCGATGGAAGAGGAGTTCGGCAACTTCCGTTTCTTCGCCTGCTACAGCCGCGATATGCCCGAGACGCCGCGCGAGCGGGACCGCAAGGGCTACGTGCAGGAACATCTCGACGAACTCGCGCTCGATCCCGCGCACGATGTCATCTACCTCTGCGGCAACCCGGGCATGATCGACGCCGCCGCCGAGTACTGCGACAAGGCCGGCTTCCCCATCGCCAACGTGCGGCGCGAGAAGTACGTATCGTCGAATTGAGAACGGGAATGGACAGGATTTGAAAAAGGATTTACAGGATTCAGAATCCAGGGAGAAAGAAGAAGGGCCGCGATGCGGCCCTTCTTCTTTTGCCTTGAACTGCTGTGGTTACGTCATCATCCGGGAATAACGATCAGCATGTTTCAGGAACCCTGATCATCCTGAAAAATCCTGTTGATCCTGTCCATTTCCTTACGCAGTGGTCAGGCGCCGGTACTTGATCCGGTGCGGCTGGTCGGCGTCGGCGCCGAGGCGGCGCTTGCGGTCGGCTTCGTAGTCGGCGTAGTTGCCTTCGAACCAGACCACCTGCGAGTCACCCTCGAAGGCGAGGATGTGCGTCGCGATGCGATCGAGGAACCAGCGATCATGGGAGATGACCACGACGCAGCCCGGGAACTCGAGCAGCGCTTCTTCCAGCGCACGCAGCGTCTCGACGTCGAGGTCGTTGGTCGGTTCGTCGAGCAGCAGCAGGTTGCCGCCGGATTTCAGCAGCTTGGCGAGATGCACGCGGTTGCGCTCGCCGCCGGAAAGATCGCCGATGCGCTTCTGCTGGTCCGTGCCCTTGAAGTTGAAGCGGCCGACGTAGGCGCGCGACGGCGTCTCGTAGTTGCCGACGCGGATGATGTCCTGGCCGTCGGAAATCTCCTGCCACACCGTGTTGTCCGGGTTGAGCGCATCGCGGGACTGATCGACGTACGCGATTTCCACGGTGGGGCCGATACGCAACTCGCCCGCGTCCGGCTTTTCCTGGCCGGTGATCATGCGGAACAGCGTGGTCTTGCCGGCGCCGTTCGGGCCGATGACGCCGACGATGCCGCCCGGCGGCAGCATGAAGTCGAGGCCGTCCATCAGCAGCTTGTCGCCGAAGGCCTTGCGCAGGCCCCTGGCTTCCACCACCAGGTCGCCGAGGCGCGGGCCGGGCGGAATGTACAGTTCCTTGGTTTCATTGCGCTTCTGGTATTCCTGGCTGGCCAGCTCCTCGAAGCGCTGCAGGCGCGCCTTGGACTTCGCCTGGCGGCCCTTCGGGTTCTGGCGCACCCACTCGAGTTCCGCCTGCATGGCCTTGCGGCGCTGGCTTTCGGCCTTCTCTTCCTGGGCGAGGCGCCTTTCCTTCTGTTCCAGCCAGGAGGAATAGTTGCCTTCCCAGGGAATACCGTGGCCGCGGTCGAGTTCGAGAATCCAGCCAGCGACGTTGTCGAGGAAGTAGCGGTCATGGGTGACCGCAACCACCGTGCCCGGGAACTCGGCCAGGAAGCGCTCCAGCCAGGCGACGGACTCGGCGTCGAGGTGGTTGGTGGGTTCGTCCAGCAGCAGCATGTCGGGCTTGGAGAGCAGCAGCTTGCACAGCGCCACGCGGCGGCGTTCGCCGCCGGAGAGCCTGGTCACGTCCGCATCCCACGGCGGCAGGCGCAGCGCCTCGGCGGCG
>Ga0207873_1003778_pt1 | contig 10660 bp, 14 predicted proteins | sample BGWIniCompost_FD_187373 | JGI IMG/M metagenome (GOLD analysis project Ga0207873, IMG submission 187373) | Cellulose adapted compost microbial communities from Newby Island Compost Facility, Milpitas, CA, USA - BGW Initial Compost (SPAdes)... ... | reverse complement strand
TCCGCCAGCGGTGGCCCAGCGACGAGCTCGACGTCACGATCACCAGCGAGCAGATCCGCACCGGCGGCGCCACCCCGGGGAGCGTGTACCTGGTCGACGACGACCACGGCGGCGTGGACCTCCGGGACGAGCTCCGGGAGATCAGCGAGCGCGCGTGGATGGACGCCTGCGCGGTGGACGTCGAGGATGCCGCATGACCCAGCCGCGCAAGCGCGGTCGCGGCCGGCCCCCGATCAGCGAGGAGGGGCCGGGTCGCGCGCGGTACGTCCGCCTCCCGCCCGAGCTGGACGAGGCGGCGGCGCGGGCGAAGGGCAGGCTCGGGTGGAGCGAGTGGCTGCGCTCGCTGGTGGAGCGGGCGGTGCAGGGAAAGGGCGAGGGGTAGCTACTCCTCCCCCACCCCACACCGCGCCCAAGCCTCGCGCGCCCACGCGGTCAGCCGCATGAGGTTGGCGTTGAGCCGCCGCGCCTGCTCCGCATCCAGCACCACCGTCTCGCCCTCGGCTCGTGTCTCGACCGGCTCCCACGCCGGCACCTCATCGACGAGGCACGGGCGGATCTCCACGCCACGGGTCGAGCAGCAGCCTGCGAGCGAGGGAGACAGCAGCAGCAGGATCGTTGCAGCCAGCCAGATCCTCAGCCAGCCGCTCGACTTCGCGGCGCTTCGCATCGATCACTCCTTCGAGGCGGACGATCTGGTTCTCGGCCTCCGCGAGCTCGCCGGCCCGCTCGTCGGCGGTGGCGCGCCAGTCCCCGGCGCTACGCCGCGCCGACTGCCAGAGCCAGACGAGGATGGCGCAGGCGAGGGAGAGGGCGAGGGCTAGGTAGGTCACGCCACCACCCACCACACCACCGCGCACACGCCAGCGAGGGCGAGGCCGGCGAGGGCGCCGATGATGAAGATGGCGGCGAAGGCGTCCTTGAATGCCCTGCCGTCCATCAGCCGTTCCCCTGCTTCAGATTCTTCGTCGCCGAGTGCGCGCCGATCGCGGTGACGCCTGCGATGAGCGCCTGCCCTATCAGCGCCCACGACACCGCCGCCCCGTCGAGCAGCGCCGCCGCCAGCGTCGAAGCCGCCGCCGTCACCACCGCGAGGACGACGCCGCCGACGCGGGTGCCGAACCACGGGATGAATTGCGCGCCGAACTTCCGCAGCGCCCACGTCAGGCCAATGGCGGCGACGGCGCCGAACAGCCACCACTGGCCCCACAGCGAGGCGAGGAAGGCGATGAAACCGCCGGGGTCGGCGCCGGGGTCGGGGATGGTGGCGAGGAGAGAGAGGATCGTCAGCATGCGCTACCTCCAGATTTTGAAGTGCTGTCTGCGCCGGGTGGTGCCCGGCCGCTCGATTGCGATGTGCAGCCACTCGGATTTGCCGCGCCGCTCCCAGATGCACTGGTCGTACGGTAGCCCGAGCCGCTTCGCCGCCAGCCACGCCGCCTCGACCGACACCTGCACCGGCACCAGGTCGGCGGCGCACCCGTAGCGGTGGGCGCTGTCGGCGACGCCGCCGACGAGGGTGTTGAGCTCGACCGAGCGGAAACCGCTGGTGACGATGAGCGGCCCCACGTCCTCGCGCAGGGGGTCGAGCAGCACGCCGCGCAGGCGCAGGAGCCGGCGCAGGTCGTCGGCCTTGGGCGTGTTGTCGATCCCCCGCCGCAGCGCCGTCTCCGAGCGCGTGAGCTCGATGAGGGAGAACCACGTCACAGCCCCGCCTCCCGCAGCCGTGCCCATGCCTCGACCTGCTCGTGCGCCGGGTCGTCGATGTCGGTGTGCAGCAGCTCGTGGCACAGCGCCGTCTCTCGCAGCGTTTCCGCGTCGAGGACGTAGGCCAGCCTGCCGAATCGCCACGCGCAGCCGGCGATGGGCTGCGTGTGCCCGCAGGCCATGCGCATGGCCTGCTCGCTGTCCCAGAACCGGACGCGGGCGCCGGCTACCCTGACGCCCGCAGCGGCGCAGGCGTCGAGGTAGGCCGGCATCTCCTCGTAGGTGCGGCTCGCGTAGGTGAGCATGACCCCGCGCACGGTTTCGTCTGGCTCGGGCAAGCTGGTGTCGAGGCAGCCGCACAGCGCGAGCAGGAGCAGCGGCCTCACTCGGACACCCGGAGGAGGCGGATGGAGCCGCGGGCCCAAAACGCCCCGCCGCCGCGGATGGTCCCAATGTGGGCGATCGCGCCATGTGGCTGGACGGGCGAGGCCAGCGGGGACGATGCGACCTGCAATCCGTCGCGCCGGATCACGATCGTGTCCGAGGTCCATCGAACCGATATCTCGGTAGTCCACCCCCACTCCAGGATCCCGGTCTGGACGCTGCCAACGCCATTCACGAGAACGACGATTCGGTCGTCCATCGCGCGACGCACGGTCAGCCCCCCGGACCCACCGATGCCTCGGGTGTCGAGCAGGTAGTGCTCGCCATCAGCAGTGGGGCTGGCGGGCGTGTACTGCAGCCGGATCTCGCCGCTCTCGGTAGGCCACCCATCTGTCGGGACGGTATGCAGATCGCCGGCGGTGCGGCCCCCGACGCCAGCGGCGAAGCATTCGAGGCCCACGCTGCTGACGCACGCCTCGTTGACGCCCACCGAATGGCCGTCGATGCAGGTGGCGCCAGAGGCGCGGGTGGTGGTCACGGGCCAGCCTGGGCGCGACGTCTCGTCCTGCGAGAGCGCGTCGAGCTCGAACACGAACGCAGGCTCGCCGAGGATGCGCGGGCCGGTCTGGACGCTGCCGAGGTCGCGGGTGACGGCCGGCCCCTGCGCCAGCGCGAGGGACGGGGCGAGGAGCAGCAGCAGGAGCGCGCGCATCACCGGATCCCCCACACGCGCACGGGCGACGCCGACGCCGCGATGCAGTACGGGGTGACGCCCTTTCGGACGCGCTCGCCGGAGTGCCAGCAGTCGCCGGGCCGGAGCGGCAGGCCGGTCGCGGTCGTGACGCTGGCGCCCCCGAGGTACACGAGCGCGCCCGACGACGGGTTGCAGATGAGGAGGTGGCGGTTGGTGGCGCCGACGGTGGCGTCGTCGAGGGCGGTGGCCTCGGTGCCGCAGGTCACCTCGGTGCCGCGGCCGAAGGCGACGATCTCGCCGAGAGCCTCGACGGGGAGGGAGACGACCACGGCCGCGCACACGGCCGCGACAAACAGGATGAACTGTCGCATGGTGAACTCCATGGGAGGGTGAAGGGATTTGCGCCGGCGCTGCGTTCTGTTACGCAGGAGGGGGAGGGTCTATGCGCTATCTGATTCCGGTTCTGCTTCTGCTCGCCGCCTGCGGTGGTGCTGACTCCGGCCCCGGTGGTGCGGGTAGTGGTGGCGAGCGGCAGTTTTGCCGCCACTACGGCGGCGGTGAGGGTTGCTCCGATATCGCCCCCGGCGTGTGGGAGGAGGACGGCCAGATCTGCGCGACCTACCGCCCGCATCCGAGGTCGGTGCCGACCTACGAACGCACCGACTGCGTGCCCGCCGACTGGCCGCATGGTGCGTTCTGCTGGGTCACGGACGATGAGCTCGAGTGCTCGCGTGACGACAACGTCTCCGTCGGCTGCCTCCTGCTGGAGGACGATCCTGCGACCGGCATCACGGCCGGCAACTGGACGTGGGGCTGCACCCAGGACCGCGACTGCCACTGGGCCGGCATCGACAACGCCGACTGCTGCGAACACCGCGACGACAGCCGCGGCGCCTGGGACTGCGGCGAGCCCTAGGAGCCGAATCGAAACGCCGGGCTCCCGTCTGAGTGCTGACCCGTTGCCTCGTCCGCGAGCGTGATGTAGTCCGGGCGGTGGTCCGGCGAGTGCGTTCGGTTGCGCATCACGATCCACGGCGCGCGGTGGGCCGGCGCCGGGTTCGCGGCCTCCACGAACGCAGACACCGGCGCCGCGATGTCCACCCGGATCTGCGTCGCCGAGAGGACCGCGACGATGCGCCAGCTGCGCCGGAGGGCCTCGTCGAAGGCCCCGAACGTCCAGAGGCTCGCTCCCTCCCACGACGACTCTGCCACGGGTACGTCGAGCACGGCGACGTTGGATGACGCAGTGAACTGGATTGTGCTCCCGTCGGCGTCAGGGTCATAGAGGATCCAATTCGCCGCGCTGTCGAGCCGCCCGATCCGCATGTCCGCGAGCGCCTGCAAGTCGAAGAACTCGCAGGCGACCACATCCTCGCCCGGCGTGTAGCTCATGCGCACGAGTCGAGCGACGCGATCCTGGTATCCACCGTCGGCGGCGCCGAACGGGTGGCTGATCATGAAGAGATCGCCGAGCTCATGCGCGAGGATCCATGGGCCGACCGCCACGGAGATCCGGGTGTAGGCGAATGCGCGGCGGCTGCCAACGTTCGTGAGCGCCTCCTCTGCCGCCGGGGGATACACCCATGCGCCGGAGACCCTGGCTTCACGCGTGCCGACCAGCGCGAGCTTCGTCGCCCCCGGAGCCGTGTGTGGCAGCCGCCGCTCGTCGAAGAACTCCGTCTGGTCGCTCGACCACTGGATCGTCGTGCGAGTCGCCGCACCCCCGAGCTCATCGGCGGCTGGGTGGCGCTCGCCGAACGATCCGCTCGTGATGTCTGGCAGCACAATCCGAGGCAGCGTGCCGGCGCGGTAGGATATCGCGTCGTCGAGTCCCCAGCCGGTGGCGCGCATGGCGTGGATCTGATCGTCTACGCCCATCCAGAAGGCGATGCCAAACGGATCGGCGATGTGGCCGAGGACCTCCGCGATTGTCGCGCCCCTGCCGATGACGCCGCCGCACACGCCCGGCAGTCTGATCTCGCGGTCGGCCCTGTCGAACGACGTTGTGTCGACGTTACCGCCGGGCTTCGTCGAAAGGTCGGCGATGATCTGACGGGCAACTCGCACCGGCGTCGCGATCACGCCGGGGGGCATACCGAGGTTCGCGCTCGGCGGGGGTTCGAGCCACCAGGTGTCCTCGGTGATGGAGTCGAGCTCCGCTGCGTCGCCGGCAAAATGCACCATCACCACCCAGACATTGAATGCGTCGCCACCGGGAGGCGTGACCGATAGCTGCACAGCGAGGACGTCCGGATCGATCCCGGCGATGTTGACGGCGGGCCGGTGGTCGTTCTCGCGGTAGAGGCGCCAGCGCGCCTGATCCAGGACGGGCTCCTCCATGGTGACGCAGGCAATCCAGTACCGGCGCCCGGTCCAGAGCAACGGCAGAGGGCTGACGCCGTACGCCCACGGTATCGTCTGGTCGCGGTTCTCCCTGATGCCGCTGGCGATGCCGTCCCAAGTTGCCTGGCTAATGGCACGGTTCGCACGCTGCGTCGCGCCGCGCCCAATAGGCACGAACCCTACCGCGCCGACGAACTCCCCCCTCCGCACCATGTCGACGGTGACGACCTTCTCGACGCTGCCCAGGATCCTGCTGTCGTCCGACACCAGCTGGCAGGTGATCGTCGCGTCCGGCCCCAGCGTCGGCGCGTCGGCCACCGCCATCGTCGGCGTGATCGCCTTCTCCACCGGCACGCCGTCGGGGCCGACGAGGCCCATGTACAGCTTGCCGGTGAGGTTGAGGATCGAGTCGCCCTGGTGCGCGCTGCCCGGGTCGCTGCCACCGGCGAACCACTTCGTCAGCTCGCCGTCGGTGTTGTCGAGCACGATCGTCGTCGACACTCGCTCCGGCGGCGCGCCCGGCTTGTCGGGGATCCCGCGCACCACCGGGCCCGGCAGCGCCGCCATGCGCGGAACGACGAACAGTCCGCCGAGCGGATCATGGACGCCGTGCGTTCCCCACGCCACCACCTCGCCCGGCGTGTCGGCGTCCGCCCGGAACCGCCCGCGGAACACGTAGTAGACCGCCGTCCCGTCCTGCCGTGCGAGCTCCTCCCAGGTGAGCCCTGTCGGCACCGGCGGCGCGAACGTCGACTCCCAATCGGCGACGATCTCCTCGGCGGTGCGGGCCGTCGAGATCCGCAGCCAGCCGCCGCCCGCGTAGATCTGCGGATCGGAGGTGGAGACGCGGCGGCCTACCGCGATCTGCATCCCGGGCGTCACATCATGGGAGATGTTGCCGCCGCCAGTCGGGCCGGGGATGGAGGCAGACGCGACGAGCTGCCCATTAACGACCGCCCACAGCCGGGCGCCGTCGCGGGTGATGGCCACGCGCAGCGGAACGCCCTCCGGTAGCTGCGCCGCCGACGACAGCACCCAATCGATCCCGGCGCCCCGCTCCCAGCCCACGCGCAGGCGCCGGTCGGCGTCCCAGCCGATCAGCACCTGGATGTTGACGGACTCGGCTTCGCCCCAGCCCGCGTACTCGATGATGGTGCCCGGCGCGTCGGCGATCGTTACCTCGCGCTCGACGGTCCAGTTGTTGGACACACCGAAGCGGTACAGGTGGAAGATGTTGGCCGGCGCGGAGAACGTGCCGTCGCCGTTGTCGGCGAGATCCCAATTGCTGTCGCCGGTGAGGTTGGTTCCGCCCGCGTCGAGGTCGTAGAGGGCGAGCGTCTTGCCGTCGTGCGCGTAGCTCATCGCAGCCCCAACACGGTGATGAGGATCCCCTCGAGCGCATCGGGCTCGCGCGGGTGGTGCACGCGCCCGCGATACGGGCGGCTCGGATCCTGGATCCGGATCCATCCGACGGCGTGCGCGCCCGAGCTAGAGCGAGGGCCGACGCCGATGCCGCACCACGGCGCCGGCACCGAGAACTCGAACACGCACCCGTCGCTGTAGTTACCAAGCCACTTCGGGCCGTTGGAGAAGCCCTGCGAGTGGACGACGCGGAACCGCCTCTCGTCCGTCACGCTGACGCTCGTGTCCACGGCGAGGATCGCCACAGCCACCGGCACCACCACGACCCGATGCGCCGAGTCCTGGATCGTGCTGCCGGCGTAGTGCTCCACGCCGAGGTGCTCGCGGGCGTCCTGCCAGCCCGTGTCGCAGTCGCCGATGATCTCCACCGGCAGCACATCGTCGACCGCGAGGAGCTGCCGCGGCGGGCGGAATGGCAGGCTCATAGCAGACGCAGTCCGTAGATCTCGACGAGGCCCGACGCATCGCGGAGGATGCCGGCGTCGTCGTAGATCTCGAAGATGATCGAGGTCTGGGTCGCGAACGTGACGATCGCGCCGAGGACGGACTCGCCCTCGGGGTGGAAGATCAGACCCACCGCATCCCTCGCCTCCATGTTGTTGACGAGGTCGATCTGCACGCGGCCGGCGAGGCCGATGCCGGTGGAGCCGCCCTTCACGGCGACAACGTTCTTGCTCCAGTCGAGCGAGTAGTTGCCGGACGCATGGACGATCCGGGCCACGGCCTCCGGCGCCGGCATGAGGTGCTCGCCGTCCTCGGTGTGCTCGAGTCGCCCCGCCTCCTCGATGCGCTCGCTTGCCTTGACCGCCGCGTTTGCGTCGCTCGTCGTCCAGTCGTCGTCGACCTGCTTGTCGCGGTCGACGAATGGGATGGGTGCCGGCATCAGGAATCCGCGTAGAGGAGGATGGCGATGTCGCCGTCCTCGAGGTTCCAGGTCGCGCCGTCGAAAACGAGGCGCTCGACCTGTACGTTGTCGGCGCTGGCGACCGTGATCAGCCGAACCTTCACCGGCCTCGGCTGCGTGATCGCGAAGTGGAGCGGCGCCCACGCGCGCACCAGGGTTACATCCGCGAGCCCGATCCTCGTCGAGGGCAGCGGGTCGGCTAGCTGGATCTCGTAGGCGCCGGTGCCGATCCTGCTGATCGACGCGATGGAGTCCGAGTAGACGCCGCCGGCGTACGACCGCTCCGTCAGGACCAGGTCGCCGACGCCTTTATCCACGCAGTCCAGGAATACGCGCGCGACCTGCGTGGTGTCGTGGTGCCCGTCCTCGTCGTGCTCGAGCGTCTGCCGCGCGTGCTGCTCGCGCAGGTACACGAGCTCTGCGTTGATGCCGGCAGGGTCGCCAGACGCCTCGACGCCAATCGCGTCGCGCTCGGCGTACCGTATTCTCTGGCCGCTCCCGTCGCGGATTGCGTCACGCACCGAGCGCCCTCCCGTCCTCGGCGAACTCGAGCGCGTGCCCCTCCGGCGCCCGGTTCGGATCCAGCGTGCTCGTCATGGCGTCTGACCAATGGCCGAAGTATGGCTCGCCGTCGAGGACGAGCACGCCCGGCTCGTTCCACGCTGCGATTTCGTCGAACACGCCCGCAACCTCGTCCGACTCCTCCTCGCCCATGGGTGCCCATTCGAGCGCGAAGCTCCGAGTCGGCGACGCCAGCCGCGTCTTCCTGCGAGTCGCCGCCTCCGAGACGGTGACGATCGCATTCGACGCGCGGCCTCGGGTGATGGTGGAGGGCTGGGTCGCAGGCTCGATCGCCTCGCCCAGCCAGATCCCGCCCACGGTGAGCAGCGCCGGCTCCGACGTGAAGACCGACACCAGCCACGACTCCGACTGGATCGGGACGGGCAGGTGCAGCGCGCCGTCACCCCTCACGTTCAGACCGACCGAGCCGACGACGGTGCCGACACCGATCGGATCCCAGTCGTCCGACCGGCGCACCTCGATGCTGGTGATCTCGCCCGCCGACGCACGCACGTCGAACAGCGCCACGATCCCGACCGGCCGGTCGGTCGTGAGCCGGAAACCGAAGCGGTGGGTCGTGCCCGCCGCCGCCGAGCGCCACGCAAGCGCGAGGCCGCCGCGCCACAGGTTGCTGTTGTCGTATCCGTCTGCGGGCGTCGCGAAATCCACGTCGGCCGTCGCGTCGATGTCGCGGAGCCAGTTGTGCGCGCTGATGATCATGCGTACCTCGGCTCCGACGACGCGAACGCATCGAACAGGCGCGCCTCCTGTCGGGCCTCGCGAATCGACGGGAAGACGCGGGCGAGGCTCTGGCGCACGGCGTCGCGCGCGTCGGCAGGCGAGAGCGAGCGCACGTTGATCGTGACAGACGGCAGCGCGGAGCGGGCAGCAGGCGCGTCACCGACCATGCCGCCGTTCCGGAAGCCGGGAAGGCGCCCCTCGTTGATCGCGTTCAGGAAGTCGACGCCGAGCCTGTCCACCGCTGCGGCGCGGATCACGTACTCCCCATCGGAGAGCATGGCCGGCACGCTGTCCGTCGTCGGGCCGCCGGGGCCGGTGACGAGGCCGCCACGCGAGAACATGCCGGCAAAGAGGCCGGCGATGCCGCCGGCGGCGATGCCGGCTGGCCCCCCGATGAACGTCGTGAGGAGAGAGCCGAGCCCGCTCAGCACGCTCGAGAAGATCCTCATCGCGTCGCCGCTCTTGAGGCTCTGCGCGAAGTTCTGCGCGAACCCGACCGCCCACGTAACACCGGCCTCCGCTGCGCGGTCGGCGCCGTCGTCGAGCTCCTCTCGGAACTCGGTGGACCAGCCCTCGACATGCTCGCGCCAGCGACGGTCCTCGAGGGCCTGCTCGGTGAACTCCTCGCCGAACTTCTCGCCCGGCTTCATCCCGAGCACCGCCCGGATCTCATCGCCGGTAGTCGCGTTGGACAGGCCGAACTTCTCGCCCGGCGCCATGCCCAGCTCGTCGCGGATGCGCGCGGCCTCGGCCTCGATCTCCTTGAGCTCGAGGCTTTTGCTCTTGGCGTCCTGCACCGTCTGATCGATGCGGCTGCCCACACGTTCGACCGCGCGGGTCGCGCCGGACTCGACCGCGCCAGGGATCTCCTCGCCCCATAGCGCCTTGATGAGCCGGCCCGACTCGATGAAGGCGTCCTTCACCTCCGCCGACAGGTCCACCATGACGTCGCGGGCAACGTGTCCGGCGCGCGCGTTCAGATCCTGCGCCGCCTTCCACGCGCCGGCGAAGTCGCGCGAAACGATCGCGTGCATCAGCTTGGCGGTGGGGCCGAGTTGTTCGGTCGCCAGATACATCGCCGTCGAGCCGAGCGCACCGATCGCCTTGCCTGTCGCGTTGAGGATTGTGATGAAGCCCACCAGCGGAGTCACCACAGCGCGCACGCCTGCGACGATGGATTGCGCAAGACCGTTCGTCCGGTCTGTTCCCTCGGAGAGCTGCGTCGACAACTCATTGAGCGCCGGCAGCATCGCCGTCAATACCTGGTTTGCCACGCCCTGGAGCGTCGCTCGGACCTTGGTCATGTTGGATTCGAGGCGCTCGGTCGCCCTCACGGTCTCCGTGTCGAGGACGATTCCAAGGTCGCGAGCCTCCGCGGCGAGAGCCTCGATCCCCTCCGCCCCCTGCTGGAAGAGCGGGAGGATCCGAGCGCCCTGATCGCCGAACAACTCCATCGACCGAAACAGGCGCGTGGCGTCGGAGTCGGCGGTGCGCAGGCCCTCGGCAACGTCGACGAGAACCTCTGCCACCGGGCGCATGCGTCCGTGCGTGTCGAAGATCTGGACGCCCAGCGCGGCGAACGCTTCCTGCCACGTCTTGGATCCGGACGCCGCGTCGCCCATGCGATCGCCGAGGTCGCGCAGGATCTGATCAAGGTCGTTCGCCTCGACCCCCACCTGGCTCGCCGCGTACCGCAATTCCTGCAGCGCCTCGACGCCCACGCCGATCTGCTGCGCCGACCGCCCCACCTCCACGGCGGCGGTCATTGTGGCGTCCGCGAACTGCAGGATCTCCCTGCCGCCGAAGTACGTCGCGGTCAGGCCCGCGAACGACTTGAGCGCCGCGCCCATTTTCCCCAGCGCGGTCTTCGTCGTCTTCTGCGCCTTGTCGAAGTCCTTCTGCAGCTT
>Ga0207873_1003775_pt1 | contig 10667 bp, 13 predicted proteins | sample BGWIniCompost_FD_187373 | JGI IMG/M metagenome (GOLD analysis project Ga0207873, IMG submission 187373) | Cellulose adapted compost microbial communities from Newby Island Compost Facility, Milpitas, CA, USA - BGW Initial Compost (SPAdes)... ... | reverse complement strand
TGTCCGGCACCGTGGTGTCCGGCACCGTGGTATCGGGGACGGTCGTGTCCGGGACGGTCGTGTCCGGCACCGTGGTGTCGGGGACCGTGGTGTCCGGGACGGTCGTATCGGGCGGCACCGTGGTGTCGGGCGGCGGCACCGTGGTGTCGGGGACGGTCGTGTCGGGTACCGTGGTGTCGGGCGGGAGCTCGGTCACCTTGCACTTCATCACCCAGGAGTGGGGGGCGGGGAAGTGCTTGCCGCTCCGGTCGTTGTAGGGGCCCAGAGCCTGGAAGGGCCCGGGCTTCTGGTAGACGCGGACCTTCTGGCCGTCCTTGACGACGGCGGCGTCGTACCCGGCGGGGATGAATCCTCCGTGGCGGTCGTACTTGGTGCACTCGACGGCCAGTCCCTGTCCGCCGAACTCGTCCTCCCAGTAGCCGGGGTGGTTCATCGCCTGGGTCCAGGCCCGGTCCTCTCCGCCGTCGTCGACGTGGTGGGCGAGGGCTGTGCCCCCGGCCAGGACCGTCATGGCGGCCAGCGACAGGCCAGCCAGTGCCCGCGTAACCGATCTGGTGCGGGGTCTCATGGTTGTCTCCTTCTCTTTTGCTTTGCCTTGCGGCGTCCATTCGCCCGATTGCCTTACGGGCCCGGGCGCCACTCGGCCGCTGTTGCGAGTAGTCTACCCTAACGGGCCAGGTTCGTAAACCCCCCTTGGCCCGGCGCCGTTGCGAGTATCAGCCCGCGCCGACCGCCTCAGACGCCTCCGGCCCGGCGGGCAGGACGCCCTTAGAGGCCTCCAGGGCCTCCCGTACGGCCCGCGCGGCGTCCTCCTTGCTTTGCGGCTTCAGGATCTCCGGGCCGGCCTCCAGGGCCGCCAGGATGGCCCCGAGGTGGGGGGCGAGGGCGAGGAGGGCGAAGTCGCGCCGCAGGCGGGCGACGCCGAGCTGGTCGACCTGGCCGGACTCGGCCATGCTCCGGATACGGGGGGCCGGCAGGCCGCGGGCGATCCTGTCGTCCCAGTCCTTCTGGAAGCCGAGGGTTGTCCCCCTCAGGTGTGCGAGGCAGACCTCCGCGTCCCTGCGGGACCGGTCGTCGTTGTCGTCCCAGATCAGGGCGTAGGCCGCCACCTGTGTCTTCACGCCCATCCGGGGCGCCTCCTTCCGCTAGCGGGGCCGGGGCGGTCTCGCCACCGGCACGGTCCCGTCCAGCCGGGGCGGAGCGCTGGCAGAACCCTCCGCCCACGGCGGGCCGCGTCCGGGAGTATAGCGTGTTGTCCTCGGGCCGCTCCTCGACCCGGGTGACCGGGCAGCCGGAGACCAGGGTCCCCGACCCGCAGCTCGCGGGCTGGGGCCTCCCGATCAGGCGACCCTGCGATACACCGCCTCCCCGTTGGAGAAGCGGCCCATCAGACCGAGACGATACGGGAACATCTCCTCGACCTTCGGCCAAACCTGAGCGATCCACCTATGGGCGAGGCCGTCCAGGTTGGGCTCGTAGTAGTGGTCCCTCGACCAGTGAAAATCCTGGGTCTTGGCGACCACCCAGACCGAGACGAGCCCGCAGTACTCGGACACTCCGAAAGCTGCGAGTTCGTTCTCGGCGATGACGTGGTTTTCGCGGTCGAGCCACCAGTCGGCGACGACAACCGACTGGAACTGTCCGAAGACGTTCTCCCGGAGATCCTCGATCAGACAGTCCCACTCGAACTCAGGGTCGGGCTTGAACCCTTCCTCGTTGGGCTCGAAGTCGAGGTCGAGGAAGAACACCTCGACGGCCTGGCTTGGTACGCTGACACTGCGTCCCATGTTGTCCTCCTTTGTGGGTGGTGATGCCGGTTGACACCAGGAGGGGTACCCAAAGGTGCCCTACCCGCTACCAACCGAACTGCCAGTGACGGCCCAGCATTCGCCCATCACTTGACCTCCCAGCTCGAGATGGCCCCGGGGATGAACTGATAGACAGTCGCGGCGCGGGTGTCCTGGATGACGGCGTGCCGGACGCCTACGGCCTTCCAGCCCTTCTGGACTCGGTAGCCCTGGGCGATGCGGGTGCCTCCGGTGACCGCGTGCCGGGTCTCGGCCTTACGGATGCGGCCGGCGACCTCGCCGTCGATGATGACCTCGTAGGTCCCCTCGACATCGGTCTTGGCGAAGGACACCTCGTGGGTGGTCCCTGGTCCGTTGAAGCGGTTGGCGTAGACTGTGACCGTGTTGCTCATACCCATAATATACCGCAACGGTGGGGGGTTGTAAACCCCCCAATCTCAGATCCCCTCCACCCAGCCCTGGTCCACGCCTCCTACCGCGCGCCGCCTCCCTAGCGCACGGGGCAGGCGCCCCCGTCGCACTCCAGCCCCAGCTCCCCGTCCCCGAGGTCGCCGTCCGCGGCCGCGACGGCCGCTAGCCGGCGCCGGTACTCGGCCTCGTCGATCGCCTCGAGCGGGGCCTGGTCGAAGCCGTGGTCCTGCAGCGGGAGGAAGGACACGGACTTGATCGTCCCCCAGTTGGCGGCGATGTGCTCCTGGATGGCGGGGAGCTCCTCCGGCCGGTAGTAGACCGTGACCGAGACGGCGTTGTCCGCCCAGTCCCTCTGGGCCCTGGCCTGCATCCTGAGCTGGTCGATGGCGCCGACGTCCTCGGCGACGACGGTGCCGGCCGGGAACTCGCACGGGAACTCGACCACGGAGGTGGCGGGGTCGTCCTCGCCATCGAAGCCCCGGGCCGGCTCCACCGGGTACCCCGAGCGGCGGCACCAGTCCACGAGCGGGTCGGCCGATGACATTCTCACCCTCCGCACGTGGTAGCGGCTGAAGCCGGGGTGGACCCCCGGGGTGACGCCCGCCAGGAGGGACAGCGTGCCGGACGGCTTGACAGTGGTCAGGCGGACCGACTCCGGCCAGCCCCGCAGGCGCGACCAGGACGCGTCCAGGGCCCGCAGGTACTCATACCCGTCCGACAGCCAGGAGAGCCTCTCCGCGCCCGCCTGGGCCAGCCCGGTGACCCCGAGGCCGAGCCTCATGTTCCTAGAGGTGACGTCGTCGGAGACGGGGTCGAGGTAGGGCATGGCGGCGACCGCCTTCTGGACCTTGTAGAGGAGGCCGGCAACCTCCCGCAGCTCGGCCGCCGAGCGGATCCTGGGGAGGAACACCTCCGCCAGGTTGCAGCTCTCCCGGTCAGCCAGCCCTATCTCGGCGCAGGGGTTGGTGCCGGCGATGGACGGGTCGGGCCTCTCCTCGCCGGTGCGCCCCCAGCGGCGGCTGGCCTGGAGGTTGAACAGGCCGTAGGGCTCCCCCACCCCGCGGTAGCCGTCCCAGAAGTCGGGGCCGAGGTCGGCCGGGTCGTCGAGGTAGAGCGAGTTGTTGGACATGGCCCGGTGGTTGGGGACGCCGCCGAGGTCCCACCTCTTGGCGCGGAGGAAGTCCCCGTCGCCCGGCTCGCCCAGGGCGATCTGGGCGGAGCGGCGGACATTGCCCGACACCACGATGGAGCCGATGATGTTGGCCACGTCCAGGACGTCCACGGAGGTGAGGTGCCGGCCCTCGGCGGCGGCCCGGTCCAGGACGCCGCATATGGCGGCCACGCCGTCGACGAGGATGCCAGGCCCGGAGGCCGTGCCACCGAAGGTGGAGATTGGAGCCCCGGCCGGGCGGACGGCGAGGGTGCTGTAGGTGAGGCGGCCGCCGCCCCCCAGGTACAGGGCGAGGACCCGTTCGATCAGCTGGGCCCACCCGGCCCGGTTGTCAGGGACGATGAAGTCGACGTCGGGGTCGGTCGGCCGGTGCTCCACGACGGACGGGGCCGGGATTCCCAGCCGGCCGGCTCCGTTGACCGAGAAGCCGACCCCGCCCCCGAGCATGAGGCGCTCGAACATCCAGGACAGGTCGGACGGCCGGGCGACGTCCACGAACCAACAGTTAACGAGGGAGTCCCCGCCGAGGCGCTCGTTGTTGGGGGTCCCCATCTGCCAGAGCATCCTCCCGGCCGGAAGGCCGCGGAGGTGGAACATGTGGTCGTAGAGGGACCGCTCCTCGTCCTCGTCCAGGCCGGCCCCGATCGCCTGGGCGCCCTCAACCACCCGGCGCACCGTCTGCCACCACTCCTCCGTGCCGCCGTCGTCCGTGGGGCGGGCGTAGGTCCTCTTGTAGACCACCCGCCCCAGCCCGTTGAAACCCCAGTCGGGCTCCCTTCCCACGTAGGCGGATACGAAGTCGTCTGACAGCATGGAGCGGGTCTCCTTCTCGGTGGCGGGACGAGAATTGTCCCGTCGCGGTGTTTGCGGATGCCCCGGAGGGCAGGGTCCTCGACGTTACCCCGGGAGGGAGGGCGGAGAGCCCCTGAGACCGACCTCGAAGTGGTCGAGCAGCCAGGCGAACGCCGCGAGGGACAGGAGGCCCCTGACCGGCGGCGGCAGCCGCATTACCAGGTTGGTGACCGTGGGCACCCGGCCGGTCATGATGGCCAGGGCCTCGTAGGAGCAGAGGGCCGCTAGGGCGACCGCTTCGGCGCGCTCCCTGGTCATGGCGTCAGACGATCTCGTCCGCCAGGCCTAGCTCCAGGCACTCGTGGGCGTCTAGCCACCAGTCCTTGCGCTGCCAGTTGTGCTTGATGGTCTCGGCCGACAGGGTGGACCGCTCCTGGAGGATGTCCACCAGGCGGTCCTGCAGGCGCGTCAGGAGCTTCCACTCGTCCTCGATGGCCGAGCTCTTGCCGATGGCCAGGGTTGAGGCCTCGTGGATGAGGACGTAGGAGTAGGCCCCCATCTGGCGCGTGTCGCCGGCCTGCATCAGGACGCCGGCCATGGAGGCGGCCATGCCGATGGAGCGGGTGGTGATGTGGTGCCCCCGGGCGCGGAGGCCGCGGAGGTAGTCGAACAAGGCGAGCCCGTCGAATATCGACCCGCCAGGCGAGTTGATGACCATGGTTATGGGGGCGCCGGGCCACTTGCGGGTCCAGATATTGAGGGTGGTGATGCACTGCCCGACGGTATCGGCGTAAACCGGCTCGTTGAAGGTGTACTCCAGACCGTCGGCCCAGTTGGACGGCCGGGCCATCCCCCACTCGTAGTCGTGCCGGAGGCGGGCCGTCTCTATGTCCGCCTTCTCGGCCTCGGCCCGGGTCTTCTCTATCTCCCACTCCAGCTTGATACGCTCCAGCTGGTCGTTGGTCAGGCCGGTCGTGTCGACCGCCCGGGTGTCGTCGGTGCCCATCGGCGCCGCTCCTTCCTGTTGGGTTAGCGGATTATGGCCAGGTCCCCCCAGCCGGCGCTGCTGACCGTGAACGTCAGGGTGCCGGACTTGGTTGTGATGCCGCGGGTGTTCTCCCAGTACTCGGAGCGGTCCTCCAGCGCCGGGCACTGCAGCCACGTGCGGGCCCCCTGCTCGAAGGCGGCGAAGTGGTGGAAGTGGCCGGTTACGTAGACGTCGGCGTCCCCGGCCGCCTGCCGGCCGAACGCCTGGCCCCTGATCCACTCCTCGGCCTTGGCGTAGGGGTTGGACCCCTTGGCGAACTGGTGCCCGTGGGCGAAGTTGACGACCGTCCCCTTTATGTCCAATGTCACGGATAGCTCGTTGCGGGGGATGACGAAGGACACGTGGTCGAAGGCCTCCAGGCCCTGGAAGACGTCGTACAGCTGGTCGAGGATGGCCAGGTCGTCGTTGTCGCCGGGGGTGGTGTAGGACTTGCCGTCGTCGTTCCGGTTCTCGCCGTGGTTGCCGGGCACCCCGAGAACCACGACCCGGGCGAACAGGGGCGCCAGCTCGGTGATGACGGTCCGCAGCAGCCGGCGGGTGACGTTGGTCTGCTCCCTCCGGTTGAGCTGCACGCTGAAGGTCTGCTGGGGGTAGTGGCCCTTGCACCCCTCGTGGAGGTCCCCCAGGCCGGCGACGTACAGCTCGTCAATCTCCCGCCCGGCGGCCCTCAGCTCGGAGATTCGGTCGCGGACCCCGTCCACCATGGAGTGGACCCGCCTGATGAGCCCCCGCACCCCGTCCCCGTCCCGCTTCCCGGTCTGCCAGTCCGCCAGGTTGAGGACGAACGCGTGGTCCCCGGCGCCCTCGTGCCGGGGGGCCCTGGGCTCGTACGCCTCCAGCTCCCGGCGCAGCTCCTCCAGGTCCAGGTCGTCCCGCTCCCTGGGGACGATGGTGGCCCGGTAGTAGCGGGCGACATGGATGCCGCGGTGCTCCCCGGTGTGGGGGTCCGACCCCAGGTTCATGTCCCAGGTCCTGACGTGGACCCGGTCCTGGTCTATGACGTAGCGGGCGGGGTCGAAGCCGAAGTGCCTCAGCACCTCCTCGAAGTCGGGCGGGGGGTCCCCCTCGTCCACCCGGACGGTGGCCTGGCCGGTGCCGTCCTTCTCCCATGCCACGCCCGGCTCCCAGCCCTTCGGGTGCACCCGTCTCCTGACCTGGGCCTCCGGGAGGGGGTCGGGGCCGGCCAGGGCCGAGACCCCGCCATCCTCCAGGTAGGCCCTGACGGCGTGCCGAGTCACGCCCAGCCGGGCGGCTATGGCCCTCTGCCCGAGGCCCTCCGCCCGGAGGCGGTCGACCTCGTCCATCTGCTCCTCGGTCAGCGCCAAGGCTCAGTCCCCGTAGGAGGGGCCGGACTTGGCCAGGCCCAGCGAGAGGATGGGCGCCAGCCAGGGGAGCCGCCGCTCCAGGGCGACCAGGGCGGAGGTCACCGCGCCGGTCACCACCGCGTCCACGACCACCTGCAGGGCCCCGAGGTCGAGGTCGATCTCGATGCCCTTGCGGGCCAGCCAGGCGACGCCGGCGCCGACGCCGATCGCCACCAGGCGCTGCACGCCGGTCCTCACGCCGGCTATGACGGTCTGTCTCACGGTCATGTCTTCTCGTCTCCTTTGTCTTCCTCGGGCATGTTGGCCCCTCCGGCGGGACGGTGCCTCTCTAGGGCCACGTCGCGCCAGTAGTCCCGGTCCTCGCGCAGCTGCTCCAGCGTCTCGCGGTTGACATCCCTCTCGAACTTGGTCGCCCAGTACACGATCGCCCACGCCAGCCCGGGGAGCCCGAGCTGGGCGACGTCCCCCAGCCAGTCAGGCACGGGGCGACACGGGAACGGCCCGCGCCCAGGCGGGCCCCACCGTCGCGGCCAGGGCGAGCCAGACCAGGGCGGACAGGGGGAGGGCGGCCTCGGCGGCCACGATCGCGGTGGCCCGGGCCACGGCGCCCGCGGACCAGGCGGCCGGTACGGCCATATAGAAGGCGCCGCCCGGCGGGCGGCCCGTCAGGCCGGCCAGGACGGCCGTGAGGCCGGCCGGGACCCACAGGCTCAGCCAGAGCCAGGCGGGGCCCACCTGGGCCGCCTGGGAGGCCGTGAGGGCCCCTATGGCGGCGAACAGGGCGCCGACCCCGGAGAGCCACGCCCTCCAGCCGAACCTGGCGGCCACGGCCCTCACGACAACCTCTGGACTATCTCCTGGATGACCATGGCGGCGGTGGCGCCGCCAGCGGCCGCGGCCCCGGCGATCTTCGTATTCGTCCAGGTCTTTATCTTGGACTCCTGGCGCCTGAGGACGGCGGCCATGATCCGGCCGGCGACGTTGCCGGTGATGACCTTGCCCTCCCGCACCGCGGGGTCGGTCTCGGTCTCGGTCACCCCGAGCTCGACGAGCCGGGAGGCCATGTTGACCCCGTAGGTGCCGTCGAGGTTGAGGCGGTGGGACCCGAAGGCCTCGTTAATCATGTACTGCCAGTAGGCTATGTCGGACCGCCGCCCGCGGTCGTGGTCGCCCTGCCTTATGGGGAGCATGGTCTCCGTTCCTCCTGTGTCCGTGTGTCCCTCGCCCCTGCCCTCCATCCAGGGGACGATGATCTCCTCGTACTGCCGGATGCGGTCCGGCCCCGGGCACGTCTTCCCGGCGGCCGGCGTCCAGGCCCCGGGCGCCCCCCACTGCGAGTGGTACCCGACGCCGGGGTCGTAGGGACCCGGCACCCGGCGCAGCTCGAACAGGGGGTGGGACTCCGCGGCCCAGACGAGCAGCCTCTTGATGGAGTCCAGCTGCTCGGGCGTCCACTCCCCGGAGGCGTACCCCTGGGTCTCGATGCTGATGAACCCGACCCGCACCCCGTTCCGGATGAAGGAGTTGCCCTTGTGGTTGGCGTCGGCCTCCTGCTCGGTGTCCCGGTACTGCTCTATGTGCCCGTCCTTGCGGACGTGGAAGTGCGACTCTATGCCCTTGCTCGGGCCGTTGAACCAGTGGTAGAGGGAGGCCGCGTTCCCGGCGTCCACGTGCAGGATGGCCCCGATCGGTTCGATGGCGGGGTCGGTCTTGGACGGGATGAGGCGCGCCTCGGCGAAGGGGCACAGCATCCGCCTATTGTCGCGCGGGCCGGTCCCTCAGGCGGTCCTGGTGAGCTGGAGGACGGCTGACTGGGCGCCGACGTAGGCGTCCCCCATGGGCCAGCCGGCCCAGTCTATCTGCTGGGAGAAGGTCTGGGTCCCCGTCGCAGTCAGGGTGGCGGTGGCGGCGTAGGTGATGGGCATGTTTACCGCCTGGCTCCCCGGCCAAAAGCTGGTGAGCTGCTTCACGTGCTGGTCCTGCCCCGCGAGCCTGGCCCGGTAGAAGAACTGCTCCCCGTTGGCCAGGGCATAGAAGACACCCGACCATACCCACAGGGCGACGTACTCCTCCCACTCGCCCGGGACGTCGGCCTCCACGGACAGGGTGGTCTCGTACCCTTCCGAGCTGTCCAGCTTGGAGAAGGCCACGGACGAGGTGCCCTGGACGGTGAGCGTCTGGGCGGCCAGTATCTGCCGCGGGTCGTAGGTCACCCGCGGCTGCTGGTTTACCCTCTCCAGGGCGGCGAGCCGCCGCTCGACGTCCCTGCGCCACAGCGCCTCCTCCTCCGGCAGGTGCACGCCGCGGACGCTCACGACAGCGGCTCCGTGTACAGGGTGACGGACTCCTCGCCGTCGCGGAATGTGACGTCGAACCCGATCACGAGCTGGAACTCGTCCACGGGGTCGTACGGCGAGTCCCAGACGATCCTCACCTCGTCGTTGATGCCCCAGCTGAACAGGGGCGGGTCGTCGGTGCCCGCCACCAGGCGGATGACGTTGGGCACGGTCCTCGCCCCGTCCAGGAGGTACTGGGCCTTGCCCACCAGCGTGCTGGCGACGCTGACGTCCTTGTCGACTATCACCGACTGGGTCAGGCCGTACGTCGCCACGGCGGACGAGTTCTGCCGGGACGCGCGCAACATGTCGTCCCCCTCGCCCGCCCCCACCGCCAGGACCTGGGAGACCTGGGCGGTGGCGTCCAGGTCGCGGGTGAAGGACCTGATGCAGCGGTCGTCGAACACCGTCGAGGGGCGGCGCCTTCCCCTGCGCGGGTAATGGGCCAGCACCTTCCTGGTCGCGGGGTCCACCTCCAGGTGGAACCCGTTCTGCACCTCCGCCAGCTGCACCATGGCCTCGTACACGTTCTTGAGCTCGTACCCGGGGTACGTCCTGTCCCTCAGGACGCCGTGCGCCGTGAGGGAGGAGGTGTCCAGCCCGAAGTCGCCCCCCGCCTTGTTCTGGTGGTGGTCGACGAGGGACTTCAGGATGAGGGCCTGGTCCACCTGCTTGTGCACCAGGTCCTCGGTCACGTGCCACTTCCGGGGGTACGCCAACAGCCCCTCCGCGCCGAGGCGGAGCTGACGGGACGACCAGTCCTCCGAGACGGTCATGAGGGGGCCGGCCCACACGGTCTGCCCGTTGCGCACGACGGACAGCTCCGTCCTCCCCGGGTCGAGCACGGACCGGTCCGCCCCCTCCAGCCCAAGGGCGAGGGTCGCCGACAGCGAGCCGGGGGCGTTGACCCGGAAGCCGTAGCTCAGGATGTCGGCCTGCAGCTCCGCGACGGCCGGTCCGCCCCCGCGGGGGTGCGCCAGCACCTTGGACTCGACCACTAGGCGTACAGCTCCACGATTACGATGCCCTGGCGCCCATGGCCGCCAAACTGAGCAGACTGGTTGGGGCCAGCATGCGCGCCAGCGCCGCCCTGTCCCCAGCCGACGGCGTTTACGCCAGACTGGTTGTTCGATGCGTTGGGCCTCAGGATCCCACTTAGGTAGGAGCCGCCGCCATATCCGCCTCTCGGGTTTATAGCAGTAACCGGGATGGGAGCGCCGCCATCGTCTCCCCTAATAACTATGTCGCCTGTGCCGCCGCCGCCGTCGCCACCTGTGGCTGTGGCAAAGGGCGCTGTCTGGGCAGGAGAGTTGTTGCCCCCTCCCCCACCACCGCCTCTTGCATGGGTGCCAAAGGAGGACTGGCCTCCTGCACCGGCGGAGCCCGGTGACCCCCTGGTGCCGGCGGATCCCACTGTGACAATCTCAATATCGGCCAGGTCAGATACTGCCACTGTGGCTATGCCTGTGCCGCCGCCGCCGCCGCCGGCGCCTGCAGAGGACTCGCCAGCGCTAGTAGTGGCTGACCCTCCGCTACCACCGCCGCCGCCGACAGCTATGACCCTAACCTTGCGCAGCCAGGGATAATCGGCTTTGACAAAGGTGCCACTGCTGGTGTAGTAGAGGGTCTCCACCAGCTCGCCGCGGCACTTGAGCTCCTCGCGTGTGTCGGTGATGTCGCCGTCGGTGATGGCGGTGACGCCGGCCCCGACCAATATCTCGGCCAGCTTGATGGCCCCGTCGGGGACGGCGGGCGCGGTGGGGCTTCCGGCCGGCG
>Ga0207873_1003774_pt1 | contig 10668 bp, 2 predicted proteins | sample BGWIniCompost_FD_187373 | JGI IMG/M metagenome (GOLD analysis project Ga0207873, IMG submission 187373) | Cellulose adapted compost microbial communities from Newby Island Compost Facility, Milpitas, CA, USA - BGW Initial Compost (SPAdes)... ... | reverse complement strand
CGTGAGCGTCTCGTCTCCACACACGACGGCGACGGCGTCCGGCGTGCGCTGCGCTTGTGTTTCGAAGAGCGAGGGCAGGGTGGCGTCAGCCGGGTAGCTCCGCTCCGTCCGGTTCCAGTCGACCAGGACGCGCTGCCGCTCCTCCGCCGTGAGGATGGGCAGGCGCGAGATGGGAGTGCTGGGGTTCTGGACGGCCGCTTCGAGCAGCGTGCGGTAGTGGCCCGCCATGCGCTCGATCGTCTCACGCTCGAAGAGGTCCGAATCGTAGCGGAGGACGGTCAGGGTCAGGTGCCCGGCCTGCATCATCTCGACCGCAAGGTCGAACTGCCCTTCCTGGTTCGGGATCGGGAACCCCTCGATCTTGAGCCCCCCGATCTCGAGCGTGGGCGGCCCGTCGCCGGTCAGGCCGCCGCCGAGCATGAGCGGCGGCAGGTTGAGGTAATTGAACATGACCTGGAAGACGGGCGTGCGGCTGCGGTCGGCCGCGAGGCCGAGGCGGTGGACGAGCAGGTTGAACGGGTAGTCCTGGTGCGCCAGGGCCTCGAGCACGGTCGTCCGCGTGCGGCCGAGCAGCGCGCGGAAGGTGGGCGAACCAGACAGGTCTCCGCGCAGCACGACGGGATTGACGTAGTAGCCGACGCCGCGCTGGAACTCCGGACGCGTGCGGCCCCACGTGGGTGTGCCGATCAGGATCTCCGACTGGCCCGAGTAGCGTTGCAGAAGCACCTGCCAGGCGGAGAGATAGACCACGAACGGCGTGATACGCTCGGCGCGCGCGAGCGCGGCGACCGACTCGGCCAGCGCCGTCGGCAGGTGGACCTCGACGGTCCCGCCGCGGAGCGCCTGCACGGGTGGCCGGGGGCGGTCGGTTGGCAGCTCGAGGACGGGCAGGTCGCCGGCGAGGCGCTCGAGCCAGTAACGGGCCAGGCGCTCGCCATCCGGACCGTCGACCAGGTCCGCCTGCCAGCGGACGAAGTCGGAGTACGGAGTCGCAGGCGGCAGCTGCGGCGCGCCGCCACGGAGGAACGCGGGGTAGAGCGCGAGGAATTCCTCGAAGACGATCGCCGTCGACCGCGCATCGAAGACGGAATGATGCACGGTCAGCAGCAGGATGCGGTCGTCCTCGGCGCGGGTGTAAAGGGAAACGCGGAACAGCGGGCCGGTCGTGAGATCGAACGGGCGGCGGGAGTCGGCGACGATCCGCTCACGGATCGCGTCGAGATCCATGCCCGCGACGGCCACCTCCTCCCACGCGAGATCCTGCCGGGGCGCCACCACCCGGATCGGCTCGCCGTCGCGCTCGTGGAACGTCGAGCGCAGCACGTCGTGCCGGTCCAGGATGGCCTGAAACGCCGCTCGGATCGCGCGCGCATCCGAGCGTGAGCGGAGCCGTGCCGCAAACGCGAGGTTGTACGCGGCGCTCTCCGGTGCGAGCTGGTGCAGGAACCAGAGCGCGCGTTGCCCGTGGGAAACCGGTTGCACGGTACCCGCCTCCGGGGCGCGCCGCCCCTCCACCATCTCGTTTATCACGCGCGAGTGACCGGCCAGGACCGATGTCTCGGTTCCGGTCATTGGCCCCGTTCCTCCGTGTTCAGCGATTCAGCGAGCCCTGCCCCCGCCGTCCCGCGACGGCCATGGGATTCGGGCGGCATGTCATTCGCGGCGCCCGGCCGCGTGGCACGTCTCGCGCCACGCAGCCCGGCGGCGCACACGGCCGGACCCAGATTCCAGGACTTCACGCTTCTCCCGTGATCGCCGCGAGCGCCCGGCGCTTGGAGGCCGCGGACCGGCTCGGGAGCACCGGGGCGGAGTAGGGCTGTTGCATCGGCGAGACGCCAGTGGCGGGGGAGACACAATGTTGCCGCACGCCCGGCGATGCGGCCCGAGATGCCGCGAGGTCTGGCGAGAGCTGGGCCGGACCACGCGAGAATGTTAGTCTACGCATCGTGCAGGGTCCAGAGCCGGGTACGCAGGGTCGGCCGTAGCTCGGTGGACGCGAGGCGGACGACCGCAACGGAAGAACGATGCGGGCAGAAACAGCGAGGGACCCGAGCGAGGGACTGCTGAGGGCGATCGCGTGTGCCTTGCCGCCCGGGCCGCACGGGGACGAGGTGCATGCATGGGCGGTCCCGGTGGACATGCCCCCTGCGCCGCCGGAGGTGCTCCGGTCCGTCCTGTCGGCCGACGAGCGCGAGCGGGCGGACCGGTTCCGATTCGAGGACGACCGGCGGAGGTACGTCGTCGGCCGGGGCGTGCTCCGCGCCCTGCTTGGCCACTGCACCGGGATCGAGCCGCACCGATTGGCGTTCGGTTACAGCGAGCACGGCAAGCCGGCCCTCGTCGATCCGGGCGGGCCCGTTCCGCTGGCGTTCAACGTCTCGCACTCGGGGCGCTGGGTGCTGATCGGGATCACGCGTGGGCGGACGGTGGGTGTCGACCTCGAGCGGATCCGGCCGGTCGCGGACCTCGAGGCCATTGCGATGCGCCATTTCACCGCCGCCGAGGCCGCGCGGATCCTCTCGCTGCACGGGGAGCGCCGGACGATGGCGTTCTTCGCCTGCTGGACGCGAAAGGAGGCGTGCGTCAAGGCGGAGGGGGCAGGGCTGTCGAAGCCGCTGGACCGGTTCGAGGTGTCGGTGCTGCCGGAAGATGCCGTCGGCCGGGTCCGCGCGGGCGATGTGTCCGGCCCGGGCCCGACGCACTGGACGCTCTGGAGCCTGGCGCCCGAACCGGGATACCTGGCGGCCGTCGTGGCCGGCGCGCCGGATGGCACGCTGGTGCCCCGCAAGTGGAACTCGGCGGGTATCGAGCACTGGTCCTCATCGTCCCCGTAGCCCTACCGAGATCGTCCTCGCCACTCAGGGGGTTGACAGACGCGGGGTGGGACACGCGTGAGACGCCATTGTGGACGCCGTACGACACTCCCGTGCGCGCGCGCGTCAGCGGCGGCTCTCGCGGCGCGTCGGGCAGGTGTCGCAAAACGCACGGATGTATGCAACGCGGCATGCGTTTCCGACCCGCGTGGAAGCGGCGTCCTGGCCGACGGCACGGGGAGGGGAGTGGCACGGCTTCTGCCCATGCGCGCACGCGCCAGGCCCCGGAATGGGTCACCGTCACGGCGTGAGCCGCCCGGCTTCATCGCGCGACAAGCGCATTCCCGAGACCACCGAGGGCCATGCCGTCTCAGGACCGGCTGGCCATTACATTTTTCTGCGCACGCGATGAAGCTTCCGCCGGGAGGGATACCCATACTCACGCTTGGAGAACCTAGCCAACCCGAGAGTCAGCGCTGGTGGCAAGCTCCTGGATCCTCCGATTCGATCCGAAGCCTCAGGCAGATCTGCGTCTGTTCTGCTTCCCGTACGCCGGCGTCGGAGCCTCGTGCTACCGCGCGTGGCCCGCGCTGCTTCCGCCGGAGTTCGAACTGTGCGCCGTCCAGCCGCCCGGGCGTGAGGGCCGGCTGCGGGAGCCCCCGTTCCGGAGCATTCCTGAGCTGGTCGAGGCCGCGGCGGCGGGGCTGGAGCCGTATTTCGACCGGCCCTTCGCCTTTTTCGGTCACAGCATGGGCGCGCTGGTCGCGTTCGAGGTCGCGCGGCTGCTGCGCCGCGGCGGGCGGACGGGACCGTGCTGGCTCTTCGCGTCCGGTCGGCGTGGGCCCCGGGTCCCGGACCGCGAGCCTCCGCTGCAGCACCTCCCGGACGCGGAGTTCGTCGCCGAGATCCAGCGCCGCTACGGCGGCATTCCGGACCAGGTCCTTCAGCATCGGGAGCTGCTCGAGCTCCTGCTTCCGGGCCTGCGCGCCGATGTCGCGGCGTTGGACACGTATGTGTACCGACCGGGCGAGCCGCTGGACTGCCCGGTGACGGCGTTCGGCGGCATGGCGGACAAGATGACGCTCGCTGAGGATCTGGACGCCTGGCGGGCCGAAACGCGAGGCGCGTTCGAGCTCGAGATGTTCCCTGGCGGGCATTTCTTCATCGACGAAGCGAGGCCGCGGGTGGTCGAGCGCGTGGTTGCGACCTTGCGCGGCGTGCTCGCCGCCAGCTCGGGCACGGGGAGTGACCCATGATGCGCGGAGCGGATTCGGGGCGCGTAGCGGATTACGACGAGGCGCGGAACCGGATCCGGGCCGCTCTGGCGGAACGGCTGCGCATTGACGCCGATGCGATCGATCCGTCGGAGCCGTTCGCACGGTACGGGTTGGACTCGGTCGGCGCCGCCGCGCTGGTCGCGGAGCTGAGCGACTGGCTGGGGCGCCCGATCTCGCCCGTCGTTGTCTGGGAGTACCCGACGGTCGACGCGCTCGCGGCGCATCTGTCCGGCCGTGTCGCCGCGCCGAGCGAAGGGCACGCCGCGCGGGCGGCGTCGATGGCCGACGAACCCATCGCCGTCGTCGGCCTTGCGTGCCGGTTCCCGGGCGCCCCGAACCCCGAGGCCTACTGGCGGCTGCTGTGCGAAGGGCGCGGGGCGATCGGCGAGGTGCCTCCGGGCAGGTGGGACGACGATCTGGTGGCAGCGGTCGGGCTGGATGGCCCCGACGCGGCGCCGTTCCGGCGCGGCGGGTTCCTGCCGAGCGTCGACGGCTTCGACGCGGCGTTCTTCGGCATCTCGCCCCGGGAGGCCGCGCAGCTCGACCCGCAGCAACGGCTGATGCTCGAGCTGGCCTGGGAGGCGCTCGAGGATGCCGGGATCGCGGCGGACACGCTGAGGGGCACGCCAACCGGCGTCTTCTGCGGCGTCATCTGGCACGACTACGCGGAACATCATCGCATGGCCGGCGCGGAGATCACGCTGCACACGGGCGTCGGCCAGGCGCTCGGCGTCGTCGCGAACCGGATCTCGTACGCGCTCGGTCTGAACGGGCCGAGCGTCGCGCTGGACACGGCGTGCTCGTCGTCACTGCTCGCGCTCCATCTCGCGTGCCAGAGCTTGCGGAGCGGGGAGTCCGCGCTCGCGCTCGCCGGCGGCGTCAACCTCATGCTGGCCCCCACCACGACGGCGGTCCTGCGGGAGTTTGGCGGCCTCTCCGTGGAGGGCGAGTGTCGTCCGTTCGATGCGCGCGCGAACGGGTTCGTGCGCGGGGAGGGAGCGGGCTTCGTCGTCTTGAAGCCGCTCTCGCGCGCGCTCGCGGATGGCGACCGCATCTACTGCACGATCCGCGGCAGCGCGGCCAACAACGACGGAGCGAGCAACGGGCTGACCGCGCCGAACCCGGCGGCGCAGGAGGCGGTGCTGCGGGAGGCGGTTCACCGCGCGGGGATCTCGCCCGCCGCGGTGGACTACGTCGAAGCGCACGGCACCGGCACGGTGCTGGGCGACCCGATCGAGGCGCGCGCGCTCGGCGCGGTGTTCGGGCCGGGGCGTGCGCCGGACCGGCCGCTGCGCATCGGCTCGGTCAAGGGGAGCATCGGCCACCTGGAGGGCGCGGCCGGGATCGCGGGCGTGATCAAGGCGTGCCTGATGCTGAAGCACCGGGCGCTCCCGCCGAGCCTCGGCTACCGCGAGCCGAATCCGCACATCGCGTTCGACGACCTCGGCCTGAAGGTGCAGACGACGCTGGAGCCGTGGCCGGACGAAGGCCGGCCCGCGGTGGCCGGCGTCAGCGCGTTCGGGTGGGGTGGAACCAACTGTCACGTCGTCCTGGAGGAGCACCGGTCCCGCCGCGCGGAGCTCGTCACGCTGGCCGCCGAGAGCCCGGCTGCATTGCGGCGGATGGCCGAGGCGCTCCGCGAACGTGCGGCAGATGGACAGCGAGAGCTGGCCGCGTTGCGCGCCGATGCGGCGGCGCTCTCCGGCACGGGGCCGCACCGGCTGGCCATCGTCGCAGACTCGGCCGGCGACCTCGTCCGCCGGTTGGATGCGTACCTGGAGGGCGCGAGCGCCCCTGGCGTCCGGGCCGGTGCGGCCGAGCGTGCGCACGGCCCGCTGGTGTTCGTGTACTCGCCGCAGGGCTCGCAGTGGCTGGGGATGGGTCGCGGGCTGATCGCCGCGGAGCCGGTCTTCAAGGCGGTGCTGGAGCGTTGCGACCGCGTGGTCCGGGACGAGGCGGGGTGGTCGCTGCTCGAGGAGCTCTCCGCCGACCCCGCGCACTCGAGGCTGGACGAGGCGGACGTCGTGCAGCCGCTGATCTCCTGCATGCAGATGGCGCTGACGGAGCTCTGGCGCTCGTGGGGCGTCGTGCCGGACGTCGTGGTCGGCCACAGTCTGGGCGAGGTGGCGGCCGCGTACGCAGCGGGGATCCTGGACCTCGAGGACGCGGTCCGCCTGATCTGCGTGTACAGCCGGATGCAGACGCGGCCGGAGTGCCGCGGCGGTAAGGCGATCGTCAACCTACCCTCGGACGATGCGGCGCGGCTGGTCGAGCCGTACGGCGGGCGCGTGGTCGTGGCCGGGCTCAACGGCCCGGCCTCGACTCTGCTGAGCGGCGACGCGGACGCGCTGGACGAGGTGGTCGCGACGTGCGCGGCGCGGTCCATCTTCGCGGCCCGCGTCCAGGTGAACGTTGCGGTCCACAATCCACGTTTCGAGAGCGTCGTCGCCGACATGACGGCGGCGCTGACCTGGCTGCGACCGCGCAGCGCGCGCATCCCGATGATCTCGACCGTGGACGCGCGAGCGATCGCGGGTCCGGAGTGCCGGGGCGAGTACTGGGCGCGCAACCTGAGGCAACCGGTCCTGTTCTGGCCGGTCATCCGCGAGCTGCTGGCAACCGGCCATCGCGCGTTCGTCGAGGTGAGTCCCCACGGCATCCTCACGCATGCGCTGGAGCAGGCGCTCGAGCACGAGGGCGTGGCCGGCCTGTGCGTTCCGACGCTGCGGCGCGGCGACGACGAGCGGGCGTCGATGCTGGACACGCTCGGCGCGCTGTACGTCGAGGGCGGAACCGTCGATGGTGCCGCGGTGGATGGCGGGGAGGACTCCGAGGTCGCCCACGTCCTGCCGCTGTCGGCGCGGTCGGCCACTGCGCTCGAGGACCTGGCCCGCGAGTTCGTGCGCCGGTTGGAAGCACCCGGCGAAGGGACGGCACGGGACATCTGCCACACGGCGGCGCGGCGACGGTCTCACCACGAGCACCGCGTCGCGGTCGTGGGCCGGACGCGGGCGGAGCTGGCATCGCAGCTCGAGGCGTTCCTGAACGGGGAGCAGTCGCCGGCGATGGCGGCGGGACGGGTCAGCCCGCGCGGCCGGCCGAAGGTCGCGTTCCTGTTCTCCGGACAGGGCTCCTGCTGGTGGGGGATGGCGCGCGACCTGCTCGAGACGGAGCCCGTCTTCCGAGGAATGCTGACGCGCTGCGCCGATCTGTTCGCCCGGCACCTGGACTGGGACCTGGTCGCGGAGCTGAACGCTCCGGAATCCGAATCCCGTCTGGACCGGACGGAGGTCGCGCAGCCGGTGTTGTTCGCGACGCAGGTCGCGCTGACGGCGTTGTGGCGGTCCTGGGGCGTCGAGCCGGACGCCGTCATCGGGCACAGCGTCGGCGAAGTCGCGGCTGCGCACGTGGCCGGTGCGCTGACGCTGGAGGATGCGGTCCGCATCGTCGCGGAACGCGCGCGCGTCACGCAGCGCGTGCCGCGAGACGGCCGGATGCTCGCGGTCGAGCTGCCGCGCTCCGAGGCCGAGCGACTGCTCGCCGCGTTCGACGGGCGCGTCTGGGTGGCGGCGGTGAACTCGCCATCGTGGACCGTGCTGTCCGGCGATGCCGCCGCCGTCGACGCGCTGGCCGCGAGCCTGGCCGAACGCGACATCGCCTGCCGGCAGCTGCGGCTGGAGCAAGCGTTCCATACGCCACGCGTCGAGGCGTGCGCGGTCGAGCTCCAGGCGGCGATCGCCGGCATCGCGCCACGAGCGGCCACGATCCCGATGTACTCGACGGTCAGCGGGCGCGTCGTCGAGGATGGCGAGCTCACCGAAACGTACTGGGCGCGCAACCTGCGGGAGCCGGTGCTGTTCGCGCCTGCCGTCGCTGCGGCCCTCGCCGCGGGTTGCCGCGCGTTCGTCGAGGTGAGCGCCCACCCGGTCCTGACCGCGATGGTCGCGGACTGCGCGGCCGCGGCCGGAACGGACGTGCAGGCTCTGGCGTCGCTGCGCCGCGCGCAGCCCGGCCGGCCGGCGATGCTCGCCTCGCTCGGCGCGCTGTACGCGATGGGCTGCGACGTTGCGTGGGACGGAGTGTTCCCGGCCGGCGGCCGCTTCGTTCCGCTTCCGACGTATCCGTGGCAGCGGCGGCGCTTCTGGTTCGACCGCCAGGCACCGGCGGTGCAACGCCGGCGCGCTGCGGGTCTGCCCGGCCGGCGTCTCGCCACGGCGATTCCCACCTTCGAGTGCAGCGCGGATCGGGATCTCCTCCCGTACGCCGCGGACCACAGGATCGGCGGCGAGCCGGTGCTGGCCGCGGCGGCGTACGCCGAGCTCGCGCGCACCGCCGCTGCGGAAGTGCTCGGCGCCGGGCACCACCGCGTCGAGGACCTCGTGATCCACGAGGCGCTCGTTCTACGTGAGGATGAACGTCGGCGCGTGCAGGTGACGGTCTCCGGGATCGAGGACGACCGGCCCACGTTCCGCATCCACTCCGTTCGCGAGGCCGACGCCGCGGGGGGCACGCCCTGGACGCTGCACGCGAGCGGCGCGATCCGGAAGGGCGGCGTGCACGGGAGCCCGGAGCCGGCAGCCATGGAGCCGGATGCGGTCAGGCAGCGCTGCGCCGAGGATCTGGATGGCGCGGCGTTCTACACCGGCCTCGAACGTCGCGGCGTCGACATCGGCGAGACGTTCCGGAGCGTCGACCGGCTCTGGCGCGGCAGCGGCGAAGCGCTCGGCCGGGTGATGCTTCCGGGCGGGCGGGCAGGCGGTCCGAGCCCGGCGGCCCAGCTCCTCGATGGCTGTCTCCAGTGCTGCCTGGGCGTTCGCGCCGCAACCGGTGCCGACGATGACGCCGCGTACATCGTCACGCGGATCGAAGGCGTGTCGCTCGCGGCGCCGGATGGCGTGGCGGAGGGTGCGAGGCCCGCGTTCTGGGCGCACGCGCAGCAGCGGCCGGAGCGAGATCCGCGCGCCGAACGCATGGTCGTCGACGTGCGGATCTTCGACGAGGCGAGAAGGTTCGTCGGTTCGGTGGACGGCGTGCATCTGAGGCGTGCCGGCAAGGCGGCGCTGGCGCGGCTGCGCAGCGGCGGTCCGGACTGGCACTACGAGGTCGCGTGGGAGGAGAGGCCGCGTGCGGCCGGCGCGGCTCGCACCAGCCGCGCGCAGGCGCTCGCCTCGCCGGCCAGTATTGCGGCGAGGCTGGATGGCCGGCGGTCCGATGAAGAGAAGGGTCGAGATGCGGACGGCGCGGCCGCGGTGCTCGCGGAGCTGGAGGCGCTTGCCTCGCAGTACGCCAGGCTGGCGCTGGCGCGGCTCGGGTTCGAGCAGCACGCCGCCGACGCGGCCGATGCGGAAACGCTCGCGGCGCGGCTCGGCGTCGCGCCGCGTCACACGCGTCTGTTGCGGCGGGTGGTGGAGATCGCGTCCGCGGGTGCAAGCGAGGGCGTAGCCGCGGGCGCCGATGTCGGCGAACTGGCGGCGCGCGCGGCCCGCCTCGCGGAGCGGCACCCGGAGCATCGCGCGGCGATCGAGCTGCTCGCGCGATGCGGCGCACACCTGGCCGACGTGCTGCGCGGCGACGTCGACCCGTTGCATCTCCTGTTCTCGTCCTCGGCCGGGGCGACGGCGGAGACCCTGTACCGTGAAGAGGTGTCGCTGCGCGCGTCGAACGCGCTGGTCGCGGAGTCGATCGCGGCGGCGCTGGACGGGGTCGCGGCGGGCCAGGCGGCGCGGATCCTCGAGATCGGCGCGGGGACGGGCGCGACGACGGACGCGGTGATCGAACGGCTGCCCGCGGGCGCGGCGGAGTACGTGTTCACGGACGTGACGAGCGGGTTCGTGAACGCTGCGCGCGACCGGCTCGGGCGGCACGCGTTCATGCGGTTCGAGCGGCTGGACATCGAGGCGTCGACGGAATCGCGACCCGATGCGGGTACCTACGACGTCGTGCTCGCGGCCAACGTGTTGCACGCCACGCAGAGCCTGCGCGAGACGCTCGACAACGTGCGGCACCTGCTGGCTCCTGGAGGGCTGCTGATCCTGCTCGAGACGACGGAGCCGCGCGCGTGGGTCGATCTGGTCTTCGGCATGACGGAGGGCTGGTGGCGGTTCCGTGACGTGGAGCGGCGGCCGGCGCATCCGCTGCTCGCGCACGAGGGCTGGGTGGCGGTGCTGGCGGACGCGGGGTTCGAGGAGCCGACCGCGATCGCGCCGGCGCGGGCGGCCGTGCTGCCGCAGACGTTGCTGCTGGCCCGCGCGCCCATCGCGCGACCGGCCGCTCACGGCGACCGCGATCGCGACGGGGCGGATCCTCGGCGTGCCGGCGAAGGCAAACGAGAACGGCCGGCGGCGTGCTGGGCGGTGTTCTCCACCGGCTCCGCTCCAGGCCGCGAGGTCGCGCGGCTGCTCCGCGACGGCGGTGACGAGTGCGTGCTCGTCTCGCCGGGCGCGGAGGACGGCGGCGCGGAACCGGACCACGTGCGAATCAGACCCGGTCACGCAGCGGACTACGAACGCGCCATGCGGGCCGCGCTCGACAGAGGGAAGCGGCTGGCGGGCGCGGTCGTGCTGTGGCCTGCGGAGCGA
>Ga0207873_1003773_pt1 | contig 10671 bp, 10 predicted proteins | sample BGWIniCompost_FD_187373 | JGI IMG/M metagenome (GOLD analysis project Ga0207873, IMG submission 187373) | Cellulose adapted compost microbial communities from Newby Island Compost Facility, Milpitas, CA, USA - BGW Initial Compost (SPAdes)... ... | reverse complement strand
GCTGCTGGCGGCTCGTCGCAACCGCGACAAGGTGTACATGGCGGACCTCGAGGAGGCCAAGGACAAGGTGATGCTGGGCGCGGAGCGGAAGAGCCTGGTGCTCTCCGACTCCGAGCGGCGGCTCACGGCCTACCACGAGGCGGGTCACGCGGTCGTCGCGCTCAAGACCCCGGGGCTGGACCCGCTGCACAAGGTGACGATCGTGCCGCGAGGCCGGGCGCTGGGTGTGACGGCGTCGCTGCCGGAGGAGGACCGTCACTCGTACTCGAAGGACTACCTGCTGGCACGGCTGGCGATGCTGTTCGGCGGGCGGGCGGCGGAGCAGCTCGTGTTCGGGCCGGACAAGGTGACGACGGGCGCGGGCAACGACATCGAGCGCGCCACGCAGCTGGCGCGGCGGATGGTGACGTCGTACGGCATGAGCGACCTGGTCGGCCCCCTGGCGGTGGGGGACTCCGAGCAGGAGGTGTTCCTGGGCCGCGAGCTGGTGCAGCGGCGGGAGATCTCGGAGAAGACGGCGGAGCTGGTGGACGCGGAGGTCAAGCGGCTGGTGGACGAGGCGTACCAGCGCGCGGTGAACACGCTCAACGAGCACCGGGATCTGCTCGAGCGGATCGCGGAGGCGCTGCTGGAGCGCGAGACGCTCGACCGCGAGGACATCGACCTCCTGGCGGCGGGCGAGCCGCTGCCGCCGCTGGAAACCGCGCCGGATGGCCGGGGCACCCGGCCCGCCCTGGCGAAGCGTCTGGCGCCGGCGCTGGGCGGCGCGTCGGACCGGGAGGCGGAGGAAGAGCCGGACGGGCGGAGCCGGGCCACCTCCGCGGCCCGTGAGGCGGCGGCGCACCGGATGGGAAGGCCGGAAGCGGATCCAGACGCCGTGGGGTGATGCGGGCCACGGTGTCGCCCACCGAGATGGCGCCGGTCTGGGAGACCGCGCGCGGGCCGGTGACGCTGGAGCGGCCGCGCATCGTCGGCATCCTCAACGTCACGCCTGACTCGTTCTGGGATGGCGGGCGGTACGGGGGCCTGGACGCCGCCGTGGGCCACGCCGCCGCGCTGATCGAGCAGGGCGCGGACGTGATCGACGTGGGCGGCGAGTCGACGCGTCCGGGCGCGCAGCCGGTGCCGGTCGCGGAAGAGCTCGCGCGCGTCGTGCCGGTAGTGCGCGAGCTGGCCCGGCGCTGGCCCGACCTCATCATCTCCGTCGACACCGTAAAGGCCGAGGTGGCGCGTGCCGCGCTCGCCGAGGGCGCCGCGGTCGTGAACGACGTGTCCGGCCTGCGCCTGGACCCCCGGCTGGGTGAGGTGGCCGCGGAGGCCGGCGCGGGCATCGTTCTCATGCACTCCCGCGGATCCGTCGAGCAGATGGCGAGCTACGACCTCGCGCGCTACGGTGCGGACCCGGTCGGCGAAATCGCGGATGAGCTGGCGGCCGCTCTGGGGCGGGCGGCAGCCGCCGGGATTGCGCCCTCCGCCATCGTGCTGGATCCGGGGCTCGGCTTCTCCAAGCGCACCGAACACAGCGTGGCGGTCATCGCGCACCTCGACAGGATCCTGGCCCTGGGCCGGCCCGTGCTGGTCGGGCCGTCCCGGAAGCGGTTCGTGGGGGAGCTCGCCGGCGGGCTGCCGCCGGCCGAGCGACTCGAGGGGACGCTCGCCGCCTGCGTCGTCGCGCTCCAGCGTGGCGCTCGCCTCTTCCGCGTGCACGACGTGCTCGCCGCCCGCCGTGCCCTGACCGTGGCCGAAGCCCTTCTCAGCTCGCCGTGAGAGACCTGTTCGAGCGATTCGCCTTCCTGCTCCCCGGCCTGAAGGACCTGGCCCAGATCATCATTGTCGCCGCTGGTATCTACTACGTGCTGCGGCTGCTGGCGCGGACGCGGGCGATGCAGATGCTGTTCGGGCTGGTGCTGCTCGTGCTGGTCTACTTCGCCGCGCGGCTGTTCGACCTGGGCCTGATCGAGTACCTGATGGAGGTGCTGTTCCAGTACGGCGCGATCGCGGCACTGATCGTCTTCCAGCCGGAGCTGCGAAGCGCGCTGGCGCGCCTGGGTCAGAGCCGTATGTTACGGCTTTTCAATAAGATGGAAGATAGCGCGGTGGTGGAGGAGCTGATCCAGGCGGTGGAGCGGCTGTCGCGGGCGAAGATCGGCGCGATCATCGCCGTGGAACGCGAGGTGGGGCTGGACGAGTATGCAGAGACGGGGACGCGGATCCAGGCGGCGGTCTCGGCGGACATCCTGGTGAGCATCTTCGCGCCGTACGGCCCGCTGCACGATGGCGCGGTGCTGATCCGGCGGGACACCATCATCGCGGCGGGAGTGATTCTCCCGCTGACGCAGTTCCCCGTGGCGGACCGCAGTCTCGGGACGCGGCATCGGGCGGCGCTGGGGCTGTCCGAGGAGACGGATGCGCTGGTGATCGTGGTGAGCGAAGAGACGGCGCAGGTCTCGCTGGCGTACCGGGGGCGCCTGGAGCGAAACGTGACCCCGGAGCGGCTGTACGAGGCCCTGACCGGGAAACCGCGGGCCCCGGCGGCGTTACGGGGGTGAGGGTGGCGCGTTGACAGGCCTTGGCGGGGCAGGTAGATTGCCCCGAATCAGTTAACAGGACCGTCCCGATTCGATTCGGACCCAGCCGCGAGGAGCACGCTTGCAAGGCACCGGCATCGAATACGCGCTGCTTACGATGTTCAAGGATGGGGGAGTGATGATGTATCCGCTCCTCCTCTGCTCGCTGCTCGGAGTGGGGGTGATCATCGCCAAGGGGTACATGCTCCAGGTGGCGGATTATCGCTCGAAGAACCTGCTGGCGCGAGTGATGGAGCAGGTCAAGGCAGGGAAGCTGGACGCCGCGATCCAGCTCACCGAGCAGACGCCCGGCCCGGTGGCGGCCATCCTGCTCGCGGCCCTGCGCCGGATCCGGGAGGGCCGGACCGAGGAGCAGGAGTTCGAGAAGGCCGTGAAGACGACGGGCGTGATCGAGCTGGGGTTCCTCGAACGGGGCCTGGTGGTGCTCGCGACCGTGGCGAACGTGGCGCCGCTGCTCGGCTTCCTTGGGACGGTGGCGGGGATGATCTCGGCGTTCGGCGCGATCGCGCTGGCGGGGCAGGTCGAGGCGTCGCTGGTCGCGGGCGGGATCAAGGTGGCGCTGATCACGACGGCGGCGGGCCTGGTCATCGCCATTCCGGTGAACATCGCCTACAATTATTTCGTCACGAAGATCGACAAGCTGATCCTGGAGATGGAGCAGGGGACGGCAGCGGTCCTGAACCATCTCTGGGAGCGGATGAGGGGTGGGCAGCTGGCGCCGGCGGGGAACCAGGGCGGCATCCCGGGTCACACTGGAGCGAGGTGAGCCATCATGGCGTTCATGAGGAAGAAGAATCGGGTCAGTGGTGAGATCCCGACGTCGTCCATGGCGGACATCGCCTTCCTCCTGCTGATCTTCTTCCTGGTGACCACGGTGTTCGACGAGGAGAAGGGTCTGTCCATCGTGTTGCCGGAGCCGCAGGAGACGGTCGAGGTCTCGCAGAAGAACGTGCTCCACCTGATCGTGCGCGCGGACGGCATCGTCGAGGTGAAGCGAGGCGAGAGCCCGTCGGTGCAGCCGGTGAGGCCGCAGGAGATCGAGACGATCTGGCGGGTGGAGGTGGGGCAGAACCCGAACCTGATCGCGGCGGTGAAGACGTACCCCGACGCGCCGTACCGGAACATGATCGCCGTGCTGGACCAGCTCCATAAGGCCGGCGCGGACAGAATCTCCCTCCAGATCATGGAGTAGGGGAGCGATGATCCAGGGCGGACTCAAGAGGAAGTCTAAGGCGAACAGCGAGATCCCGTCGTCCTCGCTGGCGGACATGGCGTTCCTGCTGCTGATCTTCTTCATGGTCAGCACGACGTTCCCCAAGGAGAAGCCGCGCCGGCTGCCGTTCCCGGAGGCGGAGGCGACGAAGAAGATCGACGAGCCGCGCAAGAACATCCTGCACGTGTGGCTGGAGAAGGACGGCTCCGTCTACATCAACGACGTGCGGGTCCCGATGAGCGACATCTCGGGGATCGTCGCTCCGATTTACGACCAGACGGACCGTAAGCTGGTGGTGTCGTTGCGTGCCGACCGGGACGTGCCGTACCAGTTCGTGGACGCCGTGACGAAGGAGCTTCAGGAGGCGCACGCGGTGCGGGTGACGTTCCACACCAATCTCGAGCAGCGCGTGACTCGGGAAAGGAGGTAGCCATGAACGTCGTCATGATGCCAGCTCCCTCCGCGGCGAACGCCGAGGTCCTGACGGCGAACGACCGGCTGAAGCAGCGGTTCGCGGATTGGTTCTGGTGGTCGCTGATTGCGGCGGTGGTGATCCACTGGCTGATCTTCGCGTTCTTCCCGACGCTGACGGCGGCGGACATGTCGTTCACCACGCAGGAGATCGAGGCGCTCACCATCCCGCCGGAGGTGGAGATTCCGCCGCCGCCGGAGCAGATCGCCCGGCCAGCGCGGCCGGTGATCTCGGAGACGACGATCGACGAGGACATCACGATCGCGCCGACGACGTTCGAGGACAACCCGATCGAGAACCTGCCGCCGCCTCCGACATCGACGGGGCCGGACATCTCGGCGCAGCCGGTGCCCACGCCGTTCACGGTCGCGCCGGAGCTGAAGAACCGTGCCGAGGTCCAGCGCGCGCTCGAGCGCTTCTATCCGCCGCTCCTGCGGGATGTGGGGATCGGTGGTTCGGTGCTGGTGTGGTTCTTCATCGACGAGACGGGAAAGGTCCGGAACACGCTGATCAAGGAGTCGAGCGGCCACAAGGCGCTTGACGAGGCGGCGCTGAAGGTGGCGGACATCATGCAGTTCTCGCCGGCGCTGAACCGTGACAAGAAGGTGCCGGTGTGGGTGGCGCTGCCGATCGACTTCCGGACGAAGTGAAGCGCGTTGGCGGGCGCAGCGAGGGCTGCACTCGGGAGGCGTGAGCGAAGGGACCGGCCCGCGGGGCCGGTCCCTTCGCGTTGATCTTTGGCCCGTGCGGGAGTAAGATAGGCGGAGATGTACCGGGCGCGGCTGGCGGAGTCGCTGCCCGCTGTGCGGGAGCGACTGGCACGTGCGCTGGAACGTGCTGGGCGGCGAGACGAGGTGACGATCGTCGCCGTGACCAAGGGTCACGGCGCGGAGGCGCTGGAGGCGTTGCTTGCCGCAGGCCTGGGCCGGTTCGGGGAGAACCGGGTTCAGGAGCTGGAGACGAAGGTGGCGGCGGTGGGGCGCGACCGGGCCGAATGGCACCTGATCGGCCATCTCCAGCGAAACAAGGTGCGGCGCGCCCTTCCGCTGTTCGATCTCATCCACAGCATCGACTCGCTGCGGCTGGCGCAGGAGTTGTCGAAGGAGGCGGAGCGGGCGGGGCGTACGGTAACCGGCCTGGTACAGGTCAACACGTCTGGCGAGGCGACGAAGGGCGGGCTCCCCGCGGAGGAGGCGGTGGAGGGGGTTGGACGAATCGCGGAGCTGCCCGGGCTGCGGATTCAGGGTCTCATGACGATGGCGCCGTTCACCGACGACGAGCGGGTGATCCGCCGGACGTTTGCTGGGGCGCGGAGGTTGTTCGAGGCGTGCGCGAAGCACGTCCCGGCGTTCGAGCCGCGGCATCTCTCGATGGGGATGTCCAACGACTTTGAGGTGGCGGTAGAGGAAGGAAGCACGATGGTGCGCCTGGGCACCGTTCTCCTGGGGGAGCGTAGTCAATGATCGACCTGACGCCACTCGAGGTCCGCAAGAAGAAGGAAGACTTCCGGCGCGCGCTCCGCGGCTACGAGCCGGTGGACGTGGACACGTTCCTGGAGCTGGTCGCGGACCGCATGGAGCAACTCGTCCGCGAGAACCTCGCGCTGAGCGAGAAGGCCGGGCGGCTGGAGGAGGAGATCGCCGCCTACCGCGAGCGCGAGCGCGCGCTGACGGACGCGCTGGTGAGCGCGCAGGAGATGCGCGAGGAGCTCCGCAAGCAGGCGGCGCGCGATGCGGAAGAGCTGCGGCGCGCGGCGGAGGCGGAGGCCGAGCGCCTGAGGGGCGGCATGCTCCAGGCGCTGCAACGGGAGGAGACCGCGTTGCGGGAGATCCGGGCGCGGCGCGCACAGCTCCTGCAGAAGTACCGCGCGATGCTGGAACGGGAGCTGAGCGAGCTGGGCGTGCTGATGCAGACGCTGGAGATGGAGGAGGGCGAGGGCCAGCCGCAACTGGGAGTGGACGACTTCGCGGACCAGTTGCTGCCGATCGATGAGTCGCCCGAGGCAGTGGCCACGCCGGCGGCGCCGCTGGCTCCTGGCGGCCCCGCGACCCCGTACGCGGCCGCCAGCGCGGCTGCGTCCGCCGCCCAGATCTTGCCGGCGACGGAGGACGAGGTGGAGTCGCTCGTGGCGGACCTGGAGCTGGAACCAGCGGCCGAGTCGGTGCAGCCGGAGCCCGAGGCGAAGAAGGGCGAGGAGAAGCCGGGGAGCCCGTCGCCGGCGAAAGCGAAGGATGAGGACTTCCCGGAGGGCCTGGACTGGCTCTCGTCGCTGCTGCGCGAGGATCCGTGATGACGACGGCTGCGGACGCGCTCCGCGCGGAGCTGCGGGAGGCCGTTGCGGCGGTGAGGGAGCGGACGGCGTTCGAGCCGGAAATCGGGATCATTCTGGGGACCGGGCTCGGCGCCCTGGCGGAGGAGATCGAGCTCGAGGCATCGATTCCGTACGAGGAGCTGCCGCACTTCCCGCTCTCGACGGTGGAGAGCCACACCGGGAGGTTGCTGCTGGGGCGGTTGGCGGGACAGCGCGTGGCCGCGCTCCAGGGGCGGTTCCACCGTTACGAGGGGTACTCCCTCCAGCAGGTGACGTTTCCCGTGCGTGTGCTGTACCTGCTCGGCGCACGCACACTGGTGGTCTCAGCGGCGTGCGGGGGGATGAACCCGCTGTGGGAGCCCGGCGACCTGGTACTGCTGGACGACCACATCAACCTGCTCGGCGACAACCCACTGATCGGCCCGAACCTGGACGAGCTGGGCCCGCGGTTCCCCGACATGTCGGAGCCGTACGACCGGGAGCTCCAGCGGCTGGCGCAGGAGGTGGCGCTCGAGCTGGGCATCCCGCTCCGGCGGGGTGTGTACGTGGCGGTGGCGGGGCCAAACCTCGAAACGCGCGCGGAGTACCGCATGCTGCGAGGCATGGGCGCGGACGTGGTGGGGATGAGCACGGTGCCGGAGGTGATCGTGGCCCGGCACATGGGCATGCGAGTGATGGGGTGCGCGATCATCACCGATTCCTGTCTGCCCGATGCGCTGGAGCCGACGGCGTTCGAGCGCATCGTCGAGATCGCGATGGCCGCGGAGCCGAAGCTCACCGCTTTGATCCGCGGTGTGCTCGCGCGGCTGGGGACCAGAGCGGCCGTGTAGTGCGGGGATGACTCGCCGGGACCGCGGCCCCATGGCATACCCGGAGTATCCCAGGAGAGCGCCGGATCTGGAGCTGGAGATGCTCCAGCGCTGGCGAGGCGAGGACCTCTTCCGACGCACGCTCGCGGCGACGGAAGGACGGGAAGAGTTCGTCTTCTACGAGGGGCCGCCCACTGCCAACGGGCGGCCCGGTCTGCATCACGTGCTGAGCCGCAGCATCAAGGACCTGTTCTGCCGGTACCAGACGATGCGGGGCAAGCACGTGACGCGCATCGCGGGCTGGGACACGCACGGTCTCCCCGTCGAGATCGAGGCGGAGAAGGCGCTCGGCATCAGCGGCAAGCGCGAGATCGAGGCCGTCGGCGTCGCGCGTTTCAACGAGGTGTGCCGCGAGAGCGTCTTCGCGTACAAGGAGGAGTGGGAGCGGCTCTCGGAGCGGATGGGGTACTGGCTGGACTATTCGAGGCCGTACATCACGTTCAGCGCAGACTACATCGAGAGCGTCTGGTGGATCCTGGGGCAACTGCACGAGCGGGGCCTGATCTACCGGGGCTACAAGAGCGTGCCGTACTGCCCGCGCTGCGGCACGGCGCTCAGCTCGCACGAGGTGGCGCTCGGCTACGAGGAGGTGCTCGACCCGTCGCTGTACTTCCTCGCGCCGCTGTTGGGTCCGCAGGGCGAAGCGGATCCGGAGGGCCGGGCGTTCCTGGTGTGGACGACGACGCCGTGGACCCTGCCGGCAAACACCGCGCTGGCGGTGCACCCCGACCTGGAGTACGTGGAGGTGGAGAGCGACGGGCGGGGGCTGATCCTCGCCGCGTCGCGCGCCCAAGCCGTCCTGGGGCCGGACGTCCGGGTGCGGCGGCGCTATGCCGGCCACGAGCTGATCGGCGTACGGTATCGGCGGCCGTTCGATCTGGACCCGAGCCAGGCGGCGCTCGCGACGCCGTCGACCTGGACGGTGCTCGGCGAGGAGTTCGTGAGCGCGGAGGACGGGACGGGGGTCGTGCACCTGGCGCCGGCGTTCGGCGCGGATGACTTCCAGGCGGGCCTGCGCCACGGGCTGCCCTTGTTCCAGCCCCTGGACGATGCCGCCCGGTTCAAGCCGGGGCTGGGTTTCGTGGAGGGGCTGTTCGTCAAGGCGGCAGACGACCTGCTGGTGGAGGATCTGGAGGCGCGCGGGCTGGTTCACCGGTATGCGCTGGAGCCGCACGCGTATCCGCACTGCTGGCGCTGCTCGAGCCCGCTGATCTACATGGCCCGCGATTCGTGGTACATCCGCACGACGGCGGTGCGCGATGCCATGATCGCCAACAACCGCGAGGTGCGCTGGCACCCGCCTGAGGTCGGGGCGGGCCGGTTCGGGGAGTGGCTGGAAGGGAACGTGGACTGGGCGTTGTCCCGTGCACGGTACTGGGGCACGCCGCTCCCGATCTGGGTGTGCGAGCGAGACGCGGAGCACTGGGAGGTGATCGGCTCGTACGCGGCGTTGCGGGAGCGGGCCGGGCGGCTGCCAGGACCGAAGGCCGGCGAACTGGATCCGCACAAGCCGTGGATCGACGAGCTGAGCTGGCCGTGCACGCGGTGCGGTGGCGAGATGCGGCGGACGCCCGAGGTGGTCGACGTGTGGTTCGATTCAGGGGCGATGCCGTACGCCCAGTGGCATTACCCGTTCGAGAACCAGGAGCAGTGGCGGCGGCACTTCCCCGCAGATTTCATTTGCGAGGGAGTGGACCAGACGCGTGGCTGGTTCTACTCGCTCATGGCCATCTCGACCATGCTGGGGCACGGGCCGGCGTACCGGAACGTGGTGGTGAACGATCTGCTGCTGGACGCCGAAGGGCAGAAGATGTCCAAGTCCCGCGGCAACGTGGTAGACCCGTGGGAAGCGATCGGCGAGTTCGGGGTAGACGCGATCCGGTGGTACTTCGCGACGGTCAGTCAGCCGTGGGTCCCCAAGCGGTTCGATCCGCGCGGCCTCCGCGAGTCGGCGCGGCGGGTGTTCGACACGCTGGCGAACACCTACCGGTTCTTTGCGCTGTACGCGAACATCGAGGGGTGGGCGGCCTCGGCGGCGGATCCGGAGCCGGCGGAGCGGCCGGTGCTGGACCGCTGGATTCTCTCGCGGCTCACCGCGCTGGTGGAACGCGTGCGCACGGAGCTGGACGCGTACGAGCTGACGCGCGCGGCGCGGGCGATCGGCGATTTCGTCGTGGACGACCTGTCGAACTGGTACGTGCGGCGGAGCCGCGACCGGTTCTACCGCAGCGGCGACGTGCCGGACACGCGGGCGGCGTTCCGCACGCTGTCGGACACGCTGGCGACTGTGGCCGCGCTGCTGGCGCCCTACACCCCGTTCCAGGCGGACTGGCTGTATCGTGCGCTGCGCGGGGGCGAGTCGGTGCACCTCGCGCCGTACCCCGAGGTCGATGCCTCGCTGCGGGACGAGAACCTTGAGGCGCGGATGGAGGCGGTCCGGGTGCTGGCCCGGCTGGGGCGTGCGGCGCGAGAGCGGGTGCGGATCCGGGTGCGGCAACCGCTCCGCGTCGCGTACGCGGTGCTGCCGGGGGGCGGCGAGCTGGACGCGGATCTGGTGGAGGTGCTGAAGCAGGAGGTGAACCTCAAGGAGGTTCGATTCCTGCAACTGGCCGAGGAGTTGATGGACCTGCGCGCGGAGCCGGACTTCCGCGTTCTGGGGAAACGGTTCGGTCCACGGACGGCGCAGGCAGCCGAGGCGATCCGGGCGCTCACGCCGGAGCGGCTGCGGGCATGGAGGCGCGGCGCGGCGCTGGGGATCGTGGTGGATGGGGAAGGGCACGCGCTGACCGGGGAGGAGTTCCAGGTGAGGGAGGCGGCGCGAGGCGACCTGGTGCTGGAGACCGACGCTGGCTACGCGCTGGCGCTGGATCCGACGCTGGACCCCACGCTGAGGCGGGAGGGGCTGGCCCGGGAGCTGGTGAACCGGATCCAGGCGGCGCGGCGGGAGGCGGGTCTCGCGGTCACCGACCGCATCCATCTAGGCATCTTCGGGGTATCCGAGGTAGTCGAGGCGGCGCGGGCGCACGAGGCCTTCATCGCGCGAGAGACGCTCGCCGTGGATGTGGCCACAGGCAGCACGCGGCCGGACGGACGGTACACCTTCACGAGCGACGTGGAGGTCGACGGTTGGACGGTGCACCTCGGGCTGGCGGTCGCATGACTCGCCGCTCGCCGGGTAACGTAGGCCTGACGAGGACGATCCATGGGGTTCAGCAAGG
>Ga0207873_1003771_pt1 | contig 10675 bp, 5 predicted proteins | sample BGWIniCompost_FD_187373 | JGI IMG/M metagenome (GOLD analysis project Ga0207873, IMG submission 187373) | Cellulose adapted compost microbial communities from Newby Island Compost Facility, Milpitas, CA, USA - BGW Initial Compost (SPAdes)... ... | reverse complement strand
TCCGCCCGACTCGACGCCCTGCTCGCCGACGCGCCGCCCGCCGCGGCGCCCGGCGCGCTGGATCCTCGGGCGCGCGCCCGGCTGGCGGCGCTCGGCTACCTGATCGGCGAGCCGGGCGACCAGGAGCTGCCGCTCGGCGTGGTGGACGGCGCGGACCCCAAGGACGGCATGCCGGTCGTGGCGGCGCTCCACGACGCCAACCGGCTGCTCGTGCTCGACCAGCCCGCCCAGGCGAAGGCTCGACTCGATGCGGTGTCGGGCGGCGGCTGGATGCTGTACCAGATGCGCGCGATGGCGGCCCAGATGCTGGGCGACCTCTCGGCCGCACGGGCGGACGCCGACGCCGCCGTCGCCGCCGCTCCGGACAGCTCGGACGCGCACATGCTGCTCGCCTCCGTCTGCCTCCAGTCCGGCGATTACGATTGCGCCGAGCGCGCGCTGGAGCGCGCCGCGTCGCTCGCGCCGGGGTCGGGGGGCGTGCTGGCGGCGCGCGGGGTGCTGGCCGAACAGCGGGGCGAGCTCGCCGAGGCCGAGCAGCTCTACCGCGCGGCGCTCGCCGCCCGTGCGCCCGCGCGCAGCGCCACGTGGCAGCTCGCGGCGCTGCTCATCGAGCGCGGCGCGCGCGACGAGGCCTTCACCCTGCTCGGGGAGGCGCCGCCCGAGGAGCTCACCGAGGTGATGGCGGCGCTGCGGCTCGCGCTGGCGGAGGACCGCACCGGCCACGACGACCTGGCCCGCCTGCGCCTCGAGGGAGCGCTGCGCAGGCATCCGCGCAGCCTGCCGCTGCTGCGCGCCGTTGCGCCCTTCCGGGACGCCGCGGGGGATCGGGCCGGCGCCCGGCGCGCGCTCGAGGCGGCGCTCGAGCTCGCCCCCAACGACGCGCAGCTGTGTAACGACCTGGCGTTCCTGCTCGCGCGCGAGGGGCGCGATCTCGACCGCGCGCTCGAGCTCGCGCGCCAGGCGATCGCGCAGCTCGGGCGCCGGCCCGTCCTGCTCGACACGCTGGCCACCGTGCTGGTCCGGCGCGGCGAGCACGAGGAGGCGCTGCGCGTGATCGCCGAGGCGCGCCCCGGTGCGGACCCCGAGCTCGCGGCTCGTCTCGACGAGCTCGAACGGGAGGCTCGAACGGCTCGGAACCAGGCTTCCGCGCCCTGAGGGGCATTTCCGGCGGGGACCGCGGCAACGGGGTTGTCTGCGGTACGCCGATCATGAGAAAGTGTCGGGCTCCGGGGAAGCCCGATGCAGACCCTTCTCTGCCTGGTGTTCTTCCTCTCGGGGGCGGCCGCGCTGCTGTTCGAGAACCTCTGGTTCCAGCGTGCGGGCCTCGCCTTCGGCAACTCCGTGTGGGCCTCGAGCCTGGTGCTCGCGGCCTTCATGGGCGGGCTCGCGCTCGGCAACGGCCTCGCCGGCCGGTTCGGGGCGCGCGTGCGGCGGCCCGCCCGGGCCTACGGGGTGCTCGAGCTGGTGATCGCCGCGAGCGGCCTCGCGATCGTGCTCGGCCTGCCGGCGCTCAACCCCTACGTGGCGCGCGCGCTCCGGCCGCTCGTGGACACGCCGGCGCTGGCGCACGCGCTGCGGCTCCTGGCGGCGTTCCTGCTGCTGCTCGTGCCCGCCACCGCGATGGGCGCGACGTTGCCGCTCCTGGTGGCCGAGCTAGCCCGGGCCGGCGACCGCTTCGGTCACGCGCTCGGGCGGCTCTACGGCTGGAACACGCTCGGCGCGGTCGTGGGCGCAGTGGCGGGCGAGGCCGCGCTGCTGGCCTGGCTGGGCGTGCGCGGCACCGCCTGCCTGGCGGCCGGTCTGAACCTCGTGGCCGCGGGCGGCGCCTTCGCGATCGCGCGTCGCTTGGCGGCGCGCGAGGCGGGGCGGCCGGCGTCCGCCGCCGCGCTCCCGCCGCTTCCCCGCCGGGTCGCGCCGCTGCTCGCAGCCGCCTTCCTCGCCGGCGGCGTGCTGCTCGCCCTCGAGGTGGTCTGGTTCCGCTTCCTCACGCTGTTCACGCTGCCCGGCAGCCTCGCCTTCGCGCTGATGCTCGCGGTGGTGCTGCTCGGCATCGGGCTCGGTGGCCTGCTCGGGGGACGCTGGCTCGCGCACGACGGCGGGGCCGCGCAGCTGGCGCCGGCGCTGCTCGGCGCCGCCGGGCTGCTGTGCGTGGGCAGCTACGCGGGCTTCGCGCCGGTGGTCGAGCGGCTGGACAGCACGGCGCGCCTCGCCTGGTGGGGCGTGGTCGTCCAGGGGCTCGCGCTCATGCTGCCAGTGTCGCTCGCCTCGGGCGTGCTGTTCACGCTGCTCGGCGACGCGCTCGATCGCGAGGCGCCCGCCGGAACGCGCAGCGCGGGCCTGCTCACGCTGGCCAACACCACGGGCGCCATGCTGGGGGCGCTGACCGCCGGCTTCCTGCTGCTGCCCGGGCTCGGCATCGAGCGCTCGCTGCGCGTCCTGGCCGCGGTCTACGCGGGCGCCGGCTTCCTGCTCTGGATCGCCGCGCTGCGCCCGCGCGGTCGCGCGCGGCTGGTCACCGCGGCGGCGGGCGCGGCGGCGCTGCTCGCGGTCGGGCCGCTGTTCCCGAGCGGCGCCCTGCGCGAACGCTACCTGCTGGTGCCGACCGCGCCCTACCTCGTCTCCAACGGGCGGATCGTGGCGGTGCGCGAGACCCTGACCGAGACGCTCGTCTACGTGCGCTCCGAGGTGCTCGGCGAGCCCCACCACTACCGGCTGGTGACCAACAGCCACTCGATGTCGAGCACCTTGTTCAACGCGCAGCGCTACATGCGGCTGTTCGTGTGGCTGCCGGTGGCGCTGCACCCGGCGCCGCGCGACGCGCTGCTGATCAGCTACGGCGTTGGGACCACCGCGCGCGCGCTCGCCGACACGCCGGAGCTGGAGCGGATCGACGTCGTCGACGTGTCGCGCGACATCGTGGAGCTGAACGAGATCGTGTGGGAGGACCCCGCCGACTATCCCTTGCGCGATCCGCGCCTCGTGCTCCACGTCGAGGACGGGCGCCACTTCCTGCAGACCAGCGAGCGGCGCTACGACCTGATCACCGGCGAGCCGCCGCCGCCCAAGAACGCCGGCATCGTGAGCCTCTACACCCGGGAGTTCTTCGCGCTGGCGCACGAGCGGCTCGCGCCCGGCGGCTGGCTCTCCTACTGGCTGCCCGTGCACGCGCTCCGGCGCGAGGAGGCCGCCGCGGTGATCGCGGCGTTCTGCGCGGTGTTCGAGGACTGCTCGCTGTGGTCGGGCTCGGGCATGGACTGGATCCTGCTGGGCAGCCGCGGCGCCGCCGGGCCCGGCTCGCCGGAGCGCTTCAGCGCGCAGTGGCGGAGCCCGCGCGCGGGGCGCGCGCTGCGCGCGCTCGGGATCGAGCGGCCCGAGCAGCTCGGCACGCTGTTCCTGGCCGGACCCGAGGATCTGCGCGCGTTCGTCGCCGGCACGCCGCCTCTCGTCGACGACTGGCCCAAGCGGCTCGGCAGCCGCCCGCTCGAGGTCGAGGAGGCGATGGCGCTCTGGAGCTCGTGGCTCGATCCGGAGCGCCAGCGCGAGCGCTTCGCCAGCAGCCCGCTGGTGGCGCGCCTGTGGCCGCCCGCGCTGCGCGAGTCGACACTGCCCTGGTTCGACTGGAGCCGCGAGGTCGAGGACGCCCTGCTGGCGAACCTGCTCGAGGACCGCAACCCGTCGCGCGACCTCACGGCGGTGGATCGCATCCTCGACGAGTCGCCGCTGCGCACGCTCGCGCTGTGGCGGATCGGGAGCAACCGGGATCTGGAGCGCGCGGTCGCCCGTGCCGCGGAGCGGGGACGCGGCGGCCCGCTGATCCCGTTCACGGCCGGCGCCCGCGCGCTGGCCGATCGCGAGTGGGCGGGCGCGGCGCGCGCGTTCCAGATCGCCTACGGGATCGAGAAGCGGTGGCGCGACCCGCTCTACTGGTGGCTGTACGCGCTCGCACGCGACGGGCGGATCGCGGAGGCCGCGCGCACCGCGGCGCGCGAAGGGGTCCCGGCCGGGCGGGCGCCGCACGACACGGCCGTGTGGACGTTCCTCGTCGAGCGCTTCCCGGAGCTCGGCGCCTCGTCGGCGCCCGCCTCCTACTCGGCCCGCACCCGCTGAGCGCCGCGCGTCGAGCCGCAGCGGGTTTGCCCGGCGGCGCCTCCTCGGGCATCCTGGCCCGGTGTTCGGGCGCGGCGAAAGACCCTCGGCGACGGCCCTCTGCGCCCGCCGCCGCGCCGACGCCGCCGGCCAGGCGCGCGCTGGGCGTCGCTTCCCTCGCCCGCGCCGTCCCCGGCGCCACTGGCTGGTCGCGGTCGTTCTGCTCGCCCTGATCGGCTGCCGGGAAGACGACGCGCCGGCCCCGCCCGCACCCGCAGCGGAGGCCGCCGCGCCCGCCGTCGGCTGCGGCGAGATCCCCGGCAGCCCCGGCCCCCCGGACGGCAGCGTGGTGCTCGTCCTCAACGACACCATGCGCCGGGACCGCATGGGGATCCACGGCGGGCCGGCCCGCACGCCCCACTTCGACCGCTTCGCCCGCGAGAACCTCTGGTTCGTGCGAGCGGTCTCCCAGGCGCCGTGGACCAAGCCCTCGGTGGCCACGCTCTTCACCTCGCTGCATCCCTCCCAGCACGGGGTGATCACGCACCCCTCGCATCAGAAGCGCGCGGGCGAGGAGCTGGGCCGGCGCCTCACCGCGAGCGATCGCCTGCCCGAGGCGGCGCTGACCCTCGCCGAGGCGTTTCGCGCGGCCGGCTTCCGCACCGCGGCCTTCGTGGCGAACCCCTGGATGGACCGCCGCTTCGGCTTCGAGCAGGGCTTCGAGCACTACGACGACTCGTTCGCGCGCTGGGACGTGCCGGGCGAGCGGGTCGTGGAGGCGGCGCTCGCCTGGCTGGCGGCGCTGCCGGCCGACCAGCGCTTCTTCCTCTACGTCCACACCATCGACACGCACCGTCCGTACCCGGCCCTCACCTGGGCCGAGCTCGAGGAGGCGCTCGCACAGCCCCCGCCGCCCGGCACGCTGCCGATCGCGGCGCGCCGCGAGATCCGCAGCCTGCTCCGCGTCGAGGGCCCCCGCCCGCCCGGGGTGCAGCCGCCCCCCAGCCGGCGCGCGATCCGCCGCGCCTACGACAAGGGGATCGAGGTCTGGGACGCCGCGTTCGGCACCCTGCTCGCGGGCCTCGAGCGTGATCCGCGCTGGGATCGGATGGCGGTCCTGGTGACCTCGGACCACGGCGAGGCGCTCTACGAGCGCGGCTACGGGAACCACGGGCTCGGCCTCTATCAGTCGGACCTGGCGGTGCCCTTCGTGGCCCGGCTGCCCGGCGCGGGCCCGGCGCGGGTCGAGTGTCGCGTGGGCCTGATCGACGTGATGCCGACCTTGTGCGAATGGAGCGGCCTCGCGTGTCCCGCCACGATGGAGGGCCGCAGCTTCTTTGCCGGAGCGCCGGAGGCCGAAGACCTGAACGAGCCGTACCGCGGGGAGGCGGCCCTGATCGACCTCGCCCAGCGGGCCGCCTACCGAGGCCGCTACAAGCTCATCCACGCGCCTGGACGGCGCGCCGAGACGAATCCCCCTCCGCGGGCCTGGTCGCTCTTCGATCTCGCGGAGGATCCGGCCGAGGAGCACGATCTGCTCGCCGAGCCCGAGCTGCCCGCGGCGGTGGAGCCGGTCTACGCCGGCCTGCGGCTCGCGATCGAGACGTGGCTCGCGGGCGCGAGCCCGGTGCTCGCGCCCGAGGCCGCTCCCGTGGACCCGCAGCTCGAGGAGCGGCTGCGCAGCCTGGGGTACGTCGAGTAGCGGCGCCGCACGGCGGCCGCCGGCTCCGTCGATCGCTCGGTCGCGCTCAGTCGACGGGGTTGGCGGTGCCGGCCAGCGCGCGCCCGTCCGACCCCTCCTGCCGGGCGAGCAGCGCCTCCGCGCGCTCCAGGTTGCGTCGCGGCAGCGATTCGTCGGGCGCCAGCTCGACCGCGCGGGCGAAGGCGTCCCGGGCCTTGCGCGTCTCGCCGAGGCGCATCCACGCGAGCCCGAGCTGGTAGTGCAGGCTGGCGTCCTGCGGCGCCAGCTCGACGGCCTTGCGGCGCGCCTCGGCCGCCTCCTTCCAGGCGAGCCCCTGCTCGTGCCAGCGGGCGAGCTCGGTCCAGGCCTCCGGGGTGGGCCACAGGTCGAGGCTGCGCTGGAGATGCGCGAGGGCGCTCCCGCGGTCGCCTCGCTCCGCGGCCATCCGCGCCAGGTGGACGTGGAAGCGCGGGCTCGCGCGGCCCACCCGCTCGGCCCGCTCGGCCGCGCGGAGCATGCGCGCGAAGTCGCCGCTCGCGGCGGCCCGCCGCGCGCCGAACTCGCTCTCGACGAAGCCCACGAGCGAGACCGCCACGCACAGGGCGCCGATGCCCAGCACGAGCGGGCGGCCCCAGCGCGCCAGGCGCTGGTCGAGCGGCGAGAAGCGCTCCTCGGCGGGCTGGGCGAGCAGCAGCACGCGGGCGATCCGCCCGTCCCGGAGCTTCCAGATCGCGCCGTCCAGCACGAAGTGGTGCAGGTTCACCACCGCCGCCGTGAGCAGGCCGAGCCCCATGTCGAACGGGAGGGCGCCGAGCATGCCGGGCGCGAACACGAGCGCGGGCAGCGTCCACGCCACCGAGCCGACCAGCAGCGCCTTGCCGAGATAGCGGGTGAGCGCGCCCCCGCCGGACGCGCCGGCGTAGTAGCTCGTGATCCAGAGGTACTGCACGAAGTGTCCGGACGCGACCCACATGAACGAGTAGGCCGCGTTGCCCGGCGCGAACGGGTCGAGCCCGCTGCCGACGCTCCAGTGGCGGGCGACGGTGGGACCGGCGAACCACAGCGCCTGCGTGAGCGCGAGGAGCCCGACCGGTGCGAGCTCGCGTGCGCGTGGCGCGGCGCGCAGCAGGAGTACGGCCGCGCCGATCACGCACACGGCGTAGACGGCGGCCGCGAGCGCGAAGGCCAGCGCGTGGGTCCCGGCCGGGAGCCCGATCGGCAGCAGCTGGTAGACCGTCCCCTGGTAGGAGGCGGGCGCGTAGCCCTGGCGCGCGGGTCCGAACAGGGCGAGCAGCGTGAGCAGGTAGGAGCTCACGAACGAGGCGTGCACGAGCCGCTTCGCCCACGGCGAGACGGGCACGCCGCGCCGGCGCAGGAAGGTCATCGCGACGCCGTAGTTCTGGCCCGAGTAGTGCCAGGGGCTCCAGGCCACGTAGAGCGTCACGATCGCCGAGCCCACCAGCACGTTGCGCACGCCCACCGCGTACGCGATCACCAGCACGGCGGTGAGCCAGATCCCGAGCGCCGCGTAGCGGCGGCGCGCCTCCTGCGTGCCGTAGGCGCGGATCAGGGTGGCGCCGTAGTGGGGCGCGCCCAGCACCAGCGTGACGAACGGGAAGATCCACATCGGGAGGAGCTCCCGCATCGTGTCCGGCGCGAGCGTCTGGGCCGCAAAGGCGATGCCGTAGGCGCCGCCGCAGCCGAGCAGCAGGTCGGAGCGCGGTCCGAACAGCCAGCGCCGAGACGCGGGGGGCAGGGGGGCCTGGGCCGTCATCGGCGATCTCCTTTCCTGGCCTCACGACCCGCTGGCGAGCTCTCCGCCCAGGCCCGGCAGCCGGCAGCCGAGCTGCTTCGCGCTGGGCTCTCCATCGGGCCTCGGAGCGCCGAGCACGTAGCCGAGCTCCTGGAGGCGCTTGATCTGCAGCGCGTCGAGCTGGACCTTGCGCGTCGAGGTCGCGCCCGTCGCGCTCGCGAAGTGCTCCTCCAGCTCGGCGCGCAGCGCATCGGCACGCGCGGGCTCCTCGGTCACGAGGTTGCGCGTCTCGTTCGGGTCCGTGGTCACGTCGTAGAGCTCGATGCCGTCCGTGACGCAGTCGGCGTAGATCAGCCGCCAGCCGTCGGCGGTGATCGTCTGCGTGATCTGCGGCGGCGCGTCGAGGTCGGGCCAGGCGCGGTCGAGCAGCGCGAAGTCGCGCGCCGGAGCGGCTCCGTTCGCGGGGCGGCCCTCCGCGGTCGCCTCGATCAGCGGAACCAGCGAGATGCCGTCCGCGTCGGGCAGCGGCGGCAGCCCGACCAGGTCGAGCAGGGTCGGAACGATGTCGACGTTGCGCACCATCTCGCGCACCACGATCGGCTCGTCGAGGTTGAAGGGCGGCGAGATGACGAGCGGAACCTCGCTCACCTCCCGGTAGAGGTTGCGCGCGTGGCCCTCGGTGCCGTGCTCCCGGAAGGCTTCGCCGTGGTCGGAGGCGATCACCACCAGCGTGCGTCGCAGCAGGTCCAGGTCGGCGAGCTCCTTGAACAACGCGGACAGCACCCGGTCGGTCCAGTGGATCGCGTTGTCGTAGAGATCCATCAGGTCGGCCCCGAACAGCGCCGACCGCTCCTCGAACAGGTACTGATGGGCGTCCATCAGGTGCAGATACACGAACGAGCGTTGACCGCGGTGCGTGCGGTAGAACTCGACGGCGGCGTCCAGCACGTCGACGTCGGTGCCCGGGATCTTGTGGCCGGCGCGCTCGGCCTCGCGGAACCGCTCGCGGCTTCGGTTCGGGATCGGCTGGATGTAGATGTCGAAGCCGCGATCGAAGCCGAAATTCGGGGTGAGCCAGTTGTTGCGGTAGATGCCCACCGTGTGGAATCCGCCGTCCCGGAACGCTTCCGCCGCCAGCGGCACCGGATCCGGCAGCACGTGGGCGTGATCGAACACCGCCGTACGCGCCGGGAAGCGCGCCGTCCACAGCGACGCCATCGAGGTCTTGGTCCAGCTCGACTGGGCGCGGACCTTCTCGAACCGGATCCCGTAGCGGGCGATCTCCTCGAGGAAGGGCGTGGTGGGCCGCTCGTAGCCGTAGAGCGACAGATGGTCGGCGCGCAGGGTGTCGACCAGGATGAACAGGACGTTCACGTCGTCCCGCTCGCGCAGGGCGCGCAGATCGTCGAGGTCGCCGCCCGAACGCGGGGGGAGCCGGATCTCGAGGAGGCTGGCCAGGCCGGCCACGAACAGCAGGCCCGCCACGATGAACCAGAGGGTCGGCGTCTGGAGTAGTCGTCGCAGCATTCCGGGCGCGTTCTCCTGGGAGGAAACGAACCCGGGATGCTACGGGAGGCGGCGCCGGCGGGCAAAAACGAGAAGGGGCGGCTGCTCCGTCCGGAGCAGCCGCCCCTGGCTCTCGTGTGCAAAGCCTTTGGCTCAGGCGGTCCGCTTCCGGCGGGCGACCGCCAGGAGGCTCGCGAGCGCCGCGGCGCCGAGCAGCATCGCGCCGGGCTCGGGCGCCGCGTAGGTCAGCGTGAGGGTCGCGATGGCGGCCAGGTTGCCGAGCGGGCCGAGCGAGACGTTGGTCGGGCTGACCAGCACCAGGTCACCGCCGCCGCCCGCGGTCCGGTTGTCGACGCCCGTCGCCATGTGCGTGTGGTCCTCGCCGTTCAGCGAGCCCATGAGCGTCACCATGCCCAGCTGGTACGGGTTGGCCTGGATCGAGCCCGCCACGAGGCTCAGCACGTGGAAGGTCTGGGTGCCACCGACGCCGACCACGTTGAGCGGGATCTCGGCCACCTGCACGCCGCCCATCAGCAGATAGGCGGAGGCGTTGAGCGGCATCGTGCCGGTCGCGCCGTCGAACTCGAGCGGTTCGTTCACCGCGTCGCCGCCCGGCCAGCCCCCCGGAGCGCCGACGCCGATGCCGTCGAGCAGGGTCAGGAGCGGCGGGTTGATCGCCGTCGAGAAGACGCCGCTGATGCCGCCGACGGGCAGCGTCGCGCTACCGCCCGGACCGTCGGACAGGCCCGTCACTTCCGTGCCTTCGAAACCGGCGGGCGGCAGGCTTCCGATCGACACCTGGAGCGTGGCCGTGACCGGAAGCTCGGCCGCGCGAGCGGTGGTCGTCGTGAGCGCGAGTGCGCCGACCGCGAAGAGTGTGAGCAACTTGCGCATGGTGAAGCGACTCCGTTTGGTGGGTGGCTGGCGTGCGCCCGAGACGCCCCGGCCGGGGCACGCAGCGGCGCTAGGGTGGCACAGCCTGGCGCGCGAAGCACGAAAAAGTAGAGCGGCCACTCCGTACGGAGTGGCCGCTCCTGGTGGATGACTCTGGGTCGTCGAGCGGCTACACGAGCTTCCTGCGGCCGACCAGGACCAGACCGAGCACGCCGCTCCCCAGCAGCAGCAGGGTGCCGGGCTCCGGAACGGGCCCGCCGTCCCCCTGGTAGTCGAGAGTCAGCGTGGCGATCGAGGCCAGGGAGCCGAGCGCCCCGAGGCTCACGTTGGTGGGAGAGATGAGGGTGAGCGTGCCGGAGCCGTCGGCGTTCCGGTCGTCGGCGCCCGTTCCCACGATCGTGTGGGTTTCACCATTCAGAGCGCCGCTCACCGTCAGCATTCCGAGCTGATACGGGTTCGCGAAGATCGTGCCGGTCACCAGGCTCAGCGCGTGGAACGTCTGCGTGCCGCCCACGCCGACGACCCCGAGCGGAATCTCGGCCACGACCGCGCCTCCCATCAGCAGGTAGGCGGAGGCATTGAGGGACATGGTGCCGGTCGTGCCGTCGAAGTTCAGCTGCTCGTTCTCGGCAGGCGTGGCCCCGCCGGCGAAGTCGCCGGTCAGGCCCGGCGCCGCCACGCCGATTCCGTCGATCAGGCCGACGAGCGGCGGGCTGATGGCGGTCTGGAAGATGCCCGAGATCGAGCCGGCGGGC
>Ga0207873_1003769_pt1 | contig 10676 bp, 9 predicted proteins | sample BGWIniCompost_FD_187373 | JGI IMG/M metagenome (GOLD analysis project Ga0207873, IMG submission 187373) | Cellulose adapted compost microbial communities from Newby Island Compost Facility, Milpitas, CA, USA - BGW Initial Compost (SPAdes)... ... | reverse complement strand
GTGGCCGAGAGGCAAATGAGCTGAATGTGTTCCGGGCAGAGAATGATCGCCTCTTCCCAAGTGGTGCCCCGCTCCGGGTCGGCGATGTAGTGGACCTCGTCGAAGATGATGCAGTCGACCGCGTCGAGTTCCCACGGGGTCTGCAGCAGCATGTTGCGGAGGACTTCCGTGGTCATCACGACGATCGGTGCGTCGGCGTTCTCGGTGATGTCGCCGGTGAGCAGCCCGACGTTGTCGCCGTAGATGACCCGCAGGTCGCGGAACTTCTGGTTGCTCAGCGCTTTGATCGGGGTCGTGTACATCACCCGGCCGCCGCGGCGGAACGCCTCGTAGACGCCGAACTCCGCGACGACCGTCTTGCCGGTGCCGGTCGGGGCCGCGACCATCACGGAGTCGCCAGCCAGGAAGGTCTCGATGGCCTCGCGCTGGAAGGGGTCGAGCGTGAAGGGATAGAAGACGGAAAACTGCTCGATGATGCCCGCGACGTCGCTGGTCTGGTGCATGCAGGTCCTGTCCTCGATCGTTTCCCGCGTAGTACCGGAGCCTGTCCGAGCCGCGGCCACCGGGTGATTATAGCACCCGGCCTGCCCGTCCCTGCGGGGGAGAGCCGTCGGGGACCCCACCCTGTGCTACGATTTCCGCGCGCCGGGCGGTCAGGCGAGGCGACCACGGGGGACCGGGCAGAGTGGCGGGGACCGCCACGGTGGAGGCGCTGAGTGCGGGTTGGAGTCCTTGGACATCTCCTCTCGTTTGCCCCGGGGTATCGGCAGGCGGGCGTGAGCCGCTACATCGAGTTCCTGCTGCGAGCGCTCCCGGCGGCCGCGCCGGATATCGAGGCGGTGGTATTCACCGGGCCGCAGGCGGGAGATTGCCGCGAGAGCTTCCCTGCGTCGCTACAGTGGCGGCCAAGCCGCGTGCCGACCGGGAGGCCGGAGGTGCGCATCCTCTGGGAGCAGGTGGCCGGGCCTCTGGTGCTGCGGCGAGCGGGCGTCGATCTGGTCCACGGGCCGGTGAACGTAATGCCGTTGCTGGATGGCCTGCCGGGCGTGGTGACGGTGCACGATCTGGCGTTCCGCATCTACCCGGAGCAGTATCCGCGGGCGAAGCAGCGCTATCTCGACCTGCTCACCGGCCTGTCGGTGCGCCGTGCCGCGCGGGTCATCACGGTCTCGGAGAGCACGCGCCGCGACGTGCTGCGGTTCTACCGCGTCGATCCGGAACGGGTCGTGACGGTGCCGAACGGCGTCGACCCGTCGCTCGCGCCGGTGACCGACGAAGAACGGCTGGCGGCGTTCCGACAGGAGCACGGCCTGCCCGACGAGTTCATTCTGTTCGTGGGCACGCTCCAGCCGCGCAAGAATCTGGTGGGCTTGCTCCGGGCCTACGCGCGGGTGCGGGCGCGGCTCGATGCGCCGTTGGTGGTGGCAGGCGGCAAGGGGTGGATGTACGAGCCGGTATTCGCCGAGGTCCGGGCGCTCGGCGTCGAGGCCCGGGTCATCTTCGCGGGGTACGCCGACCCGGAGGATCTGCCGCTCTGGTACAGCGCCGCCACGGTCTTCGTTTACCCTTCGCTGTACGAGGGCTTTGGCCTGCCGGTGCTCGAGGCCATGGCCTGCGGCGCGCCCGTGATCACGTCGGACACGTCGTCGCTGCCCGAGGTGGCGGGTGATGCGGCGCTGCTGGTCGACCCGCGCGATGTCGATGCGCTGGCGGCGGCGATCGAGCGGCTCATGGGAGATGCTACGCTGCGGGCTGAGCTGCGGGAGCGCGGGCTGGCGCGGGCGCGGGAGTTCTCCTGGGAACGGACGGCGCGGGAGACCGCGGCGGTGTACCGCGCCGCGTGCGACGGCGGTCGGGTGGAGGAGAGGAGCGAGGTGTAGGGATGCGCGTGCCGTCCGGCGGCCGGCCGGTCAAGGAGGTCGGCGAGTTTCCCCTCATCGACATGATCGACGGTGTCGTCAGCGCCACGCTGCCGCGGCGGCTTCGGATGGGCATCGGCGACGACGCAGCCGTCTGGCGCCCACGGCCGGGCCGCGACCTCGTCTTCACCACCGACATCCTCGTGCAGAACGTCCACTTCCGCCTCGACTGGATGGACTGGCAGGCGGTGGGGCACAAGGCACTGGCGGTCAATCTCAGCGACGTGGCGGCCATGGGCGCCCAGCCAAGACTGGCTCTCGTCTCGCTCGCGCTGACGGGCTCGGAGCGCGACCGTGAGGTGACGGATCTGTTCCGGGGCATGAACGCGCTCGGAAGGCGGCACGGCGTCGTGGTGGCGGGTGGGGACTTGAGCGCGTCCCCGAACGGCGTGGTCGTGTCGGTCACCGTCATCGGGGAGACGTCCGCCGGCCGTCGCGCGGTGATGACGCGCGACGGAGCGAGGCCCGGGGACATCATTGGTGTCACCGGCCCGCTGGGGATGGCCGCAGCCGGGCTGCGGGTGTTCCAGCAGCAACTCCTGACGCTCGACGGCAACCCGGCCATGCGAGAGGCGTACAGCCGGCCCAAGCCGCGCGTTCGCGAGGGGCGGCTCCTGGCCCGCGCCGGTGTGCGAGCGGCGATGGACCTCAGCGACGGACTGTTGGGCGACCTGCCGAAGATGTGCCAGGCCAGCGGCGTCTCAGCCGTGATTGACATCGCGCGTGTGCCCATTCCGAACGCGATCAAGTGGAACTTCGATGACTGGTTCGACCTGGCCCTGCGCGGCGGCGAGGACTACGAGTTGCTCTTCACCGCGCCGCCGGCGGTGTTCGCGCGGGTGTGCCGGGCGTTCCGCCTTGCCGGGCTGCATGGACCGTGGCGCATCGGCGAGATCGTTAAGGCCGGTGCGAAGGGCCCCGAGGTGAAGATCCGCGAGGCGAGCGGCAAGGTCGAAGAGGTCGAATCCGGAGCGTACACCCACTGGGGCTAGCGGTGGACGGCGATCGGTTCGTCCGCCACCGTCCGGTGGCGACGGCCGAATCGTTTGTCCCTACGGGGTCGTGGATTCGTCTTCCCGACGGCGCATGACGAGCGCCACGGTGATCTCCACGACCGCGATCACGAGGATGAACAGGCCGATGCTGGGGAGTGCGGGGATCGCGAAGACGAACGCGAGCACGCCGGCAATCAGCATCATTGTCCAGGAGCGCTGAACCAGCGCGCCGAGGGCGAGCAGGACCGATACCCCCAGAATGGTCCAGAGAACCCCGGCGATGAGCTCGTCGGACACGGGCCGTCTCCCTCCGTGGTAGGGCTGACCGCACGTGTGGTCGCCCTCGTTGCCGATCCTAGCACATGCCAGTTCGTGAACGCGTCCGCGGTCGCAGTCGTGGGCCGGAATGGCTCCCGGGTGTGCTACCATGCGGCCGAAGCATCAGGGGAACAGGACAGTCGGCGCGCGGTGGCGCGTGGAAGGGATGTGCGACGGTGGACGCGATCGATCTGTGCTACCTGCCGGCGACGGAACTGCGGCGACTGTACGCGGAGCGTGCGCTGTCACCGGTCGAGGTGACCCGAGCGGTGCTGGAGCGCATCGAGCGACTCAACCCGACCCTGAACGCGTTCATTACCGTCACGCCTGACCTGGCGATGGACCAGGCACTGGCGGCCGAGCGAGACTACGCCGCAGGGCGGGCCGACAGACCGCTCCTCGGCGTGCCGATTTCGATCAAGGACCTGTCCGTGACCCGTGGGATTCGGACCACGCGCGGCTCACTGGTATGGAAAGACTGGGTGCCCGACTTCGACGCCCCGTTTGTCGAACGCCTCTACGCTGCCGGAGGCGTCATGCTCGGCAAGACCAACACTCCCGAGCTGGGATGGAAGGGTGACTCGGGGAACCGGGTGATCGGCCCCACGCACAACCCGTGGAAGCACGGTCGGACGGCGGGGGGCTCCAGTGGCGGCGCCGGGGCAGCCGTGGCGGCCGGGATGGGTCCGCTCGCGCAGGGCAGCGACGGCGCCGGGTCGATCCGCATCCCTTCGGCCTTCTGCGGGATCTTCGGCCTCAAGCCATCCTTCGGCCTGATCCCCTCTTACCCGCCGAGTGCAGTCGAGTCGTTGTCGCACATCGGACCGATGACGCGCACCGTGCGCGATGCCGCGCTGATGCTCGACGTGATGGCGGGCTTCGACCCGCGCGACCGGCTGTCTCTCGATCCCAAGACTCCCAGCTTCGTGGCGGCCTGTGACGGCGGTGTGGCCGGGCTGCGCGTCGCCTGGAGCCGGGATATGGGCTACGCCGTGGTTGACCCGGAGGTCGGCGACATCGCAGCCAGGGCGGCGGCGGTCTTCAGGGACCTCGGCTGCGAGGTCGAGGAAGTGAATCCCGGATGGGATGATCCCTTCCAGATCCTCGACGCGATCTGGAGCACCGCGATGGCGGGCGTGTTCCGTGACAACTTCGAGCAGGTGCGCGACCAGCTCGACCCCGGCCTGGTGCGGGTGATCGAGGCCGGGCGCCAGGTGAGCGGGGTGGACCTCGCCGCGGCGATGCAGCGGCGGAGCCAATTCGTGGATCAGGTGCGGCGGTTCATGGAGCGCTATGACCTGCTCCTGACCCCGACCATGCCCCTCGCTGCGTTCCGGGCCGGTGACGATAATCCGGGCGAGATCGCCGGGCAGCCGGTGACCCATCTGAGCTGGACGCCGTTTACCTACCCGTTCAATCTCACGGGGCAGCCTGCGGCGACGGTGCCCGCCGGATTTACCGAGGCGGGGCTGCCGGTCGGGCTACAGATCGTCGGCCGCCTGCGGGACGACGCGACGGTCCTGCGCGCGGCCGCGGCGTTTGAGGAAGCGCGCCCGTGGGCCGACCGGCGTCCGCCGGTCGACTGAGCATCCGCTTACTTGAGGTCGCCCTCCCCGGTCGCGGCCGCCAAACCCGAGCGACCGCGACCGGGGTTCGGCCCTGACCTGAGCGGATGCTGACCGTTGCAGGGATGACCCGTGCCGACGGATTCGCTGCGTCCGAGCTCGCCGTTCACAATTCCGTGACATTCCCGTCAAAGCTTCGTAGCGGCCTCCCCGTACCCTCGTGATGGTGGCTGGAGCAATAGGCGCTCCGGCCCGCACGTCACGACGGTGTATCGGGGAGGTTCATCTATGGTGCAAGCAGTTGCGCCGGACCGCACGCGAAGCTCGGCATCCGTGGCCGAGCGCCCGCCGGTGCTGCGCGCTACCGGCCTCCGCAAGCGCTACGGCAACCACGATGCAGTGCGCGGTGTCAGCTTCACGGTTCATGCTGGAGAGGTCTACGGCTTCCTGGGACCGAACGGCTCGGGGAAGTCGACCACCATCGCGATGATCCTGGGGCTGGTCGAGCCGACTGAGGGCACGATCGACCTCTTCGGGCTCGGGCCGGAGCGGCGGGGCGAGGCGTTGTCGCGCGTCGGGGCGATCATCGAGCGGCCGACCTTCTATCCGTATCTGTCCGGGTTCGACAACCTGTCGGTGCTGGCGGCGCTGCGTGGCGGAATCCCTTCCCGGCGGATCCATGAGGTGCTGGAACTGGTCGGCCTTTCGGAGGCGGGCAAGAAGCCGTTCGGCAAGTACTCCCTCGGCATGAAGCAGCGGCTCGGGATCGCCTGGACATTGATCCACGATCCGGAGTTGATCATCCTCGACGAGCCGACCAACGGTCTCGATCCGGCCGGGATGATGGAGGTGCGTCACCTCATCCTCCGGCTGTCCGAGGCGGGCAAGACCATCTTTCTCTCGTCCCACTTGCTAAACGAAGTCGAGCAGGTATGCGACCGGGTGGCGATCCTCCGCCGCGGCGAGGTGGTCCTGGAAGGGTCGGTGGCCGAGTTGACCGCACGGGGTCAGCAGACGCTGGTGCGGGTGGACGATCCTCTTCGGGCCACGGACATCCTGCGGAATCTCCCCGTGGTGCAGCACGTGGAGGAGCGGGACGGTGCGCTGATCGTGCGAGCGACGGATGGCGAGCGGGCCGCGTTGACGGCCGCGTTGGTGCAGGCCGGTGTCGCGGTTGAGGAGGTCCGGCCGGTCGGAAATACCCTCGAGGAAGCGTTCCTCGAGATTACAGGAGAACTGGGGAGCGAGGTGCGGCGTGGCTAGTGGAACCAATACCCTGACCGCGGCGACGCTGAGCGCAAGCGATGCGAAGCGAGGCCGCCCAGGCGTCGCCGCACTGACGCGGATGGAGCTAGGGAAGCTCCGGAAGCGTCCCATGACCAAGGTGACGTTCGGTCTCGGGATCCTGGCGGCGGTGGGCTTTATGGTGCTCGTGCTCGTCGCCGGGACCGACGGCTCGCGTGAGGCGTTCGTCTTCCCCAACATCGTTGAGGACAGCTTCCAACTGATTCAGCTCATGGGGAACATGACCCTCCCGGTGATCGGTGCAGCCATTGCCGGGTCCGAGTACGGCTGGGGCACGATGCGCCTTCTCCTGGCGACGGGCGTGGGACGTGGCACCCTGTTCGCGGCGAAGTTGCTGGCGCTCCTGGTGGTCGACCTGCTCTTCGTCCTGATGATGGCGGTGCTCATCTGCGTGGAGGCCGCATGCAGCGGGTGGCTCGGCGGATACGAGCAGGACCTGAGCGTCATCGACGGTGCCTGGGTGGCGGATGCCGTGCAACTTTTCGCGACGACCGCCGGGCTGCTCTTCTTCCTCGTCATCGTGGCGTTTGGTGTAGCTATGCTCGGACGCTCGATGGCGGCCGGAATCGCGGTCGGGATTGGCTTGCCGATCGCGCAGCAGATCGCTGCCGTGATCGCTCCGGCGGTCTTCGGCCGATTGGGCGAGCTGATGGTCGACTTCTTTCCGAACACGAGCTTCCAGGCGCTAGCGATGCGGGCCGGATTTGATCCCGCGCCGGCGGAAGGCTTGCTCAGCCCTGAGCGGGCGATCGCGACGCTCGTCGGCTACTCCGTGCTGATCCTCGGCGTTGCGGCACTCGTGTTCTGGCGGCGTGATGTCCCCTCCGGTGACTAGGGACGCGCGGATTCGGTCGGACGGGTCGACACCATCCAGTGGCGGCCCGTCCCGTCGCCGCGGGTCGGGGACGGTGCGTTGGTATACTGACTTGGATGCGTTGTTTGCGCGTTGCACGGTTGTTAGATGCGAGGTTCTGAGGGGACGTGGCGGATATTGTCGTCGTCGAGGACGAGCGGGAGTTGGCGACCCTGGTTGAGCGGGCGCTGCGTGAGGAGGGGCACCGGGTCGAGGTCATCCGCGATGGGGCTGCGGCGCTTGAGCGGCTGACCGGTCCTGGCCAGCCGGAGCCGGACCTGATCGTGCTCGATCTGATGCTCCCCAACGTTGACGGGCTGGAGATCTGCCGCCGTGTGCGGCAGTCGAAGATCACGCCGATCCTGATGCTGACGGCCCGGTCGACGGAGCTGGACCGTGTGCTCGGTCTGGAGCTCGGCGCGGATGACTATCTGACCAAGCCCTTCTCGCTGCGGGAGCTGCAGGCGCGCGTCTCGGCGATCCTGCGCCGGGTGGAGATGATGCGGGCGCTCTCGCGCACCGAGGACGGCACGACGCGGATCGATCACGGCGACCTGACGATCGATCCCCTCTCGCGGGAAGTGACGTCGCGCGGGCAACCGGTGCACCTGACGGCCAAAGAGTTCGACCTCTTGCACCTCCTGGCGGCTAACCCCGGGCGGGTCTTCAGCCGCGACTACCTCCTGCATCGCGTCTGGGGTGAGGACTACGTCGGCGTCGATCGAACGGTGGACACGCACATCCTCCGGCTGCGCAAGAAGCTGGGCGGACCGGGTAGCCCGGCCGAGCGGATCGTGACCTTGTGGGGCGTCGGCTACAAGTACGAACGACCGCGTGACGGAGGGGCGTGATGCGTCGGGTGTTCACCGCGCCGTGGCGAGCGGTGCGGTGGTTCTTCCGGGCCTATCGCCAGCGGCTGAGCGTCCAACTCATCGTCTCCCACGTCCTGGTGGTGTTGCTGACGGCCCTGGTGATCGAGCTTGCCGTGGCCGGGGTCTTTCTCGGCGCCTATAACGCCGGGTTGCTTCCACTGAGTTCGGGCATCGACGCGTTTGCGATCAACACGGCGACCACGGTGGCCCGGACGACGGGGCCCGACGCGGTCGCCGCGGAGGCGCTCGGGGACATGGAACGGTTGGATTCCATCCAGCAGCGCCTCGCGTTCGTGGCAGGCCAAGTCGAGGTTGGGAACCCTGGGCGAGGTGATCGCCGGATTGCGATCACGGACGCCGACGGTCGGATCGTGGCTACTTCCGACCCAGGCTGGGCGCCGCCTGGTCAGACCGTCGACGTAATCCCGAACCCGCTCACGGTGCGTATCGCCCGGCGTGGTCTGGAACTGGCCGGCGCGCCGTCGGGTCACGGCAACCTCTGGGTCACGGACGGCGATGAGAATGAGACGGTCGTAGTCCACCCCATCCTGTCTGACGGCGACGTTTTCCAGGGGCTGGTCGTGCTCGAGCGGTTCGACCCGTCACCGGGCCCGACGTCGTTGCCGGCGCCGACGCTCGCGGCAGGGCTGGTCTACATCATCGTCATGACGCTGGCGGTCCTCATCGCCCCGGCGCTCATCGTGGCGGTGCCGGTGGGGATCCTCCGAGCGCGGCGCGTATCGAAGCGCGTATCGCACCTGGCCGAGGCGGCCGATGCCATGGCGCAGGGCGATCTCGGGCGCCGTGTCGCGGTCAAGGGGGAAGACGAGATCGCGCGGCTGGCCGAGCGCTTCAACGAGATGATCGCCAGCGTGGACCGCACCGACCGCGCACGCAAGGCGTTCGTGGCTAACGTGTCGCACGACCTGCGGACACCGGTCGCGATCGTGCGGGGCCACATTGAGCGGCTGCTGGCGAGCCGAGGCGCTGACCCGATCTCCGGTTCGCTCGGCGAGCTAGACGACGAAGAAACGCGGTCGCTGGCCGTGGTTCACCAGGAGGTGCTCACCCTGGAGCGCCTTATCAATGACCTGTTTACACTGGCCCGGATTGAGGAGGCCACGCTGCACATCGAGCCGGCTCCGGTGGCGATCGACGAGGTGGCGCGAGCCGCGGTCGAAGGCGTCCGCCCCATGGCGTGGGAGCAGCGGAAGGTGGCGGTCGAGGCGATGCTCCCGCCGGACCTGCCGCCGGTGCTGGCGGATCGCACCCGGCTGCAGCAGATCTTCGGAAACCTCCTCTACAACGCGCTGCGCCACACCCCGGAGGGTGGCCTGATCGTCGTCGGCGCCGAGCAACGCGACGGGGTGGTCGAGGTCTCGGTCCGCGACACCGGTGGGGGCATCCCGGAGGAGGAGTTGGACGCCGTGTTCCAGCGCCACTACCGGCTGGGCGACGGCGCCGGCTTCGGCGAATCGAGTGGGCTGGGGCTCGCCATCGTCAAGCAACTGGTTGAGGCGCAGGACGGGTCCATCTGCGTGGAGAGCGTCCCCGGCGAGGGGACGGTGTTCCGCTTCACGTTGCCGGTGGCGACCAAGGGGCGCGGCTGACGCTTGCGCTTGCCGGTTCAGTCGGGTGCTGGCTATGATGGGGTCACGCCTCAGCGACTCCGGCGTAGGCCTGCACGCTGCGGCGCGCAACACGACGGAGGACACTGCCCCGATGGTGACCCAGCGCCCGGCGCTCGACGTGATCAGCCACAGCCCGGATCAGACGCGGTGGCTCGGCTCTCGGCTCGGCCGGCTCGTCCGGCCAGGTGACGTGATCCTGCTCACCGGCATCATCGGTTCGGGCAAGACGACGCTGGTGCAGGGTATTGCGCGGGGATTGGGCGTGACCGGCTACGTGCAGAGCCCGACCTTCACCCTGGTCCACGAGCATCCCGGGCGGACTGCCGACGGGCGGCCGGTGACGCTCTACCACCTCGACCTCTACCGCCTGGAGGGTAACGAGGAGCTGGTCACGTTCGGCTACGAGGACTACTTTGCCGACCCGGCGGGGATTACGGTGGTTGAGTGGCCGGAGCGGCTCAGCGCCGAGCTGCCCGAGGAGTACCTGCTCGTTAACCTCGAATACATTGCCGATGCGAAGCGCCGGCTCGCCCTTTACCCACGGGGCGAGCGCTACGAGGCGCTGGTGGAGGCCTTTCGCGTGGAGGTGTTTGGTGCCCGCCGAGGACCGGCTGCTTCTGGCTATTGACACGTCGACCGAGGTCGCGGGGCTGGCGCTCTACGACGGCGCGACGGTCAGCGAGCTGACCTGGTATGCCGGGCGGAACCAAACCGCGTCCCTCCTCACCCAGATCCGGCACCTGCTCGACATTAACGGGCGTGACCTGACGGAGGTCGGCGCCGTCGCCGTGGCGATCGGGCCGGGCACGTTCAACGGCCTGCGCGTGGGGATGAGCGTGGCCAAGGGGCTGTGCTACGGCCTCGGGTTGCCGCTCATCGGGATCGGCACGCTCGATACGATCGCCTACCCGCACGTGCGGTCGCGCCACCCGATCCGCGCGGTCGTCCCGGCCGGGCGGGGACGGGTGGTCTATGCTGACTACCGGTACCGGAATGGGCGGTGGGTGCGGCTGAGCGACCTTCGCAACGAGCGGATGGACCAGTTGGCGGACGAGCTGGTCGAGAAGACTATCATTGCTGGAGAGTTGCCGGCGGACCTGGCGGCCAAACTGGAGGAATCTCCGCTCGTCATCGTGCCGCCGCCCGCGCTTCGGGTACGGCGACCGGCGTACCTGGCGGAAGTTGCGCACCGGCGCTGGCTTGAGGGGGATACGGACC
>Ga0207873_1003766_pt1 | contig 10681 bp, 6 predicted proteins | sample BGWIniCompost_FD_187373 | JGI IMG/M metagenome (GOLD analysis project Ga0207873, IMG submission 187373) | Cellulose adapted compost microbial communities from Newby Island Compost Facility, Milpitas, CA, USA - BGW Initial Compost (SPAdes)... ... | reverse complement strand
CAAAAGCCACGCCGGTGGCCGAGGTGGTGGACGTGCTGCAGATCCCGGCCTTCCTGGCCCGGCAGACCGACCTGGTGACGGCCATCGCCCGGACCGGGCGGGTGGTCAACATCAAGAAGCCGCAGTTCCTCAGCCCCACCCAGATCAGGCACATCGTCACCAAGATCAGGGAGTGCGGCAACGAGCGCATCCTGCTGTGCGAGCGCGGCACCCAGTTCGGCTACGACAACCTGGTCGTGGACATGCTCGGCTTCCGCGAGATGATCGAGTGCACCGACGGCCTGCCGCTGATCTTCGACGTCACCCACAGCCTGCAGCGCCGCGACGCCGGCAGCGAGGCCTCGGGCGGCCGCCGCCGGCAGGTGGCGGAGTTGGCCCGGGCCGGCATGGCCGTGGGCCTGGCCGGCCTGTTCCTGGAAGCGCACGCCGACCCCGACCGCGCCCGCTGTGACGGCCCCAGCGCCCTGCCCCTGCATGCGCTGGAACCCTTCCTGGCGCAGGTCAAGGCCCTGGACGACCTGGTCAAGGCGCTTCCGGTGCTGGATATCCGATGATGGCCGCCGGTACGCAGCAGCCGGGTGCCCAGGCGACGGGGGCGACCGGCGGTGAAGTCGCCACGATGAACACCCCCATGCAACACCTGCCCAATGCCGTCGAGGCCGCCAGGCGCGTCTTCCGGATCGAGGCCCAGGGCGTCCTCGCCCTGGCCGACCGGGTGGACGAACGTTTCGCCGTCGCGATCGGACGCATCCTGGCGTCGAAGGGCCGCGTCATCGTCTGCGGCATGGGCAAGTCCGGCATCATCGGCAAGAAGATCGCCGCGACCCTGGCAAGCACCGGCACGCCGAGCTTCTTCATGCACCCGGGTGAGGCCTTCCACGGCGACCTGGGCATGGTGACGACAGACGACGTCTTCGTCGCCATTTCCTATTCCGGCGAGACCGACGAGGTGGTCAAGCTGCTGCCCTTCCTCAAGGACAACGGCAACTTCCTGATAGCGATGACCGGCAATGCCGAGTCGACACTGTCGCGAGCGGCCGACTGCCATCTCGATGTCAGTGTCGGGCAGGAGGCCTGTCCGCTGCAGCTGGCGCCGACGTCCTCGACCACCGCCACGCTGGCCATGGGCGATGCACTGGCGGTCGCCCTGATGGAGGCACGTGGGTTCCGGCCGGAGCATTTCGCCCGTTTCCATCCGGGTGGCTCGCTGGGCCGCCGGCTGCTGAGCCGGGTAGAGCACGAGATGATCGCCTCCCACCTGCCCATGGTCGGTCCGGACGAAGGCTTCATGGAGGCGGTTCGCGCCATCACCCGCTCCAGCCTGGGGCTGGTCATCGTCGATACCGGCGCCGAGCCCGCCATCATCACCGACGGCGACCTGCGCCGGGCGGTCGAGAAGCACGGCCAGGAAGTGTTCTCGCAGCGCGCCCGCGACCTGATGACGCCCAACCCGATCCGGGTCAACGTCGGCACCCGCATCGAGGATGCCCTGGCGCTGATGGAGCGACGCCGGATCACCGCCCTGCTGGTGTTTGAGCACGACAAGCTGGTGGGAGTGTTCAAGAAGTGAGTCACAAGACCGCGTCCTCTGGCATCCGGGCAAAAGGCCTGAAACTGGGCAAACGTGGCGCGGTCGAGTATGAGGCTCCGGTCAACCTGATTGGGCAGGTCAACGTACAGAAGCCGGTCAGGATCGGCTGCTACACCTACGTCGTCGGTCCCACGCGGTTGGGAAATGTCCGCTCGATCGGGCGGTACTGCAGCATTGCGCCCGGCGTAAGCATCGCGCCTTCCGACCATCCGACCACCTGGTTGAGTACGTCGCCCTTCCAGTTCTCCGCGAGCAAATTCCAGTTCTCCTCCTGGCACGACGGCTTCGAGTTCACGGCGCGAACCAGGGAGAACGACCCGGCACGCCGGCAACCGGCCTGCCACATCGGCAACGACGTCTGGATTGGCGCGGGTGCCATCATCCTGGGCGGTGCCAGTATCAGCGACGGCGCCATCGTCGCTGCCGGTTCTGTTGTCACCCGATCGGTGCCGCCTTACGCCATCGTTGCCGGCATCCCGGCGAAGCTGGTCCGGATGCGCTTCCCCGATGACGTGATCGAACGCCTGCTGATGGAACGGTGGTGGCGCTTCGACGCCTCCTCGCTGTCCGGCCTGCCGTTCGACGATCCGGTCCGGGCCCTGGACGAACTCCAATCCCGGATTTCCGCCGGCACTGTCCACGAGCGCCTCGTCGAGTACCGGCGGCTGGCCACCTGAAACCGCTCAGCCCGACGGCGGCGGCCCGCTCCAGGCGGCATCGGCCAGAACGGCAAGTTGCCGGTAGAGCTCGCGGGCAGGGCGAATCTGCCGCCGGCCCGACCGGTCCAGCATCCCCTGATGGATGCCGATGTTCCGGGCCGAAACGGACGGATCGAAGAAGCGGCCGCAACCGCGCTCATCGACGGCCTGCAGCAGCCAGTCGCGCACCTGTTCCCTGAACGCTGTATCCGACACGAACCGCTCGAAAGGCACCTCGCGGATCCTGTCGCGAATGCCCGCTCCCTGTCGCTCTCGATAGTCGAGGTAGCGCGCCAGGCTGCGGCAGTACAGCTCGGCGAGCTGGCCCGGGTTGCGCCAGTGGTTGCGATCCTTGGCCACGCGGTCGGCGTAGACATCGGCCGGATCCCGGAACACCACCACTGCCCGGCAGTTGCCGAATATCTCCAGCATCTCGACCTCACGGCCGAACACGGCGTTGTTGAACAGCACCTCACTGGCACCGGTCGCCTCGACCAGCATTCGGCATAGCGATTCGGCCGCCTCCGACAGGGCGGCCTGCAGGCCGCCCGGCTCCGGCGATTGCCTCAGGCGCAGAACATCTTCCAGGAATCGCCGGAAGGGACGAACGTAGCGCATGCCGAACCGACGCAGATTGTTCTCCGCCGCCGCACAGCATTTGTGATTGTCGTAACCGATTCCAGACAGGCCCAGCACATGCAGGCAAAGCATGTCCCAGGCACGGTGCCAGGGGATCCGGCCTTGCCGCTTCGCGCTCGCCCACCACTCGCCCAGGCCGGCGGTGGTCTGGATGAAAGTTGCTTCGGTGTCCGAATCCTCGTTGAGAATGGCGCTGCCGTTACCCGCCCCCTCGAATTCGGCGAAGCCGACCGCATCGCGTACGTCGTCGTAGACGGCGCCGGACCCGGACCAGCCGAAGCCGCAGATGAACACCTTGCGGACGCCGGCATTCCCCGGAATGCACGGCTCGAGAAGGGTCGCCGGCAGCTCGTCGGGCAGCTCCCGCAAGGCCGGAATCGCCGCCGCCATGGCACGGCACTCGTCCAGCAACGCGGGCAGCTCCGGGATGCCTGCATATTTCGCCCGGATGGCCCGCTCGAGCAATGGCCAGGCAAGTGCATCCTGCCGCTTCGCCAGCGCCGCGTAGGCGAGCATGGCGAGCGCATCCGGACGTTCGGCAAGGGCGTCGTCCAGCTGTGTCCACTCCCCTCCGGCTGGCATGTCCACATCGCCTGCGAGGGTCGGGTGCTCGTTGCGACAGGCGGCGTAGAGCATGGCCACCCTGTCCTCCGGCTGAAGTCCTGGCCGGTCATGGACCAGGCGATACAGGCGGCAAGCGGCGTCCAGACGGCGGACGGTGAAGCACATGCGTGCCAGCTGCAGCAGCGCTTGGTCCGACCCTCCTGCCTGCAAGGAGTCCAGCAGCGCATCCAGGTCTGCAGGCAAGTGCCCGGATACGATCGAGGGCGACTGCCGCAGCAGCCGGCGAATCCCTTCGGCCCCGCCCTGGACGCTGGCGAGGATAGTCCGGGCCTCCCGCGGATGCCCGGCGGCGGCCAGGGTGCCGGCCAACCACAGCAGTCGCCCCGGCGGCAGGCCGACCTCTTGCCGCAACCTCGCCAGCAGCCAGCGCACTTCCGCCACCCTCCCTGCGTGCGCAGCAAGGGTCAGGCGATAGTCCAGGCCGCCGGGCGCCGGCGGATCCAGCGTCGAGATCAGCGCCCAGGCGCGTTCAAGGGCACGCGTCCGACCCTGCCGTTCCAGTTCGACGGCGATCCCACGCAGGAGATCGACGTCGACCGGTCGACCGGTGAGTCGAACATAGTTGGAGAATACCTGCAGGCGCAGCCATGCGGGACAGGCATCCAGCCATTGCCGCACGCGCTTTTTCACCATTTCGATTCGCTGATGAATACCGCATCCATGATCGATGCGCCCGGGCGCATCGCCTCGGTCCGGGTAACCCGGAGGGCGTCGTACAGATGGAAACCGTGCGACATCAGGAATGCGACGAGATCGGCGAAGCGGTAGCTGTTCCGGTGCCGCTTGCGGATGCTGGTTTCGGCAATGATGCAGCGGACATGCGGCAGGATACCCACCGCCCCCTTCAGCACTTCCAGCTCCATGCCCTCGACATCGATCTTCAGTAGCACGTTCCCGACGAGCCGCTCGGGTTTCACCAGGCCGTCGAGGCGCCGAAGCGGAACGTCGATACGGACGACCTCGCTTTGCCGCCCGGATTCCGTTTCCAGCAGCGACGAGGTGGCCGGCAGGTTCGGGTAGTGGCGAATCGTGGCTGATCCATCCTCGGCGCCGACCGCGCACATGTGGACGTCGCCGCCGCCCGGGTGTGCCGCCAGCAGCTGCCGGCACTTCTGCTCGTAGCCCGGAAGCGCTTCCACCAGGATCAGGCGTGCATCCGGGAAAGCCTGGTACAGGGCGGGAGTGCCCTCGAGCACACCGACGTCGATCACCGTGTCCATGTTGCCGATGCGGCGCAGGAAGGTGGGCGACCAACCCGGCAGCACCACCTTGTTGTTGGCCAGAACCTTTCGAACCTCGACCTTGGCCTCCTCGGGAATGTCGGAACGGCCCAGCAGCGCAGTCAACTTCTTTCGTCTGATCATCATGCTCCTCCCGGCCTGTTTACATACGAAATAAGCACTACGCGATCCATTCGCTGCCGTCGGGCGCTGCAGCCGGCCGTGCTTCAGGCAATCGCCTGCCGGCCGTCGCCTCCGCTTGCCGGCAGCTGTTCCGCCGCCCGCACCAGTCTCGCCTTCAGCTCGGCACGTTGAATCGGACTGATGCATCCGTCGTCGACGATGTAGAACCAGTTCTTCACCGGAACCCGCCAATCGCCGTACCGCTCCGACAGGTAGCCCTCGACATCGGTCGGGATCCTTATGTGCGGATCCTGCTCCGAATAGGGCTTGAGTTCATCGAAGTAATAGGCCGGAATCTTCCACTGGAACACTTCCATGAAGGCCTTGAGCAGCAGCTTCTCCTTGAGCGTCCCGGCGCGCTCGACCTGTTTCAGCGCCTTGCCGATGCGGCCGCACAAGCCAAGCTTCTCGACGACGATGCACCCGCTGTACTTCGGGTACTTCAATACGAAAGAAACCTTCTGCGAGAAGCGAGCGCGGTTCTCGCCGTTGGTCTCGCGATAGACGTAGCGCGGATACTTGGCCCGGGATTCCACCAGCGAGAACGGCTGGATCGACCAGGCGGCATCGTCCATTCGGAAGAATACGTGCAGCGAAATCGGAAGCGTCGGACAGCCAGTGCCCGGGTAGCTGCTGAGCAACAAGGCATACGGCAGATCGCCCCAGACCTTTTCCCGGTACCAGAGCTGACGGCGCTCGCCGAACTGGCGGCATACCTCACGGGCCCTCTCGTAATCTTCGGCCCAGATGCCCAGGTCAATATCCTTCTCCCAGTCGTTCAGGCGACCGTGCCGGACCAGGCCCAGCAGCGACCCGCTGTCCAGCCAGCAGCGGACACCGGCTTCGGCGAGTTCACGCAACAGCGCATCGCATTGTTCGCCGATGGCGACGCGATCGTCGTCGCGCAGGAATCTCGAAGCCCCTCCTACGGCGACGAACGGGATGCTGGCCGTGCCATCGATCTCCGGAATCGTGGCCGGGCCCGTCCCGGCGGCCACGGCATGGCCGGCCCCGGCAAGCAGGCTCGAAATGCGCGCGCGCAGCGCCGACTCGTCGTCGAAGCGCACCATGTAGTTCCTGGTGTACGTCCAAAGGAACTTCTTGATGTCGTCGTCGGCCAGGAACGGTCCCGCGCCGGCATCCAGCAGTGCATACAGCTCGTCCACCGAGCGGGCGCGGGCGGTGGCCGCGGCATAGTCGGAACCGCCGGTGGTGATCACCGGCTTGAGCTGCAGCAGAGCTTCGGCTCCGACACCGGAATTGACCGTGACCACGCACCGGGCGCCGGCAACGAGGCTATGGATGTTTCCCTCGGAAACCAGGATGCGGCCGGCGGCCGTGGCTTCGCGGAGGGCCGCGTCTATCCGTTCGTCTCGGCACATGGGATGCCGCTTGACGACCACCGTCTGGCCGTTCCGCCCGGCCCATTCGGCCATGGCCTGCAGCAAGGACAGCGTATCGATGTCCGCCAGCCTCGCGACGGTATCGTTGGCTACCTGCATCGGCAGGAAGATGTAGCCACCGTCCACTTCCGGCACGTCGGATTCGCCCTGGGAGTACTTCGACTTCATTCCCTGGACGAGCTCCCGGCAAAGCGCCTGCCAGTGCCTGTCGGCCTCGGCGGCATCGACCCCGCGGGTCAGCTCCTCCAGGCTGGCGCCGGCGATCGAGGCCCAACCGCTGTAGCCGCGCGAATCGACGATGAAGTGGCCATACAGCGTGCCGATCTTCACGTGGAAATGCGCCTTGCGGCCGCTGTCGAGCGTATGCCAGGTAAATGCGGGTCGCGAACCGCCCGACACCGGCGTGGCCCCGTCAACGCCCGCCTGTGCCCGTGGATAAACCCACATGCCGGCACCGAGGAGGCTGGACACCAGCGCTTGCGAAAACCGCTGCTGGGTCGCGCGGTACGGGCGTTGTTCCTCGTCCTTCAAATCCCTGGTCAGGCTGGCCAGCAGATACAGCTCCACGACACGGTCGGCAGGCGCGTCCTGCAAGCCGGTCACCTCGCCGTCCGGCGAGACGCAGGCCTGCCAGGCCGGTTCGGCGACCTCATTGCGCATCGCCAGGTCCATGATTCCCGCCATCGGCCCAAGCGAGGCCAACTTCCGGCTCAGGTCGTCCGATACCTCCGTCCCCCTCTTGCGGCAGGAAAGCGCCGCGCTGCGCAACATGCCAAAGGACTGCAGCAATTCAGCGCCCGCATTGCTGGAGGGTGCATAGATTCCCTGGAACAGACTGGCCAGCGCTCGCCTCCAGGCATGCCGGCAGAACCTGACAGCCGAAGAGACGCTCTGGGCCTGGTAGAGCGACTCCGCCTTGACCCGCTGGGGCTTGGTGGACCACTGCTCGAGCTTGCGGCCGGCGGCGAAGAACTCGCCCGCCTTGGCCAGCGCCTTCATGGACATTTTCCCCGGCCGCGCGGCCGAATCGGCCTGGGCGCCGCCATCTTGCTGCTCCTCCAGCTTCGCCTGCTTCCTGGCGTCGCGGAGCTGCTTCTTCCGCTTCTTCGCCGCCGTCTTCGCCCGCTTCAACAGGTGGGTGGAGAACTCGGGTGCGGCGTAGATCTGCAGCTGCGGTCGCTCGGGCTCGGTTTCGACCGCCTTGCGAATGGCCTCCGCCGCCAGGGCGGCGCAGCCGCCGCGCTGCCGGAAATGCTCGCGGACCAGGGCTTCATTCTCTTCCCGGTAGGGGTTGCCGGAGGTGAGCTCGCGGACATGCCGCAGCAACTCCCCCGGTCGCGTGACATAGGGTCCGATCCGCGCCCGCTGCGACACTTCGATGGCTGAATCGTCCGCCTTCTTGTGTGCATCCAGATCCATGCCCTCGATGCCGAGCAGGATCACCGGATTCCCGCAGTAAAGGGAATCGAAGATGGCCCCGGACATGTCCGAGATGACGACGTCGGCGACTTCCTGGAGGTACGGACCCGGGTCCAGGATGTGCGGAAAGCCGTCGGCGCCGAGGGCGACGCCACCCACTTCGGTACTGGCGCCGCGGATCGCGGAAAGGTGATGTGGGCGATGGACGACATTGAACTCGTCCTTCAGCTCCTCGAGGGCTGCAATGAACTCGCCTGCGGTATCCAGATCGCCCCAGGTCGGCAGGTAGACCACCGTCTTCTTGCCGGGATCGAGCCGGGCGCGGATTGCCTCCAGCACCTCCTGGTCCAGGCGCCCCTCGAAGAACGGATCGAAACGGGGATTGCCCACCTGGGACACCGGGCACATCCGGCCAATGACCGATTCGCTGTATGGGCCGTAGACCAGGCCATGGTCGGCCGAGAACCAGCGCGCGTTGAAGGCCGTCTTCGGCTTGGCCAGCGAGTACTGCTGCATGATCAGCCGGGTCTTGCTCCAGGGCTTGTCGAGCGGCGGCCGGAACTGGGAAACGATGGCGTCGAACTGCCCGTCCAGCGCTTCAAGGCCCAGTTCGGAGACGAACCGGCAGTAGGCGCCGTAACGAACCAGCCAGGACGGGTCGAAGCCATCCAGTGCCTCCGGGCTCCTGTCCATGAAGATGAAGGCCGGTTCATCGAAATGGCCGGCGACCTCGGCGGTGTGCGCCACCTGAAACTGGTTCCAGACCAAGAATCCAATACGCATTCAGCACTCTTCCTTCATGGCGGCCGGCGCTGCCGTCCGCACTTTCGTTGGTCAGGCGCGCTGGCCCGACTCCTCATAATTGCACGCCACCAGGTCCATTGCCTCGGCCAGCAGGGTGGCGATCTCGCTGCTCCCGACGTCACGCAGGTTGTTGTCGGCCCTGCCTGGCGTGAACATCTCGTCCAGCAGCATCCCCGGTGCCGACAGGTCCGGTATGTGCTCCTGGAACATCGCGGCCACACCCAGACGACGGAACAGGCGGCTGAGCCCGCTGGCCAGCCCTTGCATGTCCTCGAACCCCGTCGCCCGCGCCAGATCGTGCAGGCGGCCGTCGTCCGCAGCGGCATTGAAGCGGGCGATGACCGGCAGGGTGAAGCTGCAGGCCAGACCATGCGGCAGACCGAAGCGTGCCGTCAGCGGATAGGAGATCGAGTGCGCCAAGGCCGTGCGGGTCTGGCTGATCGCCATGCCGGCCAGCAGGCTCGCCTGCAACATGCCGCCCCGGGCATCGCGGTCGTCGGGCTGCTCCAGCAGCCGCGGCAGGGCCGACAGCGACAGCTGCAGGGACTTGCCGCACAGGGCCAGGCTGATCGGACTGGCATTCCGGTTCCAGGCCGATTCCAGCGCATGCGACACCGCGTCCAGCCCGGAGGAAACGGTGACGTCCCACGGCAGGCCCAGGGTCAGCTCGGAGTCGAGCAGGGCCACCGCCGGGTAGAGGTCGTCACCGACGACCGAGTACTTCTTGGCCCGCTCGAAATCCCAGAGCGTGCCGAAGGGTGTCACTTCGGCGCCGGTGCCGGCGGTGGTCGGCAGCGCCACCACCGGCAGCGCGCGCCCGGCTGGCAGCGGCAGGCCCTCGCGAAAATGCCCGGTCAGGCTGAAATCCACCGGCAACGGCAATGCCCGGGCCAGGCCCTTGGCGCTGTCGATGCTGCTGCCGCCACCCAGGGCAATGATGGCGTCCAGGTCCAGGCCGCGCAGGCGTGCCGCCTGCGCATCCACATCGCGCACGTCAGGGTTGGGCTTGACCTCGTCCAGCACCTCGACCAGGCGCTCGCCAAGCGAAGCGCGGATACGGTCGACGACGCCGCGGCGGGTGAAGCCCGGTGTCGTCACCAGGGCCAGTCTCCGATAGGCGATGTGCTCCCCGAGCGTGGACGCGGCACCGGCGGCGGACACCACCCGCGCCGGGTTGTGATAGCGCCAGCCGCGACTGCTCATGGCTGTCCGGCGCCGTTGGCCGCCGGCGCCTCCAGGCCCAGCTGCCGCATCAGCGCGTCGCGGTTCTCGAACGGGCGCGATTTGGGACGACCCAGGTCATCGCGCGCGCCCTTGTTGACACGGACCTCCAGCAAGGCCGGCCCCTCGACCCCGGCCAGTTGCGACAGGGCCTGGGCGACGTCACCGGGCTCGCTGACCGACAGCGCACGGGCATAGCCGCAGGCCTGGGCGATGCGCACGAAGTCGACCTCGAAACCGGTGGTCGGCTGGCCGCCGACGGAATCGTGGGCGCCGTTGTTGATCACCACGTGCACCAGGTTGCACAGGCCCGACTGGCCGATGATCGCCAGCGCGCCCATGTGCATCAGCACGGAACCATCGCCGTCCAGGCAGATGACCCGCCGGTCCGGCTGCGCCGTGGCCACGCCCATGGCGATGGACGCGGCATGACCCATGCCGCCGACGGTGAGGAAGTCATTGCCATGGCCGTCGCCGCGGGCGGCGCGGTACTCGTACAGCTCGCGCGAGGTCTTGCCGGTGGTGGCGATGACCACGTCGGTCGGGCCGAGCAGGTCGACGATGCGCTTGACCGCCGCCTCACGGTTCATCGGGTAGTTGGTCACTCGGTCCTTCTGCAGCTTGTACTTGCCGAAGGCGCCCTTGCGCACCAGCAGCGCCACCGGCACCAGACGCTCGCGCATCAGCCGGCAAGCCTCGGCGATCACCTCGCCGGCGTCTTCCATGCCGGCGTCCAGCTCGAACCACGGGATCTCCATGGCATCAAGCAGGGCGGTCATCACCCTGCCCTGCTTGACGTGCTGCGGCTCGTCCTTGACGCCGGGCTCGCCGCGCCAGCCGATCATCAGCAGCATCGGGATGCCGTAGACCTCGCCGTCG
>Ga0207873_1003765_pt1 | contig 10682 bp, 10 predicted proteins | sample BGWIniCompost_FD_187373 | JGI IMG/M metagenome (GOLD analysis project Ga0207873, IMG submission 187373) | Cellulose adapted compost microbial communities from Newby Island Compost Facility, Milpitas, CA, USA - BGW Initial Compost (SPAdes)... ... | reverse complement strand
CGTGATTACGGCGGTGGTCGTGCCGAGCTGACGATTCGCGCGCAGTAGCGCATCAAGCACCACGATGCCGGTCTTCGCGTCGAGCGCGCCGGTCGGTTCATCGCACAGCAGCACCTGCGGATGTTTGGCCACGGCGCGCGCGATGGCGACGCGCTGCTGTTCGCCGCCGGAAAGCTGCGACGGAAAATGGTGTTGCCGCTCGCCAAGGCCGACCAGTGCGAGCGCGTCACCCGGATCCATCGGCCGTTCAGCGATCTCGGTAACAATGGCGACGTTCTCGCGCGCCGTGAGGCTCGGAATCAGGTTGTAGAACTGGAACACGAAACCGACATGGTGACGCCGGTAGGCGGTGAGTTCCGCGTCGGTGGCAAGCGCCAGATCATGATCGCGATAGAAGACCTTGCCGCCGCTTGGCACATCGAGTCCCCCGAGAATGTTCAACAGTGTCGACTTGCCGCTGCCGGAGGCACCAAGCAGCACGACGAATTCACCTTCGTACAGCGCAAGATCCACGCCGCGCAGGGCATGGATGATCACCTCACCGGCGTGATAGATCTTGGTCAGCGATTCCGCCCGAAATACGGCTGTCCTGTCGTTCATCGCAGCACCCTATTGACGTCGTGCCTTACTGTGACACACGGCTGTTGCATAGCAATTGATCTGGCTCAACGGCCGTAGCAATCGATGACGTGGATCAATGCACCTGTTGCCGGTGGCGTGCAGTCTCCAGATATCACATGAGACTGCTCGGAGGCCTGCGCAATGAATACCGATCTATTGTTCCAGCCGGGCCGGCTCGGTTCACTGACGGTTCCGAATCGCATTGTCATGCCACCGATGGTGCTTAATTACGCGGACGACGACGGCCGCGTGACAGACCGGTATGTCGCGCATATTGAGCGCGTGGCCCGAGGCGGGGTGGGGACGATCGTACTTGAGGCGAGTTATGTAACACCTGAAGGCCGCGGCTTTCGTCACCAGCTAGGCGTGCATGACGACGGTGTCGTTCCGGGCCTTCGCCGCGCTGTCGATGCCGCGCATCGGCACGGCGCCGTGATCGGCATCCAGCTTTATCACGCCGGCAGACAAACGTCGTCTGCGGTCATCGGAGGCCAGCCGGTTGCCCCGTCCTCCATTCCCTGTCCGTTGATGCAGGAAATGCCCGCCGAGCTCAGTGGCGAGCGGATCGCCGAGCTGGTCCGTGCGTTCGGCGAGGCGGCGCGTCGTGCTGTCGCGGCAGGCTGTGATTTCGTCGAAATCCACGCAGCTCACGGCTACCTCATCAACCAGTTCCTGTCGCCGTTCAGCAACCGGCGCACAGACGATTACGGGGGCGCGTTCCAAAACCGCGTGCGTTTTCTCGATGAAATCATCAACAGCGTCCGGCTAAACGTTCGCGTGCCGGTCACGGTCCGGTTTTCCGCGGACGAAATGGTGCCGGGCGGGCTGACTGTGAACGATGCCATCGAACTCGCGCGGCACCTCGAAGCAGAAGACATCGACGCCTTGCACGTTTCCGCCGGCAACTACGGTTCTTATGCGCGCGGGTACATGATCCCGCCCATGGCGCGCGAGGACGGCCCACTCATCGAGTACGCGCGCCGGGTGAAGGCATCGGTTTCCATCCCGGTGATTGCGGTCGGCAAGCTGCGAGATCCGACCGTGGCCGCCGGCGTGCTAGAACGCGGCGACGCGGATTTCGTTGCCATCGGCCGCGGCCTGCTTGCCGATCCGGACTGGCCGATGAAAGTGCGCGAAGGCCGATTGGCGGAACTGAATCTGTGCGTAACCTGCAATCAGGGTTGTGTCGGCCGCTTGTTCGCTCAGCAGGACGCGCTTTGCACTATCAATCCTGAGACCGGGCGCGAGGCGCTGTTTGCAAGCCAGGAACACGTTGCGCCTTTGCGTTTCGGGGTGATCGGCGCGGGCCCGGCCGGCATGACCGCCGCACGCATCGCGGCACTGCGCGGTCACGACGTAACGGTGTACGAACGTGCGAATCATGTCGGCGGGCAGCTCGACGCCGCTGGCGCGGCGCCGCATCGCGAGAACTGGTGGATGCTCCGTGACTGGCTCGCGTGTGAACTGAAGCGTTTGAACGTTCCGGTTCGCCACGGTACGGATATTACCGAGAACGAACTCGACGACATCGAGGCTGATGCGTTCATCATCGCGACGGGCTCGCGGCCTCACCAGCCGCCATTCCTCGAAGTCGGTGACACGCAGCCGCGCCGTTGTCGACGGTGCATCGGAGCTGACGATCTGGGGTGACGTCATCAAGGTCGCCGCGCAGGTGCATACCATCGGCGGGCTGTCAGCGCACGCCGATCAGAAGGAGCTTGTCGGCTGGCTTGGGCACCTTCGCGACAGGCCGCCGGTTGCGCTGGTGCACGGCGAGAACGGCGCGCTCGCAGGCCTGGCGCGAGCGCTCGCCGCCGAGGGCTGGAACCAGGTCGACATTCCCGCGCTGGGCACGGCCATCGATCTTGCCGCGCTGCCGAATCTGAAACGCGAGCAGTAGGTTCGGCCGCTTGTTCGACGAGGTCAGTTCTCTGAACGTTCGTGCAACCGCCTGATGCCGAGCAGGCGAAGCATTACGCGTTCGTAGAAGGGTTCCGAACTGCCGCGCTTCATCTTGTAGATAAAGTACTTCTCGAACAGCACCTTCGCCCAGTGCACCCACTTGCCCTTCCTGGCCCAGGTGACGTTACGTGGCGGAATCTGCGGAAGTGCCACGAACGCCGCACCCGTATCGCCCATGTCCGCAAGGCAGATCGCGTTCCAGGTGCCTTCGGCGTCGGCGCGAGAACCTTCGATATTCGCCCGGACGTTGTGCACGATGGCCGAGACCATGGATTCGATCATGTATCCCGTCTTCGGCGCGCCGGTCGGCACGGGTGTCGCTTCGACAGGAGGAATCGCGACGCACACACCGGCAGCGAAGACGTTCGGGTACGCCGGATTGCGCTGCTGCTTGTCGATGACAATGAAGCCGCGCGGGTTGGTCAGCCCTTCGATACCGAACACCGCATCCACGCCCTTGAAGGCCGGCAGCATCATGACGAACTTCGCCGGGAGGTCGTGCGTCTTCTTCGATTCGCCGGCATCGTCGTGCTCGATCGCGATCACCTTGTCTGGCATCACTTCCTGCGTCTTCGCGTTGGTTACCCACCTGATGTGACGTTCGCGCAGCTCATGTTCCAGCAGCGATTTCGAATCGCCCACGCCGCCGAGTCCCATGTGTCCGATGTAGGGCTCGCTCGTGACGTAGGTCATCGGCACCCTGTCGCGGATGCCGCGTTTTCTCAGATCCGCATCGACAATCAATGCGAATTCGTACGCCGGCCCGAAACAGCTCGCGCCCTGAACGGCACCAATCACGATCGGGCCGGGATCTTCCACGAACCGCCGGTATGCCTCCCAGGCCTGCTTCGCGTGCTCGAGCGTGCACACGGATTGCGTGTGACCCTCCGGTCCGAGTCCGGGGATTTCGTCGAATGCGAGCTTTGGCCCGGTGGCGATCACCAGGTAGTCGTATTCCAGTCTGGAACCGTCCGCGAGTTCGACGGCGTTCCCGGCGGGATGAACGCGCCTGACGGCCTGTGCGATGAAATCGATGCCGCGTTTTTCCAGCGGCCCGCGCAGCGGAACCGTGATTCGTTCCGGCTTGCGCCAGCCGACGGCGACCCACGGATTCGACGGCACGAACTGAAAGTAGTCCGTGGCGTTGATGACAGTGATCCGGTGTTCCTTGCCGAGCGCCTTGCGCAGGTCGTACGCGGCGGGCAGTCCGCCGATGCCGGCGCCCATGACGATGATATGTGCCATGTCTTTGTCTCCTCGCCGCTTCACGTTCCGAAGGCGTTCAGCGGAATCCTGATGTAGGCAATGCCGTTGTCTTCGGCCGGCGGCAGATGTCCTGCGCGTATATTGACCTGCAGGGACGGGTACAGAAGTTTCGGGGCGGGCAGGGCGGCGTCGCGTTCGGTGCGAAGCTTCACGAATTCGGCTTCGCTTCTGCCGCCGCCGACGTGGATGTTGTGCGCCTTTTCCTCCGCGACGGTCGCAACGTTCCGATGCTCCCGCCCGCCGGGAGCGTAGTCGTGACACACGTACAGGCGCGTCTCGTCGGGCAACGCGAACAGCTTCTGTATTGACCGGTAAAGCGTCTTCGCACTGCCGCCCGGAAAATCGCAACGCGCCGTGCCCGCGTCCGCATGAAGACAGAATCGCCGACGAACGCCGCGTCGGCGATGACGTAGGTCAAGCTGTCCGCGGTATGTCCGGGCGTCGCAATCACGCGGATCGCGAGTTCACCCAACGGCAGGGTGTCGCCCTCGTCAAGCAGGCGATCGAACTGCGAACCGTCGATCGCGAAACCGGGTTCGAGATTGAAGACGCGCCTGAAGTGTTTCTGCACGTCGGTGATGCCGCGGCCGATGGCGACCCGCGCGCGCGGAAAGGTTTCCTTAAAATACGGCGCCGCGCTCAGGTGGTCCGCGTGCGCGTGGGTTTCCAGTATCCAGAGCGGCTCAAGCCCGTGTTCGTGAATGAATGCGCTCATGGATGCGGCGAAATCCGTGCCCGTCGCGCCGCTGCCCGGATCGAAATCGAGTGCGGGATCGATGATCGCGGCCTTGCGTGTGACCGTGTCCCACACCACATAGCTGTACGTCGAGGTGGGTTCGTGAAGGAAACTGCGGACCTCCAGCGTCATATCGGCTCTCCGGTCGGGGTTTGGCTTGTTATATTCTTAAATACTCATTTAGATAGTTTAAATTTAGAATAAACGAATATATAATCTCGCAGGTTTCGGAGGAACGGATATGCCTGTGCACAACACCACCACCATCACCCGGCTGACCCAAATGGAGAAGCATGCGCGGGACGCGGCGCAGCTGCTCAAGGCGCTGGCGAACGAGCACCGCCTGCTGATCCTCTGCCACCTGGCCGAGGGCGAGAAATCCGTTGGCGAAATCAATGAACGCGTCGCCATCAGCCAGTCGGCCTTGTCGCAGCACCTGTCCGTGCTGCGCCGTGACCAGCTGGTCGAGACCCGGCGCGAGGCACAGACGATCTATTACCGCCTGGCTGAGGGACCCGCGACACGGGTGGTGACCACATTGCACGACGTGTACTGCTGCGCGGACGCCGGCAAGTGATCGTCTTGAACTTCAATCGGCGAAGCCCCGCGCGCCCGCACTCATCCTGGATCAGACCGGAGGAATCATGAAGAACATCGACATGCCCAACGCACGCACGGTAGCCGAAGGCTTGATCTCGGCCGGACAACCGTCCATCGAACAGTTGAAGTCGGCTGCGGCCGCCGGCGTGAAAACCATCGTGAACCTGTGTGTGGCTGGTGAGTGCGGCTGGGACGAGGCCGCGACGGTGAAACAGTTCGGCATGCGTTATGTCGCGATTCCCGTCTGCGGTGCGCCCGACGTAACCGCGGCGAACGCGAGGAAGCTGCACGAAGTCGTCGAGGACAAGACGAACTACCCGATGGTCATCCACTGCGGCAGCGGCAACCGCGTCGGTGCGCTATTCGCGCTGAAGGCTTTCCACGAGGAGGGCTGCGATCTCGACAAGGCGGTCGAGAAGGGCAGGCTTGCCGGCCTGACCATGCTGGAGCCGCACGTACGAAACTGCCTGGCAAAGTCATTGTGATTTCAGTTGACCGGGGTCAAGTGAACTGCCGCATGGCGGGCGCACGATACCGGCAACTTTCAACGAGGAGCGTGTCATGAACGTCGACAAGATGGTGTTTCGGCTTGCGGGTCTCTTCATTCTCGTATCGCTGGTGTTAAGCCAGCTGCACAGCGTGTACTGGCTGTGGTTCACCGCATTCGTGGGCGCGAACATGCTGCAGGCGTCGTTCACGGGTTTCTGCCCGCTGGCGATGATGCTGAAGAAGCTCCGCATACAACCCGGCGCGGCATTCTGAGCAAAGGAAGCGAGCATGGGCGTTCGAATGCTGATGGGCTTGTTGACGCTGCTTGCCGGTTTCGCGGCGGTGGCTGCGGACCTGCCGACCACCCCCGCACATATCGAGACGCTTGCGGTTGCGCACCGTCTCGATGGCGTTGTCGAGGCGATCAACCAGGCGACGGTGTCGGCGCAGACCAGCGGGCGCATCACGGAATTGCCGTTCGATGTGGACGACTACGTCGAGAAGGGCGAAGTGATCGTGCGTTTCCGCGACAACGAGCAGCGTGCCCGTTACGAGCGCGCGCAGGCGGCGTTGTCCGAGGCGCGCGCGCGGCACGCGGAAGCGAAGGCGGAATTCGATCGCATTCGGGGCATCTACGAACAGCGGCTGGTCGCGAAGGCGGACATGGATCGCGCGCTGGCGAACTTCGAGGCCGCGAAGGCGCGGCTTGCCGCGGCCGAAGCGGCGCTTACGGAAGCGGGGGAGCAACTCGAACAAACCGTCGTACGCGCGCCCTACAGCGGCATCGTTGTCGAACGCCATGTGCAGGTCGGCGAGCTTGCCACCGTCGGCGCGCCGCTGATGACCGGGCTGTCGCTGGAGCACCTGCGTGTCGTGGCCGAGGTGCCGCAGTCGCTGATCGCGGACCTTCGCAGCGAACCGTCGGCAACCGTCATCCTGCCGAACGACGAATCGTTGTCCGCCGCAAGCCTGCGCATCTTTCCCTATGCCGATCCGGCGACGCACACGTTCCGTGTTCGCGCCGAACTGCCCGCCGGGCAGCACGGTGTCTATCCGGGGATGCTCGTGAAGGTCGCGTTCGCCGGTGAACGGCGCGATGTGCTGGTGGTGCCTGCCGAGGCCATTGCGCGGCGCGGTGAAGTCAGCGCGGTGTACGTTCTTGAACCCAACGGACAACTGCATTTTCGCCAGGTTCGCACCGGCGGTGCGCACGGCGACGTTGTCGAGGTTCTCTCCGGGCTTGAACCCGGCGAGCGCGTCGTGACGGATCCGGTTGTGGCCGCCGCCGCATGGAAGGCACAGCGCGAGGACCAGCACGAAGGCGGGGCGGAATGAACGATCGCAACGGGAAGCTCGGCGTCTCGGGCAGGCTCGCACGCACCTTCCTGACCACGGAGATCACGCCGCTGCTGGCGCTGGTCGGCCTGCTGCTCGGCGTGTTCGCCGTGATGGTGACGCCGCGCGAGGAAGAACCGCAGATCGACGTGACATTTGCGAATGTCTTCATTGCCTGGCCTGGTGCATCGGCGAAGGAAGTCGAATCGGTCGTGACGACGGGCGCGGAACGCATTCTGTCCGAGATCGAGGGTGTCGAGCACATCTACTCGATATCGCAACCCGGCATGAGCGTGCTCACCGTGCAGTTCGAGGTCGGCGAGCCGCGCATGGAAGCGATCGTTCGCTTGTACAACGCCGTGTACTCGAACCAGGACTGGCTGCCCCGAACCGAAAACAACAGCCTGGGCGTCATGCCGCCGCTCGTGAAACCGATGGGCATCGACGACGTGCCGATCGTTGCCGGCACGTTGTGGAGCGAGGATCCGGACGTCAGCGCGGCGGACCTGCAGAAGATCGCGCACGCCATCGAGACCGAGCTGCAGCGCGTTCCCGGCACACGCGACATCTACACGATCGGCGGACCGGACCGTGTCGTGCACGTAACGCTGGACCCGGTGAAGCTGGCCGGCTACGGGATTTCGCTCGCCGACCTTCGCAACGCGCTTGCCGCCGCGAATGCGTCCGTCGATGCCGCCGACATCGTGCGCGGCAACGAGGAAATTCTCGTGCAGGCGGGCACTTTCCTGACGCGACCCGATGAAATCGCCGACCTGGTTGTCGGCATGCGCGAAGGCGCACCGGTATTCTTGCGCAACGTCGCGGAGGTGAAGCTTGCCGCGGACCAGCCCGAGCGCTACGTGCAGTTCGGCTTCGGGCCGGCCAGCGAAAGTGACGTGCCGCGCCAGCCGGCCGTGACGCTTGCCGTGGCGAAGAAGCCGGGAACGAACGCGGTGGACGTCGCGAATGCGGTAATCGAGCGTTTCGAGCAGATGCGCGGCACGTTCGTGCCCGAAGGCGTCGAGGCGACCGTCACGCGCAATTACGGCGCGACCGCTGAGGACAAGGCGCAGACGCTGATAAAGAAACTCGTCTTTGCCACGGCGTCGGTCGTGCTGCTTGTCCTGCTCACACTTGGCTGGCGGGAAGCGGTCGTCGTTGGCGCGGCGGTGGTGATCACGCTCACGATCACGCTGTTTGCGTCCTGGGCGTACGGCTTCACGCTGAACCGCGTCTCGCTGTTCGCGCTGATCTTCTCCATCGGCATTCTCGTTGACGATGCGATCGTGGTTGTCGAGAACATCCACCGGCACATGACGATCGGGAACCGCTCGCTGCGCGAGTCGATTCCGCTGGCCGTCGACGAGGTCGGCGGGCCGACGATCCTGGCGACGTTCACGGTGATCGCAGCACTGCTGCCGATGGCGTTCGTCAGCGGCCTGATGGGGCCGTACATGAGCCCGATCCCGATCAACGCCTCCATGGGCATGCTGATTTCGCTCGGCATCGCGTTCGTGTTCACGCCGTGGCTGTTCCTGAAGATGTTCCGGCGGCGCGCGCCCGCTCACCACGAAGGCGAAGAGGACGCGACGTATCGCAGACTGCATGCCCTCTTTTCGAAAACCATGACGCCGTTCCTGCGCGCGCGCGACGGCCGCCGCATGCGCGTCATCCTGCTCGTCACCGTGCTGGCGCTGATTGTCGCGTCGCTCGGACTTGCCGCGGCGAAACTGGTGGTGCTGAAGATGCTGCCTTTCGACAACAAGTCCGAGTTCCAGGTCGTGGTCGACATGCCCGAAGGCACGCCGGTGGAACAGACGCAGCGCGTGCTGGACGAACTCGCGGACTACCTGCAGACAGTGCCGGAAGTCGAGAACTTCCAGACCTACGCCGGCACTGCCTCGCCGATCAATTTCAACGGACTGGTACGGCAGTACTACCTGCGCGAAGCAAGCTGGATGGGCGACATCCAGGTGAATCTCGTCGACAAGCACGATCGCGAGCGCAAGAGCCACGAGGTCGCGCTGGATGTCCGCCCGGCGCTGAACGAGATCGGCGAGCGTTACAATGCCAACGTCAAGGTTGTCGAAGTGCCGCCCGGTCCGCCGGTGCTGGCGCCGCTGGTTGCCGAAATCTATGGCCTGGATTACACGGGCCAGCTCGAGGTGGCGCAGCAGGTGCGCAATGTCTTCGAGGCAACGCCGGATATTGTCGATGTCGACACGACCATCGAGGCACCGCAACGCAAGCTGATCGTGCGCGTCGATCGGCAGCGCGCCGCGAGGCTGGGCGTGAGCCAGGCTGACGTGGCCGCGGCGATCAACACGGCCGTGCGCGGCGAGGATGCCAGCTACCTGCATGACGAGAATGCGGCTTACCCGGTGCCCGTTCGCCTGGAATTTTCCGAGGGCGACAAGGCGGACCTCGCGGCACTGAAGTCGCTTCGCGTCAGGTCCCGCAGCGGCGAACTGGTACCGCTGGGTGAAGTCGCGAGTTTCGAATTCTCGACGCGGGAGCAGGCGATTCATCACAAGGACCTGCTGCCGGTCGTGTACGTCACCGCGGACATGGCCGGCGAACTCGATTCACCGCTCTACGGCATGGCAGACATTGCCGATACGCTCGGCGAAACACCTGTCGCGGGCGGCCAGGCTCTCGAGCAGCACCTGGTCGCGCAACCGGACAACCCGTACCGCTACAGCATGAAGTGGGACGGCGAATGGCAGATCACGTACGAAACGTTCCGCGACATGGGACTTGCGTATTCGGTCGGCCTGATCCTGATCTACCTGTTGGTTGTTGCGCAGTTCCGTTCCTATGGCGTGCCGTTGATCATCATGGCGCCGATTCCGCTCACACTGATCGGCATCATGCCCGGCCACGCGCTGTTCGGCGCGCAGTTCACGGCAACATCGATGATCGGCATGATCGCGCTCGCCGGCATCATCGTGCGCAACTCCATTCTGCTCGTGGACTTCATTCGCCAGGAAGTCGACGCCGGCGTGCCGTTGCAGGACGCGACCATTCGCGCGGCGGCGGTACGTGCCCGCCCCATCGCGCTGACCGCGCTGGCTGCGATGCTGGGTGCATTTTTCATCCTCGATGATCCGATCTTCAGCGGGCTGGCGGTGTCGCTAGTCTCGGGCATCTTTGTGTCGACCGTACTGACTCTGCTGGTGATTCCGGTCGTCTATTACGCGTACAACTATTCGCATCAGAAGGAGGCCTTGCATGACTGAGGCGAAACACATTGTCTGTCCGAATTGCATGGCGACGAACCGTGTACCGGCAGAACGCCTGGCAGAATCGCCGAAGTGCGGCAAATGCCGCGAGGCTCTGTTCCAGGCAAAGCCGCTACCCGTGAGCGCGGAACAGTTTCGCAGGATGCTCGCGAGCAACGACATTCCCGTTGTCGTCGACTTCTGGGCGCCGTGGTGCGGACCTTGCAAGATATTCGCACCCGTCTACGAACAGGCAGCCGCGAAACTCGAACCGCGTGCGCGGTTGATCAAACTGGACACCGAGGCGCACCCGCAGGCGGCGTCGCCTTATGGAATTCGTTCGATTCCGACGCTGGCGATTTTCAGCAGGGGGAGGGAAGTGGCTCGCCAGTCGGGTGCGCTGCCGTTGAATCACTTGCTTGACTGGGTGAACGCAAGGCTCGCTTGATGGC
>Ga0207873_1003764_pt1 | contig 10686 bp, 11 predicted proteins | sample BGWIniCompost_FD_187373 | JGI IMG/M metagenome (GOLD analysis project Ga0207873, IMG submission 187373) | Cellulose adapted compost microbial communities from Newby Island Compost Facility, Milpitas, CA, USA - BGW Initial Compost (SPAdes)... ... | reverse complement strand
GTTGGAGATCGATGTCGTCTCTCGGATGAAAAGCGCGTCGTAATTGGCGAGCTTCGCCAGATCCTTCTTCGTGATGGGCTCGACCTCCACGCCCATCTTCTCCGCGATGCGGGACCAGTGCTTGAGGGAGCCCACAGTCGAGGGCGGGAGTTCCTCATGCGGATCGATAAGCGTGGCAAACGTATAGCGCGCGGGCGTGCGCGCCCTGGAGTCGCGCCACTGGCGGCTGGTATAGGTGTCGAGGCTCGCCAGGAACCGCGCCTTCTCGTCAGGCTTCATACGGTTGAGAGGCAGGAAGCCGATTTTCCTGATCGTCGCCCACTCGCCGTCCGCGATCGACACCTCCAGGGCCGGCGCGCGGAACCAGTCAAACAGCAGCCGGGCGAAGCGATCCCAGGCCCTGGACGGGCCGATACCAAAGAAGACAGTTACCGTGGAGGGAAAACTGCCGCCCACATCCTTGCGGCAGCGGTTGAGCGCCTGCTCCAGCTCCGGCAGCGCATTTTCATAAAGCTTGCGGCCGGACAGATCGATCATCGTCTCAACCGTGGGGATCACCTTGTGCCCGCGCGAGCTAGCAAGAAGCGAGGCATAGTAGCCGCGGCTCTGATAGCCGTAATTGTTCGACAGATTGATGATCTTCGGCCGCTGGCCGCGGAAGAGCGCCGGATGGGTAAGGTAATCGCGGCTGGTGATGATCTTGTGCGGCGTTGCCACCTGATCGAGATCGCCCGGCCTGCCGGTGAGAATGACCCAGCTCATTGGTTCCTCGATAGATCCTTCTGAAAGCGCAGCGCCGCGGAGCCATCTTCGTAATAGGCTTCACGGCGCCCGATACGGCGGTATCCGGCGCGCTGATAGAGGCCGATGGCGCGCGCATTGTCCTCGCGCACCTCAAGACGAAGGATAGGGCAGCCGCGCGAAAAGGACGCCTCCTCAGCGGCCGAAAGCAGCCGCTGCCCCACACCGGCCTTCTCATGCGCAGGATTGACGGCCAGCGAATAAAGCCGGGCGACTCGGCTGCGCGACCGGAACAGAATCAAGGCATATCCCAGGATGACATCATTGCCGTTGGCAACCAGCAGACCGGCGCTAGGGTTGCAAACATGGCGACGAAAGGAGCGGCGTGAAATGCGGTCCGAACCGAAGACGCTGTTCTCGATGGATACAAGCGCATCGATGTCGGAGACACGAGCCGGACGAATGTCGGCGGGCATTTGGGTCGGGATCACCTCGGATCAGGACCCGGAGTCATATCACTACCGTATAGGACTTCCAGCGGGAAAATAGGATGCCTTCCGGGCCGCGCGAACCGAGCGCGGAAAAGCAGGACCTTGTACCGCCGCGGGTTCCGGGTATTCCTAAAGGCGCGATTAGGACTTAGCGTTCACAATCAACGCCAGTTGAAGAACATGAGGGCTGGATGGAGACCTTTATATATCCGGACGACGTGTTGACGACAGCCGGCAGGTTGTGGATCGAGGTCGTGGACTTTGCCATCGCCTATTCTTTCTCTGTCCTCGGCGCGATCATTCTTATCATTGCCGGCTTCATCGTGGCCGGGGCGCTGCAGCGATGGACCTACCGTGGGCTTGGTCGCTTCCCCTCCTTCGACGAGACGTTGCGACGGTTTCTTTCGAAGGTCATCCGATACTCCGTTCTCGTTCTGGTCGGTGTCACGGTCCTCGCGCAGTTCGGCGTGCAGACGGCGAGCATCATTGCCGCCCTCGGCGCGGTAGGCCTCGCCATCGGCCTTGCCCTGCAGGGCACATTGCAGAACATCGCCGCCGGCATCATGCTGCTCGTGCTCAAGCCCTTTCGCGTGGGCGAATATATTGACGCCGGCGGAATCGCAGGAACCGTGCAGGAGATCGGGCTTTTCGCCACGGAGCTCACCACGTTCGACGGGGTTTACGTGCTTACGCCCAACAGCGAGCTGTGGAACCGGGCAGTGACCAACTATTCCCGCAACCCGACCCGCCGTCATGACCTGGCGATCCGGATTGGCTTTGAGGACGATATCAACCGTGCATGCGACATTCTGATGGAGCTGGCCCTGGCCGACAAGCGGGTGCTAGCCGTACCTGCGCCGGAAACCATGGTGACGGAGATCCGGGATAGCGACGTCATCGTCAATCTGCGCTATTGGACAGCGGCCTCGGATTACTGGTCGGTGCGCTTCGCCCTCAACAAGGCGGCCAAACTGGCCTTCGACAAAAACGGGATCACCATTCCCTATCCGCAGCACAGTGTTCACTACACCCCGCGGGATGCGTCATCGGCCCCGGCGAAGTAGTTTAACGGTGCCCGCAGCGTTCCCGCAGCCTCGGCGGAAGCATCAAAATTATTGAATGATTCGCTCTGCCAATTCATTTGAACAAATGACGCAGTGCAGTAGGCTGCGGCTTCCCAGCATGAGGATGTAACCCATGGTCAAGGCCGCTTCCGCACGACACGCTGCACCGTCTTTCCCTTGGCTGATCGTGTTATGCGGCTGCCTGATCGCAGCCATCAATTTCGGGCCACGTTCGGCCATGGGCTTCTTCCAGCTTCCCATGCTCGAGGACCGGGGCTGGGACAGGACCACATTTGGGCTGGCCATGGCGATCCAGAACCTGCTGTGGGGCACCGGCCAGCCTGTCTTCGGAGCGATCGCGGACCGGTTCGGAACCTGGCGCGTGCTTGCGCTCTCCGCCGTCCTTTACGGGCTTGGCCTGTTCCTGATGGCCACTGCGCCAACCCCCCTCATGCTGCATATCAGCGGCGGCGTGCTTGTCGGGCTGGGAGTCGCGGCGGGCTCCTTCTCGATCGTTCTGGCTGCCTTCGCCCGTCACGTGCCGGCGGAAAACCGCACATTCGTCTTCGGGATCGGCACCGCGGCTGGTTCGGCCGGCATGTTCATTTTCGCACCGATAAGCCAGGGCCTGATCGAAGCCTATGGGTGGTCCGATACGCTGATCTATATGAGCATCGGGATGCTCATCATCCCGGTACTGGCCATTCCTCTTGCCGGCAACTCCAAGAGCGCCAGTGTCCGGCAAGCCGAGTTCGAGCAGAGCTTGGGGGCAGCGCTGCGCGAGGCCTTCGCCCATCGCAGCTTTGTGCTGCTTGTTTCGGGCTTCTTTGTCTGCGGCTTCCAGGTCGCTTTCATCACGGCGCATTTTCCCGCCTATGTCGGCGACCTTGGGATCGATGCCAGCTACGCGGTGATCGCGCTGGCCCTGATCGGCTTCTTCAACATCATCGGCTCGCTCGCCTCCGGCTTCATCGGCCAGCGCTATCCGAAGGCCATCTTTCTCGCTCTCATCTATCTCGGCCGCTCTATCGCGGTTACGGCCTTCCTGCTCCTGCCGCAGACTCCGACAAGCGTCATCGCCTTCGCGGTCGTGATCGGGCTGTTGTGGCTGTCCACCGTAGCGCCTACCAACTCGCTGGTCGCCATCATGTTCGGCACGAAATATCTCGGCATGCTGGGCGGGATAGTCTTCTTCTCGCACCAGGTCGGCTCGTTCCTCGGCGTTTGGCTGGGCGGCTATCTCTATGACCGGTTCGGTTCCTACGATCCAGTCTGGTGGCTGGGTGTCGCACTCGGCATCTTCGCCGCGGTGGTGCATTGGCCGATCCAGGAAAAGCCTGTGGAACGGCCAGCGCTGGCGGCCGCCGAGTAGATCACGCGGCGTTTCCGCTCGCCTCGAGCGCACGCATCAACGCCGAAATGAGGCCCGAGCGCGCGTCGGGCTCGGCAAGGCCGCGCGGCTCATAAACGTGGCGGTGGAGAAAGAAGCCGGTCAGCGCGAAGGCCTGCGCAAGCGCTGGCGCGTCCGTAGGGGCCTCACCCTTCGCCCCCAGAAACCGCGGCAGAGGCAAGAGCTTGTCGCGCCAAGGCTCGCCGGCCTCCCGCGTGACCGCCCTGCCCGACTTCGGCGACACATAGACGAGCCCCTCTTGCGCCCCCGTCAACGCGCATCGGGTTAGATCCAGGCCGAAGCCCAGCTCCTCTAGAAGAGCCAACTCGAAACGCGCGAATAGCGCGCCAGCGATCTCCGGCTTATCCAGATGAGCGCAGACGACTTCCATCGCCTTGAAAAGCGCCGGATGGGGATCGCGCTCCGGCAGCAGCCGCAGATGGGCTGCAAGCGTCTGAAGACCGTAGACGGCGGCCGGCGAGGCGATCAGCCGGGCTGCATTCATCTCCAGGGGCTCGACCTGATAGAGGCCCAGATGCTCGTCGAGGCGCGCGCGCCCTACTGGCCGGTGCAGCGCTACTTCGGCAACGACGCCGAGTACGCGGCGCTCTCCGGCGCGCGCGGCGCGGCGCCCATGATCGTCGCCCCGGTGTTCCGCGGGAACTGGGCGTTCGACGGCGTGTGCGCGGATCCCGAGCTCGCGCCGCTGTTCGCGCACCCGCCCTTCGTGGAGGCCGCGCGCCGGCTGTTCGGCGGCACGATCGTGCGGCCGCAGAAGCTGTTCGTGAACCTGACCTGGCAGCTGCCCTTTCCGCAAGGCGCCGGCCACACCGACATCCCCGCCTTCCGCGGCATGGACCGCACCCGCTACCCGATCGCGTGGCTCGCGGTGATGGGGCTCTCGGGCCTGTTCGAGGACGTGCGCCTGTGCATCGCCACGGCGGTGGCCTGGTTCTACGAGGGCGAGGACGGCGGCTTCGAGTACTGGCCCGACGGGCCCGACCGGCCCTCGCGCATCCACGAGGGGCGGATCGAGAACACCGCCCTGGTCGGCGACAACGACTTCATGTGGCACCGCGTGCGCCCCACCGGCCGGCCGCGCGACGGGATGGCGAAGCTCGGCCTCGACAGCGAGCTCGTGTACGCCGGCGGCGCATGGGCGGTGCGCGACGGCGACCGCACGCTCGGGCGCTTCGGCTGGGACGCGCTGCGCGTGAGCCTGTCGTGGAAGGCGCTGGTCTTCGAGTCCGAGGCCGATCTGCGTCGGTACGAGGACCACACCGACGACATCGACCTCGCCGAGGTGCTGCGCCGCTACGAGGCGGATCTCGCCGCGCGCGGGATCTCGGTCTCGTGGCCGGACGACCCGGTGCACGACCCGGACGTCATGCGCCTGCTCACCGAGACCTACGTCCGCTTCCCGGTCGAGACGCGCGCGGCCTGAAGGGCATGCGGCCTGCGGCGGGCGCGGGTCGGTCAGCCGGCGCGCGTCACGGGTCCTGGAGCCGGAAGCGAATCGGGACCTCGATCGACAGGGGTCCGCGCGGCGGCGCCGGGAAGCGGCCGGCGCGATCGATCGCAGCGAGCGCGCTCTTCGCGAACGGCTGCGGCGCCCCATTTGCGGCGCGCGCGCGCTCCACCCGCCCGTCGGCCCCGATCCGCAGATGGAGCAGCACCGTGCCCTCCAGCCCGCGCCGGCGCGCGAGCGCGGGGTACTCCTTGTGGCGCGCCAGCAGCGCGCGCACGCGCGACACGTAGGCCGCGATCTCGTCGCCCCCTGCGCCCGCGCCGCCGGCGCCCGCGGGCGGCGGGCTGGAGACGGGCGCGAGCCCGGCGCCCGTCGCGGGGCCCGCGTGCTCGGCTCCCGGCTCCTCGGGCGCGGGGGCGGCGACCGGATTCGGTGTCGGCGCGGCCGGGACGGCGCGACGCGGCGCCGCAGCGCGCGCGACCGCCGGGCGCGCGGGCGGCTTCGGGCGCGGCGCGGCGGCGGCGCGTGGCGGCGGAGTCGGCGCGGGCGGCGGCGCGGGAGCCGCCTCCGGCGCCTTCGGCCCCGGCTCCGCCTCCTCCACGAACGGCACGAGCTGCACGCGCACGATGCGCTCCGGCGGCGCCGCGGCGTGCCGCCCGCCCACCACGAGCGCCAGGCCGAGCGCCGCCGCGTGCAGAGCGACCGCGAGCAGCAGCGCGCGTCCCCGCCGCGGGCGCTCCCGCGGCGGGAGGAGCAGCGCGACTACTTGGTCAGGATCAAGCGGTTGTTGCGCGTGATCCGCAGCGTGTAGAACTCGCCGTCGTGCTCGATGCGCAGCACGCCGCGCTCGCCGAGCAGGTCGCGCGACGAGATGGTCTGCACGGTCGACGAGGCGGAGCGCTCCAGTGCGCACGGTTCCTCCTGCACGTCTCTCCTCCGATCGCGTTCCTTCGCGGGCCCCTGGCCGCTCATGGGCGGATCTCCGTCCGGCGGCGCCGGAGCGCGCGGAGCGCCAGGAGCGCGGCGAGAGCCCCCGCGCCCGCCGCCGGCTCGGGCGCCGGCACCACGTCGATCTCCAGCGCGGGCCGCACGGATTCGGGCAGCTCCGCGGTCGGCTGGACGTCCGACGAGAAGAAGCCGATCACCCGGAACGTGGGGTTGGTGACCGCGACGCCGTGGTTGGGGCGCACGCCCGACACCCAGTCGACCACCAGCTCGGTCACGTCGCACGCGATCGGGCCGAACTCGGCGATTCCCTCCACGACGTCGACCGGCGCTCCGTAGACGGGCCGCTGGGTCCACGTGATGTTCTCGGTCCAGGACTCCAGCACCTCGCGGCATTCCATGCTGCCCGTGATGTGCGAGGTGTCGCCGTAGACGTCGAAGTCGAAGCCGTAATGGAGCACGAGCCGCGCCTCGGCGATCTCCTCGTCGGGCCCGACCAGGTCCGGCGGCAGCTCGAAGCGCACGAAGGTCTCGAACGAGTGCACGCCGTCGGGATCGGTGAACGCGTAGAGCGTCTCGCGATCTCCGCGCACCAGAGCCGGCGTGAACTGGTAGGGAGCGGTGTCGATCCCTTCGGGCCCGGGCCGCAGCACGATGGTCTCCGCGCGCGCGCCGGGCGCCGCGCAGAGCAGCAGGAACGACAGGGCCATCGCCCGAAGCGAAGCAGCGCGACGCAAAGCTCAGAACCTCCCGCGCAGGCCGACGAACAGCGTCCGCCCGCGCACCGCGTAGGAATCGACGACGTCCTCGTCGGTGACGTTGAACAGATCCACGTAGAGGTCGACGCCCGAGGCGCCGAGCGGCTGGACCAGGCGCAGGTCGAGCACGAAGGAGGGATCGGACCGCTCCAGCGACGCGAAGCTGCACGAGCCGGTGCCGCTGCGCTCGGTGAGCGCCTCGCCGCGCCAGCGCCCGAGCGCCGCCACGCGCGTGCGCACGCGCGGCAGCTCGACGCCGGCGAGCAGGTCCACGACGTGGTGCGGCTCGTTGGGCAGCTCGTCCAGCGGGCAGGTGGCGTCGCTCACCTCGGTGTCGAGCCAGGTGTAGGCCGCCTCGAGGTCGACGAGCCGGTGCGGGCGCACGCGCACGCGCGTCTCGACGCCCTGCGTGGTCACCTCGTCGAGGTTCGTCTTGCGGTAGAGCGAGGCGGGCCGGCCCTCGACGAACACGAGCCCGGCGTGGACCGACCGGATGTGATCCTCGATCTCGTTGCGGAAGGCGGTCACCGCGAGCGTCGCCCGCTCGAGCGGCGCCCACTCGAGCCCGGCGCGAAACGACTCGACGAGCTCCGGCTCGAGGTCGGGATTGCCGGCCAGGAAGTAGAGGCCGCCGACCTGGGGAACGGGCGGCTGATGGAGCTCGCGCAGCGTGGGCGTCCGGTAGCCCATGCCCCACGACGCGCGCAGGCGCAGGAAGCGCGCCTCGTCGGGGCGCCAGGGGCTCACGAGCACGGCGAGCTGCGGCAGCACGCGCGGGCCGTACGCGTCGTGAAACTGCGCGCGCACGCCGCCCTCGAGCTGGAGCCAGCGCGTGAGCTCGCTCTCCGTGATCGCGTACACGCCGCCGTAGCGCTGGTCCTTCTCGAGCCCGTCGCCGCTCGCGTCGTCCTCCAGCGCGAGGTGGGGGGCGAACGCGTCGAAGCCGACGGTGAGGGCGTGGCTCACCGGGCCGGTGGCCAGCAGGTGCTCGAGCGCGAGCCGGCCCGAGGGCTCGTGCTCGTCGATCGCGTAGGAGCGGCCGACATCGCTGCGCAGCGCGTTGTCGTACCAGGTGAAGCTGCCGACGAGCCGGGTCGCCTCGCCGAGCCGCCACGCGCCGTGCTGGCCCACGAGCCAGCGCGTCTCCTCGCGATCCCCGGCGTCGGCCTCGCCGGACAGGCCCGACTCGTCGTCGCGCCGCCAGCCGAAGCGCGTCACCAGGCCGAGCGCATCGAGCGGGTCGAGGCGCAGCTTGCCGTAGAGATCGCGCGCGATGCGCCGCGACTGCGCGCCGGGCGGCTGCGGCACGAACCCGTCCGGGCCGTCGAAGCCGTCGATCTCGTCGTCGACGAAGCGCAGCCAGGCGCCGACGCGCTCGTTGCCCCAGCCGATGCTGCCCGCGCCGTAGATCCAGTCGGAGCCGCCGTAGCCGCCTTCGAAGCGGCCGCGCAGCCCGTCGCGCGGAGGGTCCGGCGTGTCGATGCGCACCACGCCGCCGGCGGCGTCCGAGCCGTAGCGGAGCGCCTGGGCGCCGCGCAGCACCTCGACGCGCTCGGCATCGAAGGTCGGGAGGGTGCGGAAGTCGTCCACCGCCCCGATCTCGCCCGTGTAGCGCTCGCCGTCGACGAGCGCGCGCGTGAACTCCGGCGGAAGGCCCTCGATCGAGACCGCGGCCTCCTCGCCCTGCACGCGCTGCTGCTGGCGGACGCCCGGCAGCGTGCGCAGCAGGTCGGCGGCGCTGGTGCCCGGGCGTCGCTCGACGTCGGGGCGCGAGAGGACCTCCCGCTGCACCGGCGTGTCGGCGAACACCTCCGTGGGTCGCTCGGCCTCGCGAGCGTCCTCGACCACGATCTCCTCGGCGCGGTACACGGTTTCGCTCGGATCGTCGGAGGGGGAAGCGGAGCCGGGCGAGTCGCTCTGGGCGCGCGCCCCGGCCGCACCGAGGGCAGCGATCGCGATCACGAGCGTTCCGGCCAGCCACGCACGCACGCCGACTTCCCACCTTCCACCCGACGACCGGGGGCTCGTGCATCGGTCCGGGCTCGTGGGCTGGCCGGAGAGCTGGCGGCGAGCAAGGAGCCGAAGCGGCCCCTTCTCTAGCCGACTTGAAATTGACTTTCAATTTCTTCTTGCGTTACCGTTCCTCGTCGCCAGCCAGGCGCCCGTGCGCCAGCCAGCAAGATCGCCAGCAAAATCGCGGACTTGTCGTCCGGGAGGCTTCGATCGATGGCTGGTTCGCCGGCGCCTTCGCCTGCTGCTGCTGACGCCGCTGCGGCCCCCTGGACCGCGCGCCGCTTCTTCGAGCTCCTCGCCACGCTCGGCCGCCTGCGGGTGATCTCGCAGAGCGGCCCTTCGACCTTCGAGGCGCTCTGCGAGGTGGGGCCGTTCGAGATCGCGCAGGGCTTCCTGAACGCGATCACGCCCGCCTACCACTGGCACCTGGCGGTGCACCGCTTCCGCCACCTGCGCTCGCACGACGAGCTGCACGCGCGCTCGGGCCGGCGCGTCCTGTTCTTCACGCTGCACGAGGCGCCGGACGCGCCGCCGTTCCTGCGCATCTACCTGCATCGCGAGAAGGGCGCCGAGTTCGAACCGGAGCGGGAGGCGCGCTTCGGCGAGGCCCACGCGGCGCTGCGCGACGGCGTGGCCGTCGTGCTCGAGGGCGAGGCGTGAGGCGCCCCCGCGCGCTCGTGCTCGCCGCGACGCTGCTCGGTGTCGCGCTCGCGACGCACCCCGGCCCGGCCGCCGCGGCCGAGGTGCGGGTCGCCACCCTGCTGCCCTTCGTCGAGGACGCGCTGCGGCGCATCGAGGGGCCGTTCGCGCTCGTGGCCACGGTGCGGCGCGCGCTGCACGAGCCGGTCGCGGGCGCCGCGGACCTCGGCAATCCGCACGCCCCGAGCCTCGAGCGGCTGGCCGACGCGCGCCCCACGCTCGTGATCGGCGACCGCAGCCTGCACGCGGCGCAGGCGACCTCGCTCGCGATCGGCGGCGCCGAGGTGCTGCTGCTCGACACGCGCTCGATCGACGCCACGCTGGCCGGGCTCGAGGAGGTCGGCGAGCGGGTCGGCGCGGCCGAGGCGATGCGCCGCGAGACCGCCGCCGTGCGCGCGCGCCTCGCCGAGCTCGCTCTCGCGGAGCCGCTGCCGACGCTCGCGGTGTTCGGCACGCCGGCCTCCTTCCTGGTCGTGACCGAGCGCACCTGGCTCGGCGACCTGCTGGGCCGCCTCTCGTTCCGGAACGTCGGCGACGTGCCGGGCGGCGACGAGCGCTTCCCGGGCCTCGTCGCGCTCTCCGACGAGACGCTGGCCGGCCTGCGCCCTGCCCTCGTGCTGCTGGTCGCGCACGGCGACCCGAAGGCCATCGAGGCCGCGTTCCTCCAGCGCACCACGCCCGGCGGGCCGTGGAGCGGCCTGCGCGCCGACGCCGCGCGCGGCGTGCACGCGCTCGACCCCGAGCTCTTCACCGCCAATCCCGGGCTCGACCTCGCGCGCGCCGCGGAGGCGCTGGTCGCGCTCGCTCGGGCGCCGGCCGCGCCCGTCCCGGCGGCGGCGGGCAACGGGGACACGCGCGAGTGAGCACGCTCGGGCTGCGCTGGCGCGCGCTGCGCATCGCGGCGCCCGGGGCCACCGGCGCGACGGCGCTGCTCGCGCTTGCGCTCGTGCTCGCGGCGGCGCTCGCGCTGCGCGTGGGCGCGGTCGAGATCTCGACGCTCGACCTGGTGCGCGCCGCCCTGGGGCCCGACGTGGAGCTGCCGCCCGCGCTGCGCGACGTGCGGCTTCCGCGCGTGGCGTGCGGCGCGCTGGTGGGCGCCGCGCTCGCCGTGGCGGGC
>Ga0207873_1003763_pt1 | contig 10687 bp, 15 predicted proteins | sample BGWIniCompost_FD_187373 | JGI IMG/M metagenome (GOLD analysis project Ga0207873, IMG submission 187373) | Cellulose adapted compost microbial communities from Newby Island Compost Facility, Milpitas, CA, USA - BGW Initial Compost (SPAdes)... ... | reverse complement strand
GGCGCACTAACGGTGTGGGCGCTGTCCGTGTTTGGTCTTGTGACGTTCAGCTGGACTAAGGCGATCGCTGCAGCGGTCCTGATCGTCGTGCTATCGCGCATTTTTTCGCGCACGGTTGTTACAAGCTGACAGGAGAAGAGTACATGCGGACCATCAAAGGCGTAGTCACCTGGGTCGGTGACCAGAAGAAGTACGGCAACTATTCGTTCAAGCTGAAGGGGCATGATGAATGGTTCCGTTCGCCGGAGCGAGCCAAGGGCATCCTCGAAGCCGGACACACCGTGCAGGTGAAGGTGAAGGAGAACGACCGAGGCGATTACGAGGTCCTGGCCAAGCCCAAGCTGATTAAGAAGGGCACCCCGCCTCAGAAGGGCGGAACGGATGACCGTGGCGGGCAATACAAGGAAGACCCGGAGAAGGCGTCTCGTATTGCCGTGCAGGCGGCGCAGGATCGCGCTATCCAGGTGACGCGCCTGCTGATCGAGCAAGGCGCCGTGAAACTGCCTAAGGCGAAGCCTGATGCGGTTCAGACGATCATCCTAGAGACGCTTGATGAGCTAACGGCCAGGTTCTACAAGCAGGTGTATGACCCGCAGGTGTTCCTCGGCAAGCAAGAGGAGATCGAGAAGGACCTGGAAGACGACGAGGAGGCCGACGAGGGCTTCGGCGATGAGGACGACGACGGCGAGGCGTCGGATGACGACGAGTTTGATGACGACGTGCCCTGGGACGAAGATTAATGGGCGGGCTTCGCAACATGCAAGAAGCACGGGAGCGTTTAAACACGCTCCTCGTGCATCTGAGTGAATTGGAGCAGGACGCCGCTCTGATTGAGGCTTCAATCGCGGAGATGCGAGATAAGACGGCAGAGCAGGAGAAGGTGCTAGCCGAGCTTGAGCGAATAGGGCAGCAGTGAGCAAGCGCAAGGAAATCATCGCGCTCGTCGATGCCGATTTCATTGAATACGCAGCCGGCTTTGCAGGCCAGCATACTTACCATCTGACGACCATCGGCGATGATGCCATTCTTGGCGTGTTCGACAGCGCGGAAGACCGCAACGCGGCTGAACAGTCGTGGATAGAGAAAGGAGGCGATCCCGAACAGCTTAGGCGATGGGAGCGCATTGAAGTAGAGCCCGTCGAGAACGTGCTGCATTCCGCTAAGCGCATGCTCCAGACCATCGAGAAGGCGGTCGCGGAGAAGTTCAAGGCGGACGTGGATATGCGGGTGTTCCTGACAGGAAGCGGCAACTTCCGCGAACGCATCGCAACGATCAAGCCGTACAAGGGCAATCGGGCGCCGTGGCACAAGCCTCGCTTGCAGCGAGAGATAAGGGAGTACCTGAAAGACGTTTGGAGAGCGGAAGTCGTATACGGGCAGGAGGCGGATGACGAGGTCTGCATCCTGCAGACCGAGCTGAACGCTGCCGGCAAGAACAGCATCATCTGCGGCGTCGATAAGGACCTGTTGCAGTGTCCCGGATGGCATTACGACGCGGGGAATGATCGCTTCGCTAAGATAACGCCGGCACAGGGTGCGGTGCAGTTCTATAAGCAGTTGCTGACGGGAGACCCGACGGACAACGTTCCCGGCTGCTATCGAATGGGCGCCAAGGCCGCGAAGGACATGATCCACCGCGCGAAGCAGGCGTATGAAAAGCGTCAGGCCGGTGCTGCGCATACTGACCTGGAGGCGTTCTTGTATTCGGAAGTGTTACAAGCGTACAAGCAAAGCATACAGAGATACGGCGAGAAGACCGGGTACGCGCATATGGAGCCGGAGGATGTCGTTCTAGAAATGGGCCGGCTGCTGTGGCTTCGCCGCGAGCGAGATCAGCTGTGGGTTCCCCCCTCGGTCGGTTCGTAATCGCAAACTTCATGCAAGGTCTCGGCATCGGCATCGGGCTGTGTATAGCCCTGCCGATCGCCGAGTGCGTTCGAGCACTGTTAGGAGGGTGAATGGAGTTTGTACTAGTAGCGATCATTTACTTCGCGCTGATTGTCTTCATCTTCACGCAGGACCAGGACTAATGACGACGATTGCTTGGAAGGACGGTGTACTGGCGTGCGATAGCCAAGCGACTGATATGGGCACGCGCTCGCGCGCCAAGTCCAAGCTCGTGCTGACCGATGATTACGCATACGCAGTCACCGGCTCGTTGGCGTTCGGGCTGGACTTTGTTCGCCGGCTGGAGTCCGGCGAGGAGGACCCCGAGCTAAAGAAGGCAACTGTCGTGCGCATGGATCGCCGAACCGGGCAAATCGTCGTCTTCGACCCTCCGGGATACCCGATTCCAGTCGAAGACAAGCTGTTCGCAACCGGCAGCGGGGGTGATCTCGCGCTCGGCGCAATGGCGGCGGGGGCTAGCGCTGAGGAGGCCGTAAGGATCGCGATTGCCTGGGATGCCGATAGCGGCTTCGGCGTGCAGGTGGTCGAGAGCGAGAGAGCAAAGCGCAGGAGGAAGAAGTGAGCAGCCCCGTCGAATTGAACAAGGACGACCTGTACATCGAGCTAAGTGACGGCTCGAAATGGTATCCGGGGCGGCCGGACAATCAGGTGAGCATCAGCGCACTGGCACACGCCCTGTCGAACCTGTGTCGGTTCACGGGCCACGGCAAGCGGTTCTATTCCGTGGCCGAGCATTCGGTGAAGGTCAGTCTGCTCGTACCCAACGTGACAGCGCTGCTGCACGACGCACACGAAGCGCTAGTTAACGACATCGCAAAGCCAATCAAGGTCTTCCTCGCCGGCTCTTACGAGGAGCTTGAGCACGAGGCCGAGCGCCAGATAGCGGATCAGTACGGACTCTCGTACCCGCATGGTCCGGAGATCAAGGAGGCAGACATTCTGATGTGTCTGATCGAGAGCTTTGATCTGCTGCCGAGTAAGGGCCGTGATTGGGGCTATTACGAGGAGCTGCGACCGAAGGCGATGGAATTGTACGTGGAGCGACCGGAGCTGCGAGTGGAGGGCTGGCCTCCGTCAGTAGCGAAGGACAGGTTCTTACAGCGGTACAACCAGTTGACGGCTGACGAGCCCGATGGCCGGTAGGAGTGCCCGCAACAAGGGCAAGCGCGGCGAGCGCGAGGTCGCAAACCTGCTGAACAAGCGCCTGGGCTTCGAAGCGTTTAAACGCAACATCATGCAGTCCCGGCAAGGTGGCTGTGACCTAGACACCGAGCTTCCGGTAGCCATTGAAGTGAAGCGGCAGCAGACCTTACAGCTTGGGCGGTGGATCAAGCAGGCGAGGGAGCAAGGGCGATCTATCAACAAGACGCCGGTGCTGATGTACCGGCGGAACAATGAAGATTGGTCGATCCTCGTGGATATGACCGTCGATGAATTTGTGGAGTATCTGAATTGGTTGAAGGATACAAATCGGGGCACACCTGCCGAGAAGGCACCATCACTGGCTTAGCCGGCGGGCCTGCCGAAGCATATCTGCAGGGATATCGCGACGGCATGGCAGATGGTGCGCATGCCGCTGAGCTAGCGAACGATGAGCCTGTTGGCAAGAAGTACGACGCCGGCAAGTCGCCTGTCGTGCGGGGCTGCTTACATTACTTCCCGGACGCGCTGAGAGCCGTGGCCTGGGTCTCGGCGTACGGCGCGAAGAAATACAAGGTTCCGTTCGAGGAGAAGAACTGGCAGCTCCTTGATGACGCGGAGGGCCGGTTCACGGACGCCGATGGCCGACATCTGCTGGAGGAGGCAGACCATCCGTACGACCCGGAATCAGGGCTGTTGCATGCGGCACATCACGCCTGGAACGCACTAGCCCGACTTCAGTTGATGCTGGCCGAGGGTATTCCCCTGGTAGACCCGGAGAGAGATATCTGACCCCATGTGCAGCGATGTGAATAAGACGCCGGGCGCTCTGAAGATTCTAGTGATTCCCGACACTCAGGTGAAGCCGGGAGTCCCTATGGATCATCTGACCTGGGCGGGCAAGTACATCGTGGACAAAAAGCCCGATGTCGTCGTACACCTGGGAGACCATTGGGACATGCCCTCCTTGTCTTCATATGACAAGGGCAAGAAGTCGTTCGAAGGGCGCCGGGTACTGGCTGACATCCAGGCCGGTAATGAGGGCTTACGCCTGCTCACGCAGCCCCTGCTGGATGAGCAGGAGAAGCAGCGTAGGGACAAGAAGAAGGTGTACAAGCCTCGGCTCGTGCTGCTGAGAGGCAATCACGAGTACCGCATCATCCGGGCTGCGGAGGAAAACGCGGAGCTGGACGGGCTGTTGTCGTATGAGCTGTTCAACGACAAGGAGCTGGGGTGGGAAGTCCATGACTTCCTGGAAGTCGTGGAGATCGGTGGCGTTGCCTTTAGCCATTACTTCTATAACCCCATGACCGGCGCCCCGTGGGGCGGCATGGCGAGCACGATGCTGAAAAACATCGGCTTTTCGTTCGTCATGGGGCATAGGCAAGGAAAGGAAGCGTACGAGCGACACTTAAGCGACGGTACCGTGCAGCGCGCCCTGATCGTGGGCTCGTTCTATCAGCACGACGAGGATTACAAGGGACCGCAGGCTAACCATCACTGGCGCGGCGTGGTGATGCTGCACGAAGTGAAGGACGGCAATTACGATCTGATGGAAGTGAGTTTGAATTACCTGAAGCGACGATACGGGGAGAGTGAGTAAGTGGAACTGAAGAAGTACGACCCGAATGGCCTGTTTACGTCGATTGTGCGTGCTGTCGATGCCGCGCGCGAGGCAAAGGAAATCATATACGGCGTGGAGCTGACGCGGGAGGAGTACGACGCGCTGCATAAGGAGCTGGATATCCCGCCCGAGCGCTACGGCCTGACTGTCGTCCCGATGATAGGTCTGCCGATCATCCTGGAGGGCCGTGACCTGGAGCTGGAGCGCATCAACAAGTTGAACGAGGAGATGAAGGCGCAGATAGGTTTCCTAGCCGGCCTCGCTAATGACGACTCCGATATCGTTCTGAACTGATAAGTACTATGTGATGCTTATCACGGGGCGCCCTTGCGGCGCCCTTTTTTGTGGGCGTAGTGCAGACAAAAGAAAGCCCGCACTAGGCGGGCTAAAGGAAACAGAAAGTATCAGTACGTGATACGTTATGTCAGCCAAGTCGTCGCCACAGCCGGATGCCGAACGCAGCCAGCACGATCGAGCTGAACAGGAAGCGGAACCACTCCGGGTAGCTCGTGATCTGCTGTATGCCCACCTGCACGTAGTCTTGGACGCCCGGCAGGAAGCTGCCGACGAAGATGGCAGCGAAGATCAGCGACCACAGCTCGTCCTTCCAGGCGCTGTTCTGGATCGAGGCCAATTCCCATCGGACATCAGCCTCGCGGCCATCGGCGATAGCCTTCGCGTTCGCCTCCAGCGTAGCGATGTCCTGCTGGATTGCAGCAATCTTCTCTTCGCGCTTGCGCTCCTGACGAGCTTGGTACGCCTCACTTGCCGGAGCGAGTATGGATTTGATCCAGTCGAACATTAGAGTGTGCATCCGTAAGCTGTGAACCAGTCCCACCGCGCGTACTTGGACTGCCCGTTTTCTAGCAGCCACAAGTTCTGAACATGGTATGCCAGAGCTTCCGCTTCACAGGCAGTGGCATCGGGATCGGCGTGGCGATGGACGTAGTGCACGGTCTCATGGATCAGCACCGCCATCGCGAACGTATCCCACGGCTCAGCCTCAAACTGCACGTCAAGCCATACAGTATTCGGCTGCCGGCTGTACCAGTAATAGCCGTACCAATTCCGCAAGCCGATTAGATCGGCATACCGCACTTCGGGCGGTGTCAGGTTCGAGCAATCGAGGCCCGTGACTTCGCAAACATAGTCGAAAGCGTATTCAGCAGGGCCAACTTCAAAAACGTGCGCGGGTGCAGTGATGAACAGTGCGCCCGCCGCGATAGCGGGCAGGAACTTCATTAGTCTGGATCGTACTCAATGTGAATGTGGTCTGATTCCAGAACCACGTCATAGTTAGCGCCGAGTGCATCGCGCAGGTCTTTAACGACATGGGGGACTTTGCTGGGAGCGATAGTCCAGATACGCAGATCAACGGCGTGGCCTTGGTAGTGCAGGCTATTTGGCAAGTGCTTACCGTCGTCGCCGGACGTGATGACCAGATCAGCGCCGTGCTTCTTATAAACCTCGTTCGCGATCATGACCGCCAGAACGATCTGAGGGGATAGACGATTCAGCGTTACGCCGGGTTTGATGCTAAGCAATTACTTCTCCTTGCGAGTCCGACGAGTGGCGATTGCCTTCTCGACGTAGTACCAAGCCGTGGCCGCGCCGGCGACAATGGCGACAGCGCTTGCGCCAATGCGCAACCACAGTTCCAGTTGCATTACCCAAGTCACAGCTGCGGCGCCCATCGAAGCGATGAGCGCGCTGTTCGCGATGTGGTCCGTCACAGCGGCGGCCTCCCCTGAGCACGCAGCAGCTCTGTCAGCTGTCGCTGCTGCTCCTGTCGTATCAGCTCTTCCTTACGTGCGTCGATGTCCATCGCAATCTGGAGCAGGGAATTGAACGCCTGCGTGATCGCAGTGCGCGAGGCCCCCCTCGTTCCGATCGTTTCCAGTGACCGCAAGCCCTCCGGCGTGAACAGTACCCGTTCAAAGAAACCAGGACCCAGCCGGCCGGCAAGCAGACGGCTGATAAACTCCGGGCTGCGGGACACGGCGTTGATAGCCACGCCCTCTATCCATTGCAGTGCGCCGCGCGCGAATGACTGCTGTTCCGGTCCCTCGGCGATGAGCTGAAGCACCTTAAACGCGTTCTGCACCTTTTGGGTCTGTGTCGCGTCCAGGCCGACGATGGCCTGGAATCGCGAAAAGGGCATCTGCGCGAATTCGGCGACGAATCCCCGGACATCGAGCATGGTGTCCGTCCCCGCGACGCCGCCGCCGGGGGAGAGCAACCGATGCTTGTCCGCAAGCTCGGCGAATATGCGCGAGCGAATTGCGTTTGCGAGCCCCGGCTTAGCCTGATCCACGAGAAGCATCAGCTCATTGAACTGTCGATTTGGCAGGGACAGTAGGTTGCGCACGAAGTCTTCGCTGTCCACACGACCGCCAACCTTACCTAGCAGCCGGTCGATCGCCTGATTCCGTAGCTCATCTATGAGCGCGATATCCTGGGCATACTGCTCGCGAGCCTGCATCAGCGCCCGCGCTGCACGGCCGCCAGGACGCGGATCAGTAGGCGGAATATCCTCGAACTGGTACGAAAACTCCGGCCGTCCCTGCACAAACTGCGCTCGCGCCCCTCGACCGAGACTGGTGATCGTGGCATCCAGGTCAGTCAACAGCGCATCGCGCAGCGCTCGCGGATCAAACGTCGCTGCCGCGTTTAAACGCTGCTGAACGTACGTATTGCCGGTCGGGTATGAGGCTTCCGTAAGCTCCTTCAAGAGCGTTTGCGCCTTCCCTAGTGTCATGCCGCCCTGCCGCCGGGCCTCCTCCAGTTCTTTGATGGCGGCGCGCAGCTCGGCCTCCTGCGCCGGCGTGATCGTGCGCGGGGCCTCCGTTGCAAGGCGCAGTTGGGTGCGGTACTCGTTCAGCAGGTTGTCCACCTGGATGACGCGAGCGCCGCCGATGATCCGACCTCGGTCGTCGATCGTGGCGCCCAACTCCTCGGCGACCGGGCGCAGCGTGTCCACGAACTTACGGGACGCGATAGTTCCCAGCTCCTGCACATAATCGTTGTACGCCATACGCGTGGCATGGATGATCTGATCAGACGACAGGCGCTGCGGATTTAGGGTCTCGTCCAGCAGAGCGAACGCCCTGATAATCTGTTGTTGCCGTCGCCGGCTGAACTCCGTCCGTGGACTTCCCGGCCGCGCCGGGATAGCCTGTTCCATGCTCCGCACACGGTCGTCCAGCGACGCCTCGGCCAAGCTCAGATCAATGCCAGCCGTACGAGCCAGCTCCAGGTTGCGCCTAGTCTCCGGATTCCTGGCCGCTCGCATGGCATCCTGCAGCACGGTGTTCCGGACGAAGCCGGGCAGCTCTGCCAGGAATCCAATGCCCACGCCTCCCACGGCGCCAAGTGCCATGTTCAGGTCCGGACCAGCGGTCAGCGGCGTACTGGCGAGCGCAGCCAGACTGCCCATGGCGCCCTCAGAGGCAATCCGGGCCAGCGCCGGACCAGCGCCGGCGCCTCGGATAGCCATACCGGGAATCATTCCTAGGAGTGCGTCAGGCACGATACTGCCCGCTGCCCGGTCAATAGAGAGCGCCGAACGCGGCACACCCTGCCGGCGGGCCTGCTCCTCAAGCTGAATGCGCGCCGCCGCCGTCTCCTGCGCCCGGCGCGCGGCCAGCTCCGCCTGCTCGTCCTTGCCCAGGACGACTCGCGCGAGCATGTCGCGAAGCTCTGCCAGGCGCTCGTTGACGCCCTGAGACATCGCCAGAGCGCCGACCGGAAGTTGTGTAGTGGGTACGTCCATACCGGACAGCGCTCCGCGCTCTATGGCCCTCTCAGAAGCTGTCAGAGCGACTTCGTCTTCCAGTACAGAGCCGGCGAAGAACTCCGCACGGGCGGCCTGCTCCGGGTCCACGGCTGCGACCCCGAACTGCATCTCAGCAGCGCGCAACTCCGTGACGGCCTGCCGGATGAATTCCACGTCACGAGAAGCCTCCGGCTTCTGCATCTCCAGGGCGAGCGCCCTCTTTACCGTCTCGTATTCGGCTCGGGTCTGAATCGGCATCGTTTAAACGCAAGCCTTAGCGGCTCAGAATCTCCAGTGCCTCGCGGTACAGGGCATCCGTATCCTCGCTCGGCCGGAACTGCTCCAACGGGGTATTGATGATAGTCACGTCACCGGCAGCAAGCGCGGCGCGCGTGCGCGCCTGGATCGCAGGTAGCATCCAGGCCAGGGTGCGCATCTTGGTCGCAAGTACGGTAGGACTGTCTCCCGGAGTAGGCACGGCACGAGCCAGACGCTGCTGCTCCTCCTTCTGACCGACCTGAGCACCAGTGATCTGGTGGATGTAGTCGTTGAGTAGCTGGTTCATAGCCATCAGGTTCTCTGTGCGAACCGTCAGCTCTCGCTTCTCCTCCTCCAAGAGCGGCAGCCCCAGGATGTCCTTGAACCTCAGGAAACCGCCCTCGATACGCCCACCAAGCGTGTAATGCGCCGGGTCGAATGTCCTGATAGTCTCCGTAAGCTGGTCCAGCGTGGCCTGCGTTTCCACTAGGTTGCGTTCCAGACTCGCCAGCGTGGACTTCTGCGCCCCTACATCGTGCTCCGTGCGCCCGGTAATCGTGATGATCTTCTGGATGCGCTGGTTCACTTCGTCGATGCGCTGGGCGATGTACTGGGCGGCGGGGCCGCTAAGGTTGTCCTGTTCGTGCAGTAGAGCAGTCAACCTCTCCCGCTGATCCTGCATGCGAGTCAGCTCGTCCTTGGGCTCCTCCGGCGGAGGGTTGAGCAGTTGCTCTGTCTTAGCCTCCGTAAGCCGCGTGTCGGCGCGGAGCTTGTTCAGCTCGGCCTGATGGACCTCGAACTGTGACTGGAGCGTGAGGGCCTGCGACTGTAGCTGCGCGGCTAGGTCAGTACGCCCCATCGCGGCGAACTCGCTGGCCGCTCGACGCATAGCCTGGATGCGGGCTATCGTCGGATCAGTGCCGGCCTCAACCTCGGCCTGGGCCACCTGCTGCGCAGCGCCCAGCACTTCCTGTACCTGCGCCGCTTCGCGGATACGAGGGTCTGCCGTCCCGGTACGCAGTCGGTTGAAAAAGCCCTCTCCACGCTCCCCGGTACGGAATCGGTTGATGAGCCGAGCCAAAGCCTGTCCCGAGACAAAGCCGGCGGCCTGCCGGCTGTTCATCTGCGCCAGCATGGCCTGCTGCTCGCGCAGGATGCGCTCCTGCACGTCAGTAGGCGTCTCGAACTTGATGCCTTCGAAAATACTCGCCATGTGTTATTAGCTGGTCCTCGTACGTCCGAACGGCCCGAACGCGCTCGCCATACCCACTGCAAAGTCGAGGATCGGCGTGATGTTGGAAAGCTGGGTGAACGTGCTGGCCTGCCCAAGGGCCGCATTGCTGCGCGCAACTGCGCTCTGAAGCGCTGCCATGAACTGCTGCATGCCCAGAGAGTCAATGCCCTGTATGCCCTGCAAGCCGCCAAGGGCGCGGGTAAAGGCGTTCTGCGCGCCAGCCTGTTCGGCCTCAAACAGCTGCCGCGCAATATCGAATCGGGCTAGAGCGCGGGCATCCGCCCTGGCCGCATTGGCCTCGGCGAATCCACCAGCGGCTTGCAGGAGGGGCAATATGCGACCGATTTCACCAGTACGTGCAGCTTCCTGCGCCTGGAACGCCGCCAAGCGCTGCGCGAATTCGTCTCCGAGCGCACCTGACAAGATGCCGGCCAGTGAACTAGCCCTACCCACGGCGCCCGTACGAGCCGCCTCCTGACTCATCACCCGCTGAAGGGCTTCGTCGAACGATCGAGCGGCGAGCCCAGAGCCAGCGCTTACCAGTCCGAGTGCCTGACTAACGGCGTCGGCTTGCGTCTGCCGGCCCAGCTCCTGTGCAGCCAGTTGCCGGCTCAGGTCGGCTTCGCTCAGAGCACGAGCAATGCCCTCGCCGACAAGGCCACTGAGCGTGTCATTCGTACCAAGCCGGCCCCTGGCGAACAGCTCTCCTATGCGGTCCTGAATCATGCGCTGCTCATGCGGAGCGGCC
>Ga0207873_1003757_pt1 | contig 10696 bp, 6 predicted proteins | sample BGWIniCompost_FD_187373 | JGI IMG/M metagenome (GOLD analysis project Ga0207873, IMG submission 187373) | Cellulose adapted compost microbial communities from Newby Island Compost Facility, Milpitas, CA, USA - BGW Initial Compost (SPAdes)... ... | reverse complement strand
TCGGAGCACGGCTTTTTCCGTTGGCGACCAGAGATCCGGCGAAACTTATGCAATCGCTCCGGATATGTCCTGTGCTTCATAAATGATCCACGAAACTGCCGTGACGGACATACGCGAGCAACTCCGGAAGCTGGTGCGAGAGGTACGCCATCGAGCCTATGTGCCGTATTCGAAGCATCCGGAAGCCGTGGTGCTGTTGCTTTCGGACGGCTCCTGGATTCCGGGGGTGCGCGTCGAAAGCGCGTCGTTTTCGCTGACGATTCTACCGCTGCAGAATGCCTGGACGACCGCTGTGGCGCTGAATCGCCGTGATGTGGTGGCTGTAGCCTTTTCTCAGCCACCGGACGCGGGAGTGCGGGCTTTTCTGGAGGAGCTGAAATTATCGCTGCTGGACGTATCGTCAGATTTGTTTGCGTCTCAGGCTTCGGAGTTACCGGCGCTCCGTGAACCGCTTGTGCCTTTTCTTGACCAGATGCCTGGTAGCTCGCTTGAGGGCATTCAACTGGCCCGCGAAGTGGCGGCTCGTGCGCTGGCGCCGTACTCACGGTTTCCGGTGGGCTGTCTGCTCCAACTTGAGAATGGGCGTTGCATTCCGGGCGTCAACGTCGAACATCCGGACTGGACGCGAACGCTCTGTGCCGAGCGCAATGCGCTGGGAACGGCCATCAGCTACGGAATAGCACCGTCAACCTGGCGGACGCTGTTTCTGTCGTGTGTGAACGACGTCCGGGGCACGCCCTGTGGCGCCTGTCGGCAGCTGCTGGCCGAACACCGTTCGGATCTGTCGGTATGGATGGATCGAGGATTGGAGAATCCTCCTGAGCTTATGAGGGTTGATCTTTTGCTTCCTGGTTTTTTTGTGTTGCAATAACAGCAATTACACATGCTGCAGCTCGCCTGGCCGCCACTCCTGTACGTTCTTCTGCTGAGCCTGACGGTCGCGTTCGCCGTCTGGACCTATCGCCGTACGCATGCCCTGACCCGACGCCAGCGCCTGCTGCTGACCCTGCTCCGGAGCACCACCCTGGGCCTCGTGCTCACCCTGCTGGCCGATCCTCTGCTGGTACGTACTGAGCGGCGGCAGACCCCGCCTGAACTGGCCCTGCTGATCGACGACAGCGCCAGCCTTCCCCTTGCCGCCCGCGACAGCAGCCAGCAACTGGCCCGACGCCTGCAACAAACCCTTCCGTGGGACGCGTTGCAAAAGACCCATCTGCACGCCTATGGCTTTGGCGCAGCGCTCCATCCACTTCCCGACAACCCCCGCCTGCTGGCGGATTCGCTTCGGTTTCGACGTACCCGTACCGATCTAAATCAGGCCGTTCTCGAAGTTCAGCAGCGCCATCCCCGTCTGCGAGCCATCGTGTTGATCTCGGACGGCCAGTTCAACACCGGTCCGTCGCCCCTGTACAACGCCGAACGCCTGGGTATCCCGACTTTCACCGTTGCCGTGGGCGATACCGCCCGTCCCCGTGACATCTGGATCGACCGCCTCGAAACAAACACGCTGGCCTACGCCCGGACGCGGCTTCCGATCGTGGCCCACCTGCAGGCTCGGGGATTTGCCGGCGCGGAAGTAACGATCAGGCTGGAAGTGGACGGACGCGAAATCGAACGCCGGCGGCACACCTTCAGCGCTCAGGAAGAGCAGGCGACCGTCACCTTCACCTATGAACCGCAGCAGCCGGGCCTGCATCGGCTGCGTGTGTATGTGGATCCGGTTTCTGAGGAGTTTTTGGATAGCAATAACGGAGAAAGCACCGTCGTTCGCGTGCTCGAACGCCGCCGCCGCATCCTGCTGCTCGGCGCCGCCCCCGAACCCGATCTGGCCAACCTCCAGCGGCTTCTCGCTCAGAACGCCGACCTGGAAGTAACCACGCGCGTGCAGCGCGACGACCGGCGCTTCTACGGCGGCCCGCTTCCGGACACGCTCGAAGCCTTCGACCTGATCATCCTGGCCGGCTATCCCGGCCGTGCGGCCAGCACGGCCGACCTGGAGCGTATCGCAGCCGCCGCCGAGCGCGTCCCGCTCCTGTTTCTGCTCAGTCCCCAGACGGATCTCCGTCGCCTGAGCACACTGGCCGGTGTACTTCCGGTCCGCCCCGATCAGATCCTTCCCGGCCACGTCAACATGGCCTTCCAGCTCCGACCGGAAGCCCGCATGCATGCTGTCTTCGACCTTCCCGGCGGCATCCCGGACGCGCTGGAGCAACTTCCCCCGCTCCGCGCCACAGTTTCCACCTGGACGGTGGCCCCGGACGCGCGCCTTCTGGCCGTCGCCCGTTCGACCGAGGGCGCCTCCCCCACCCCGTTGCTCGTTGTCCAGGAACGCGGCGGGCATCGCCGTGCCGCGCTCCTGGGCAGCGGTACCTGGCGCTGGAGCAACCTGCCCGAGACGTTCGACGCGCTGCGAACCTTCTGGGAGACGCTGCTGAACAATCTGATGCAATGGCTGACCGCGCCGAGTGAGAACCAGCAGGTGCGTATCCGCCCGGAACGCGACACGTTCGGCGAAGACGAGCCGGTTCGGCTCCTGGGCGAAGTGTACGACGAACGCCTGGCCCCCGTCAACGACGCGACGGTTACCGTCGACGTATGGGACGCCGACAGCACCCGCTATCCGTTCCGCATGGAACCGACCGGCAACGGCCGTTACCGCCTGGCAATCGACAACCTGCCCCAGGGCCTCTACCGCTACCGGGGCGAAGCACGGCGCGGAACGGAACTGCTCGGCCACGACAGCGGCTACTTCGCCGTCGGTGCCACCACGCTTGAGTACAAAACCCCCTGGGCCGACTGGAACCTGCTCCAACAGCTTGCCAGCCGCACCGGCGGTCGCTTTCTGACCCTTTCAGAAGCGCCGACGCTGGCAACGATGCTCCAGCAGGCCGACTTGCTTACGCCATCGGAGACACTGGTGCAGGCAGAATGGCGCCCGCGGATGACGTGGCCGCTGCTTGCGCTGATTATTTTGCTCCTTACGATCGAATGGGTTCTTCGCAAACGCTTCGGGGTTGTTTAGCGTTACAATAACGGATTTCAGCGGCCATGCACCGCTTCCTCTGGCTCCTGCTGCTTCCCCTTCCCCTGCAGGCCCAGCTTCTGGAAACCTTCAGCGACGGCAACTTCACCGAAAACCCCGCCTGGCAGGGCACCACCGACTACTGGACCATCGACACCCTGGATGGCAACCCCCGCCTGCGCACCAACGGCCCGCCCCAATCCGACACGCTCTTTCTCGCTACCCCCTCCGCCGTCTCCTGGGGCCTGTGGCAGTTCACCGTAAGCTACGAACAGGTCAACCTGAGCAACTTCAACGGCCTTCGCCTCTACCTGATGGCCGATACCGCCGACCTGAAAGGCCCCGTCCGTGGCTACTTCCTGCAGCTGGGTACGAACAACAGCGACGAAGTGCGCCTCTACCGACAGGACGGCGATCCGGCCACCCGACGCGTCCTGCTCGGCCGCAGCGATCCGGTGCTGACCGAACCCACGCAGACGCTCACGCTGAAGGTGCTGCGCACCGAAACCGGCCACTGGAGCGTCTTTCTGGAAGGTCGCCTGCTGCTGGAAGCCACCGACGCCACCTACTGGCAGAGCCGATATTTCGGCCTCTGGGTCAAGCATACGGCCACCACCGCCCGCAGTTATGCCTTCGATGACCTGCTCGTAGCCGGCGAGGCCGAACGCCCTGACCGCACACCGCCTGCAGTGGTTACGGCCGCCTACCACCAGCGCCTGCGTGCCTTCCTGGTAGACTTTTCCGAGCCCATTGACACCATCCACACGCCACCCGACGCTTTCTACGTGGAAGCTCCGACGTTTTCCGGAGTCCCTGACAACGTGCGCTGGGATGCTTCCGGCCAGTTCGCCCGCCTGCACTACGCCCGCATTCCTCCCTCCGGATCCTATCGGCTGTACGTCCGAGGCCTGCGCGATCCGGCCGGCAACCTGATGCGCGATACGGTGCTGACGCTTACCGTCGTGACTGATACGCTCCCCCCACGCCTGGCCGACCTTTATCCCATCGACAGCTGGCGGCTCGGCGTGCGCTTCGACGAACCGGCGACGGGTTGCGATCCATCCGCCTATCGTCTGCAGGAAGGGCCGGCCGTCTGGCAGGTGCAGGACTGTCCGGCCCCGCCTCGGACCGACTTCACGCTGCTGCTGGCCGCGCCCATGACACCCCTGGCCACTTACACCCTTCGCATCGAAGCCGTGACCGACACGGTGGGCAATGCGATGCCGGCCGTAGCGCGCACGTTTACGTTTCCGGGGGATCCCGAACCAGCCGATCCAGGCGATCTGATCATCAACGAAGTGCTCTACGCGCCCTCGCGCCCCGGGCTCGAATTTGTCGAACTCTACAACCGATCGGCCCATGCGCTGGATCTCCGGGAGATCCAGTGGCACGATGCCCGGTCGGAGCCACAACCGCTGGCCGAGCGTGTCTTTCTGATCGGTCCCGGCGCTTACGTCGTGCTGAGCGAAGACACGGCCGCGTTGCGCAGCGCCTTCGGCGAGGTGCCCGTACTCCTGCAGCCGGACACATGGCCTCCGCTCAACAACGACGGCGACGCCGTCGTGTTGAAGCGTAGCGACGGCGTGCTCCTCGACTCGCTCCGGTACGATGCATCCATGGGCCAGAGTGGCCGCTCGCTGGAGCGCCGGGACCCCGACCTCCCCACGTGGCTCCGCACCAACTGGGCCGTCAGCGTCGACTCGCTGGGCGCCACACCCGGACGCCGCAACAGCCGCTACGAGCCTGATCTGGCGCCGCCCGCCGTTCGCTTCGTGGCCGTGCGCGACAGCCTGAGCGTGGCCGTCTTTTTCGACGAAGCACTCGACCCGTCGTCTGTTCGGCCCGACGCGTTCGAGCTGGACGATGGCACACAACCCGCGGCGGCCACCTGGTTGCCCGAAACACAGCAGGTCCTGCTGCACTTCGAACGACCGCTGACCCAGCACCGGCTTGTCATTCACGACCTTCGTGACCTTAAGGGCAACCGGCTGGCTTCGGCAGTGCGCCCGCTGGCCTATCCGCCTGGGCCGGAAGCCTTGCGTATCAATGAGATCCTCTATGCGCCGCTTGCCGATTCGTACGACGGCCGTCCGGACCAGCCCGAATACTTCGAACTGATCAACATTTCCGATCGCCACGTCAACCTGGAGGGACTTTTCTGGACCGACGTGCCCGACGAGCAGGGCCGGGCCGACACGGTGTGGCTTCCTGCTCGCTTTCAGGCGCTGGCGCCGGAGAGTCTGGCCGTTGTCTTTAACGTGCCGGCCGGGAAGAATCCGCTGGCCTTCCTCGAAGCGGCCTTTCCGGGCGCCACCCGTCAGCCGGGCACCGTCTGGCTTCCCATATCCGGATCTTCCCTGGGCCTGCGCAACGAGGGCGACCTGATTCACCTGCAGTATGGACCGCACACCATCGACTCGGTGTTCTACGCCCCTTCCTGGCACCAGACAGGCGTTCGCGACGCAACGGGGCTGGCCCTGGAGCGTCTGCTCCCCGAAGGACCGTCGAACGATCCGGCCAACTGGACCAGCAGCCCGGACCCTTCCGGCGGCACGCCGGGACGTCCGAACGCCGCCCGCCTGCAGGAAAATCCGCCCCTTTCGGAGCAGCCCGGCCTTGAGATAGCCCCGTCGCCCTTTTCACCGGACGGTGACGGCATCGACGACGTGGCCGTCCTTCGCTTTACGTTGCCCACCGCCGGCGCGCTGGTGCGCGCCCGGATCTTCGACAGTCAGGGGCGGTTGGTGCGCACGCTGGGGCCGATCAACAGCGGGGCGCAGGGGATGCTGCTCTGGGACGGCCGCGACGATACGGGCGGCGCGCTCCCCATCGGAATCTACATCGTATTGCTGGAAGCCATGGACGCCCGCGGCGGTCGTCTGCTGAGTCGCAGGACGTCGGTGGTGCTGGCACGCCCGCTTCGCTGAATGCGGAACAGCCACGTCCGCGTTACGTTCTCTGAATCGTTCCGGAAATCATCCGAAAGCCATCGACAATCCATGAGTGCCACCACGCTGCAGGCTCCGATCCAGCTGACGCCCCGGGCTGCCCAGGAAATCCGGAAGATCATGCAGACCAAGCAGATTCCGGAAGGCTATGCGCTGCGTGTGGGCGTCCGGGGCGGCGGATGCTCGGGCATGAGCTATCTGCTGGGCTTCGACCGCAAGCGCGAGTACGACCTGGAGTTCGAGGTCGAAGGCATTACCATTTACATGGACCGCCGGCACGGCCTATATTTAATGGGCACCACAATCGACTACCACGACGGACTCAATGCCCGGGGGTTCGTTTTCAACAACCCCAACGCTACCCAGACCTGCGGCTGCGGCTCGAGTTTTGCGGTCTGAGTCAGAGCATGAGCTGGCTGCAGACGCGGGGTAAGCGTTGCCGCCCCGCGTTTTTTGTTCAGGAACTGCATTCCGAAGGTTCGGTTAACAGCACAGGGTCAGCGTCGGCCGCACGGCGCGGCACGCTGATCGCATCAGGGCAGCCTTGAACAGGCCACCGGCTTTCAGGGCTGTTTAAAGCAAAACCGGTAGTTATGGAAGGAAACTTCTCCAACAGAGTTCGGGACGTTATTGCCTACAGCCGGGAAGAAGCGATCCGGCTGGGACACGACTACATCGGAACGGAACACCTGTTGCTTGGCATCATCCGGGAGGGCGAAGGCATTGCCGTACAGATCCTTCGCAACCTCGGATGCGACCTGCTGAAACTGAAAAAGGCGATCGAAGACGCCGTCCGTAGCACCAGCGGCCCGACGACCGTCGTGGGGAACCTCCCCCTGACGAAGCAGGCCGAAAAGGTGCTGAAAATAACCTACCTGGAAGCCAAACTGTACAAAAGCGATGTCATCGGCACCGAACACCTGCTGCTGAGTCTGCTCCGCGACGAGGAAAACATTGCCGCCCAGATTCTGCAGCAGGGTTTCTCGATCACGTACGACGCCGTCCGGGCCGAGCTCGACGCCATCCTGAGCGGCAAGGCTTCGGCCCGCGGCAGTAGCAGCAGCGGAAGCGGCAGTCGATTTTCATCCAGATACGGCAGAGAGTACACGAAAATGGAAAAGAGCAAAACACCCGTGTTGGACAACTTCGGCCGCGACCTGACCAAGCTGGCCGAAGAGGGGAAGCTGGATCCCGTCATCGGACGGGAGCGGGAGATCGAGCGGGTTGCCCAGGTGCTCAGCCGCCGCAAGAAAAACAACCCGGTGCTCATCGGAGACCCGGGTGTCGGGAAGACCGCCATCGTCGAGGGCCTGGCCATGCGCATCGTGCAGCGCAAGGTCAGCCGCGTCCTCTACGACAAGCGGATCGTCTCGCTCGACCTGGCCGCGCTGGTGGCCGGCACGAAGTACCGCGGCCAGTTCGAGGAGCGCATGAAGGCGGTCATGAACGAGCTCGAGAAGAACCCGGACGTCATCCTCTTCATCGACGAGCTGCATACGATCGTCGGGGCGGGGGGCGCCTCGGGCTCGCTCGACGCCTCCAACATGTTCAAGCCGGCGCTGGCGCGTGGTGAAATCCAGTGCATCGGCGCCACGACGCTGGACGAATACCGCCAGTACATCGAAAAAGACGGCGCGCTCGATCGCCGCTTCCAGAAAATCATCGTGGATCCCTCCACGCCGGAGGAGACCATCGAGATTCTGAAGAAGATCAAGGATCGTTACGAAGAGCACCACAACGTCCGCTACACGGACGAGGCGATCGAGCTGTGCGTCAAGCTCTCGGAGCGCTACATCACCGATCGCTTCCTCCCCGACAAGGCCATCGACGTCATGGACGAGGCCGGGGCCCGGGTGCACCTGAAGAACATCCGGGTTCCGAAGGAGATCGTCGAGCTGGAGGAAGAGATCGAACGCGTCCGGGAGGAAAAGAACCGGGTGGTCAAGAGCCAGCGCTTCGAGGAGGCGGCCCGGCTCCGCGACCGGGAGAAGAAGCTGCTCGAAGAGCTGGAAGAGGCCAAGCGTGCCTGGGAAGAGCGCGTGCAGCATGAGGTGCACGAAGTCACCGCTCAGGACATCGCCGAAGTCGTAGCCATGATGACCGGCATCCCGGTCGACAAGATCACCGAGCCCGAGCAGAAGAAGCTCCTCCGCATGGAGGAGGCGCTCAAGAGCCGGGTGATCGGTCAGGACGAGGCGATCTCCAAGCTGGCCCGAGCCATCCGGCGCACACGGGCCGGCCTCAAAGACCCGAAGCGGCCGATCGGCTCCTTCATCTTCCTCGGACCGACCGGCGTCGGAAAGACCGAGCTGGCCAAGGCGCTGACGGAGTACCTGTTCGACTCCGAGGATGCGCTCATTCGCATCGACATGAGCGAGTACATGGAGAAATTCTCCGTCAGCCGCCTGATCGGTGCCCCGCCGGGCTACGTGGGCTACGAGGAGGGTGGCCAGCTCACCGAAAAGGTGCGGCGTAAGCCCTACTCCGTCGTGCTGCTCGACGAGATCGAAAAGGCGCACCCGGATGTGTTCAACATCCTGTTGCAGGTGCTCGACGACGGCATACTGACCGACGGACTGGGCCGCCGCGTCGACTTCCGCAACACGATCATCATCATGACCTCGAACATCGGGGCTCGGGAGATCAAGAACCTGGGCAAGGGCATCGGCTTTGCACAGACCGAGCAGCCCTTCAACTACCAGGCGATGAAATCCACCGTTGAAGATGCGCTCAAGCGCGTCTTCAACCCCGAGTTCCTGAACCGAATCGACGACGTGATCGTCTTCCAGCCGCTGGAGAAGCAGCATATTTACCAGATCATCGACCTGATGATCTCCGACCTGCTCAAGCGGGCGGGCGACCTGGGCATTCAGGTCGAGTTCACGCAGGCGGCGAAAGACTTCCTCGTCGAAAAGGGCTACGACCCGCAGTACGGCGCCCGGCCACTCCGGCGGGCCATCCAGAAGTACGTGGAGGACCCGCTGGCCGAGGCGATTCTGAGTAACGAGGTCAAGGAAGGCGATCTCGTCGTGATCAACTACGACGAATCGGTCAAACCGGGCGAGCTGATCTTCGAGGCGCGCCCGGCCGCCGAGGCTGCTTCGTCCGAGAAGCCCGAAACGGCCGAGGAAGGCACCTCGGAATGATCCAACCCATGACGCAATAAAAAAGCGCCGGTCCCACTCCGGGACCGGCGCTTTTGTTTTTCAGCGCAGGAGGCTCGGCGCCTGCAGCAGCTGCATACCCTGCGCTGCGTCCATCACGGCATAGGTGAAACCGGGCAGCAGGCTGTAGGCCCCGACAACGCCGTCGCGCCGAAGCGCCAGAAAGCCCACCTGCAACGTGTCGTCGCCCGTTCGGGCGCGATAGCGCGCGACGGCCTTCCGGCAGGCGACCTCCGGATCGTCGCCCTGTCGCATCAGCTCTACGACCAGATGCGAGCCGGCAATGCGAATGACGCCCTCACCCCAGCCGGTCGCACAGGCTGCCCCCACCTCGTCGTCCACGAACAGCCCGGCGCCGATGATCGGCGAGTCGCCCACGCGTCCCCGCATTTTGAAAGCGGCCCCGCTGGTGGAGCAGGCCCCGGTCAGCCGACCCGTCGCATCGGCCACCAGCAGCCCGACCGTGTCGTGGTTGTCGGCATCAATGCGATTGGTGTTTTCGAGGTTGGACGGCGGCGGAGCCGGTGTACCCTGCTGCTCCTTCCAGCGAAGCCAGTCCTGCTCGGACTCCGGCGTCAGCAGATTCGCCTCCTCGAATCCTTCGGCCAGCGCAAAGGCCCGGGCGCCTTCGCCAACCAGAAAGACGTGCGGTGTCTTTTCCATTACGCGCCGGGCCACCGAAATCGGATGCACGAAGCCCTCCAGAAACGCCACGGCGCCACAGCGTCCGGTGCCCTCCATGATCGACGCGTCCAGCGTGACCCGACCGGTGGCGTCCGGATAACCGCCCACTCCGACCGTCCGCACCATCGGATCGGCCTCGACGACCCGCACGCCTTCCTCCACGGCATCCAGCAAACGACCGCCCTGTTGCAGCACCCGCCAGGCTGTTTCAACGGCCATCTGTCCGTGATCCCAGGTCGCCACAGCTACCGGCAACCGGTGCTTTGGCGCCGATGAACACCGAAGCCCCAGCAACCCCAGAAAACTGGACACTATGCCCAGTTGAATCAGCTCTCTTCTCTGCATTGCAATAACGGATTTATCGAGGCTGCGATACACCGCAACATACCACCCACGTCCCCGCTGTATTCCCAGAACATCAGACCCCCCAGCCGATGCGCCCGCACGTAGGCCACCTTCTCGGCCAGTGACTGCGTATCCTCGAAGGAAATAAAAATTCGTTCCGTGGCATGCCACAGGTATGGCGCCCGCGCTTCCGCGTCCCAGTGGCGCACAAAACCGGCCCGTCCGATGTAGTCACGCTGCAAGGTGGCAAACGACAGTTCCTCCGTAAGCGACGCCTCGTAAGGCTGATACCGCCCGTTATGCTCCGGCCGCACGCCACGCCAGCCTCGCCCGTAAAACGGCACGCCGACCACCAGCTTCTCCCCCGGCACCCCGGCCGCCAGATAACGCCGCACGGCCCCCTCTACCGAAATCCCTTCCGGGTCCAGCAGCGACGGATACAGGTTCGCGTGGTGCCCTGTGTGTGGCGTCCAGCTTCCATGGAAATCATGACGGTAGTGTTTTGAATTCAGAGCGGCGGAAACCCACGGCTT